>Ga0308157_10009948_pt1 | contig 10428 bp, 11 predicted proteins | sample PhyBR1_FD_201035 | JGI IMG/M metagenome (GOLD analysis project Ga0308157, IMG submission 201035) | Phyllosphere microbial communities from UC Gill Tract Community Farm, Albany, California, United States - DLSLB.R1 | ecosystem: Host-associated > Plants > Phyllosphere > Unclassified | place: USA... | reverse complement strand
GCCTTGGTGGTGTTGCCGACGGCGTCGAGCGGGTCGGTCACGGCGCGCACGCTGGCGGGCAGTTCGGCCATCTCGGCGATGCCGCCGGCGTTGTCGGTGATGGGGCCGTAGGCGTCCAGGGCGATCACGATGCCCGCCATGCTCAGCATCGCCGTGGCCGCGACCGCGATGCCGTAGAGACCGGCCAGCCCGTGCGCCGCCAGGATGGCGAGGCAGACGAACAGCACCGGCCAGGCCGTCGAGCGCATCGACACGCCCAGGCCGGCGATGATGTTGGTGCCGTGTCCGGTGGTCGAGGCCTGCGCGATGTGGCGCACCGGCGGGTACTGCGTGCCGGTGTAGAACTCCGTGATCCACACCAGCGCCGCCGTCAGCACCAGCCCGACCACGCAGGCTCCGAACAGGCGTGGCGCGCTGCCCTGGGGGCGGATGGCGTCGTCGGGGATCAGCCAGGCCGTGACGAACCAGAAGGCGACCAGCGACAGCACGCCCGCCACCGCGAGGCCACGATAGAGCGCCGGCATCACATGGATCGTCCCGGGCCTGGCCCTGACGAAGAAGCAGCCCACGATGGAGGCGACGATCGACACCCCGCCCAGCGCCAGCGGGTAGAGGACCGCGTTGGCGGGCGCCGCCGTCACCAGCAGTGCGCCGAGCACCATGGTGGCGATGAGCGTCACGGCATAGGTCTCGAACAGGTCGGCAGCCATGCCGGCGCAGTCACCGACGTTGTCGCCCACGTTGTCGGCGATCACGGCCGGATTGCGCGGATCGTCCTCCGGGATCCCGGCCTCGACCTTGCCGACCAGATCGGCGCCGACATCGGCTCCCTTGGTGAAGATGCCGCCCCCGAGCCGGGCGAAGATCGAGATCAGCGAGGATCCGAAGGCGAAGCCGACCAGCGGATCGAGCAGGGCGGCCAGGCCCGCGCCGGCGGCGGGCAGCCCGCCACGCGCCAGGAAGGCATAGAAGCCGGTGACACCCAGCAGGCCCAGGCCGACCACCAGCATGCCGGTGATCGCGCCACCACGGAATGCCACGTCCAGCGCCGCCCCGATGCCCCGCGTCGCGGCCTGGGCGGTCCGCACGTTGGCGCGCACCGAGATGTTCATGCCGATGAAGCCGCAGGCGCCGGAGAGCGCCGCCCCGATCACGAACCCGGCCGCCGTGGCGATGTCCAGGAACAGGCCGATCAGCACGGCCAGCACCGCGCCGACGATGGCGATGGTGCGGTACTGCCGCGCCAGGTAGGCGGCCGCGCCTTGCTGGATGGCCGCAGCGATCTCCTGCATGCGGGCGTTGCCGGGGTCCTGCGCGAGGATCCAGCTGCGCGCCCAGACACCGTAGATGACGGCGACGAGGCCGCAGACGCCGGCGAGGATGAGAGGGGTGTTGCCAATCATGGGACTCGTTCTCCTGTCGTGCCGGGTGGACCACGGGAGACGAAAGCCGGGATACCCGAGCGTCAACGCGTCCGGGCCTCGTGCCTTCCGTCGCGTTGCTTCCTCGGCGCCGCCCCGGCGTAGCAGGGAAACCGATTGGCCAACGGCGGCAATTTACAGGCAAAACTCGTCGTCCGGACGGCCCGCGACGGTCCGGAAAGTAAACTGCGGGTTTGTCCCGGGGCCGCATTCCAGCGGCGTGCGCCGCCCCGGCTTCCGTTTTTCCACACTCCACCGACAAGCGAACATGTCCCTCGACAAAGTCTCCCCCGGCAAGAACATTCCCGATTCCTTCAACGTGGTCATCGAGATCCCGATGAATTCCGATCCGATCAAGTACGAGGTGGACAAGGAGTCCGGCGCGCTGTTCGTCGATCGCTTCATGACGACCGCCATGTACTACCCGGCCAACTACGGCTTCGTGCCGCAGACGCTCTCGGGCGACGGCGACCCGGTCGACGTGCTGGTCATCGCCCCCTATCCGCTGCTGCCCGGCGTGGTGGTGCCGTGCCGCCCGCTGGGCATCCTGATGATGGAGGACGAAGCCGGTGTCGATGGCAAGGTGCTGGCCGTGCCCACCACCAAGGTGCTGCCGATCTACAGCCACTGGAACTCGATCGACGACGTGAACCCGATGCGCCTGAAGGCCATCAGCCACTTCTTCGAGCACTACAAGGACCTGGAAGCGGGCAAGTGGGTCAAGGTGCTGGGCTGGGAAGGCCTGGAAGCCGCCAAGAAGGAAGTGCTCGACGGCATCGCCAACTACGGCAAGTGAGCGGCCGGGTCTCCCGCCGACGGTGTCGTCGTTGAGGGGGACGCCATCCTGAAGGGGCTGCGCTCCTCCAGATGCTCCAGGTAGTCGCCGATGCCCGCGCCCTCGCGCTCGAGGAAGCGCTCCACGGCATCGGCGAACGAGGGATGCGCGAGCCAGTGCGCGCTGGTGGTCCTGACCGGCATCAGGGCGCGCGCCATCTTGTGCTCGCCCTGGGCGCCGCCCTCGAAACGCGCCACGCCGTGCGCGATGCACCATTCGAGCGGCTGGTAGTAACAGGCCTCGAAATGCAGGCAGTCCACGCGCTCGACCGCTCCCCAGTAGCGCCCGTACGCGGCCTGCGGCCGGTCGGGCTCGGCGCCATTGCCGTCGACCGACAGGGCGATCAGGCTGGCTGCGATCGGTCGACCCTCGCGTTCGGCGATGAACAGCAGCCAGGCCTCGGGCAGGGTCTCGGCCATGCGGTGGAAGAAGTCGCGCTGCAGGTAGGGAGCGTTGCCATGCTCGCGATAGGTGCGGGCATAGCAGCGATAGAAGAAATCCCAGTCGTCCCGCGCGATGTCGACGCCACGCAACCATCTGAAGGTGACACCCGCGTCGCGCACCTTGCGGCGCTCCTGGCGGATCTTCTTGCGCTTGTCGTGCGCCAGGCCGGCGAGGAAGGTCTCGAAGTCGGCATAGCCGGCGTTGTGCCAGTGGAACTGCACCGTGTTGCGCAGCATCAGGCCGGCCTCGGTGCTGGCGGCGATGTCCTCGTCGGCGCCGAACAGCAGGTGCAGCGATGACAGTCCGGCCTGGCGGCACCACTGGATGAGACCATCGACCAGCAGCGTGCGGCTGTCCGCGTCGAGCGCGAGCAGTCGGGCGCCCGGCACCGGCGTGAACGGCACCGCCACGACCGCCTTGGGGTAGTAGCGCAGGCCGTGCTGCTCGTAGGCATTGGCCCAGGCCCAGTCGAACACGTACTCGCCATAGGAATGGTCCTTGACGTAGAGCGGGCAGGCCGCGACCAGTGCCGTGCCGCGCCAGAGGGTGGCGAATTGCGGCGTCCAGCCGCTCGCCGGCGTCGCGCTGCCGCTGGTGTGCAGGGCGGCCAGGTATTCATGGCGCATGAAGGGGCTGGGCGCGGCCTGGGCGGCGAGGAGGCGGTTCCAGTCGACGGCATCGATGTCGCCGGGGTCGCCATGGATGCGCAGGGTGGGCGGGGTCGGTGGGGTGGACGGGGTCATGGGATCGGACGCCCGCGGGCGCCCAGGTGTTCGGCGATGTAGATGCCGCCCAGCACCAGCGCGAGCGCCACGGCATGGAACGGCGACAGGGGCTCGCCCAGCACGAGGACGGCCAGGAGCGGCCCGAAGATCGGCACCAGGTTGAGGAACATGCCCGCGCGCGCCGGGCCGATCAGGCTGACCGCCTGCATGAAGGTCAGTTGCGAGACGAAGGAGGGCAGCAGGCCGATGAACAGCACCAGCAACAGGCCGGTCGGGGTCGGCATGAATGCCTCGCCACGCACGATCTCGATGGCGACCAGCGGCAGCGATACCAGCGCCGCCACCGCTGCCGTTGCGGCGAAGAAGACGACCGCCGGCACTGCCGGGCGCCGGCGCAGACCGAGCGCGTAGCCCGCGTAGAAGACGCAGCCGACGATCATCCAGAGGTCGCCGATGTTGAAGCGCAGCGATGCCAGCGCCGCCAGGTGCCCCTGCGATGCCACGACCACGATGCCCGCCAGGGTCAGCAGGACCCCCAGCGCCTGCACCCAGCCGATGCGCGTGCCGAAGACCAGCAGACTGCCGAGCAGCACGAAGACCGGGATGGTGCCCTGGATGATCGCGATGTTGATGGCGGTGGTGTGATGGGCCGCGGCGTAGAACAGCGCATTGAAACCCGTGAAGCCCAGGGTGCCCATGAGCGCGATGTGGCGCCACGACGGTCGCAGGACGTGCCAGTGCTCGGCGATCCGGCGTCTGGAGGTCAGCAGGAGGGCCGCGCAGCAGACCGTCCAGCGCAGGAAGGTCAGCACCATGGGCGAGATCTCGCCGACGGCGAGACGCGCGGCGACGGCATTCGCGCCCCAGATCAGCATCGTGAAGACGAGCAGCACGTAGGCTTGGTCGTTCACCCATCGCCACAGCACCCGGTGCCGTGCCGAAGCGGTGGGATCGTCCGGAGGATCGCCTGCCGCGGATTCGGAAAATGAGGTGCGCATCGCCGATCGAGATTAACAGCGTGTGCCCGGCGGTGCTGGCAGGCGGCCGATTCGCGTTAACCTATCCGTTGGCGCGTCGCCCCCGAACCCTCAGGAAGGATATTCATGAAGCTCATCACCGTCATCGTCAAACCGTTCAAGCTCGACGACGTGCGCGAAGCGTTGGCCGAGGTCGGCGTCTCCGGGCTCACGGTCACGGAGGTCAAGGGTTTCGGCCGGCAGAAGGGGCATACCGAGCTCTATCGCGGGGCCGAGTATGTGGTCGACTTCCTGCCCAAGATGAAGATCGAGGTGGTGGTCAACGAAGGCGACCTCGATCGCTGCGTGGATGCCATCATCGGCGCCGCACGCACCGGCAAGATCGGCGATGGCAAGATCTTCGTCACCAGCGTCGAACGCGTGGTGCGCATCCGCACCGGCGAAGAGGACGAGGCCGCGGTCTGAGCCCGGGGGCCGAGTCTCGCTAGACCACGTCCGCCAACCGATCGTCGGATGGTCGGCGGCGGGATTCCTCCACCAGCGCTTCCAGCAGGGGCTCGAGCGTGTCGCCGCTGCGGATCAGATCCATCTGCCAGGACGACATCAGGCCTTCGCGCACGCTGTGGGCCATGAAGGCCAGCAGACCGTCGTAGTAGCCGGCGACATTGAGGAGACCGATCGGCTTGTCGTGATAGCCGAGCTGGCGCCAGGTCCAGATCTCGAACAGTTCCTCGAAGGTTCCGATCCCGCCGGGCAGGGCGAGAAAGGCACCGGCGCGCTCGCCCATCAGGGCCTTGCGCTCATGCATGGTATCGACGACCAGGAGCTCGTCGCAGGCGCGGTTCGCCACTTCCTTGTCCACCAGTGCCTGCGGGATGATGCCCACCACGCGACCACCCGCCGCGCGGGTGGCTTCGGCCACCGTGCCCATGAGCCCGGTCCTCCCACCGCCGTAGACGAGTTGACCTTGATGCCGGCCGATCCAGTGGCCGACGGCCTCGGCGGCCTGGGAGTATTCGGGACGCTCGCCGGGTCGCGAGCCGCAATAGACGCAAATCGAAAAAGCAGGATTCATGCAGTGATCATGCCGCCAATGCGTGACAGGCTCCCGGGCGAGCGGATCCGAGGACCTCAGGGCGTTCCACCGAAACGGCTCCACAGCGCCGCGGCCCAGAGGGCACCGCAGGTCAGCAGGGACAGCAGCACGGCGGCGCTGCCCAGGTCCTTGGCCTTCTTCGAGAGGGCATGCCATTCGGGGCCGACGCGATCGATCGCGGCCTCGATGCCGCTGTTCAGGAGTTCGACGATCAGGACCAGCATCACGGACGACGCGAGCAGGCCGATCTCGACCCAGCCGCGTCCGACCCAGGACGCCGCTGGCACGAGCACCAGGGCCGCAACGGCTTCCTGGCGGAATGCCGTCTCGCCCCAGCCGGCGCGCAGGCCGGCCCACGAGATCAAGCCCGCGTGGACGATGCGGTTCAGCCCCCGTCGCGTCTTCTGAGGATTGACCGGGCCCTCGGGCCCTGGGTCCTTCCGGTCGTCGTCGAGAAGATTCATGACGTGCCCGGACCCTTCAAGAGCGGCTCATGGGTCGAGAGCTCACGAGGCGCGTGCCGGCCCAGGCGTCGTGCCAGAACTGACGCTCCGGATGGAATCGGGCAAGCAGGGCCCAGACGATCACCCAGCCGGCCACGAGCAGGGCGGATTCGCCACCGGAAAGGCGAAACGGTGCGATCGCCGCCAGGGGTGGCAGGAACCAGACCCAGGACAGGAGATAGCGCAGAGCGGCGCGGCCCTGGGTGACGGCTCGGCCATGCCGATCGACCAGACGGAGGTTCCAGGTCTTCATGGCGAGCGTCTGGCCGCGCGACCAGAACCAGGCGAAGTAGATGCCGAAGACGACGAACAGAAAGGCCTGCAGCAGGTGACGACGAGCATCCATCGCGTCGCGCATCTGGCCCAGGGTGCTGAACAGCCAGCCGGCGACGAAGACGACCGCGAACAGCAGCATCCCCTCGTAGAGCCAGCAGGCCATGCGCCGCCACAGACCCGGGACGTCACGCGCCACGGGAGGCTCGCTGGTCGTGAGGCGGGATGGCGGCAGTGTCGTGTCCGTATCCATCACGGGCGTGCCGGGCTCAGGATGCATCGTCACCGGATTCAGAGCGATGGCGCATCGGTGGCCCTCTTCGTGGACTCCTGCGGAGCGGACGATCGGGACGTGGCTCTGGACGTGCCGTTCCGTAACGCCGGGGCGACCACCGGCGCGAGCTTGCGCGCCGGGACGGGGGCGATCGTCGGTGCGACGCCCACCGGCCTGGCGGGCGCCCGCTCCGCGAGACGGCGTTTCTCGTCCTCACTGAGTGCCTGGTAGGCCTCCCACTTGGCCCGGCGCTCGTCCGCGGGAAGCTGCTTCACCTCGGCGAAATTGAAGCGGGCCTGTGCGCGTTCCCGCTGGCTCAAAGTGGCCCATTGCGTCATGCGGCTGTGCTGTATGGCTTGTTCGGCTGGCGAGAGCTTCGCATGATTGCGCGAAAGCGCCAGCCATTTGCGTTTGTGCTGTTCCGAGAGTTCATCCCATACCAACGTCAGTGGATACAGCGCATGCTGCTGCTCCGGAGTCAACTCCCGCCATGCCGGCCGCGATGGCACCGCTCGCATGGCTGTCCTCGCCGGCGACGATGCGCCCGTCTCCACGCGGGCAACCGGCAGCGGCTGGCCATGGACATGTCCGTGCGACGCGACGAGAACGATGCCGCCGAGCAATGCAACGCTCAGACCGCAACGCAGCGAAAGGGGAAGAGAGGACACCGTGGAGGACCCTGGAAGCGGGATGAGCCGAGCAATGAGGTGAAGCGAGGCATCGAGCACGACGGGCAGTCGCCTCGAGGTCGGCGCTTATCGTGCGGAGGAGTCGCTCTTGAGGAACTGGGCGAAGCCGGGATCGGCATAGGCGGCCGGGGGCAGGTCGTCGGCGAGCAGCGCCGAGTCGACATCTGCCAGTTCGCTGGCTCGATCGTCGTCCTGGACGACGCTGATAACCAGCAGACCTGCCACCAAGGCCACCAGCGGGATGACGGCACCCAGCCGGTTCCACCAGACCTGGCCCAGGCCCAGCATGGCTTCGCCGCCGGAATTCCCGACGGTCGTCACCTGCCGGGTCGGACGACGGCGATTCGAGACCGCCCGGGTCCGTGCCACGCGGAGCCGTTCGACGACGTCGTGGGGCAATTCCTGCGTGCCCTCGGACAGGCGGGACACGATTCGGCGAGCGAAGCGCTCATCCGCGGACATCGGAGGATGGGAGCCGGACGAAGACCGTGACAGAGTCTCCCCGGCGGTGATCGACGACATGTTCATAGCGATATTCCCTTGGCCGTGAGCGCTTTGCTCAACGCGTGGACGGCACGCGAACAGTGGGTTTTGACGCTGCCTTGCGAGCAACCCATGGCTGCAGCGGTTTCCGCCACATCCATTTCTTCCCAGTAACGCATCAGGAAAGCCTCGCGTTGACGACCTGGCAAGGCGGCGATCTCTTCTTCGATCTCCCTGAAGATCTGCGCGCGACGCGTGGCGTCCTCTGCGCTCTCCGACTCGCGGGAATCGATCGGGGACGCCAGGTTCTCGAGAAGATCGAAGTCGCCATCGCCGTCGGCGTTCTCGAAATCGCCCATCGTGGAGAACAGGGCGCGTCGCGTCTTCTGGCGACGAAACCAGTCGAGCGTGCAATTCGAGAGGATTCGCTGGAACAGCATCGGCAATTCCCCTGCGGGCTTGTCACCATAGTGTTCGGCGAGTTTCATCATGCTGTCCTGCACGATGTCGAGCGCGGCTTCCTGATCTTTGACGTGGTAGACCGAGCGCTTGAAAGCCCGCCGTTCGACGCTCTTCAGGAATTCGGAAAGTTCTTGTTCGGTAGCCAAGTCGCAGGGGCGCATCGTGGCGCCGTGTGGGGGTCTGTCTTCCGCGGCAGTCGAGTTCTTTTTTGCGCGGATTATGGCACCGCCCCCATCGGGGAGATCGAGTCGCATCGCGTCAATGTCATAATCCGCATTGCAAGTCAAAAGGCAAACGGGTCACTGTCCGGCGAAACGCATCGAGTTCGTCCATGGCTTTGGCCTCAAGTCCCGACGCGACCTCACGAGGGTTGGCAAGGGGCACCCAAGGTTTTTCGTGCCCGAAAAAACACAAAGGTTCATCATGGAAATCTCGAAGGCAGAACTCGCTTCTGCAGTGGCCGCATCGGCCCATTCCGCTCAGTCTCCCCAGGAACTCATGGGTGCCGAAGTGCTGGTGAAGGCACTCCAGGCCGAGAACGTCCAATACATCTGGGGCTATCCGGGTGGCGCTGTCCTCTACATCTACGACGCGCTCTACAAGCAGGACACCATCCAGCATGTGCTCGTGCGCCACGAGCAGGCAGCAGTGCATGCTGCCGACGGATTCGCGCGTGCGACGGGCGAAGTCGGCGTGGCGTTGGTGACGTCGGGCCCGGGCCTGACGAACGCGGTGACCGGGATCGCCACGGCCTACATGGATTCCATCCCGATGGTGATCATCTCGGGTCAGGTGCCGACGGCGGCCATCGGTCTCGACGCATTCCAGGAATGCGACACGGTGGGCATCACGCGTCCCATCGTCAAGCACAACTTCCTCGTCAAGGATCCCAAGGACCTGGCGATGACGATGAAGAAGGCTTTCCACATCGCTCGCAGCGGTCGACCGGGCCCTGTGGTGGTGGATGTGCCCAAGGACGTGTCCTTCAAGAAGGTGGCCTACACCGGCTATCCCGACAAGGTCGAGATGCGTTCGTACAACCCGGTGCGCAAGGGCCATGGAGGTCAGATCCGCAAGGCCTTGCAGCTGCTGCTGAATGCGAAGCGCCCCTATATCTATACCGGCGGTGGCGTGCTGCTCGGCAATGCCACCAACGAATTGCGCACGCTGGTCGACATGCTGGGCTATCCGGTCACCAGTACGCTGATGGGCCTGGGAGCCTATCCGGCGAGCGATCGCAAGTTCCTCGGCATGCTGGGCATGCACGGCACCATCGAAGCCAACAATGCCATGCAGAACTGCGATGTGCTGCTGGCCGTGGGAGCGCGCTTCGACGATCGCGTGATCGGCAATCCCAAGCACTTCGCGCAGAACGAACGCAAGATCATCCACGTCGACATCGATCCGTCGAGCATCTCCAAGCGCGTGAAGGTCGATGTGCCGATCGTCGGCGACGTGAAGGACGTGCTGACCGAGCTGATCACCATGATCCGCGAGGCGGCCCACAAGCCTGATGCGGATGCGCTGGCCGAGTGGTGGCGGACCGTCGAGACATGGCGCGGACGTGACTGTCTGGCCTACGACCGCGGCAACGGCGATGTCATCAAGCCGCAGTTCGTCGTCGAGACGTTGTGGAACATGACCAAGGACGTGGAGACCTACATCACGTCCGACGTCGGTCAACACCAGATGTGGGCAGCCCAGTACTACCGCTTCGACGAACCACGCCGGTGGATCAACTCGGGCGGCTTGGGGACCATGGGTGTGGGTATTCCATATGCCATGGGCATCAAGCTGGCGAAGCCGGATGCCGAGGTCTTCACCATCACCGGCGAGGGTTCGGTGCAGATGTGCATCCAGGAGTTGTCGACCTGCCTGCAGTACAACACGCCGATCAAGATCTGCGCCTTGAACAACCGCTACCTGGGCATGGTGCGCCAGTGGCAGGAGATCGAGTACTCCGGTCGCTACAGTCATAGCTACATGGATGCCTTGCCCAACTTCGTGAAGCTGGCGGAGGCCTATGGCCACGTCGGCATGCTGATCGAACGTCCCGAGGATGTGGAGCCCGCGCTGCGCGAGGCGCGCCGTCTGAAGGACCGGACGGTGTTCATGGATTTCCGTACCGATCCCACCGAGAACGTCTTCCCGATGGTCAAGGCCGGCATGGGCATCACCGAGATGCTTCTGGGCTCGGAAGATCTCTGAGCCACGTCCGGCAGCAGCCGCATCGGCGGCTGCCGGTT
>Ga0308157_10009947_pt1 | contig 10430 bp, 6 predicted proteins | sample PhyBR1_FD_201035 | JGI IMG/M metagenome (GOLD analysis project Ga0308157, IMG submission 201035) | Phyllosphere microbial communities from UC Gill Tract Community Farm, Albany, California, United States - DLSLB.R1 | ecosystem: Host-associated > Plants > Phyllosphere > Unclassified | place: USA... | reverse complement strand
AACGCTGCTAAGTATCTATTCCGCTTCGTCCACATAGTTCTCCAGATACGCCGCTAGCGCCGCATCGTCCCGAAGCTCAAGATGCACGCCCCAACTCCAATCGGCCAACGCAAGCGGCGCAAGGCCAGCCAGCGTGCGCAGAAGTTTGAGGCTCCATTTATACCGATCGCGATCCTCGAATTCCAGCGTCAGCCAGGCTTTATATAAAATTCCGTCCTTATGCTCGCAAAAAAGTACGGTCTCCTCATTCGGTCCAAAAGCCCGGATCTGAGGACATTCCACGCGGTACGAAGAACCATAGCCCGTCGACACGATATCGTACGGCTGAGCGAACGATGTCACTGCCGCCTCAATGTCCGCAATGAGAATGCCAAGTTCGGTCAGACCGTCCGCGTCGCTTTTTCGCGCATAAACATCGGTATACCCGGCTTCCGTACGATGCTCCTCCGAAAAGGTGGCGATGTGACTCATCTCTTCTTCCACTTCGTTCTGCTGTCCTAACAGAACCAGCTCCAACATGCAGTAATCGTCCTCATGGAAAAACAACTTTCTTGCGTCGGAATCCGCAGAAAGGGAGGCTTGCGCCGCTCCTTTCTCCGAATCGCGTTCATGACTTGTCATGCTTGCAGCCTGCCTTTCTTCTGCTCTTTCCGCCCCGCACCGGGCTTACTGCCCGGTTGCACGCAGAATATCGTAGACGGTCTCGCTGAATACGCGGTTCGGTACATTTTTCATGGAATGACCGCTTGCGGAGGTGTAATAATAGTCGTCGCCTTTGTTGTTAAAGAACTCAAGCTCTTCAAGCGAGACGTCCTCCATGCCTTCGTAGTATGCAATACTCGTACCGCTGAAGGTCAGGCGCGCCATCAGTTTGCCGTATGACTTGAACAATTCGTTGTAGAATCCGCCGTCCATTGCCCGTCCTTTGACCCAACCGTATTTCTCCAGCGCTTTCGGGAAGCCCGTCGGCGAATATTCGCCTTCCGGCAGACGGCTGTAGGTGCGGCGCTCCAAATCATCTTCTTCAGGCAAATACACCGGGCGATTCAACTGGATAAACGGCTGCACGATCTCGTAGTCTTCCAACTGCGTTTTCCAAGCGCTCAGCGTCCCGGCGTCGAGTTCCAGCGGATGCACCAGACCGATCTTCGCCGTCTCGGCCAGTTCATATTCGTCTTCGTCTACCGTATTGAATGTGCCGTCTTCCATATAGCGGAACGTGTCTACGACCGTCGTTTCTTCGCTGCCGATTGTGTAGACGCCCCAGATCAGACCGACCGCGAAGCGGCGCATCACTACATTGTTTACGAATAGATCCGTCCACTCCGACGCGGTCCACAAACGCTGCTTGGAGAGAGACTCTTCCAGACGCTGCGCCTGAATGCCGACCATCGTTTTGAGATCCTTTTTGAGCTGGGTAAAACGGGATTTGGATTGCGCGGCAAGTTCCGCATCGTCTTTTTGTCCCGGTGCAGGCAGGCTTTTCACGGCTTTGCCCGTCTCGTCGTTCACGGCGGACAATTGAAGATCGGCGCTGACTTTGACCGTGAAGGAACGCTCTCCGTAACTCAGCACCAATTCTCCTTTTTCATCAAAGCCAAGCGTCGTGATCAGTCGGTCGGCAAGTTGGTCTTTGGTCAGACCCTGATTCTCGGCCGCCAGTTGCAGCGCTTCTTCGGCCGCCCCTTTGACTTGGCGGTTCTTGATCGCGCGTCCCAATCGGTCGATCGTCATCAGCGCCGCCGTATCGTTCATGAAGGCCAGCGCGCGGACGGCGTCGGCCGCGATCGCGCCACGGCTGCTTTCCGCCCAGTCCTTGATCTGACGACCGAGCAAGTCAACCACGTCACGGCCGCCAAAACGAGCCGCAAGCGGCAGTACCCACTTTTCTTTGGCAGGCGCTTGAGCGTCGATCCAAATACGCAGAACCTCGGTCGTGAACGCGGCAAGCGACGCCGTATCCGCATATTCCGCAACCTCGTCCAGACGCGGGTTCGGCTCGGACGCAAAATCAACGGATTCCGTCAGCACGTAAGATTTGATTCCGTCAGCCAGCTTATGTCCGTCGTTGCCGTGAAGCTCAGGCAACTGATCGAGCGACAACCAAGATAGACGAGCCAGCTTTTTGGCGTCCGCGTGTTCAGCCAACGCAGCATGCGCATATTCGGCGGGCTTGCCCAGCGTATCGGACAACGCTTGTAAACGAGCTTTCAACGCCGCGGACTTTTCTTTTTTCAGCAATTGCTCGTAAGCTTCGCCTTCGCCTTCAATCCCGCGCAGCAGATCGATCACGACTTCGCGTACGCTCGCTTTTTTCTCCGCCAGATACAGCTTTACATACAAATCTTTGTCCGGGCGGCGAATCAGTTCGGCACGGGCAATCTCGCGGGAACGTTTGGACGAATCGCCAAGGCCCATGCGCAGCGCTTGAATCAGCAGCTCCTCGTTCTCTTCTTCGCTGACCGACAGAGCCGTCTCCAGGACCGTCTGCCGCACTTCGCCTTGCAGATCATTATAAAAGTCCAGGCTGGCGGGCAGTCGGTGCCGGATGATGCTCCGCAGTTCTTCCTCCGGAACCCGGGCATAATAATACTGGTTCAGTCCGTTCAGCAGCAGCAAACGAAGCAACAGGCGTTCGCCGTCGACATCCGGATCTGCCTCGACCCGCGCCAGCAGCTTTTCGCCGTTGAAGACCGGAGACTGATACAGATACGACAGGAACGACGCTGTCCCGATCTCGGGATGTCCGGCAACCTTGACGAATTTGGCGTACAACTCCGAGTCTTCGGGCAGGAAGGTTACGGCGATCAGCAAATTGCGACGGCGAGTGTCGTTGCCCCTGACGTCGTCCCAATCCCGGGAAGGCTTGTGCTTGGCATACGTTTCGAGCGACAGCTCCCCCGCCAAATATTTCGCCAGGCTATGACCGAGAATATTGCCGTGAAGCTTGTCGGACAGCGCTTCGAGCACCAGCTTCTCGATGCCGCCTTCGCTTTCCGGCGCGCATCCATCGTCCAGCAGCACGCGGTACACGTAAGCTTTGAGCATCGGACGGCGCAAGATGGAAAAGAGATATTGGGCACGCTTGGTGTCTTTGAGCAGCTCGGCCCGCAGCATATTCCAGGCTGGCATATAGCTGTCGATCTCCCGTGCCAGCGTAGCAATCAAGGCAAACGGTTCATCGGTACGAACGACGCCGTCCAGTACGAGATCGGGGTCCTTGCCCGTATTTTCCATCAACAACAGCTCGGCACGCATCTCCAGCGGCAGAATCTCATGCACGTCGCGCACCAGATCAAGCACCGCCAAATCAAGCTCCGATGACGATTTCAGCAGCCCTTCTTTGCCGCCGTTAAGCAGCAGTATGTAATAAAAGGCCATGCGCAGCTGCGTCAATACGGCATTTTGCTGCTCCCGGCGAAGCTGCTCGTTCGGATCGAGCGTCGAATCCGGGAATAGGCGGGCCCTCAGCGCGGAGCGTCTGGCTTCCACAAACTCAGGCGCAAGATCAAGCTGCGTCAGCGTGTCCTTGAGCGGAAGCTGACGGATCGCCAAAGGTTCAATCGCCTTGAGCAGATATTTGCGCAGACGTTCGGCATCCCCGGCAAGCAATGCCTGGATCGAATGCGGCAGCTTCAGGATCATTTCGTCCGCAAATGCCGAGTCGATCTGCGCATACAGCTTCAACAGCACCAGCGTATCCGCACTCGTCTCCAGCGGCGACACGGATTTGCCGTTCTGTTGCATGGAGCTGATTCGGGAACGGAACATTTTCTCGATATGCTCGGCGCCCACGTGCATATACATCAAGCGAAGACGTTGAAGCGACTTTTCCATCCGTTCTTCCACATCGTGGATTTGGCGCGCGCCCAAGTTGATGCCGACCAGCAGTTCATCCGTGCAAGCCCGGTACAGCGCGTTTTCCTGATACCCGTATCCGCCGTTGCCCATCGTCCGGAGCAGCACGGCCGCAGCCCGGAAAAAGACTTCTCCCTTTTCGCTCCGACCCAGCTTTTCCAGCGCGTCGATCGTCCGATACAGATACCGATTGGAGCCTGTGAGCATGTCCGGAAACTCTTCCGACGCCCCCGTCACATAATCGATGATCGAATCTTTGCGATCTACCGCGAGCGAATAATCGTCCGAGCAAGCTTTAGCGAATTTCTCGATCAAAGGATCGACCGTATGGTTTTGCAAACTCATGAGTAAGCCTCCTAAAATAAAATTTAGTTAACGATACGTCCAATCCATTCGGCGAGAGCATCCGGCGTCAACGCCGCGACCTCCGCCCCCATATCCGCGAACGTGCGCGCCGCATGTTCGTCGTACATCGTATGGCCTTCAAAATCGAGCGCGGTCAACACGAGTAGGCGGCAGCCCGCGTCGAGAATATCTTTTCCCGCATGATACATCTGGGACACCGGATATCCTTCTACCAGATCGCTGACCAGAATAAACAAGGTGCGACCCGGATTTTCGATCAGCGTCTCGCCGTAGCGCAGTGCTTTGGCGATATGCGTGCCTCCGCCGAGCTGCACGCTCATCAGCACGTCGACAGGATCTTCCAGCCGCCCGCTCAAATCGACGACTTGGGTATCGAAGACGAACAGGCTGGTTTTAAGCGAATTCAATCGGTAAAAGATGCTGGCCATCACCGAGCTATAAATCACCGAATCCAACATGCTGCCGCTCTCGTCCACCGCGATGATGACATGCCATTTGTTATACGGCTGAACGCGTCCGTCAAAATAGAGCCGATCCACGACGAAACGCCGATTCTCGCGATCATAGTTTTTCAAATTGCGGGAAATGGTCTTCTTCATATTGAGATTACGCAGCGTGCGAACACGTCCCGAGGTATAGCGGTTGCGCTTGCCGACAATGCTTGCTCTGGCGTCGGACTCCAACTTGCGCCGCAGATCCTCGACCACCTGACGGACGATTTCTTTGGCGCTCGCGACCACTTCGCCTTTCATTCGGCCTTTGAACTGTAAAATGTTCTTTAGCAGCTTCATGTTCGGCTCCAGCGATTCGAGCACGGCTTTGTCGGTCAACAGCTCGCTCAGACCGTAACGGTCCAGCGCCTGCTTTTCCAAAATTTCGACCGTTTCTTTGGGAAAAAGTTCGCGCACCTTGCCCAGCCAGCCCGGAACGGTCAGATTGGAGCCGCCGCGTCCTGCTTGCTTGCGCCGGTATCCTTGCTCTTCGCCGTATTCGCGGTCATACAGATAGCCGAGCAGCTCGTCCAGCTCTTGGTAAGCGAAGCTGTCCGCGGCATAACTCTCCGTCTCGCTCAATGCCTCATCGGCTGAAGGGCCTAGCAGCAACCGCCAACGGTTCAACGTCTCGGCGCTCATTCCAGTTTCCATAAGGCAAACTCCTCCCGTATCGCCCGATCCAGATCCCGCGCCGTACGCAGCGTATGCTCATCGACGGCGGGCATTTCCAGACGCGAAGCCGGAATACCATGTAATCCGGCAACTTTCGCCGCGATGCGCGACGTCTCCGGCGGCGTGAAAAAGGTAAAAGCCAATCGCAGTTCCGGCAGCATACGCAAAAACTCTTCATGCGGCAGTCGTTCCAGCAGGATGCTCAGATCGGCAATCAATTGATCGTCTTGCATCAACGCATCCCGTGCCAAGGCGAACAAGCCCTGCAAATACTCGGCGCTCTTGATCGCTTGATCCGGCGAACCCTGCATATAAGCGCGTGCCCGATTCGAGATTTCGCTTCGCTCCCGCTCACCCAGACGAACCAGAATGGCGACGACGGCTCCTTCCAGCCGCGGAGCCAGATCGGATACCGCCAGCAACTCGTTCAAGCGGTCCCGGAAATTCTCGTCCGCTGCCGATGCGCCTTCCACAGCGTCCGTTCGCCCGACAGCGTGCATATAAAGCAGCTTCAGCCCTTCCACCGCCTGCGGCTGCTCATCCGGATTCAGACCGTTCAGTCCGGGTAATCGCGATACGGAGGCGGCATAAGATTCATTCGCCAATCGGCGCAGCCGAACCTCGTCTACGACGCCCAGCAATCTGCGGTGCGAGCGAATCCGATCCAGATTGTCGAGAGTATCGCACAGCGACAGGAAACTGCCGTCTTGACGCAAGGCAGATTCGAGACGTTCGAACAAGCGTGACGACAGGCTTTCCAGCCCCATCACTAATGCTCGCAGCAACCATAAAGCAACTTCGCCGCTATGATGCTCGGGCACTTTGTCCAGTTCTTCGACGATCCGGGCTTCTGCCGCTTCGGCCACCGTTCCCCCGTAGATCGAATTTTCGATCAGGCGAGCTTCGGTACGCGAAGAATAGGAATAGGTCCAGGTCTCTCGCACAAGATTCATATCCCGACGCGCAATCCAGTCCGGGCCGGATTCGCGTTTGGCGAATTCCGAACCGAGAAACTCGGCGCAATGCAGCAACCGGCTCGCTTCGCGATGCGCAGGCTTGGCATAAGGCTCGAGTGTTCGGCGATGCCGGCCTGTCGATTTCACGTTTAGACGACAGAGGGCGGCACGCTTTTTGAAGTCTTCCACGATCGGCACCGCGAACTCGTTCGGCGCGACTTCTCCGATTCGGTCACCGGTCATCAAGCCGAGCAATTTTTCCAACGGGCGATCCGATGCCAGTGTACGTTCGCCTTTGATAAACGAAGCCGTCACCGCATCCATCAGCTCATAGGCACCGCCCTGGCTTTTATTCCGAAGCGCCGCCAAGCCTTGCATCATGCCGTAAGCTTCAATGCCGTCCGCGGTCGATACCGCTTCGGATTCCCCTCGAAGCTCCTTCCCGAATTGGGACAAAAGCTCAAGGCCTGTCCGGTCGTAGGGCTTGGGTTCGCCTTTGACGATCTTTTCCCAGGTTCGATCGTAGTATCCGACATGCGGCATACCGCTGGCATAACCGTTCAGTCGATCGGCTTCCTCGAAGGTAAATACCATCGGGTACATTTGCTTGCGAATAACGTCAGCCTCTTGGAAGCTCGCTTGGGCGCCGCGATCCGCGCGGATCGTATGGACGTCTCCCGAAGCGCTTGCTTTACCCTGGGCTGACGATTCCGGTACTTCTTCCGGTTCAGCGCCGATCAGCCCGTACGTATGAAAGCCTCCTGTTACAACCAATATGCGCGAATACTCGGCACGCGCTGCCCGGATATGTTCGCGCATTCGGACTTCGCGAGCCAGATCGCCTTCCGACGCTAAACGTTCAGACGAATACGTCATGCGGGACAACGTGCAGTAGGTGAACACGCTCTGGACAAACTCCCGGGTATCCCGGCTCAAGCCTCCGATCTCGAAAGCGCGCTCCCACAATTCATCGAAGTTGCGCGCGCGGCTGGTTCGGCACAGCCGCCCCATGAAATCGGAACCCGCCAGCAGCGCCTCATCCTGAGCGGACGCTTTGCCTCCCTCGTCTGCCGTTTCCCGTCGTCCCCGGTAGTCAAGATCGATAAAGCGCGCAGGGATTCCCCGTGCAAACGCTTCGCGGATCGCCACGTATTCCGGCGAATAATCAAGCATCGGGAAATAGCAGGAACCCCGGCCGTTCTCGTCTTCATACCCGTAATAGAGACTGACCGGGGCTTGGGTAGCCGGATCGGCCAGTACCGGAATTAACGGGTTCCCGCTCTCCGGCCCTTCAATCAGCACAATGTCCGGTTGATAGTCTTCAAGCGTACGCAGCAGATGATACGAACAAGCCGGACTATGATGCCGAATCGGAAAATGCACGACCGGCCCGCTCAGATCGAAGACTTTTTCCGCAAATACGGCCTTGAGCTTCGCAAGCTCTGCCTCCGTATCAGGAGGCAGCGCAAGCTTTTCGCTCTCCGCCGCCGGATTCAGCCGATCCATTTTTTCTCCTTATAATACGCGTCCCATAGACTTTCGGTACGCGCGCGCTCCTTGACCACTTTGGAGAAGTAAGCCTTGAGCACGCTCAAGTCCTTGGTGCTCTCCTTCGCGACGGTTCCCAGCATATTCTGCACCAGCCGCTCCATCGACAGGCCGCCTTCTTCATAATAGTAGGAAGTCATGGCGCTCTGGACATAAACGGATACCGCTTCGGCCGTACTCATGACCGCCTGGGGAACCTCGATCTTATAGCCTTCGCGCGTGCGTCCGGTACGCAGCTCAATGAAAGTGGTCGCCAGCAGTTCCACGACGTCCGGATCTACCTCAATATCGACGCCGCTGTGGCTGAGCAGGTTGGATGCTTGCGATTCGATGATCTTCGCTTCCATTTTGACGTTCTCGATCGGGCGAATGGTCTCGAAGTTGAAGCGCCGCTTGAGCGCGCTGCTCATCTCGTTGACCCCTTTGTCGCGAATATTCGCCGTCCCGATCACGTTGAAGCCCGGTTTGGCAAACAGCACGCCGTCCGCAAATTCGGGAATATTCATGACTTTATCGCTCATGATGCTGATCAGGCTGTCCTGTGCTTCCGACGGACAACGGGTGATTTCCTCAAATCGGGTAATCAAGCCATGCTTCATCCCCTGGTACAGCGGAGACGGCACAAGCGCGGCTTCGGAAGGCCCTTTGTCCAGCAGCATGGCGTAGTTCCAGGAATACTTGATCGTATCTTCCGTCGTGCCTGCCGTGCCTTGAATGGTGTTGGTGCTGGTGCCCGAGATCGCCGCCGACAACAGCTCGCTCAGCATCGTCTTGGCCGTGCCCGGTTCGCCGACCAGCATGAGTCCGCGGTTGCCGGCCAGTGTCACAACCGCGCGCTCGATCAGCACATCGTTCCCGTAAAACTTCCGCGTAATATGTATCTTTTCTCCATCCAGCTCAATCGGCTTTTCCCGCCCGATCAAAAAGTCGCGCACAGCGGCGGGAGACAGCTTCCAATTGGGTGGGCGTTTGCCGAGTCCTTCTGCGGCCAATGCGGCCAATTCCCGCTCATGCAATACTTCCGCAGGCGGCTTGATCATCTCGATGGTCATAGCGTTCCTCCTCCAAACAGATCATACGTTCTCATTTTTCTAATATGTATTTTATCACATCTGACTGGGCATTCGCGAGAATCTATAATAGAAATGAGCGGGATGTCCTGTTCCATTGCCGACAATTGGGACATCTCATCCTCATAACGACGGGTTTCCGGGACCAAAGTCGCTCTCTTTCGTTGCTTTTCCCGCGGCTGCACGTCAATACGTCGAAACGCGAACTCGAGCTTCCTACGTCTCCAAAAAAGCGCCTTCATCTTTTTTTTCAAAAAAACGAACTCTCTTTCCTTTCCGCGCGTATATGAAGCAAGGAACGGAAGCGGATCGCTCGTTTCCTCCCTTCATTTTTTACCCACTAAAGGAGGCTACCGCATGACATTCTTCTGGATTTTGTTGATTTTCGTCCCTGTCGTTTTGTTGATATCCGCCCTTAATCCCAACCAAAACAAATCGCGTTCGCGCAGAGGCTACCGCTCCGGATTCATGCACGACTCGGGCAGCAATTATTCCGGGGATTACGGCAATCATCACTCCTCGAATCACTGCACCGGCTCTCATTCCTCTTCGTATGACGGCGGCAGTTGCGATTCCGGCGGCGGAGACGGCGGCGGCGGAGGTGGCGGGGAATGAGCTCCGAAGACGAACATGCAGCAAAAAGAACGCGTTGAATCCCGCAGTCGGGAAGCACGCGTTCTTTTTAAATGGCGAAAATTCTATACGACCACCCGATCGCGACCGCTCTCCTTCGCACGATACAGCGCACGGTCCGCCAGCTCGAACAGATCGTCGATCCGCGTCGATTGCAGCGGACTGACCGCCCCTCCGATGGATAAAGTAACGGGAATGCGCAGTTCGTTTTCATGCGCGGCCACGGCCAGACGAAGGCGCTCCGCCATTTCGTACGTCTCCGGCAGATTGTATCCCGGGAGCAGCACCATGAATTCTTCGCCTCCGTAACGCCCGCACAAGTCCCGATTTCCTACCGTTTCTTCCAATGTGCGCGCCACGCCGCGCAGCACCGCGTCGCCTGCCGAATGACCGTGACGATCGTTAACGGATTTGAAGCGGTCGATATCGATCAACAGCAATGCAAACGGACGGTTGTCCCCCTCCATCTTTTCCAATATTTCATCCAGCGCACGTCGATTCAAGAGTCCGGTCAGCGGGTCTTTTAACGCAAAATCGTTCAGATCCCGGTTCTGCCGTTTCATCTCGCGCACCGTGCGCATGACGGCCCGGTTCAGCAGATCCGCCTCGCGGTTCCAGTGACGCCTGACGGAAGGCATGGCTTCGTCTTGCGGACGGTCGGCAGCTCGAACCACAAAGTCGGCCAGCGATACGAATGGAGCCGCCAGACGGCGAGCCAAGAACAACGCGGAAGCCGCCAGGATCAGAAAAGGTCCCAATACCACAAGCAGCGTCCCCCGCATTTGCTCCAATTGCTGCGCCGTAATGAGGCTGGTCGGCGTCTGCACCACAAT
>Ga0308157_10009946_pt1 | contig 10430 bp, 8 predicted proteins | sample PhyBR1_FD_201035 | JGI IMG/M metagenome (GOLD analysis project Ga0308157, IMG submission 201035) | Phyllosphere microbial communities from UC Gill Tract Community Farm, Albany, California, United States - DLSLB.R1 | ecosystem: Host-associated > Plants > Phyllosphere > Unclassified | place: USA... | reverse complement strand
CGGTGGCGGCAGCACGCGCATGATCGTCACGCTGCTGTTCTTCATCATCGGCTCGCTGATCGGCACGGCGCACATGCCGTTCTGGACCTCGATGCCGCAACTGGCCCCGCTGTCGGCCGTCAAGGAACTGGGCCTGGCGCCGGCGCTGGCGCTGAACTGGGGCATTTTCGCGCTGATCGCGTTCATCACGATCGTCGTCGAAAAGCGCCGTCACGGCAAGTTGGTCCCGGCACATGTGCAGCCGCCGCATCGCTCGCCCTGGCTGCATGGCCCGTGGCCGCTGCTGGCTGGCGCGCTCGCGCTGGTGGTGCTCAACTTCGCGACTCTGGCACTGTCCGGCCGTCCGTGGGGCGTCACCTCGGCCTTCGCCCTGTGGGGCGCGAAAGCGGCCGCAGTGATGGGGATCGATACGGCCAACTGGGCCTACTGGTCCACGAAAGCCAATGCCGCCGCGCTGGCCTCGCCGATCTCGCAGGACGTCACGTCGGTGATGGACATCGGCATCGTGCTGGGCGCGATGTTGGCAGCGGCGCTGGCCGGCCGCTACGCGCCCGTCTGGCGCCTGCCGCTGCGCTCGCTGATCGCCGCCATCGTCGGTGGCCTGCTGCTGGGTTACGGCGCCCGCCTGGCCTACGGCTGCAATATCGGCGCCTACTTCAGCGGCATCCTGTCGGGCAGCTTGCACGGCTGGCTGTGGCTGGTCGTCGCCTTCATCGGCAACGTCGTCGGCACCCGCCTGCGTCCCTTCTTCGGCCTCGAAGTCGAGCGCCTGAAACCCACCGCCTGCTAAGCAAAAAGTAGGGTCAGTGTCGATTTATTGAGCAATTGATTAACTGAAGTTGTCAAACAATTCGACTCTGACCCTAGTTATCCCAAAGACAACTGCCCAACAATTGGGGTCAGAGTCGAATTATTGAGCAACTGATTCACTGAAGTTGTCAAACAATTCGACACTGACCCTATTTGTTGGGGGGGTTATTCTTCGTAGGTGACGCTGCCGCTGCCGGTGCGGCTGGTGCTGCGTTCGGCGGGGTTGCCGTAGACTTCGACGTCGCCGCTGCCGCTCAGGGTGACGCGGATGTTGTCGCGGGCCTGGACGGCGCTGTCGCCGGAGCCGCTCTGGCTCAGCGTGACGTCGCTGGCGCGCAGGTGTTCGGCGTCGAGGCGGCCGGAGCCGGTCGTGTCGGCTTCCAGCGCGCGGGTGGTGCCCGAGACCGTGATGCTGCCCGAGCCCATCAGGCGGGTTTCCATGCGTTCCATCGCGGCGCCGCCATTGACGTCCAGGTCGCCGCTGCCGGTCAGGCCGACCGTGGCGTCGCGGAAACGGCCATTGAAGCGCACGCTGCCCGAACCGTTGAGCTGGACTGCAATCGCATCGCCCGAGAAACCGTTGATCGTGCTGTCGCCGCTGCCTTCGATCGTCACCGACGTCAGCACCGGCAGCACCAGGTCGACTACCAGCGGTTCACGGTGGCGCAGCACCATGCCGCGGATGCCGATGCGCAGGACCTTGCCGTCACCCGTGACTTCGACATTGCCCAGCATGCGCTGCTCGCCACTGACGCGCAGCATCGGCGTGGCGCCGTAGCGCAGGTTCAGGTTGATGGGGCCGTCGACTTCGACGACCTCAACGCCGGCGGGTACCGGGCGCGTATCGTGCGCCACGACGCGGCCTTCGGCGGCGCTGACCGTACCGCTGGCCTTGAGCATGCTGTAGCTCAGCGCGACCAGTACGGCTGCCAGCACGAGCAGGCTGAAGCCCACTTTCATCAATGAGCGCATGGCGATTACCCCTTCAACAGTGACATGTTCATGTTCACGTAGCGGCGGATGCCGGCAATCGTGTACTTGCTGAACACCAGCGACAGCAGGAACAGCGCGATACCGCCAAGGATCAGTCCGCACCCGAGCACGACCTGCGTCGTGCGTGAATCGGGATCGAGGTCGGTCGTGATCTGGATGCGGCGCTCGGCCACCGCTTCGGCGCCGCGCAGCACGCGCGAGCGCTTGTCACGGTCGTCGACGACCACGTCGGCGGTCTGCTCATTGTCACCAGCCTCGGGCCGCAGATCGGGCCGCAGCGCGGGCTCTTCATACACCTGGATGCCATGCTCCCCGATCGAGACCCGCGTCTGCGTCTCGCCCGCGCCGTCGTCGTTCGTCGCGTCCATGCGGCTGAGTGGCGCGCTCAGAACCAGCTCATTCGAGCCGGCCAGCCCACTGGCCGTGACGGCGATGCCCGACACGTAGACGCCGAAGGCCGACATGTACAGCGCCATCAGCAGCGATGCGAATACTGCCGCCGGAATCAGCATGAACAGGTTGAACACCAGCAGGCCGAAGCCCGATACCACGGTGCGTGCCATGCTGCTGGTTGGCGCCGGTTTGTGGCTCAGTTGCGCGAAATGGGCGTTGGTGCGCAGGGTCAGGGCGACGTCGCGCGGGTCGCCGAGCTCCTTGGCCACATCCGGTTCGGATCGTCCGACGGCTGCGCCATCGACGAAGCGCTGCTCGTACCAGGCCAGCGTCTTGGCCTGCACGTCGGGCGGCAGGCCCATCAACGCCCGCTTGAGCGCGTCGAGGTAATCGAGTTTGGAGAAAAAGTACGCCATACGATGCGCGCCGGCCTAGTGGTGACCGAGGACCGGGATCGCCCCGATCGCGCTTGCCGTGCCGGGCGCAGCGCCGCCGATCAGTTCGGGCATGACGAGTACGAGCGTGCTGGCCGCCACAAGAAGCAGCAGGGCGGCCGTACGCAGTCCGAGTCGGGGTGTCATGGTGGTGTCCATCAGGCGTGATTTCGATGGTGCTACTGTACGGCGCCGGGCGTCGCTGCACCATGACCGTGCGACAGGCTGCGCTTTTCGCGGGGCAGGGCGCCGTGGGCGAGGATGGCCGTCGCCGCCGCCTGGCCGCTGCGCACCGCCGTCTCCAGCGTCGCCGGGTAATCGCTGGCCGTGTAGTCGCCGGCCAGCACCACGCCCGGAAGCGGCGTGACGTTGCCTGGTCGCACCAAACCGGGCGCGCAGGTAAACGTGGCGCGCTTTTCCGTGATCAGCTGCGTCCAGACGGGCGTGCCCAGTTCGGGTCGGCCAAAGTCGTGCGCCAGTTGCGCGGCGATGGCGCCGGCAAGCGCTTCGCGCGGCAGCGCGGCAGCCTCGGCGGCGGCGCTGACGACCACGGCGAACACGCCATCCTGGCCGGGGTCGAGCTGGACGCGGTCGAACACGAACTGCCCCCAGCGCCCCGCCTGCGGATCGTCCAGCAGCGCGCAGAACGGCAGGTCCAGGCGCGTGCCCGGTGCGTACTGCAGGTAGCAGGTGGCGATCGGTTCGTACGTGAACGCCTCCAGTTGCGCACTCAGTGCGGCGCAGTCGGCAAACGGCGCCAGCAGCGTCGCGCTGGTGGATGCCGGCGTGGCCAGCACCACCGCATCGACCCGTTCGTCGCCGGTGCCAGTTGTCAGGCACCAGCCAGCGCCCTTGCGCGCGAGCGCCGTGACCTTGACGCCGGGTCGCACCGCATGGCCTTCACGGGCCAGCCAGGCGCCGGCAGGTTCCGGGAACAGCGCGCCCATTGCCACACGCGGCAGCAGCATGTCGGAGGCCGCGCGCCGGCTTGCGCCCAGGCTGTCGCGCAGCACGGCCAGAAATACATTCGCTGAAGCGCGTTCGGGCGGCGTGTTGAGCGCCGCGATGCACAGCGGGCGCCACATCAGCGTGGTCAGGCGCTCGGTCTGGTCGAAGCGTTCGAGCAGTTCGGCCACCGTGCAATCGACGTCCAGCGCCCAGCCCATCCAGCGCCCGGCACTGTTGAAACGGGCCAGCGCGAGCTTGTCGGCGCGCGCCAGGCCCTTCGCGCGCAGCAGCGCGAATGCCAGGTGCAGCGGCGCGGGCAGGCGCGGCGCGACGAAATCCATGCCGGCGCCGCCAGGCGGATAGCGCATCTGCACCGGCAGGCGCAGCAGCGCCGCATCGGGATCGACGCCCACCTGGCGCAGCATGCGCAGCGATTCGGCGTAGGCGCCCAGCAGGATGTGCTGGCCGTTGTCCAGCGCCAGGCCGCGCACCTCGACCCCGCGCGCGCGCCCGCCGAGGGTGCGCGCCGCTTCGAACAGGATGACGTCAACGCCCTTGCGCGCGAGCGTCACTGCCGCCGCGCAGCCTGCCCAGCCCGCGCCGACGACTGCGACGCGCAGCCTAGGTGCGGACATACGTCTTCCACGCCAGCCACAGCTTGCGCAGCGGCGTCAGTGAAATGCGCTGGTTCAGCACGTGGTAGCCGTCGCGCTGGATCTCATCGAGCAGCGTGCGGTAGATCGACGCCATCATCAGTCCCGGGCGTTGGGCGCGCCGGTCTTCCTTCGGCAGCAGGGCCAGTGCTTCGTCGTAGATGGCCTGGGCGCGCTTGGCCTGGAAGGCCATCAGCGCTTCGAATTTGTCGCTGTGCTGGAGCTTGAGCAGGTCGTTCGCCGTGACGCCGAACTGCTGGAGTTCGTTGATGGGCAGGTAGATGCGGCCCTTGCGCGCGTCGTCGCCCACGTCGCGGATGATGTTCGTCAGCTGGAACGCGAGGCCCAGTTTTTCGGCATACGCCAGCGTTTGCGGATTGGTGTAGCCGAAGATGCTGGCCGACAGGATGCCCACCACGCCCGCCACATGCCAGCAATAGCGCTGCAGGCCCGGGTAATCGAGGTAGCGGCTCTGGTCGAGATCCATCTCCATGCCGTCGACGATCGCCTGCAGATGTTGTTCTTCGAGCTTGTAGACCGCGATATGCGGCTGCAGCGCGAGCATCACCGGGTGCGTCGGGGTGCCCGCATACATCTTCGAGACCTCGGTGCGCCACCAGGCCAGCTTGATGCGCGCGACCGAACCGTCGGTGGCTTCGTCGACCGTGTCGTCCACCTCGCGGCAGAAAGCGTACAACGCCGTGATCGCGCGCCGGCGTTCCGGCGGCAGGAACAGGAAGCTGTAGTAGAAACTGGAGCCGCTTTGAACGGTCTTTTGCTGGCAGTATTCGTCTGGAGACATGAAAATCGTCGTGGAAGTGCGGGTTGGGCGGCTGGAGCACGGCGGTGCCGTCAGTGCTGCATTTTAGCAGGACAGGCGGCAACGCCGGCCATGGTCGCAGGGACTTTTACATGCGCAGCGCGCCCCAGCCCACGGCGACCCAGTCTGCGGTGGCCAGCGTAGGACGGCGCCTGAACACATCGTAACCTGCTCTCTCGATCCGGTCGAGGATGCGCAGGCCGCCCTGCACGATCATGCGCAGCTCCCAGCCGATGCGTCCCGGCAGTCGCCGCGCCAGCGGCGCGCCTGACAGCATCAGCGCGCGGGCACGCTCGACCTCGAAGCGCATCAGGGCCTGGAACGGCGCATCGACGATGCCGGCTTTCAGTGCGGTTTCGCTGACCTGGAAGCGCGTCAGGTCTTCCAGCGGCAGGTAGATGCGGCCCTTGGTCAGGTCGATTGCGACGTCCTGGATGAAGTTGATCAGTTGCAGCGCGCTGCAGATCGCATCCGAATCGCGCAGGTTGACCGCGTCGTCGGCCTCGTACAGGGCCAGCATCAGGCGCCCGACCGGGTCGGCCGAACGGTGGCAGTAATCGAGCAGGCTCGCGTATTCCTGGTAGCGCGGCGTGACGACATCCTGCCGGAAGGCCGACAGCAGGGCGCGCATCGGCTCGACCGACAGCCGGTACTGCGCCACGACATGCGCCAGCCGCGCGAACATCGGCTCATCGGGAACGCTGCCGGCCTCGATGCGGTCCAACTGCTGGTCGTAAGCTTGCAACGCAGCCAGCCGTTCACCGGGCGTCGCGTCGCCTTCGTCGGCCAGGTCGTCGGCACTGCGCGCGAAGGCGTAGATCGCCTCCACCGCCGGCACCAAACGGCGCGGCAGCAGAATCGACGCAACAGGAAAGTTCTCGTAGTGGTCAACGGCCATGTTTAGAGGGAAGACGCTAAAGTCGTCACATTGTCTATTTGCATGATTATAATTGCTGAATTACAAACTGGCGCCACCGCAGCATGCGGCGCGCAGCCAGCGTTGGCGCGAGACGCCGCCTGCCAAGTCAAAGGATCACCACCGTGTCAGTCCGTTTTTCTTCCCCAACCTTGCGGGCGGCCGTGCTTGCCCTGTGCGCCGCCGGCGCCCTGACTGCCTGCTCGAAGCCGGCGCCGCCAGCGGAGGACATCCGTCCGGTGCGGGTCATCAAGCTCGTGGCGGATGCGGGCGCGCAGCAGTCGCAGTTTGCGGGTGACGTGCGGCCGCGCTACGAATCGCAGCTGGGGTTTCGGGTCGGCGGCAAGATCATCGAACGCAAGGTGGACGTGGGCGCGACCGTCAGGCGCGGCGCGGTGCTGATGAGGCTCGATCCGCAAGACCTGAAGCTGGCCGAAACCCAGGCGCGCGCCACGCTGCGCGCCGCCGAAACCGAGCGCGAACTGGCCGCCGCCGACTACAAGCGACATGTCAATCTGCGGTCCCAGAATTTCGTCAGCCAGGCCGTGCTCGACACCAAGCAGAGCGCGCTCAAGGCCGCCCAGGCCAATGTCGAAGCGGCGCGCGCCGGCTTGCGCGGCCAGTCGAACCAGGCCGATTACACGACGCTGGTGGCCGACGTGGACGGTGTCGTCACGGCGATCGATGCCGAAGTGGGGCAGGTCGTCCAGGCCGGCACGCCCGTGGTCCGTGTCGCCCGCACTGCCGAAAAGGACGTCGTGATCGGCATCCCGGAAGACAAGGTAACGGGCCTGCGCCAGGCGGCCGAGGTCACCGTGCGCCTGTGGGCCGATGCCGGCCAGACCATTCCCGGCAAGATCCGCGAGATTGCGCCGATGGCCGATGCGGCAACCCGCACCTACACCGTGAAGGTCGCGTTGCCCGAGCGCGCCGACGCGCGCCTGGGGATGAGCGCAACGGTGGAACTGGCCACGGGCGCGGCGTCGGCGGGCGGCCTGCGCGTGCCCTTGAGCGCGCTGGTCAACCACAAGGGCGCAAGCAGCGTCTGGCTCGTCGAGAACGGCACCGTCAAGCTGGTGCCGGTGCAGGTGACGGGCCAGGTCGATAACGACGTGCTGGTGGCGGGCGCCGTGCGCGCCGGGCAGAATGTGGTCACGGCCGGCGTGAACCTGCTCAAGCCGGGCCAGAAGGTGCGCATCCTCACGGCCGATGTTGCGCGCCGGCTTGATGCCGAAGCGGCCATGAGCGCCAAGGACGGGGCCGCGCAATGAAGGGCTTCAACCTGTCGCGCTGGGCGCTGGAACACATCCCGCTCACGCGTTTCCTGATCGCGGCCTGCCTGCTGTTCGGCATCCTGAGCTACTTCGAACTCGGGCAGGACGAAGATCCGCCCTTCACCTTCCGCGCGATGGTCGTGCGCGCCGTGTGGCCGGGCGCGACCGCGCTGCAGATGGCCGAGCAGGTGACCGATCCGCTCGAGCGCAAGCTGCAGGAGACACCCTACGTCAAGAGCATCCGCAGCTTTTCCAAGCCGGGCGAGACCACGATTTTGATCGAACTGCGTGAATCGACGCCGCCCAAGGAAACCAGCGCGGCGTGGTACCAGGTGCGCAAGAAAATCGGCGACATGACCGCCACGCTGCCGCAAGGTGTCATCGGCCCGTTCTTCAACGACGAATTTGGCGACACCTACGGCTCGATCTTTGCGTTGTCGGGCGACGGCTTCACGTATGGCGAAATGCGCGATTACGCCGACTTCGTGCGTCAGCAACTGCTGCGCGTGCCGCTGGTGTCCAAGGTCGAGCAGTTCGGCGTCCAGAACGAAAAAGTCTATATCGAGTTCTCCAGCAAGAAATTTGCCCGGCTGGGCGTGCCGTTCGAGCAGATCGTGAACCAGATCGCCACGCAGAATGCCGTCGAGGCCAGCGGCGTGCTGGTCACGCCGACGGACAACCTGTCGGTGCGCGTGACAGGCGCGCTCGGTACGCTCGACCAGATCGAGGCGCTGCAACTGCGCGCCGGCGGCACCACGTTCCGCCTCGGCGACTTCGCCACCGTCAAGCGCGGCTACCAGGACCCGCCGGCCGACAAGATGCGCTTCAATGGCAAGGAAGTGATCGGCCTGGGCGTCTCGATGGAAAAGGGCGGCAATATCATCACGATGGGCAAGGGGCTGGCCGAAACCGTGGCCAGCATCCGCGCGCAGCTGCCGGTCGGCATCGAGCTCGAGCGGGTGGCCGACCAGCCGCAGGCCGTCAAGCAGTCGGTCGGCGAATTCATCAAGGTGCTGATCGAGGCAGTCGTCATCGTGCTGGTCGTGTCGTTCCTGGCACTGGGCCTGCACAGCAAGCCCAAATGGCGCATCGATATCTACCCGGGCCTGGTGGTGGCGCTGTCGATCCCGCTGGTGCTGGCCATCACGTTCCTGGCCATGCGCATGCTCGACATCTCGCTGCACAAGATTTCGCTCGGTGCGCTGATCATTGCGCTGGGCCTCCTGGTCGACGATGCCATCATCGCCGTCGAAATGATGGTGCGCAAGATGGAAGAGGGCATGTCGCGCTTCGAGGCTGCCACCTTTGCCTACACGTCGACGGCGATGCCGATGCTGACGGGGACGCTGATCACGGCGGCGGGTTTCCTGCCGATCGGCCTGGCCGAATCGGCTGCCGGCGAATACACGTTCTCGATGTTCTCGGTCAACGGGCTGGCGCTGCTGATCTCGTGGGTGGTGGCGGTGATGTTCACGCCATACATCGGCTTCATGCTGCTCAAGGTCAAGCCGCATGCTCATGGCGACAGTGGCCACGACGTGTTCGACTCCCCGGCCTACCGGCGCTTCCGGCGCATCGTGACCTGGTGCGTCGAGTGGCGCAAGACCACCATCGCGCTGACGCTCGGCGTGTTCGCGCTCGGCATCTTCGGCTTCACCTTCATCGAGAAGCAGTTCTTCCCGGACTCGAGCCGGCCCGAGCTGATGGTCGAGCTGTGGTCGCCCGAGGGCACGAGCTTTGCCGCCAACGAGGCCACCGTCAAGCGTTTCGAAGCGTTCCTGGCCAAGCAGCAGGGCGTGCACAGCGTGACGAGTTACGTCGGCACCGGCAGCCCGCGTTTCTATCTGCCGCTGGACCAGATCTTCCCGCAGTCGAACGTCTCGCAGGTGGTCGTGCTGCCGGTCGATAACAAGGCGCGCGACGCGCTGCGCCTGAAGATCGTCGACATCTTCAAACACGATTTCCCCGAAGTGCGCGGGCGCGTCAGGCTGCTGGCGAATGGCCCGCCGGTGCCGTACCCGGTACAGTTCCAGGTGCTGGGGCCGGACATCGGCACCGTGCGCACCATCGCGGACCAGGTCCGGGCGACGATGCTGGCCAATCCGAGCACGCTCGGCGTCAACGACAACTGGAACGAGTCGATCAAGGTGCTGCGCCTTGACCTCGACCAGGACAAGCTGCGTGCGCTGGGCGTGACGTCGCAGGCCGTGCGGCGCACGGTCAACACGACGCTCACCGGCACCACGGTCGGCCAGTTCCGCGAATCGAACCGCCTGATCGACATGGTCGTGCGCCAGCCGCTCGAGGAGCGCGCAACCATCACGCGCCTGTCCGAAGCGCTGGTGCCCACCGCCGGCGGGCAGGCCGTGCCGATCAGCCAGGTGGCGCGCGTGCGTTTCGTCTGGGAGCCGGGCGTCGTCTGGCGCGAGGGGCGCGAGTGGGCCATCATGGTCCAGGCCGATGTGGTCGACGGCATCCAGGGGCCGACTGTGACGGCGCAGGTCGACAAGCAGCTGGCCGCGCTGCGCGCGTCGCTGCCGGCCGGCTACCGCCTCACGGTCGAGGGCGCCGCCGCCGACAGTGCGGATGCCGAAGCATCGATTGCCGCCAATGTCCCGCTGGTGCTGTTCATCGTGTTCGCGCTGCTGATGCTGCAATTGCACAGCTTCTCGCGCTCGCTGCTGGTGTTCCTGACCGGGCCGCTGGGCGTGGCCGGCGCCGCGATGGCGCTGCTGATCCTCGACCGGCCGTTCGGCTTTGTCGCGAATCTCGGCGTGATCGCGCTGTTCGGCATGATCATCCGCAATTCCGTGATCCTGGTCGACCAGATCGAGCAGGACATTGCCACCGGCAGCCATCCGTGGGATGCCATCGTCGAAGCGGCCGTGCGCCGCTGCCGGCCGATCCTGCTCACTGCTGCCGCCGCAGCGCTGGCGATGATCCCGCTGTCGCGCTCGACGTTCTGGGGCCCGATGGCGGTGGCGATCATGGGTGGCCTGATGGTGGCGACGGCATTGACGCTGTTATTCCTGCCGGCCTTGTATGCGGCATGGTTCCGCGTGAAAAAGCCGGCAGGGGCGGGCGGCAAATGAATGCATCCACCCCCGCACTGGAAAAAATGATGCCCAATAGTGTCAGAAATTCCAGTAAAATAATCGATTGAAGTTGTAGCCCCTAAACAATGGAGTG
>Ga0308157_10009944_pt1 | contig 10432 bp, 10 predicted proteins | sample PhyBR1_FD_201035 | JGI IMG/M metagenome (GOLD analysis project Ga0308157, IMG submission 201035) | Phyllosphere microbial communities from UC Gill Tract Community Farm, Albany, California, United States - DLSLB.R1 | ecosystem: Host-associated > Plants > Phyllosphere > Unclassified | place: USA... | reverse complement strand
CCAGCCTTTGCAACGCCGGCTGGACCCGTTCCTGATGCTGGATAACTTCGGCAGCGACCAGGCCAACGACTACATCGCCGGCTTCCCCAGCCATCCGCACCGGGGCTTCGAGACCGTGACCTACATGCTGGAAGGCCGCATGCGCCACAAGGACAGCGCCGGCAACGAAGGCTTGCTGACCAACGGCGGCGTGCAGTGGATGACGGCCGGGCGCGGCGTGATCCACTCGGAGATGCCGGAGCAGGAAGCCGGCGTGATGGAAGGCTTCCAGCTGTGGCTGAACCTGCCTGCGAAGGACAAGATGCAGGCGCCGTGGTACCGCGATTTCAACGGTGCCGATGTGCCGGCCTTCACCACGGCCGACGGTGTGGACGTGAAAGTCATCGCCGGCAGCAGCCACGGCGTGGCCGGTGCGGTGCAGCGCGAGGTGACGGAGCCGATTTATCTCGACATCCATCTGCCGGCCGGCGCCAGCTTCAGCCAGGCGCTGCCGGAAGGCCACAACGCCTTCATCTTCACCTATCGCGGTGAGGTGAATGTGGGCGACAAGGCGGTGGCGTCGGGCCGCATGGCGATCCTGGCCAACACGGCGGGCGCCGATGGTGTGACGGTGCATGCGGAGCAGGCAAGCCGTCTGATCCTGGTGGCCGGCCAGCCGCTGAACGAGCCGATCGCGCAGTATGGCCCGTTCGTGATGAACACGCAGGCCGAGATCTTCGCCGCCGTTGAGGATTTCCGCGCCGGCAAGCTGGGCGAGGAAGCCCAGGCTTAAATTAGCAAAAGCAGTCGCACCAGCCGCCGGACAGGCATACTGCCCGGCGGCTGTCTCCCCATCAGTTTCCCGTCTCAGGATAAAATGCCGGGATGATGCCCACTATCCTCAAATGGCTGCGCTACCTGAGCCACGTTCTCGGCTTTGAGACCGCTGAATCCTTCCCGCCCGGCCATCCGTATGAACGGACGCGCTGGAACGGCGCGTATTTCGACATCGCTTCCGACGTCAAGCCGGACCAGATCGAGAGCCGGCTGTGCGAGGCGATCAGCAATACGCCGCTGGTGTTCGGCTACATCACCAATCCCACGCCGCGCATGCAGCGCGCGTTGCTGGCGATGCTGGAGGAACGCATGCGCAACAATCGCGGCCGCGCGAGCGAACTGGCGGCGCTGCTGGTGAACGCCTACGACAGCCCGCACATCACCGAGGTGGTGCCCGGCCTGCGCGCCGCCATCGCCGCCACCAGGCACGAGGACATGGCCGAACGCGCGCGCAGCGTGATGGCCTTCCTGGGTTCGATGCAGTCGCCGTTCGATGTGATCGAACTGAACTAAGCGACCGCGCCGGCCGGCGCCGCCGGGCGCGCGAAATTGCCCGGCACGTAGCGGTCGCGCAGCTTCATGAACGGCGTCTCCACCAGCAGGTGCAACAGCCAGCCGGCCAGCAGACTGGCCGCGCTCATCAGCACGATGGCTTGCCAGCTGTTCGGCCCCCAACCTTCCGCCTGCAACGGCGCGCGCAGTAACACGCACAGCGTCTTGTGCGTCAGGTAGATCGCGTACGACCACAGCGCGATGCTGGCCGCGCCCGGCACGCGCAACCGTTGCAGCAACGAGCCGGGACTCAGGGCCGCGACCAGCAGCAGCGTGAAACTCAGACCCAGCAGCGGATAGCCGATCACGGTCATCGCATAGCCGTAATGGTCTTCCAGGAACAGCGACCACGTCAGCGCCAGCAACGCCGCGCCGGCCGCCAGCGCCCAGTTGCCGCGCGAGGTCAGCCGAGTCCAGGCGTTCGCATGATAGTTCTTCACCAGCGCCAGCGCGACGCCGGCCACCAGCTCGTCGAAACGGCACAGCGACGAGTAATAGATCAGCGTGTAGTAGTGAAAGCCCCCCTGCTCCTCCGGCCCGACATATTGCGTCCACAGATGGCTGCGGATCGCCATGCCGGCCAGCAACATGCCGACCACGGCCAGCCAGGCCAGCAGCAGCGGCTTGCGGCAAGCGGCGATCGACAGCGCCACGGCCGGCAGCAGGAAGTAGAACTGCTCCTCCACGCACAGCGACCACGCGTGTGAAAACGCCGTGCCCGGCATCAGCTGGATATTTTGCGTAAAGGTGAGGAACTTCCACAGCGGCGGCAGCACGTCGGCGCCGCGGAAGGCCGGCCACAAGGCATATAGCGCCAGCACGAAGTAAAAGTTCGGCAAGGTGCGCAACAGGCGGCGCGCGTAAAAGCGCAGCAACGAGAAGCGCTCGCCGCCTTCCGACTGCCGCGAACGCCGGATGCCGCCCAGGATCTGGTTGCCGATCAAATAGCCGCTGAGGGCGAAGAACAGGTCGACGCCGGTCCAGCCAACCTTGCCGAACCAGCCGAAGGTCGGGCTGGCACTGACAAACAGCATGTAATGGTTGGCGAACACCAGTACGATGGCCAGCGCGCGCAAGGTGTCGAGGCCGGCGTTGCGGCCCTGGGATGTGGGATTCATGCCCGCATCTTAACAAATCAGGGCGAGATCACCATGTTGAGGACGTTGTTGGTCACGTTCAGCACGGCCGTGCTGCCGGCCGCGATCGCGAAGTTATGGCTGTGGCCCGAATAATAATCGACGGTGCCGAGCCGGATGCTGTCGATCGCCGCGCTGACGCCGTTGCTGATGGTGTAGGCCGCCAGCAGCAGGTCCGGCGCCGTGACGAACTTGAGCACCAGGTCCTGCCCCGTGTTGTTGAGAAAAATCGTCTTGGCCGGCTTGACCGTTTTCAGCGAGACCGCCTCGGTAAATTGTATTATTTGCATCACAGCACCCGGAACAGGCCCGCCGGATAGCCGTCGTTGGTGCGGGTCAGGTCGACGCTGATGCGCTTGCCGTCGTCGACCGGCAGGCTGGCCGGCGCCAGTTGCTTGAGGCTGAAACCGACATAGTCGCGCGAGCCATGGTATTCCGGCGACGGCGAGAGCCAGCTCAACGCCGCCAAGCCCCTGAGCAGCATCGTCTCGCAGCAGGCGCCGGAACCGTACACGCCGACCTGATACTTGGGCTCGCCCGGCCCGGCCGCGCGGAACGCCTGGTTGACGCCCTCGAAATAGGCGCTGACCGGACCGGCGATCGCCTCATCGGACGGATTGAAATCCACCGCGAAATAAATCGCCGAGCCGGACGGCTGGGTGATGACCTGCTGCGCCATCAGGTAGGCGGCGGCGCCGTCGGCGCAGCCTTGGGCGCGGCTGAAGTAATTCAGGTGATCGCCGCCGGCCTGCCACAGCGCGCCAATCTGGATGCTGGCGTCCGTCAGCGAGCGGGCTTCGGCCAGCGACAGGCTCTTGCCCGCCTGGTGGCTGTAATACCGGATCGCGAAATCAATCCCCTGTTGCTTAATTGCTATTGCGTGCTGCGTCAGTTCAAATGGCGCTTTCAGGCCAGTCAGAACAACCATGACATCTCCGGTAGAAAGGGGTGTGGTTTCCCCGCGTTAATGTTAATATTTGCAAAATATGTAGATATGGAACAACTGTAGTCAATCCGCATGGAAATGGCCTTCGGAAAACCTTCCGGCCTCCAAGTCATTGATTACAAATAACTTATCGCTGAACCAAGAAGGTCCGTGTGAATCACAAAAGCTTTCGTTTCGGGCAGTGGCGGGTCGATCCCGCCACCAATACACTCAGCTGTGGCGACCTGAACCGCCAGCTGGAGCCACGCGCCATGGACGTTTTGTTGCATTTGTGCAAGCATCCGCATGTGGTCGTGTCCGCCGAAACCTTGCTGGACGCGTGTTGGGGAGACGTATCCCCCAGCGACAACGCGGTGCACAAAATCATCACGCAGCTGCGCCGGGCGCTGGACGATTCGGCGGTCGAACCGCGTTATATCGAAACCATCCGCAAGCGCGGCTATCGCTTGCTGGCCGAGCTGAGCTATGACGACGACGTCAGCAACGGCAGCTGGCTGCATGCCTCGCCGTTCCGCGGCCTGGAGGCGTTCGAGGAACAGCACGCCGCGATCTTCTTCGGCCGCAAGCTCGGGGTCGACCAGCTGGTGCAGGTGGTGCTCAGCCAGGTGCAGGCCGCTTGCGCGATGGTGCTGGTGCTGGGGCCGTCCGGCGCGGGCAAGACCTCGCTAGTGCAGGCCGGCCTGATCCCTGCGCTGAAGGCCGGTGCCGCGCCGGCCGAATCCGGCCTGGCCATCGCCAGCCATGTGCAGCTGGACTGCGCCGACATGGGCCAGTCCGGCCTGCTCGAAACGCTGGCCAGCGTGCTGCTCGACGCCGAGCTGGACGGAAAACTGCTGTTTGAAAACACCAGCGCGGTGGCGCTGGCCCAGCGCATGGCGCAGGACCTCCCGGGCCTGATCGCCCACCTCCAGGCGCGGCTGCCGACGATACGGCTGATGCTGTTCATCGACCGTTTTGAAGCCATCTTCCGGCTGCCGCATATCGGCGAGCAGGAGCGGGCCGCGTTCATCCACGTGTTCGACCAGCTGGCGCGGTCCGGCTGCATCCTGATCGTGCTGGCCTGCCGCAACGACTTCTACCCGCACCTGAGCGCCTATCCCGCGCTGATGAGCATGAAGCTGCGCGGCGGCCACTTCGACCTGGCGCCGCCCGGCGCGGCCGACATCGCCCAGATCATCCGCCACCCGGTGCAGGTGGCGCAGCTGCGCTACACGGTCGATGCCGAGACCGGCGAATCGCTGGACCAGGTGCTGATCGACGCCGCCAAGACCGGACCGGACACGCTGCCGCTGCTGCAATACTGTCTGCAGGAGCTGTACCGGCTGCGCAGTGCCGACGGTGAATTGAGCCACGCCAGCTTCCATGCGCTGGGCGGGCTGGAGGGCGCGATCGGCGCGCGCGCGGAACAAGTCATCTCGGCGCTGGGCAGCGCGCAGATCGCCGCCCTGCCGCATGTGCTGTCGCAACTGGTGCTGGTGGCCGAGGACGAATCGACCGTCACTTCGCGCCGCGTGCCGTGGTCGGCGCTGCGCGACGAGGCGGACCATGGGCTGGTGCAGGCGCTGGTTGATGCGCACTTGTTCGTCAGCGATCTGCATGGCGGCGCGCCGGCGTTCGGCATCGCGCACGAAGCGCTGCTGCGGCGCTGGCCGCGCGTGGTGGCGTGGATCGAGGAGCATCGCCAGGCTTTGCAGGTGCGCAGCCGCATCAGCGCGCAAGCCAGGCGCTGGCAGGACAGCGGCCGCGCGCGCGACATGCTGCTGCCGTCGGGCACGCAGGTGAACCAGGCGCGCCAGCTGCTCAAGACCAGCGGCTTCAGCTTCACGCCGCAGGAGCAGGCTTTTGTGCAGGCATCGCTGCAGGGCGTGCAGCGCGGCGAGCGGCTGCGGTTGACGATCACCATCGTCATGGCCGGCCTGGCGCTGCTGGCCGGCGGCCTGTTCCTGATGGCGCGCTCGGCGCAGCAAGCGGCCGAGCAGCATCGCACCGAGGCCGAGGAGCTGATGGGCTATATGCTGGGCGACTTCGTCGACAAGCTGCGGCCGCTGGGCAAGCTGGATTTGCTTGACAGCGTGAGCAATCGTGCGTTGAAGTACCTGTCCGATCCGGCGCGCAGCGACGATGGCGATGCGGCATTGGCCCAACGCGCCAAATCGCTGCAGGTGCTGTCAGAAGTCAAGATTGCGCGAGGCGATCCGAACGGTGCCAACACTGCACTGCTGGCGGGCCGCGACATCCTCCGTCAACAACTGAAATCCAAACCAGATGACTTAGCATTGCTCAAAAGCGCAGGCGAGAATGTCTACTGGCTGGGGCAGATTCAGCTCGATCAGAAAGCATGGGACAAGTCTCAAGAGTACTTTGAGCAGTACCGGAGCTACGCCGACCGTCAAGCCGCCGTCGCGCCGACCTCGGCAGATGCGTGGATCGAGCAGTCCTACGCCCATAACAACCTTGGGACCGTCGCACTGCGGCGCGGAGACATACAGCGCGCCGCCGACGAATTTGCACTGTCCGTCGATTTGAAACAACGTGCCTACGCTCAGGCACCAAAAAACAAACGCCTCGCTGCGGATCTTGCAGACAGCCTTTCGTGGCAAGCCCGCGCTCAGCTGCAATTGGGCCGGTTGGAGTTAGCCGAAACGCTGGGAGCACGCGAGCTCGCGTTATTGCAAACACTGCATAACGCCTATCCCGCTGATGCACTGTGGGTCAACCGTCTGTCATCGGCCTGGTCGCATCAGTCCGACCTCAGGAAGGCACGCGGCGACCTCGCTGCCAGTCATGCGGCCATGCAGCAAGCATATACGCTTCTACAAACCATCGTGGAGAAAGATACAAGCAACCGGAATTGGCAGCGTAATTTATACATCGCCGAGGTGAGTCTCATTGAAACGGAAAACGAAGACCAGAAACCGGTGTCACAACTTGCGCGACTGGATAAACTGGAACAGAATTTTTCGGAGCTCATCCGCCTGGAACCCAAGAAGCTAAACCTTCAAATGGCCCAGGCCTGGGTGCGGCGGCTCAAGGCGGCGATTCAAATGCGTGAGCACCGACACGCAGACGCCAGCGCCAACTTGAAACCAGCTGTCGAGCAGCTGGAACAGCTTTACTCAGCCAAGCCAACCGACCAAGCGATACGCTCTGTCTTGATCGACGCACTACTCCTGGATGCGGAGCTGAGTGCATATCAAAATGAAGACCTCGCACATCGACGCTGCGAGGCAGTGCAGACATTATTGCGACCATTGGTCAAGGGGAGCGCCGATTTCCAGGTCCTTGCCCCATGGGTCAAAGCCCATGCATGCCTTGGACAGCATGAACAGGCGGCGCCTATGCGCAAGCAACTTGAGGCGATGTCATATCGTGATCCCGCCTACCTGCAATACCTTTCCACCCACCCACCGAAGAAAGCAAGTTCATGAGCAAATTTATTGCATGCACACCATTCATCAATATTTTGGTAAAGGTCCGGCCAGGCGCGAAACCAGGTACGTACAAGGTCGAAACCATGCCTGCCGTTCTTGTCGTTTCCCAACCCGATACGATCGTCAACTACCAGATTTTCGATAGCGGTAGTGACAATATCGTATTCACCGGCATGACCGTGATACCTGAAGATAACGATCAATTGAGCGAAGAGAGCATCAGCATCAGCGGTAAGCAGCTAACCTTCAGCGATGCCAACACCTCAAAAATGACGCTGAACATCACGCTCCACTTCAAGGATGACGACGGCGTGGAATTCATGCATGACCCACAAGTCGAGAACGAGCCAGAAGGCGGTTAAACTCATCCAGTCCGGTGCTACTTGGACAAGCATCGGACTGCGCAATTCCCCATCTCATCGCACAAGGGTATAAACTATTTATTCCGATGACTCTGATGGGACGGGCATGAGCTCCGACGTCGCTTTGCAATTCAAATCCATACAATACACCGGCCAGCAACCCGGCACGCGGCTGATCGTCACCGGTGCCGTGCATGGCAACGAGACCTGCGGCACCAAGGCCATCACGCGCGTGATGCAGGAGCTGGACAGCGGTGCGCTGACGATCCGTAACGGCTGCGTCACCTTCGTCCCCATCGCCAATCCGCTGGCCTACGCCAAGGGCGAGCGCTCCGGCGAGCGCAACCTGAACCGCAACCTGTTCCCCAATCCGAACCCGCAAGACTTCGAGGACCGCGTGGCCAACTGGCTGTGCCCGCTGTTGGCGCAGCATGATGTGCTGCTGGACCTGCACTCGTTCAACGCCGCCAGCGAGCCGTTCGTCATGGTCGGTCCGCGCAACAACGACGGTCCGCTGGAGCCGTTCCAGCACGAGCAGCAGGAGCGCGCGATGGCGCGCCGGCTCGGCGTGCGCCGCTTTGTCGATGGCTGGCTGCGCACCTACGGCGCCGGCGTGCAGCGCCGCCTGCGCGACGACAGCCAACTGGAAACCGTGCTGCGCTACGGCATGGGCACCACCGAATACATGCGCAGCACCGGCGGCTACGCGCTGACGCTCGAGTGCGGCCAGCACGCCGATCCGCAAGCGCCCGAGGTCGGCTATCGCGCGATTCTCAACACCCTCGCCTTCCTCGACCTGGTCGATGCGCCGTCGCCACAGCCGATCGCGGACGAGGCGATGGAGGCGCTCAGCATGGTCGCGGTCTACGACAAGCAGCACGCCGGCGACCGCTTCACGCGCGCCTGGTCCAGCTTTGATCCGGTGCGACAGGGCGAACAGATCGGCACGCGCGCGGACGGCACGCCGGTGCTGGCCGAGTTCGACGGCCGCATCCTGTTCCCCGACGCGGCGGCCGACGCCAACAGCGAATGGTATTACCTCACGCGCGCCAATCCCGGCTTCTGATCAGACGGTCGACAGCTTCAGACCGACGATGCCGCCGATGATCATGGCGATGCAGCCCACGCGCAGCGCGCTGGCCGGTTCGTTGAGCACGACGATGCCGAAGATCACGGTGCCGACCGTGCCGATACCGGTCCAGATGGCGTAGGCGGTGCCGAGCGGCAGCGTGCGCAGCGCCAGGCCCAGCAAGGCGACGCTGCCGGCCATGGCGGCCAGCGTCAGGACCGTCGGCAGCGGTTTGCTGAAGCCGTCGGTGTATTTGAGTCCGACCGCCCATGCCACTTCCAGCAGGCCAGCCAGGATGAGAATTATCCAGGTCATCTGTGTCTCCAAAGTTGGCGCAGACTATAGCACCGGCGCTAAATCTCTGCCGATGGCTTCCCGCCGCGCCCGCCTCAGGCCATAATGCCCATTCAATAATAACGAGGAGCACCCATGCAATTACTGGCGCAGATCGTCACCGGACTGGTGGCGCTGATTCATGTCTACATCGTCCTGCTGGAAACCGTGCTGTTCCAGTCGCGCGGGCGCCGCGTGTTCGGGCTGACCCAGGAGAAGGCCGACATCGTCCAGCCGGCCATGTCCAACCAGGGTTGCTACAACGGCTTCCTGGTGGCGGCGCTGGTGGTGGGCTTCGCGCATCCGAATCCGGCGATCGCTTCGGCGTTCACGGTGTTCGGCCTGGCTTGCGTGGCGGTGGCCGGCGTGTGGGGCGGCGTGACGGTCAAGCGTTCGATCCTGCTGATCCAGACCCTGCCGGCCGTCATCGCGCTGGCCCTGCACTTCGCCTGAGCCTAGCTGCCGGCGGCCTTGGTCACGGTCAGGCTCGGCAGCACGATGGTGTCGACCACCACCGGGGCCGTCTCGGTCGGCGCCGGCTTGGCGCCGGTGCCGCGCAAGGCCAGCAGCCAGCCGATGCCGTCGAACCAGAACGGCGATCCCAGCGACGAGGCGAAGGCGGTGATGATCCATCCCATCAGCGCGAACGCCAGCGCGGCCATGAAGGCCCCCGCGCCCTTGCCATGCGCGCCGTCGAAGCGCGCGGACGGCCAGCCGATCGGCAGCGCTTGCACGGTTTGCAGGTCTTTTTTGGCTTCCGTCATCTGGCTCAGCGGCGTGGGCGCGGGAGCGCCGGCCGCTGGCGCCACGGGCGGCTTCATGGCGCCGGCGGCGATGGCGTCGGCGCTCTGCTGCGCCAGGGCGCTGGCGGCGGCGTTGTCGCGCCACAGGCGCTGGCTCAGCTGCAGCGCGTCGATGTTCATCGCGCACGCGTAGAACAGGCCGACACAGAACAGCACCAGCTGCGAGCGCCGTTTGTACCAGCCGGTGATGCGGTCCATCACCGTGTCGTACCAGATGCGCACGGCGTTCTCCAGCGCCGCCAGGTCGTCCGGCCCCTCCCCCATGATCGCCAGCAGCGTGCGGCTCAAGCCTTCGTTGCCGACGTTGGCCAGCAGCAGCGCGGCCGTGTGTCCCTTGCCGTACCTGGCCGTCAGCGTGGACACGAAGGCGCGCGCGAAGATCGCCGACGGAATGTAGGACGGCATGCGGCCCTGCTGCGCCATGCCGGTGATCAGCGGGTGCGACATGACGGCGGCCGACAGCGAATCGGGCCCGAGCCTGGCCAGGTTGAAGCCGCTGTCCATGCGCAGCAGGCGCTTGATCGACGCTCCGATGCCGCTCAGGCGCGGCTTGCCGGCCGACTCGTGCAGGATCGTCAGCACGCCGTCCAGCAGCACCTTGGCGCGGGTCTGGAACAGCGAGGCGATGGCTTCGCGCGTGGCGCTGCACAGCAGGCTCACGGCCAGGAAGGTGTAGGACAGCCCGATGGCCACATCCAGGTAATGACTCGACATACGGCCCTCATTAAACTTCGAACAATGTTCCAATAACATAAATGATTTTCGGGCCGCCAGCACGTTTTTCTTTTATATCGTAAGATCACGATATTGAAATCGGAAAAAGACGATCCATATATCGTTACATGGCAATGGACATAGACGCTATCCACAAAGCCCTCGCCAACCCGGTGCGGCGCCAGATTTTGGCGTGGCTGAAGGAGCCCGAGGTGTATTTCGCAGAGCAGCAGCACCCGCTGAGCCTGGGGGTGTGCGCCGGCCTCATTG
>Ga0308157_10009943_pt1 | contig 10432 bp, 6 predicted proteins | sample PhyBR1_FD_201035 | JGI IMG/M metagenome (GOLD analysis project Ga0308157, IMG submission 201035) | Phyllosphere microbial communities from UC Gill Tract Community Farm, Albany, California, United States - DLSLB.R1 | ecosystem: Host-associated > Plants > Phyllosphere > Unclassified | place: USA... | reverse complement strand
TTTTTAATTACTACTTATTTATAGAAAGGTGGACTAAAAAGATACGATTATTTACTTAAATTGGATTATTGGCCTTGAAAACATTGTTTTGAAGGCTTTTTTGGATACATTTTTTAATCTCTTTCCGCTCAATAAATAAGATTAATTTTCACAATAGCTTTTACTTTCTGAAAACTATATAAATATTTTATATATAAATTATTTGCGAATTCATTAACAAGTAATTTATTCCATTAATTTGTATTAAAAATAAAAAAAATACATACATTTGATTTGCGCAACAAAACACTAAACAACACATTTATAAATAGTTAAACAAAACATATTTTCGCAATCAGAAGTACATATTTTATTCAGAAAATAAAAATTAAACTTTAAATAATAAAAGCATGTCAAATTGGGGACCATTAAAAGAACGTTATGAAAAAGAGCAGCCGCGAAAAATTCTTTCGTTAGACGGTGGTGGAATTAGAGGGGTACTTACATTGGAAATTCTTTTAGAAATAGAAAATCAGCTTAAAACCGAATTAAAAAAAGATGACAGCTTTACACTGAGCGATTATTTCGATTATATAGGCGGTACAAGCACAGGTGCAATAATAGCGGCCGGTCTCAGTTTAGGAATGTCAGTTAGTGAACTTCTTAATTTTTATGAGGAAAAAGGTGAAGCTATGTTTGATAAATCTTTTTTACTAAAAAAAGTAAAACACTTTTATAATGATGGACCTTTACTAAAAGAACTAAAAAACACATTTGGAGATGGTGATCTAAACATCTCATCAGGAAAATTTAAAACCTTACTATTAGTAGTAACTATGAACCGGTCAACAGATTCTCCCTGGCCCATTAGTAATAATCCAAATGCAAAATATAATAAAGTAGACAGAGCTGACTGTAACTTACAAATACCACTTTATCAACTTGTGCGTGCAAGTACTGCTGCACCAGCTTATTTCAGACCGGAAACATTACAATGGGACCCTAATGATCCTGAAAAAACATTTGTTTTTGTTGACGGTGGGGTAACTCCTTATAACAATCCTTCCTTTCTTTTGTATAGAATGGCTACTCAGGAAGCTTACGGTCTCAACTGGAAAACAGGAGAAAAAAACTTACTGATTGTTTCTGTTGGTACCGGATCAGCACCTTCTCCGGGTATATATAATAATTTATTAGACACATTAAAAGAATTACCTTCTAATCTTATGTATACTATGCAGGTAGATCAGGATATTAATTGTCGAACTGTAGGACGCTGTATTTATGGAGCTTCTATTGATCGTGAATTACAAGATATGATTCCTCTCGATTCTAATGGCGTACCGCTTAGTATGGAGACAGATGCTAATAAACATTTTCTTTATACCCGCTATAATGCTGATTTAAGTACCCAGGGTTTAAAAGAGGCAGGTCTTGGTCACATTGATTCGGATGAAGTTCGTGAAATGGACTCTGTAAAATATATACCACAGTTACGGGAAGTTGGACGAGCTGTTGGAATTAGTCAGGTTAAAGTTAAGGAGCATTTTAAAAATTTTATTTAATCATTTCCTATGAATAAGAAACATTCCATATTATTTACAGGGCACATGATTGATAAAAAAGACAGAAAAAAATCTCGTTTTCCTGCTAACAAAGAAATAATGGTAAGAGAGGAAATCCTAAAATATTTAATTCAGGAAAAAAAAGCTGCGAATAATGAATTAACAGGGATTGCAGGAGGAGCCTGTGGCGGAGACATCCTATTTCATGAACTTTGTGAAGATATAGGAATACCTTCTGAAATGTATCTGACTTTGCCCTTTGAAGAATTTAAAAAAAGCTCTGTTTCGTTTGCAGGGAAAGAATGGGACCAACGCTTTGATAGACTAACAAAAAAAATAACGGTACATATATTACCAATAGAAAAAAGAGACAATAAAAAAAATAATATTTGGGAACAAACAAACCTATGGATGTTGGATCAGGCCCTACAAATTGAAAAAGAAAATATGACACTTATTGCACTATGGGATGGAAAAGACGGAGATGGAAACGGAGGCACAGAACATATGATAAACACCGCGAAAGCTAAAGGGGCAAGAATAAATATTATCAATATATAAAAATGTCAAAACTAAAGGTATATATCTCTTCTACTTTTCGTGACATGGAAGATGTCAGAAGTCATATTATTGATATAATTCGAAATAAATTGCCAGACTTTTTCGAATTATCAAAAATTATGGAGTTAATGCATGGCAATCCTTTAAATAGACCAAACATAGATGACTGCCTCAGTGAAGTTAGAAAAGCTGACTTATATATTATTTTAGTTGGCGATCGATACGGTTCTTTTCCCGATTATTATCATGATGAAAACGACATAAGGATTGAAAATACAGATAAATTATCATACACTGAACTCGAATATCAAATTGCTGAACAAACACTTCAAAGTAAATTATATGGAATTTATAAATTTCGTATTACAGAAGCCTTTTTTTCTTCAAATAAATTAGATAAAAACTGTGATTTATCAGATGGTGATACAAAACAAAAACACTCAGATTTTCTAAACAAACTTTCTGAAACAAACGTTTTAATTCCTATTAATAGTAATGAAGAATTAGTTTTAGAAATTTTTAGTAAACTATATGAGTTCAATTTCTATTGTAATAATTTACCGGTATTGAAAATAAGTGATTTACAAAAAGCAAAAATTAACAGGCATAATCAAGTCAATATAATTAAGGAGAAAAAGATAAATAATACTGATACTAATAAACAACTTGGTAGATATTCACGTTGTGTTGTGATGGTTATAAACACAATTGGAAAACCAGATTATTATGAAGGTTTTAATCTAAGGCTTAAAAATGTAATTCTTAATACGGATGATTCTATTTCGATTGTTGGTGACTTAAAGACTTTAATGGCAAAACATTCAAATGATAACGATCGCATATTGGAAGATTTATTATTATCATGCAGTAGTGCTATTTTTGGTGAGGAGGCCAAGTTTTTAAACTTTGATAATTTGTATTCTAAAATTCTCAATCACAGAATTCAAAACAAATTCATTTCTATTGATATAGGCGTCGATTGTAATGAAGAAGATATTAATAAACAATGTTTTAAAATCATATCACAATTTATTATAAAATTAGAATATATTTTATCAAGTAATGACTTCGAAAATAATTTCTATTTTGTAATTAATCTGAAAGAAGAAGACCTTTCAGATAACAAAATGAATGCATATCACAATCAATTGCATCAATTACTAACCAATATTGAATGTATTAATTTAAACAAATTGGAGTTGGTTAACCCTAAAGATGTAAAAAATTGGTTAAGCGAAACAATTTTAAATAAACCTATGGAAAAAACAGTAGAAGAAATCTATAAATTTATTTTTTTAAAAACTGAAGAAAAGCCTGGATATTACAAAGACTACATAGAACAACTAGAAAAAAGAACAAAAAAATGGAATACATAGCACCGCAAGAATTAATTGATGCTAAAACAGTAGCGCAATTCTTAAAAAGACCATTGTTATTGTCTGGGGAACCCGGAACCGGAAAAACGACTTTTGCCGACTTTGTTGCTAAAAGTGAAAGATATTCATTGTATGTTTTTTCTACAAAAAGTATTTCACAATCGGTGGATTTATTTTACTGCTACGATACTATTAGTCATTTTGCAAATAAGGAAAAACACTTATTCCATTTTCTCCGATTAGAACCACTCGGAATTGCTGTTTTAAATGCTCTGGGCAAAGATTATGTCTATGATAAATTAATCCATGAGTTAAAAAATGATACTATTTTTCAGGATTTGGAATCATCTGAACAATCAAAATTAATTGACCAGTTTTTAGAATCATGTTCTTTTAATAAATCTTTGGTACTCATAGATGAAGTTGATAAAGCACCACGTGATTTTCCAAACGATATCTTAAACGAAATTGAGAATTACGAATTTAAAATAAAAGAGTTGGGCATCACTTTTTCCCTAAAAGAAAAGCCTGAAAAAAAAGAAGGAATTTTTATTATTCTAACCAGTAATTTCGAAAAAAATCTTCCTGATGCGTTTCTAAGACGCTGTATTTATTATAACATTAAATTTCCCGATGAAAAGGCATTGTTTGAAATTATTTTAGTACATATTGAAAATAAATATGTAAGTAAAAAAGAGGAAATTAGTAAACGAATTAAGGAATTTAAAGAAATACGTGAGAACGAAGCTATTCAAAAAAAGCCTGCTACTTCTGAGCTAATTGACTGTATTAGATATTTATTGTACAAAGATGAAATTCATATACCATTAAAAAACAATAAAGCAGCCTTGTCCACTATATTGAAAAAGAACGGTGACTTTAGTAATGTATAATTTCAAATCTATCTAATATAATTAATAAATCCATATGATCGGAATAGACCAATTAAATTCATTCTTAACTCTCTTAAAAGAGAATGGATTTACTATTGATGTTCAATCCTATAAAGACAGCGTAGATTTATTACCACATTCCGTAGATAATAAAAACTCATTTAAAAATTATTTTTCTGCTTTAGTCTGCAAAAATCAGGAACAACAAGAATTTTTCGGTCAACTGTATGACAACTATTTTTTCGATAAATTATCAGATCCACCTCTCGCTCCTTTTCCATATAAAAAAATAATTATCATCATAATTTCTTTTTTGACAATAGGCTTTGTAAGTTGGTTTATTTTTTCCAACCCTTTTAAAATAGTTTATACTCCTGAAAAAGTGCTTTCTCAACCGTATCAAAATTATAGCGGAGAAAAACAAAAAATTCATGTAGATAGTATTATAGAAAATCAGGATAAAATAAGAGATTTACAAATTAGAACTGAATTAGATGATGCAACTATTGCCGATTCGCTAGTTTCATTCAGAATCATTGGAAAACATAAACTACAAGTTAAGATTAAGTCTGAAAGCAGGGCCATTGACACTTCATTTCACTATAATAATATTTATATTGCCCACCAAAAACATCTATTAATTACTGCTGATAAAGAAAAAATAAACTTAAATGAAAAAGTTACTTATACATCACCTATAGATACAAGCATTACAACAAAACCCTATTGGATCATAAACGATGACACACTACAAGGTATAATTTCCGGAAATAAAAGTAGCATTACAACATCATTTTCTAGAGCAGGAGAAAATATAATAACAATAGAATATAATAGAAAAAAAGATTCGTTACTGAGTAAATTTTCTAAAGAATTTTACTCTGCCAATTATACTGAAAATGTGCTCTCTAATTATACAATTGATCTTAAGTCTGAGCCAAATCCTAATCTTATATATACAATTAACCCAACCTACATTGTTGTTTTAGCTATATTATCCTTCCTTTTAATTATAATTCCAATTATATTGTATTTTATATACAAAAGAAAAAGATCTTCAACGATTAAGAATTTTAAAAAAAATATTAAGTATACCGGAAACCAAAAGCCTTACAACCTAAAATTTAGAAATAAAGAAAAACATATTAAAAGTAAAGGTGATTTAGTCAAAATTGCAAACGAATTAAAAAAACAAATTCAGGACAATATTTTTTCTGTTGACAAAAAAAGCTCCATCCAAAAAACGATACAAAACAAAGGATTATTAACTATTGTTAAAAGTGCTAAAAGTAAACAAAGGCAATATCTTGTATTAATCAATGAAGAATACACCAATAGTCAGCAACTCAAATTATTTCAATATTTAATCAACAAGCTATTACTGGAACAGGTTATTATTGATTTCTATTTTTATCATAAAAAACCAACTTCTTTTTATAATGAAAATTATCACACCACCTTTTCAATTGGCCAGCTACACGATCTGCATTACAATGCTGATTTGATTGTAATGAGTAAAGGAAATGAGTTTTTGGCATTTGATAAACCTGAAGTTGAAAGCACATTTAAAAACCATTTTTCACATTGGGAAAAACGCATACTTGTTACCCCTTTATCCCAAACTGACTGGAGTCATAACGAAATCTATTTGAAAGATTTTTTCAGTCTTATTCCTGCTGACATTGAAGGCTTAATGCATTTAGTACAACTCTTAAATAATCAGATTGAAATATCTCAAATCAATAAGCTTCATAATCAATACGAAAGCAAATTTATCAATTTTGAAGACATTACTTCGCTTAGAAAATATTTTAAAAATGACGAAACAATATTTCAATGGATATGTGCCCTGGCATGTTTTCCTCGTTTGGATTGGAATGTAATTCTTTCAATTGGAGATTTAATATTAGGAGAAAATTATAATTTAAATTACACTTTATTGCTTCGGATTACACGTATAGACTGGATGCACAGCGGATCAATACCCAGTAATTTACGATTTAAGTTATTAAAAGAACTTACAAAAGAAAACGAATTAAAAACTAGAACATTATTGATTGAATTACTAAATGATTATCCAACAGATGAAACCATGTTTTCATTTGAAGAAAAAAGAGTAAACGAAATCAACAACAATTTTATTCTATATGCATCGAATTACAAAACTGATGAGCGCACCAAATTAGATCATGATATATTCATTGAACAGTATAATCAAAAAAATATTTTAGATTTTTCTTTATTAAAATATATTGAAAAAAAAGAAACTGATATAACTAAACATGGTGGAGAATGGGATACACCAATTAAAAATAGAAAAAATCAAAGCATTAGTGTAAATGATTATATTGAAAACATTACTAATTCGGAAGATAAAAAGCAAAAAAAATGGATGGTAAGAACCTTTATAACAATTCTTTCCAGTCTATTGCCACTCCTTTTAGTTTTATTGTTATACAGTTATGAGGAAGAAATTTATCAAAGCTCATTTAACGATAAATTTAAAATAATTGAAACCAAATTTCAGCCTTCAACAATAACATTCTTAAATAATGAATGCAGCAACTTGTTAGCAAAAAACACAAAAGAAAATACAGCATTCCTTATTAAAAATTCAAAAGACAGTATTCAAATTATTTTAAATAAGAAAAAAACATTTGAAATACAAAATGACAGTCTTATAAAGGTTAATGCAAAAATTGGAAAAGATATTATTGGGTTAGACATCCCTGTATTGATGAATAGAATCTATTATATAAGCATACAAGGAGAAAAATGCCTGGAACGAATTCCTAAAGACATTATTCAGAAAAAAGACACCATTCAAAATATAATATACCTACAATATTATCCTGACAACACAAAAGAAAGTGTACAAAAATTTCAGGAAAAATTAATGACTTTAGGTTTTAGGGCTGAAAAAAAATTAGATAATAAGTATGCTAAAAAAAGTGAAGTCCGATATTTTTATGATTCGGACAAAAAAACAGCTGATACATTAGCCGAATTAGCAACAAAATTTTTTAATCAGTCTATAAAAGCTGTAAAATTAAATCGTAAACCTGTAAAACAAATTTAATTATGGATACACAAAGAAGATGTTCCTAACCCTTGTGCATCTTTACAAACCGCATATAATAAATATATTCTCTATTTTGATTATGACAAATCAAACATTAATAGAGAGTCTGTTTTAATACTTGAAAAAATTATTAAAAGAGTCAAAAATGAACATAATACTAAAATAACCATTATCGGATACTCAGATGAAGGAAGTGATGCTTATGATGTTATGGCATCAATGAGAATGGGTAAATCAACAGCTGATTATCTTATTAAAAATGGCCTTAGTCATGATAATATTACAGTCAAAGGATATGGAAAATCAGGAATAATAAACAAAGCGTGTAAGAGAGTCGAAATCTTATTGACCGAAATTACTGAAGATCAATCTACTACTGCTTCTATTCCTGAAACAAAAAATACAGGAAATATCCTATGGCTCGATGACCATCCTGAGAACAATCAGAAAGTAATTGAAAACTTTAGATATCATAAAATTAGAGTTGATGCAGTAAGTACAAATATGAAAGCCATAGATTTGATTTCTAAAAATAATTATGATTTTTTTATAATAGATATTGCTCGTGACAACAATGAAATATCAGTTAAGGATAAAAACAGAGCTGGTCTTGAATTAATAATAAACTGGCAAGATTTCCTGTATTCCTCTATTGGTGAAAATAATGATAAGGCAAAAATTATTATTTATTCTCCTTCAGAAATAATAAAAAAATACCAATCTGAATTATTAGAAAATGAAGTAAAACATTTTTATTCAGATTTTGATGAATTAGAAAATTATATTTTTACCACTTTAAAATATAAAGAATTGAAAAAATAAAAATTACCTCAAATCCTTCATGATCACCAAATATTTTAAATCGGTTTTTCCGACATTGCTGATTCCATATTCAGTATTTGACGGGCAATAAAAATTAGTGTTTGGACCTGTGACAACTATTTTTCCTTCGAAAAAGAATTCGGCATTGCCTTCCAGAATATAGAAAAGTTATTCTTCAGAATGATGGTGAGGCGTATACCTGCATTTTCCGGGTTCGACTATACTACTTTTTAAGGTGTTTTCGTGAGTAAAGTTTTTATCTCCAAACCAATATTGGCAACCTACTTTTGTTTTGTGGCTTTGTTTATATCAAAATGATTTACACAGTTTTCAATTGTATTTTTTGGCTCTGTTTAAACCGTAACTTTTAGTTCTCCTTACATTAAAGTAATTCCCAAGTTCCAAAATATTCAGATTTAATATTCAAAAAGAATTAGAAAATTGAGTTCGTATTAAATAATTAACCTATTTATTATTATTAAGATTTTTTTTTCAAAAAAGTATATATTTGAAGTCTAATCTAATCAAATTAAATACTCCAAAAAAACATTGAAATACATGAAATACAATTTTACTCTTTTTTTTATAATAGGAATTTTAAATTTAGTGACTGGTCAAACCCTAGATGCAACTTTAGTTGAACTCAATTTCCACGAGGATAGTGACCCCCAAGATTTTACTTCTTCCCAATCTGGATTCTATTTTACAGCAACAGATGGTTATTATAATAAGTTTGGAAGAGAATTATGGCATTCAGATGGTACAAAAGAAGGGACAATAATGATACGCGATATTAAGAACGGGCAGAATTCATCGAACCCTGCTTCATTAATATACATTAACAACTTATTGTATTTCACAGCAAATGATGGTTTTCATGGAACTGAACTATGGAAAAGTGATGGTACTGAATCTGGAACTTTAATGGTCAAAGACATAACACCAAACAATGATAGTGAATATAATGGTCCTTGGGATTTAGTCAGTTTTAATGGAAAATTATATTTTACAGCAACTAATGGAATTGACGGATATGAATTATGGACAAGCGATGGAATTGAATCCGGTACCTACATGGTAAAGGATATAAATCCTCTTGGAGATAGTAGAACAAATGATTTATTTACATTCAACAATAACTTATATTTTACAGCCAATGATGGCGAAAATGGAATTGAATTATGGAAAAGCGATGGAACTGAATCAGGAACTGTAATGGTTAAAAATATTAATTCAAATTCATCCGGATTAAATCCGGGAAATGATTTTTTGGTTATGGGCAACAATTTTTATTTTCTTGCAAATGACGGTATAAAAGGGAATGAATTATGGAAAAGCGATGGAACTGAATTAGGAACTCAAATAGTAAAAGACATAGGTGCTGGGAATAATTTCAGTTGGTATACATTAAAAGGTGCTGTATTGGATAACATGATAATTTTTGAATTTAATGATGGCATCAATGGAACAGAAATATGGAAAAGTGACGGTAATGAATCCGGAACTTTGATGATAAAGAATATTAATAATTCAAATGGCAGTAGTATAGTTAACAGTAAATATATAAATTTTAATAACGAAATATATTTCCTAGCAGATGATAATATTCATGGAAATGAAATATGGAAAACAGATGGAACACCAAACGGTACAATACTGTTAAAAGATATCAATAACGGAAGTCTATCTGTATGGATAGAAAAATTTCATATTGACAAAACAAATAACAAACTTCTATTTTATACAACCAGCACTAATTCTTCCGAAAGAAAACTTTGGGTAAGTAATGGAACAAGTAATGGAACATTCCAATTATCTGATATTGAAGACACTCCTAATTCGGATTTAAAAGAAAGTTTTGTCACTGTAAATAATGTTACTTTCTTAACAGGTCAAAACGAAACATACGGAAATGAGATATGGCAAACAGATGGAACAGTATCCGGAACAATACTTTTTGCAGATTTAAATCATTCTAATAATAGCAGCCCTTCAAAATTTACTAATGTCAACGGAAATCTGTTCTTTAGAGCGCAGGGAAAAGAATATGGAAGTCAATTATTTAAAAGTGATGGAACTATTAAGGGAACTCAATTAATTAAAGATATAAACCCTGGTTATAACAGCATTGATGATCTATCTGACATGAAAGCA
>Ga0308157_10009942_pt1 | contig 10433 bp, 6 predicted proteins | sample PhyBR1_FD_201035 | JGI IMG/M metagenome (GOLD analysis project Ga0308157, IMG submission 201035) | Phyllosphere microbial communities from UC Gill Tract Community Farm, Albany, California, United States - DLSLB.R1 | ecosystem: Host-associated > Plants > Phyllosphere > Unclassified | place: USA... | reverse complement strand
AAAAAAGGAGGCTTTAGCCTCCTTTTTTTGTGCCATTTGCCCGACACAGCGCAACTCCAATTCACTCAAGCAAGTTAGCAATTCGACGGCCTGCAGAAAGCACCCATAATCAACAACATTCTGTTTCATTGCACTAACTACCCATGAGTGACAAAGCCATCTCCACGGTTCAAGGTACTGACGAACTGCTTGTCAGCCTCTGCAACTCTGTCACCCGCGTGCTGAATGTCGCGACCACTTGCCAGATTCAGTACTCCGGCATGGTGCAGCGAATCAAAAAGACCTATCTCAAACCAGAAATCGGCTGCTTTGTACTGTTTGATGGCGGGTTTTCTGGGCTGGTCATCATCAACTTCTCTGCAGCGGCGGCTATGGAGCTGTATCGCAGCTATCTGCTGAACATGGGTATGTCAGAAAGCGACTTGGCCAGCTCACATACCTCTGACGAAGTCAGCAACGTAATGGGCGAGTTGATGAACCAAGTAGTGGGGGATTTCACTGGCAAAGTGCGCCGCGAGCTACAAACGCACATCACCCAGAATCAGCCCAAGATGTTGGTACTCAACAAGCAAGTACAACTGAGTGTGGATGCCAATCTCGACAATCCTGAAGCGCGTCGAGTGACCTTCTACACGGCAGCCAACAATATCTTTTACTTGGAGCTGGCCGTTGACAGCACCGAGTTCATCAAACTGCATGAGTTCGATGCGGATGAAGTTATCGACCCTGACGCCATCATTGCCCAGGCAGGTACATCTGGCGCACGCTCCACACCGTCCGCCTCGAGCACTAACGATACGGAAACAGAAGCACTGTTGAAATCACTAGGCATGTAAAAAGCACAAGCCTTTTTTATTCATCCTATTGAAGAGACTGAATCTTTGCATGTGCAATTGCGTTTCCCGCCGTATTCGAACAGTAGGTGCCCACATAAAAGTAGCATTCACTCATTGGCAATAATTCGCACTGCACCATCAATCATCTAGCTCAAGACAACTAGCGCTTGGCCCTTTATTGCAAGTATTGCATCTGCCCATGTCCCTGACCCTTGGTTCGGTTGAACAAGACCCTGCACTTGTAACTGCCCACGTCGACCTTGAACGCCTGTCACGTGAACAGCAAGCGTTGCTTGATAGCGCAGGTGTGGGCATTGCATTCATCAAAAATCGGGTGGTCGTGCGCTGCAATCCACACTTTGCAAAGATTTTTGGCTTTAGCCATCGCGATCAAGTCGTAGGCATTCGCAGCGCCAGCCTGCACCCTTCCCGTGAAGAGTTCAAGGCACTGGGACGCTCCGCTTACCCAAGCATGATTCAGGGAAAGACATTCAAAACAGAGCGTCGACTGCGTCGCCACAGCGGCCACCTTTTCTGGGCCAGCCTGACAGGCCATCTCATCAATGCCAAGGCCCCGCATGAAGGGGCCATATGGATCGTGGATGACATTGATGAGCAGCGTCATCGCAAAGCATTGCTGTCTTCGGCGATCCGTGAAAAACAGCTGCTATTTGAAACCGCTGCAGTGGGTATTGCGTACTTTCGCCAAGGTGCCTTAACACGATGCAACCCGCACCTTGGCACTATGCTGGGCTACGAGCCTGAAACCTTACTCAACCTCACCAACGTACCCACATCGTTGCTTGCGAACATATCGCCACTGAATGTGCTTTCGCAGATGAGTGCAAGCAGTTCCGGCAATTTTGAAGGCGAGCTGACCCTGGCCCACCAGCAAGGGCACCGCATCGAATGTGAAGCACGTAGCCGCTGGGTAGACCCGCTGGATCGTTCACAAGGTGAGGTCTGGATTTTGGTGGACATCACTGAGCGAAAGAACATTCAGGCCATGCTCACCAAAGCACAGGCCGAGCTAGAACGCCAAGTCCATGAACGCACCAATGAACTCAGTGCGACCATCCAAACCTTGCACCAGGAAGTTGAAGATCGAAAACGTGTTCAGGAACGAATTCATTGGATGGCGCACTATGACCCACTCACGGGTCTTCCCAATCGAACGTTCATGGCAGATCGCAGCCAAGAAGCCATTACACAGGCACGCAACAATGCCAGCCCTCTGGCCGTGATCTTTTTGGATTTAGACCGTTTTAAACACGTCAACGATTCCCTGGGCCACAAGGTAGGTGATGCTTTACTTCAGCAAATTGCCAAGCGACTGCGCGCGGTGGTCCGCGAGAAAGACACGGTGGCACGCCTGGGCGGAGATGAGTTTGTCTTGCTCTTACCCGGGGCCAATGCCCAAGGTGCTGCGCGTGTCGCCGGAAAGTTGCAAGAGGCGTCGTTACGGCCTTATCAAATTGGTCACCACGAGCTCAGCATGGCCCCTTCAATGGGTATTGCACTTTTCCCGCAAGACGGGGAAGACATTGACAGTTTGACTCAGTCGGCAGATGTGGCGATGTACCACGCAAAACTGGAAGGCCGCAACACTTACCGTTTCTTCACGCCCCAGATGCACGCCAAGTCGGTGCGTGCATTACAGCTTGAAAATGCCATGCGGCGCGCTTTAGAACGCAACGAATTCACGCTGCATTATCAGCCGCAGATCTGTCTGCACACTGGAGAAATCCGCAGCGTAGAAGCGTTGCTGCGCTGGAATCAGCCCGAGCTTGGGTCTGTGTCACCAGGTGAATTCATTCCAGTCGCAGAAGACAGCGGCCAAATTTTGCAAATTGGTGAATGGGTACTGCGCAAAGCTGTCGCACAACTGCAGACTTGGCATCAAGCAGGTTTTGGGCAGTTAAAAGTTGCAGTCAACCTATCGGCCATTCAGTTTCACCAGCCGCAGCTGCCCGAGCTAATCAGCCGCATCTTGCTGGAATCGGATATTCCACCTACAGCACTTGAATTGGAGCTGACAGAAGGCGTTGCCGTGCACGATCCCAAAGCAGCAACTCTGACCATGGACGCCCTGCGCAAAAGTGGCGTTTGGTTATCCATCGATGATTTCGGAACCGGTTACTCATCGCTCAGCCAGCTCAAGCGATTCCAAATTTACAAACTCAAAATTGATCAGTCTTTTGTACATGACCTCGACCATGACAGCAATGATCGGGCAATCGTCAGCGCTATCATTCGCATGGCTCAGGCTCTAGGAATACAAACGACTGCAGAAGGCGTGGAAACACAAGAGCAGCTGGACTTTTTGCGTGAGCAAGGCTGCGATGAGGCACAAGGGTATCTATTCAGCAGACCTGTTCCCGCAGAGCAAATCAGCGAGTTACTCTGTGCCTACCAGCCATGGAGCCCGCCCCCATCGCCTGCCTTCAGCTAGGAATGCATGCCACTTAAACGGAGAGTGCTGCGTCGATTCCCATTCTTGAGCAAAGGAAGGATGGCAGCGACAAAGCCAATGCAGCAAAAAAAAGCAGCCTCTAGATTTTCTGGATACCGCTTTATTGCAGGGTTGAGCACAACAAACGACATGCAACACGTCATATGAAAGACATGTGCGACCTGTGCCCAAACAACACCTTTGCGACTGCAGCGGTATCCATTACACAGGCCAACAAATAAAAAAACCGGCTATTTAGCCGGTCATGCATGAAGCGTTATCTGCTAGTGCAAATGGCGGGGCCGATGACCATTGCCACCACCTCGGGGACCACTGCCTCCACTGGGAGGTAACTTTCCAATCTCAAGAGAGCTCAGCAAGCTGTCAAAGCGCTGCATAAACAGCTTATCAATCTCGGAAACCACACCGGTCAGCTCCGAGGCCTCAAAGTGACGCTCCATCATTTGAATCACATCTTGAACCAGCATGTCGCGCTGCACTTTCATGATGGCAGCAGGGTTGGGACCCACAAACAGCATGATGAAGTCATCACGTGCCTGGTCTGAACGCTCACCCTCTTCTTCGTCAAATTCAGCATCGTAAAACGTCACTTCAATAGCGGCGCCTTCTTGTGCAAGCTCGTTGAGTCCCATGCAGACATCATCCAATGCCTGGCGGAAGTTCTCATCTCCAGATACTGTCCAGCACATTTGCAGCATCGACTCTTTGGCGTTGAACTGGATGCCTGGCTCTTCTTCATAAGCACTGGCAGCGCCAGCAGCCAGCGAGCGCGCGCCAGCATACGACCACAGCGGCTTAAGTGCATCTTGCAACTGCTCGAAGGTCACATCAGCGCGCAACAGCACTTGGCCGTGAACGTGAATTTCAAATGGAGCGTTGTAGCTAGACATTGTTTTCTTCAGTTAAAAACACACAATCAATGTGTGTGAGATTCCAGTTGATAGATTCTTGTACATTTTCGCATGCCACTTGTTTTTCTGCCCTTTTCTTGGATTGTCCGCCACACATTAGGTGACATTAAACCGGCTAAGAAGCAGCAAAACAGTGAGCACAGCGCAACAACCTGACTTGGACAAACAAAGCCAAACACAATCCAGGCGCAGATGCGACAGCAAGCAAGTGGAAAACAGCCAAACCGCTGTACAGGAATGCCAACTCTGAGTTGTATGGATATTAAAACGCCCGACGCTGCGCAATCAGAGCGCGATGGGCAATGCCTTACAACTGCAATTTTTCTATCATCAAAAATTCTTTGGGCGCAGGCCACTTTAATGACGATGCAATCGCAGAGAGGTTTAAACAAAAAAACCCTAAGTCACTGATAACCTAGGGTTTACTGTTATGAACAGAAGACTATAAATACAAAATACTTGGTGCCCCGGGCCGGGGTCAAACATCCCCTACCTATGCGGGTTTCGTTTGTTTTCCGTGAATTATCCGTGAACCTTTGATTCAACGTGTTTCGACAACTCAGCCATTGTAAGCAGGGTCCAGGAACAACAAAAACCTCGATGCAACTAAGCAGCGGCGCGCTCTACGCAGGGAAATGCGCCGCCTGAGCGCAGCTCAGGCAAGAATGAAGCACGCCTCAAGGCAGCTTTCGGCCATTTGCTGCCGGTCAAGAACGGCAGCTTCGGGGCAGCCTATAACCTCGCTGTGGTCCGGTGCTGGCCTAGTTTTTGACGACGTGTTCTCCTCTAATCTTGAATAATCTTCACACGAGCTGGCTGGTCTAGTGCGCTAGTGATGCAACCCAAACGCCGTAGTAGCGGTACCGCCTGCTGGATTCAGCGTGGAATAAGGCAAATGACGATCGAACAATCTAAAACTGAGTTGATCTCGCTCATCAACGACCCCGACCTAAAAGTCATTGCACTGACAGGCGCCTGGGGCACTGGCAAAACCCACCTCTGGAACGAGATTCGCAAAGAGTCGCAGGACCCGATTGTCAAAGGCGCGCGCTACGTATCCCTGTTTGGCTTGAAAGATATCAATCAGTTCAAGCTCAAGGTTGTCCAAAGTGCGCTCCCAGTAGGCGGAGACAGCAGCTCGTTGACAGAAGGTCTAATGAAGACTTGGAAGACCAGCGTAGATGCCTTGAAAAAGGTCCATGAGGGGTTTTCAGCTCTCGACGAGCTTGCGCTGGTAGCAGTTCCTATTGCCTTGCGCAATCGATTCGTAGTCGTCGATGACATCGAACGTAAACACGCCTCGTTGTCAGTTGACGAGGTCCTAGGCTTCGTCGACGAATACTCTCAGAATTTTGGTACGCGATTCCTCTTGATTCTCAACTCGAACCAGTTCTCCGCGTCTAACGACAGTGAGCTCTGGGCGGCGTTTCGGGAGAAGGTGGTCGAAGAAGAATTTCGTTTCACGTCGACACCTGGGGAGGCGTTTGACATCGCGGTTCCGAATTTGAATAGCCCTTACCGCGCGACGGCCAGGACTGCGGTGGACGCATGCGGGATCACCAACATTCGGGTCATCCGTCAGGCTTACCGTCTTGTGATTCGGCTCCTCGGTGCGACTGAGGACATGTCTCTCGCGATACAGGCACGAACTGTTTCTTCGATTGTGCTCATTTCTGCTCTTGCAAACAAAGCCATCAAGGACGGGCCGACTCTGGAGTATGTCGCAGGAGGCTACAACAGAGGTTCTAGCGACTTTTTGAGGCGCCACCTCGAGCAGGAAGTCGATGCGTCAAAGGAGAAAGCTGAGGACTCAACGCCAGCCGCATGGAAAGTTCTGCTGTCAAAGCTAGGGATCATTTCTTCGGACGAATTTGAAGAACTGGTTGTCGCCTTCGTTCGCGATGGAAAACACGACGCAAAGGCGATTGAGGCCATCGTCCAAGGTTACCAAGGCAATGAGCATCGCACCGAATCTAGAAATCTCGCGCACGCATTCTTTGAACGTTTCAATTGGGATATCACAGCCTGCGACGACGATCTCGTAGCGGATGCGGACAAGCTAATCGTCAGAGTCGGCGACCTTGATGCCTACACTGTCACGGCGCTTGGAAAACTGATGGCCGATCTACCTGACGGTGCCAGACTTGAAGAAGCTTTGATTGATGGTTGGTTGGCTCACTTCTCGACTATCGCCGATAAGCCCGAATTCGGGCAATCATCGTTCCGTCAGTCGCTACACCCCAAACTCTCGGCAGCAATCGATGATGCGCACGACGCTCGAGTTCACAGTGCGACCGTCGTCGATGCCATCAAGTACCTTCTTGAGAACAGCGGATGGGGCCATCGGGAAGAATTGGTGATGAGAGCGGCTACGATTGACGATTTCGAGACTGCGATGCGTAGCTTGAAAGGTCACGATTTCAAGCTTTTCGTGCTCAAAAGTTTAGACATTCTCGAGCAGCACGAGATGTACGAGAAACACTTCGGCCAGGCTGGGATGAATTTCTTGGAAGCATGCCGACGCATTGTCAGAGCCGAGAAAGAGAGCCGTTTCGGACGGTTGTTGCGAATGTTGTTCGCAGAGAGCAAAGTTCCAGCGCTTTTGGCCGAGGGCGGGAAGCCCTAGATGCTGGCAGCTGTCGACTGCAATGCAGCGGTACTAGAGCGACTGTCCTTGGCCCTCCAAGGGGCAGCCCACCTCTCCATCTAGAGAACGGGCCTGTGGCGACATCTCCTTCGTTGCTCGACTTTGCGAGCATCAGCTTCTAGGCATCCAAACCCATACCGCCGATGTCAGGCATGGGTCGGTGAGCGACAGTCGCAGATCGGCCAGAAGCCGTCATAAGCTATGCAGCTCCTAATGTTACTTCTAGCAAATCGAATCACTCCTGCATAGCGAACAAATAGCTGTCGTCAGCTGTCGGCAGTGATTCGATAATCCTCATACCCTACACACAAGCAAAATCGCTAGATCAAACAACTCAACTTCAAGTGAAGGCGGTTCACTGAAGTGAGCAGCACGCTATTAGATAGCTTGTACCGTCGGCAGAGCTGCTCTCAGTGCTGTGGTCAAGTCGGGTGCCATGACTACATCTCGAAGTATTCTTGTCAGCCATGCCTCAAAGGTAACCAATCTTGTTTGTTTCAGGTGCTGGGCAGCAAGGGCAAGCAACCCTTTGTTATCGTAGATAGTTAGCAGACTGGGCAAGTCATCATTCCTCAACGCGTTCTGAATCTTTAGAGTCACGCCCTCCGCGATCTCTGCAATATCTAAGTTGCTGGTCTTTGTGCGGTACTCATCAATCAGATCCCCAATGTTCTTGGGTCTTGATAGGTCAATCTTTTTCAACGTTCGATCAATACGACGTTGGCAGTACCGCACAACTATCTCGTCAAGTGCTGCCTGAGATTGCAAGGTGCCGAAGATGGCCGCCTTCAGACTGGACAACTTCTGTTCAAGCTCAGCGCCTCTAAAACCTTCAAGTTGGGCAATCGCACGACTAACTTCAGGCAATAGAACTAAATTCTCCACCTCGGATACCTGTAACGGAAATATGCCTAAGCCATTCAGGTACTGGATATCTTCAGCTATGAAATCATCGGCATCAACAATCCCTGCACATTTGACGCGAGTAAGCCGTTCGTTAGCACGCATTGTGACTACAGCGTGGATGACATGCTCACAAGACCCTCGCGGAATCACTGTCCACTCCGGATAACAGCATCGGTAGATGGCGAGATCCAAGCTGCTTCCGTCGCCCTCCACAAACAAGATAGGACGACGGCTACCGAGGATCAGAGTTGTCACTTCTTCACTAAACCCGGTATCCTCAGGAACACCTTCTATCTTCCAAGTAGGTGTCGATGCATATGAGCTGATGACGTACTTTTGAGCAGCTCGGCCTGCAGCAAAGTGCAAATCATGGGTGATGAATACAAACGCGCAGTCCTTCCGAGCTGACTCGATTTCATCCCAGAGACTGGACATGATGGACGGATGAACATGTAACTCAGGCTCATCGATAACGAGAAGAGACGAATCCTCTGCAACTAAGGCCTGAGCGATAAGATAGAAAATGGCTCTCTCTCCATCGCTCATGTCCGATGCAGGGTACGGTTCTGGTGCATCTTCAGCCGAGACTTGAATGTCATCTCCTGAGATAACCAATTTCCGATGGGGAAGGACGCGTTGCCAGATATCGGCAAGAGTTTCAAATTTAGTTGCTTTCGCCTGCGTCAGTGAGCCAGATCTGCTCTGTTTGTGCGTTTCTAAGGTCGTAACCGACTGCTCTGCGAAGAGCGCTTGCAGCAAACAATCAAAATCGTTCAACATCGCCACTGCCGGCTTCGAATCCTTCCAACGGCTTCGTTGTCGATGTTCAACCGTTGCTTTCTCATGCTCCCATCCATATCGAAGCTTTCTGAGCGCCTCGGCACCGCGAATCTTTGGTACTGCGGGATCTAGCTTAAGGGCTCGGTGTGCTGAAATGCGGTGAGCTCTACTACCCATGGCATCCTCAAGTAATACAGCTAGACGGGTTTTTCCCGAACCGTTTGCGCCCACGAAGATCACTGATGAGCCAGGCTCGATAGCAATAGGGAAATAATGCTCTAGGCCTGGAATTTCTAAATTGAACGTCACGATGATTGCCTCAGGCTATTTGTAAACTTTAGATAGTTTACAAAGACAACCTGTTACACCATCTTTCTGCCTTCACGTCCTCACAATCATGTATCGGCAATGCAACTGCAATGAGCCTTTGATGGAAGCCTGGGTAATCCCTCCGTAAAAATGCTGTTGAGAGGTCATCGCGTGGATAGAACAACTCAAAGGGCAGGAAACACAGCAAAGCGCTCACAGCTAGCGCATATTTGAAATTCTGCTTTGGGTCGATCTGCGTCGTTCACTCCTAGCTTCGCCGCTTTCACAAGCTAAACCCTGCCCACCGCTCCCCTACTGGAAAAAGAGCGACTTCATTAGCCCCAGCGCGGCTGCTCTTGGGCTTTTTCGGGCTGACTTAGGATGCGCCAACTTGCACAATGGTCACCTCGCATACACTGTATGCATGTACAGTAATCGACTTTTAGCAGGCATGCCCGTGCCCATCACAGCCTCCCCCATGGCCCTGCCATTGGCGGACTGTGCGGTGCGCGCGGGCTTCCCCTCCCCCGCTGAGGACTTCAGCGGCAAGCGGCTGGATTTGTCCTCGATGCTGATTGAACACCCGCAGGCCACCTACTTTCTGCGCGTGGCTGGGCCATCCATGCAGGAGTACGGCATTGCCGATGGCGATCTGATTGTTGTTGACCGTGCCATTCAAGCGCGCCATGGGCACATCGTGGTGGCTATCGTGGATAGCGAGTTCACGGTGAAGTATCTGTACCAGGCTGGCGGCGTTGTGCGGCTCAAAGCTGGCAACCCCACATACCCCGACATCATCCCCAAGGGCGACCAGACCATGGAAATCTGGGGCGTAGTCACTTCTTGCATCAAGCGCTTCACGCGGTGACCCTATGTTCGCCCTCATCGATGGCAATAACTTCTACGTCTCTTGCGAAAGAGCGTTCCGGCCATCGCTGCAAGGCTTGCCTGTTGTCGTTCTGAGCAATAACGACGGCTGCGCGATTGCACGCAGTGACGAGGCCAAGGCCATGGGCATAAAAATGGGCCAGCCCTTTTTCCAGTTCCGTGACCTGGACCGTATTTCCAGCCTAGTCTGTCTATCTCCCAACTTTGAGCTGTACGGAGACATGAGCGATCGCATGATGTCGATTGCCGCAGGCCTTGGACCACTGCAAGAGATCTATTCGATTGATGAATGCTTCATTGGGGATCTAGACGGCATCAAGGATTTGACGCAGCGCGCCTTTGCTGTGCGCGAGCGCATCCTTAAATGGGTGGGCATCCCTGCGTGCATTGGCCTCGCCCCTACAAAGACGCTGGCCAAGCTATGCAACAACGTGGCAAAGAACGCAGAGCGCAAGCCAGGCAGCTATCCGGTTGAGCTATCAAGAGTGTGCAACTGGACTGAGATGACCGAAGCCATGCAGCTTGATGTGCTTCGTCGCACGAATGCAGGGGATGTGTGGGGAATTGGCCGGCGCATCTCTGCAAAGCTGGCAGAGCAAGGCATCTTGACTGCACTGGACGTGGCCAGGATGCCCGCCGCGAAAGCACGCGATGAATGGAGCGTGGTCTTGGAGCGCACCGTG
>Ga0308157_10009941_pt1 | contig 10433 bp, 7 predicted proteins | sample PhyBR1_FD_201035 | JGI IMG/M metagenome (GOLD analysis project Ga0308157, IMG submission 201035) | Phyllosphere microbial communities from UC Gill Tract Community Farm, Albany, California, United States - DLSLB.R1 | ecosystem: Host-associated > Plants > Phyllosphere > Unclassified | place: USA... | reverse complement strand
CCCAACCGAAAGTCGAGCCCATTTCCACAGATAACCGTTGCACTACTGCGCCCGGCAGTACCGATTCCTTGTACTCTTCGCTCTGCTGCTCGAACAATTCGAAGCACGGCATGGACACAACGGATACATCATGCCCAAGTTGTCGCAGCTTTGTCTGGGCTTCCATCGCCAGATTCACCTCGGAACCTGTAGCGAGCAAAATCCCTTGCGGTAAGGCACCCTTAGCAGGAGAGACGACATAAGCGCCTTGAGCCACGCCTTGCGATGCCTTCTCCTTCGTTCCGGGCACGACGGGCAACGCCTGCCGGCTCAAGACCAGAATCGTAGGTGTCTCGCTACTACTCATCGCAAGCTTCCAGGCCGCCGACGTCTCATTGCCGTCCGCCGGACGGATCACCCGTACATTCGGCACGCCGCGCAAACTCGACAGCTGCTCGACAGGTTCATGCGTCGGACCGTCCTCGCCCACGGCTACCGAGTCGTGGGTGAGGACGTAAATGACCGGCAGTTTTTGCAGCGCCGACAGCCGAATCGCTGCCCGTAAATAGTCGACGAAGACGAAGAACGTTCCTCCGTAGACTCGCGTGCCGCCATGAAGCTGTATGCCGTTCATGGCGGCAGCCATCGCGAATTCCCGGACGCCGAACCAGATATTCCGTCCGGCGTAATTACCGACTTCGAAGTCGCCTTCTGCCGCTACGGCCGTGTTGTTTGAAGCAGATAAATCCGCCGAACCTCCCCATAGGAAAGGCACGCTGCGCGATAACGCCGTCAGTGCTTCTTTCCCTGTTGCTCGGCTTGCGGCCGATGTTCCTTCTTCATAGACAGGCAGCGCATCTGCCCAATCGGCAGGCAATTCACCCGCGAAGGCCACCGTGTATCGCGCCGCCAATTCCGGATAAGCTTCGCGATATTGATCAAAGCGTTTGTTCCAATCATTTTCCGCCTGCCGACCTGCTGCTACCATTTTCGTCCAGAAGCGTGCCCGGACATCTTCGGACACTTCAAAGCGTGCGTTCTCATCCACGCCGTAGAAAGCTTTCGCCCGCCTTGTGTCTTCCGCGCCCAACGGCGAGCCGTGTACCCGCGATGTGCCTTCGTGGATCGAACCGTAGCCGATGACCGTCTTCACTTCGATTAGGGTTGGACGATTAAGTTCGGACTTTGCTTCCGAGACGGCCCGATCGATCGCCTCCAAATCATTACCGTCCTCGACTCGCAGTACCTGCCAGCCGTACGCTTCATAGCGTTGGCCTACATTTTCGGTAAAGGCCTTCGATGTCGGACCATCGAGCGAGATATCGTTGGAATCGTATAATACGATCAGCTTGCCGAGCTGCATATGCCCTGCCATCGAGCTGGCTTCCTGCGATACGCCTTCCATCAGATCGCCGTCGCCGCACAGCGCGTAAGTGTAGTGATCCACGATCTCATGCTCTTCGCGGTTATAGGTCGCTGCCAAATGCGCTTCGGCCATCGCCATGCCGACCGCCATCGCGATGCCTTGCCCCAGCGGCCCGGTCGTCGCTTCGACGCCGTCGGTATGACCGACTTCCGGGTGCCCCGGCGTATTCGAGCCCCATTGGCGGAAATTCCGCAGATCATCCAACGACACGTTATAGCCGGAAAGATGCAGCAGGCTGTACAGAAGCGCCGAGCCATGCCCGGCCGATAATACGAACCGGTCCCGATCGGTCCAATCCCTCGATGTCGAGGGATTGACCTTAAGGTGGCGGGTCCACAGCACATAGGCCATCGGAGCCGCACCCATTACGAGTCCGGGATGTCCGGAATTGGCTTGCTCGACTGCGTCGATGCCCAGTGTCCGGACGGTATGGACCGCCCTCGCGTCGATCGCGTCAAACATGCGCGGCTCCTGCGCCTGCCAGTTCGCGGATACGCGTCGTGACGCCAAGCAGATTGTAGCATTCCGCATAATCGCGAATCGGGCGCTTGATCCGGTCCACTACATAACGGCGACCGTTGATATTGCGGCTTTCCAGATTGGCGTACAGCTTGGCGATTTCGGCTTTGACTTCATCGTCGTTGAAGGTGTAGTGTCCCGCGATATCGAGAATTTCTTCCGACAAAGCTTCGTCCTGCACGATTTCGGCAACGGTGAGGTTTTTCTGCTCGCCGACCATCCATTTTCTCCAGCGTTCGCTTTCAATCGCCCGCTTGAGCAGCACTTCGCGGGTACGGGAAGGCTCCGCAACCAAGCCGTTCGCAGCCAGCTTCGCTTCGACGGCAGCCAGATTTAGATAAGCGCGCGTTTCTTCCGTTCCGTATTGAGGCGCTACGTTCGTAGCGGCAATCTCCGACGGAATATGTTCCAGCAGTGTCGCATCGTCGAGATAGTCGCCGTTGTGTTCTTTCAAGCCGACGCCGTACTTTTTCGCCATCTGCGCCAGGTCGTACGCATTTTGGAAATTGAACGTGCCCGCCTGCTCGGTCTTGCGCGTTAATGTTCCGGTTTGTCCCACGATGAAAGTCGGCAGAGGAAGGTTGCGCCGCTCCAGCTCCGCCTTCAATCGAACGATAAAAGTTTCGTAGGTCTCAAGCGTCGTCAGACCTCCGTTCGTCTCCTCTGTGCCGACTTCGTAACCGATCTCCGGCAGTCCCCGTTTCAGACGTTCTTGTTCACAAAACTCGATTAACTCAACCGTGCGGTCCAACACCATATCGAGCGGTACGACTTTGCCCATCTCGAACGGATCTTTGGTCGGGTCGATCATCAGCAGATCGAAGCCCGCTTCGATATCGGCGATATACGATTTCTTGCCCAATTCCATCGCGATCTCGGCCGGCAGATGATCGTTGCGTTCCTGATCTCGCTGCCACGGACCGCCATGATCCCGGCAGAGGTAATACAGGTTGTCGTATCCGATTTCTTTCGCGACTTCTTCTACCGCTCCGGCAAACGTGAACTGGTTCCAACCGTTGACGTAGCCTCCGCCGAGTTCGTCCGCGTCGACTTGATTGCGGCTGGCGATGAACATCACCGGGCAATCGTATTCTTTGGATACTTCGAGCGTGGCTTGCACGCAGTTTTTCGACATCGGGCCGACGCCGAGCAGCGTGGCGCTTTGTCCTGTTTTTTGCAGTTCAAGCAGGCCTTCTACTACTTTTTTAATCGGAAGTTTTGTCATTTTTTCCACTCCGTTTCGGTGTTTGTGTGAGGAGGGAAGCGAGAAGACTGCGAGAAAAATTGCCAGCATAGGCTTCCGAAGTGCATTTCTTCGAAATGCTTCACAATTCGCTGTCTCACTTGGAAAACTGGATTGAAATTTTAAGTGGAAGTTTTCCAAGTTCAAAGGCGTCTTGAACTGAATTTTTCTCTCCGTCTTCTCGCTTCCAGTTAGGTTAGAGCTTTTAGGATGTTGAAACCAAGCAACAGTTCGGATTATTTTGCGATTTTGACGGGTTTGCTTGTTTCGGGCTCTGTTATTTTTTCATCTTTTTGTTGGTCCAGATTTGGCTTAGTGAAGTGCAGGATGATGACGGATACGGCGACGCCGATTAGCATGGATAGGACGAACCAGAGTTTGCCGTTTACGACGGGGAGAATGATTAGGCCGCCGTGGGGAACTAGGGCTTCGACGTTGTTCATCATGCTGAGCGCGCCGCCGACGGCGCTGCCGATGATAATTGCGGGCAGCACGCGTTTAATATCTTTGGCCGCGAATGGGATGGCTCCTTCGGTAATGCCGATTAGCCCCATGAAAAAGGCTGAGATGCCGAGGTCTTTGTCGTCCTTCGTATACTTTTTTCGGTCGATAAAGGTTGAGACGGCCAGAGCCAGTGGAGGGATTGCAACCGCTACGCGGTGCGCGCCGTTCGGGCCGTAGATGCCTTCGGCCATTAAAGCCAGGGTAAAGGCTGTTGCTGTCTTGTTGACCGGGCCACCCATATCGAATGCGGTCATCGCGCCGATCAGCAGGCCCAGCAGGATAGCATTACCCCCTTGAAGATTACCGAGCACGTCGACCAGCCAGTCCATGGCAGCTCCGATCGGTGCGGCGATGACGTAGATGTAAGCCAGACCGCCGACGAGCACGGTGAAGATCGGAATAATCAGGATCGGCATGATCGTCCTTATGGTTGGCGGGACTTTCCACGTTTTGCACCATTTGACCAGATACCCTGCCGCGACGCCGAGGATCATCGCGCCGAGGAATCCGGTCTTGACGCCGCTTTCACCGATCGGATTGTTGGCGATATAGCCAAGAATCATGCCGGGAGCGATACCCGGTTTGCCTGCCAGCGAGTACGCGATATATCCCGCAAGCAGCGGAATCATCATGGCGAAGCCTGCCGCGCCGAGATCGTTCAGGTTTTTCATGAACGGATTGGTGATCTCCATTCCCGCGTCCGTCGCCGTGCCCGTGGACAATGCGACGGCCAGGAATACGCCGCCTACGACTACGGCCGGCAGCATATACGATACGCCCGTGCTGAACGCTTTTTGGATTTCTTTCAGAAATCCGGTTTCCTTTTTCGCCATTGACTGCTCCTCCTACAGGTTTTCGGCCCGATCCAAAATGTCCGCGGGATGCTTGATAACGTCGGCCGGATCGATATGCAGCACTTTGCCGCCGTCTTCTTTTTCTTCAAATCGTTCTTCGCCTTCGATACTGATCGCCACCGCTAAAATGACCACATCCGCCGAATCGATATCTTCTTGCTCCAGCTCGTTGTCGATGCCCATGCTGCCTTGCGTCTCAACCTGTACGGTATATCCGCGCTTTTTGCATTCCTTCTCGATTGCTTCCTGCGCCATGTATGTGTGTGCGACTCCTGTCGGACAAGCCGTTACTGCGACTACTTTCATCTGTGTTGCCTCCTTTTTAATGGTTATGCCGGATTGCCGATCGAATGCAGCAGCTCATAAGCGCGCTCCACATCCGTGCAGTCCACCAGCTCATCGCGGAATTCATCGTCCAGCAGCTTTTTGCTCAACTTGGAAATAAATTTCAGGTGGATGTTATGCTCATTCTCCTGCGGCACGCCGATCAGGAAAATCAGCTTGACCTCTTCTTCATGACCTTCCGTCCATAGAAAATCCGATGTCGCTTGAAGCATGCCGACGAACGGTCGCTTCACCACTTCGCTTTTGCCGTGCGGAATCGCGATTCGATAGCCGATAGCGGTCGGAACCTGGGCTTCGCGCTGAAGCGCAGCTTCCAGAAAAGGCGTTTGTTCCGTGATCAGCCCGTTCTTCTCCGCCGTCTCCACTAACAGCCGCAGCACATCATCTTTCGTCGCCAGATCCTGTCCCAGCAAAATCATGTCTTTTTCGATTACATCTTGTACGCCATTCACGTCACTCAAGCCGTCCCACATCCTATCTTTTTCATAAATTCATGCTTGTCGGACATCGTATGGATTTGGCTCAACAGTTCTTTGCTTTCCACGATCCGGTAGATGTCGGAGAGCACGTTTTTGATATACCGGGTATCTTTTTCCGCGATGCAGATCATGATGACCGTCTTGACCGAATTGGCGTTCCAGCCGATATTTTTCCGATTGCGGATCAGCAGCACGGCTGTCTCGTTGACATGCTTGGGACTGCCGTGCGGAATCGCCGCTCCTGTCGGAAGATCGGTTCCGCCAAGGCTTTCCCGGCTTTTCATACTGTCGACGAAGCCGCCGGACACGATGCCTTTGCGTACCAACTCTCCGCCTACCTCGTCGATCAGCTCTTCTTTGGAAGCAAAGTCGCCGTCGAAGTAGATGAACTCCTCTCGGACGTAACGCGCCAGATGCAGCAGCGGACCGAGTTCGGCTTGGCTAGGTTTGGCCATCACGAATTTTTCGTTGTAAAAGTCCGTGATGTTCTTCATGTCTTGATCGGTAAGCAGCGGGGAAACTACAATCGCTTTGCGGCCCGGAATGTTCAAGTTGACGGTGGAAACGATCAGGTCGCTGCCGTAATAATCGTATTTCTCCGCTTCTTTGGCCGACGCCACTTCGATTCGGTCGAAGGCGGGCAGCACGTTTTTGATCCGGTTGACCAGCAGTTCCGACGTCGCGATGCCTTTCGGGCAGATGACGAGAATTTTCCTCCCCAGCTTGGCCCGTTCGACCGCCGCTTGAAAATGAATGGTCAGGAAGCCGATCTCGTCCTCGTTGAACGCGACATTCAGCTCCTCCTCGTGTTCGCCCAAGACCACCCACACGATGTTGAAAATGACCGCGAACTCGTTTTTGATCTGGTACACGAACGGGTTATTGGCCGGAATGCCTGCCCGCAGACGGTAGATCATCGACGGGAAATGCAGCAGCAATTGTTCCTTCAAGCGCTCGTCTTTTTCAAAATTAAAGTTCAGTGAGTCGCCAATCTGCCGGATAATGCGTTCGACGCAGCGGTAATAATCATTTTCCGTCGGCAATGCTTCGAATTTATTGGAAATCAGATACGCGGACAGATATTCGACTTCACCGTCTGTGTAGGAGGTGTTCAGCCGGAGCGAGATTTTGTCGAGCATATCGCGTGCGCCTTGCTCAAACACGCTCGCCTCGCCGCTGACGCGCACTCCCGAATGCTCTTTGTCGAGATAGTGGTTGCCCTGCATGCGGTAAGCCAATACGATCATCATGCTCAGTACGTTGAACGCGTAGTAATCGGCGATCAGCGCTGCATCCGCTTTCAAATAACTGTAAAGCACCCGGGAGCATACGCTCACCGTATCCGCTCCGTAGTATTCCGAGAGCAGTTCCAGCTTCCGTTCTTCATCGTTCTCCAGCAGCGCGCCGCCGTCTTCCAGCACAAAGCGGTTGAATTCCAGAAAGGCTCGCTGCCAATCCTTTTCCCGGCCCGTGAAGCGCGTGCCTTGTCCATCGCTAATCAGGCGCAGGCCGTTGCGATAGGTTAGCTTTTTTTCAACGGCGTTGAGGTCGTTTCTAATCGAGCTGCGGCTGACGAGGAAGTGCTCCGACAACTGCTCGAAAGTCACCGTTTTATGTTCGAAAAGCATCATTTCCATCATTTTTTTGCGACGTCCGGCTGTGGAGTAGTCTTCCTTTTCTCCAAGTGCTTCATCGGTTTCCGGCTCCACGACTTCTGTCCGGTTCGCCCGAACGCCGATGCCGGGCTTCTTCTCCAACTCATAGCCCTGGGTCAGCAGAAACTTCTCGATCGTCCGCAAGTCGGAGTGGATCGTGCGTTCAGAGAAGTTCAATTCGTCGGCGTAAAAGCGTACCGTACGATAACCCGTCTGTTTGAGCAAAATGGATACCAGTCGGGATTGTCTGGGTGATAATTTGACGATCTCTCTCACCGCCTTCGCTTCTTCGGAATACGTTTCATGAAAGGGGATTCATTTGGCTATACCTCGATTATAGGGAATCCCCGAGCGCTTGGACATTACAAAACACTTCAGGAAGTTGTTGCAGGATGTTGAGCCTTCCCATTGAAAAACAACAACGCCTGCATGATGATCATTCGTTGTTTTTTTACATGCTTAAATAGGAAATCACGCTATAATAAAGGGTATTCCGCTTACTTGTTGAAACGGGTGCGATTGATGCGCAAAGCAGCTTCAAGTCGGCGATCCGAGAATCAGGGGGAGACATGAAATGGGGGCCAAACGGGTCTGGTGTCCGGCACTGTCCCGCGCAGCCCGCGGAAGATCCGCTGTTCACCCTGATGTGCGTCATCTTCGTAGCAGCCGCAGCATACAGGGTTTATTATTACGACTTGTTCTAATGAAATAACCGCACCGCTTTCACCTTTGTACAGAGCGGTGAAGGCGGTGCGATTAAGGGTTTATATAGGGGTCTATGTATATCGGGACTCACTTAATCACCAAACCCAGCAAACCGACGAAGACAGATGCTTGATTCGGCGCGATTTTACATCCTTCCAGATCTTCAAGGTTCACAATCAGCGAATCGAATTCGCAAGTGCTCAGATCGACACCCTTCAACTTCACTTCCGCCAAATTCGCACGGTCGATCTTGCAGCGCTCCAGTCCGAATTGCTGCACAGTTGCGGCGTAATAATCAATGCCCACCAGCGAGCAGTCCTCAAACAGAACCGACTTGAACTTCACGAGTCTGAAATTTGCGTAATCCGCGATGCAATGCGTAAACCGTACCTGCTGCATCCGTCCCCCGCCGAAGTCGGTTCCGATGAGTTTGCAATCCTTGAAGATAACCCGATTGAGAAAAACACCCGCAAAATTCATATTGGAAAAGTCGCAGCGTTCAAATACGACGTCCGTAAATTCCGCTTCCCGAAGCGCGGATTCCGTGATCGTGACCTGTCGGAACAGAGTGCGGTCGAACGAGACCCGATCGGCGTCCAGTCCGGTAAACTCGGTCTGCTCGATCAAACGGTCGGTGATTTCGATCCGCGATTCGAGATAGAGATCGGTTTCCGGCTCTAGACGCCCCTCCTGGATCTTGGGTGCTGTTATTTTGATTGTCATTATTACTCTCCTTTTTGCTGCTCATAAATATCATCTCCAACTTTAATCAAAGATTCGCCGTCAATCAATATAGGAGCTTGACCAAGTTAATAGGAGGGTTGAGATGAAGATCGAAAAAGGAAGAAGCTTCGGAATTGCCCTGGTACTTTTCATTGTCGCATGCGTGTGGAGCCTTACAACAACAGCCGATACCCGCATTGAATACGCCTACCCGGAGATGAAAGAAGGCGCCCAAGCCTTGTTCGACGAACATTTTGCCGAATATTTGAATAGTATGAAGTCGCATTACGATACGGACGGCGATTTGAGACAGGCTGAATTGATCGACGGCGTCTCGGTCCAGCAAGTCTCGTTGGAAGGTCATAACTTTTTCGTAACGGGTTACGAATTTCCGTTGCAGCTCGAAGGAAAAACGGTCGGAACCGTCATGGTCGAACAGAACCTCATGGCCGGGCCGGATGCGAGTGAATGGAAAATTACTGATGTCAGCCCGATTGCCGATCTGGACTACCAGTTGAGCGAGGCTACTCGGCGATTCCCTTCTGCGAGAGCGATCTGGTACATCCATGATCCCAATTTCCGAATCCGGGGATTTTACGCGCAAACGGATACGGACACGGACGGCCAGTTTTTCGATACCTATACCCAGACCGTTATTCCGATTGAGCAACTGTATGGGCAGATCGATGCCAGGCGGCTCGAACCCGGCTTTTCTCCGTCTGAAAAAGCACTCGTTCCGGTTATCCAGGTTGGTGCTGCGGGTGAGGACGGTGGTGCTTGGAGTCGAGCATTCGTGGTCCTTGTATCCGCTATAGCCGCCATTATGCTCGGGACTCTAGTCTTCTTTTTGCTAAAAATGAAAAAAGCCCGCCGCATGCAGCCTCGCTAAGACGTGTCTTCAAACCTCGACCCAAACAAAAACCATGCCGAAAGATCGCCGCGATCTCCCTGCATGGTTTTTCGTTTGGTATAACCCGGTTGCTAAATCAACTTATGCCGATACCATTTCCGTCCCATGAACCGCCAGATGAAGATGCCGCCGCGAACCGCCCATTCGGCGTTCATCGCGAGCCATACGCCGAGAATGCCCATATTCAGCACGATGCCGAGGATATAGCCCAGCACGACGCGGAACAGCCACATCGACAACATCGAGATCAGCGAAGTGAATTTGGCGTCGCCCGCTGCTCTCAGCGCCGACGGAATCATGAAGCTGATCGACCAGAGCGGGATCTGCGCGATCGTATTGATCAGCACGATCAGGAAAATGTCGTCTACGATCTCCGCCGGAGGATTGAACATCGAGATGAGCGGGTGGAACAGCGGCAAGATGATGAGACCCATGATGACGTAGAAAAAGGAGCCCAGAATCACGAACGATTTGGTCAGCTTTTTCGCGTCCTTCACGTCCCGGCGTCCCATGCACTGGCCGACGACCGTGATCAGCGTGAGCGACAACGCGTTGGCCGGAATCTGCATCACGCCCGCCAAAGCGCCGCTGATCGCGTTCGTCGCAATCGCGTACGTGCCCATGCTGACGATAAAGATCTGGGTCAAGATTTTGCCGCCGTTGAAAAACATCTGCTCCGCCGCAAACGGCATGCCGATGGTGAAGATGCGTTTGAGCATATCGAAACCGATCGTGAAAAAGTCCCGAATCCGGATCCGCAGCTCGGCATCGATCTTGATCAGGTAATACACCGCGCAGGCTGCCGCAAAATAACGCGAAATATTGACCGATAACGTCATGCCGAACACGCCCATATCGAGCACGTTGATAAACAGCAGATTCAGTCCGACATAAGGAAGATTCATCACGAGCGATAATGCGAGCGAAGCCCGGGAGCGGCCGATACCGCGCAGCGCGCCGCAGACCGCTTCGACGAAAGCAAGCCCCAAGTACGACAAGCCGCTGCCGATGATGTAGGTACGCGCCAGCTCCATCACCGCAGGCTCCGCCGAACCGAACAGGACATTGAGCAGCGGATTATGGAACGCGAT
>Ga0308157_10009940_pt1 | contig 10433 bp, 5 predicted proteins | sample PhyBR1_FD_201035 | JGI IMG/M metagenome (GOLD analysis project Ga0308157, IMG submission 201035) | Phyllosphere microbial communities from UC Gill Tract Community Farm, Albany, California, United States - DLSLB.R1 | ecosystem: Host-associated > Plants > Phyllosphere > Unclassified | place: USA... | reverse complement strand
CCCAACCCCTCTCCCGCAAGCGGGAGAGGGGCTAGTGCACTACGAGCGCAAGCAATCCGAGCCCCTCTCCCGCGCGCGGGAGAGGGGTTGGGGTGAGGGCAAGCTTCTAGCTAAAGATATAAACCAAAGGAAAAAGAAAAGCGGGCAAAGCCCGCTTCTCTTCAACAGCAACAGCGCAAACCAAACCGCACTCAGTCCTCGCCAAACGCCTTGGCCAGGTCCTTGTAAGCCTTGCGCTGCTCTTCATTGGTCGCCACCGGCGCGATCACTTCCAGCTCCACGATCTGATCGCCATCGGGTTTACCCGGCAAACCGCGGCCTCGCAGGCGCAGCTTGCGACCGCTGTCCGAGTCAGCCGGCACCTTCAGCTCCACCGAGCCACCCAGGGTCGGCACGCTGATACTGGTGCCCAGGGCAGCCTGCCACGGCGTCACCTGCAAGGTGTACAGGATATTGAGGCCATCAACCTCGAACCGCGGATGCGAGGCGTACTCCACCTCCAGCATCAGGTTGCCGCCGCCACTGCCCTGCCCGCCCAGGCGGATCACCTGCCCCGGACGGATGCCCCTGGGCACGCGTACGTCGAGCTGGCGGCCGTCCACGGTGATGCGCAGGCTGTCGCCGCTGTACGCAGCCTCCAGCGGCACCGACAGCTTTGCGCGGGTATCGCGCATCGGCTGCGGACCTGCACCGCCGAAACCCGGACCAGGTCGGCGCCCGCCCGCACCTGCGCCACCGCGCTGGCGTGCAAACAGGCTTTCGAAGAAGTCACTGAAGCCACCTCCGGCGCCACCGCCGCCGAACACTTCCTCGAAATCGAAGCCCTGCCCACCGCCAAAGCCTGGCGGCGCATTGAATTCCTCGCCCGGACGGTAGCCCTGCGCGCGCAGCTGGTCATAGGCCTTGCGCTTGGCCGGATCGCGCAGCGCCTCATAGGCCTCGTTGACCGCCTTGAACTTGTCCTCAGCGCCAGCTTCCTTGCTGACGTCAGGGTGGTACTTGCGCGCCAGCCGGCGATAGGCCGTCTTGATTTCAGCATCACCGGCGCTGGGTTCAACCCCGAGCGTGGCGTAGTAATCCTTGAATTCCATCCTCACACCTCTGAAAAAAAACTGGCCCGACACCTTTCGGCAACGGGCCATCGTGCAATCGGCAGGCGCCGTGGGCCCATTCTACCGGGCCACGGCGCCTGCGCAGGTGGAAGTTCGCTCACGCCATCAGGCGTTGGGCTGGCCCTGCACCACCTGGATGCGGCGCGGTGCCGCCTCGCTGCGCTTCGGAACACGCACTTCCAGCACGCCGTTATGGCTGCTGGCGACGATACCCTCGGCGTCGGCGCTGTCAGGCAGCACGAAACGACGGTTGAAGTTGCCGTAGGCGCGTTCGTTGCGGCTGACGCGCTCGCCCTCAGCCAGTTGCGCCGACGTGCGCTGGCCACTGATGGTCAGCACGCCTTTCTCCATCTGCAGGTCGATGCTGGAAGGATCAACACCGGGAAGATCGGCAAGCACGACGAAGCCGCTGGCCTCCTCACGGATATCGACCGCCGGCACCCATGCCGAGGCGGCACCTGCGCTGGCGGTCTCAAGCAGCGGCGACAACAAACGATGGATCTCGGACTGGGTAGGCCACTGCCGGTAACGTACGATGCTCATGATGTTCTCCTGCAAGGTTTGGGGGCAGGCAGGCCCCAATGGCGCTGCCGTTCCCATGCCCGGGATCTATTGTGTGAAGACCGTCTTTTCAAGCTGTTGACGCTGTGCTTCCACGCCATCTTTAAACTTGAATTCAGCCAAGGAGTCCTGCATGTCCATAAACGTTGGCGATCGCATCCCCGAAGTCACCCTCAAGCGTCTGCGCGAAGGCTTGGAGACGATCGACACCCGCGCATTGTTCGATGGCCGCAAAGCGGTACTGTTCGCGGTTCCCGGCGCATTCACCCCGACCTGCTCGGCCCGTCACCTGCCCGGCTATGTCGAGCACTTCGAGGAGTTCCGCAAGCGCGGCATCGAAGTGTTCTGCATGGCGGTCAACGACCCCTTCGTGATGCAGGCCTGGGCCAAGAGCCAGTCGGTGCCCGATGGATTGCAGATGCTGTCCGACGGCAACGCGGACTTCACCCGCGCACTTGGGCTGGAGATGGATGCCAGCAGTTCCGGCATGGGCATGCGCTCACGCCGCTTCGCACTGTATGTCGAGGATGGCGTGGTCCGCGGCGCCTACATCGAACAGCCGGGCCAATTCGAGGTATCCGGGGCCGAGCACGTGCTCGCCCACCTCCCCACATAGGGGTTCATCAGAAGGAAAGGCCAGCCATGAGCAAGCAGCCCGCCACCAAGTCCACAAGAACAACGCAGTTGGCAGGAATCACCGACCGGAAAACCCTGCGCGCCAATGCACGCAAGAGCATCGAGGATGGTGCGGTCACCCCTACCTACAACGCCAATCGCCCGGCAGTGATAAGGCTGCTCAATGATGCATTGGCCACCGAATGGGTCTGCGTACTCCGCTACTACCGTCATTACTACATGGCCAAAGGCATGTTGGCTGATTCGGTCAAGGCAGAGTTCCTTGAGCATGCACAACAGGAGCAGGCACATGCCGCCCTGCTGTCCGAGCGTATCGTGCAGTTGGGCGGTGAACCAGACCTCAATCCGGATACCCTCACCGCACGCGCCCATGCCGAGTACAAGGAAGGCGGCAATCTTCGCGACATGGTGCGCGAAAACCTGATCGCCGAGCGCATCGCCATCGACAGCTATCGCGAGATGATCAACTTCATCGGCGACAAGGACACAACCACCAAGCGCATCCTCGAGCAGATATTGGCGCAGGAAGAAGAGCACGCTGATGAGTTCGCCGATCTATTGGAAGGCTGGATCGGCGAGTAAGCCGGAGACTTGGTAGCGCCGAGCCATGCTCGGCTGGAGCCTTACCAGCAAACCCAACGTTGTAGAGCCGAGCCATGCTCGGCTGGGGCTTTGCCAGCAGTCCCAACGGTGTGGGAGCAGCGTAAGCCGCGAAGTTGACACCGCTGAAATTGCAAGGAGCTTTGCAACCTGATTCATTTGTTGTTTCGCGGCTTACGCCGCTCCGACAAGCGCCGATTGCTTGGAAAGCTCCTGCCGAGCATGGCTCGGCACTACATGACTGTCAGTTCGCTACGCGGAAGCGGACGCGTGTCCATGCGCCGTCGGCTGCCAATGCCGTCAGCGTGTGTTCGCCTGCATCGTTGAAGTCGCGGGTGAAGGTGCGGGCGCCCTGTGTCTGTGCGATCCAGCGACCGTCGAGCAGCCATTCAATCGTCGCCTCGCTGCCCAATGCACGCAGCTGCAGACGAGGGCCGTGCTGGGCGCCCGGCGGTCTAGCCAGCGTGGCCAGGTCATTCAAACCTTCGATGTGCAGCACGCCATCGGATTGCCGGCCGTCATCGGCGCAGTCCGATGCCAATGGCGGCAGGCTCTGCGCCTGTCGCTGCGCCACGGTCAGCCACGGCGAGGCCATCGCCGGCCAGCGCGCAATCTCGCGATCCTCTATCTGTGGATGGCCTTCGCAACCGGGTGACAGCCGTTGGCCAGTCTTTGCATCCACCTGGAAGCGCATGCGCCCGGATTGCCATAGCCGCGCTTCGCGCTCAGGGAAGCTTGGTGGTACCACGCCATCCAACACCCACGCAGGGAAGCGGCGCTGGCACATCGCTGCTGGTGTCTGCTCGGCGGCGATGCCCAGCGGCCAACAGATATCGACCTCGCTGACACTGTCCGGGCGTGCGCGTACCGTGCTGTCAGCGGCCTGGCGTGGCAGGCTATCGATGACCTCGAACATCAGCGGCAAGGCCGTCACCGCGCCGTACTGTCCCGGGAGTGGCGTGCCATCCGGACGACCAACCCAGACCCCGACCGTGTAGGAACGGGTGCTGCCGATCGCCCAGGCATCGCGGTAGCCGTAACTGGTGCCAGTCTTCCATGCGACGCGCGGTCGGTTGCCTGTATCGAACGTGCCTACCCCGTAACCGGGGCGCGGATTGGACTCGAGCACATCACGCACGATCCACGCCGCTCCTGGTGATATCAGTCGGCGCTCGATGCGCGGGTCTTTGGACGTGTAGCGAACGCGTCCGGCGATGCCCTCGCGATTCAACGCCGAGAACGCGCCAACCAGATCCTCCAGCCGCGCACCGGTGCCACCAAGGATCAGGGCCAGGCTCGGCTGGGTGCCATGCGGAAAGCGCAGATTGATCCCCGCATTACCCAGCCGCGCAGCAAAACGTGAGGGCCCAACCCGATCCAGCAGATCCACCGATGGCACGTTCAAGGACAGCCGTAATGCGGTGGCCGCACCGACCGGACCATTGAATGCCGCATCGAAGTTGCCGGGACGGTAACCACCGAAGCTCTGTGGCGCGTCGACGATCAGGCTTTCCGAATGGATCAGCCCGTCATCCAGGGCCATGCCATACAGGAACGGCTTGAGCGTTGAACCCGGCGAGCGCCAAGCCTGCACCATGTCCACGTGACCCAACCGGGCCTTGTCTGCAAACGTGACCGAGCCGACATAGGCGCGCGCCTCCAGCGTGCTGTTGTCCATCACCAGCAGTGCGGCTGATGTGCGTTCGGGAAGTTGTGAGAAATAGGAAGCGACACGCTCTTCCAAGGTACGCTGCAGGCCGCTGTCGATGCTCGTCTCGATCTGCGGCACACGCGGATAGGTGCTGCGCATGCGCTGTGCCAGCAAGGCGGCATGCAGGGGCTGCTGAAGTGAGCGCGCGACCACTGGTTCGATTCGTGCGTCGGCCACATCATCGGCCGACCACACCTTGAGCTCGGCCATGCGCGCCAGCACCTTGTCGCGGGCGCGCTGTGCGGCCTCGGGATGCCGATCAGGGCGCAGCCGGCTGGGGGATTGCGGCAGCACCGCCAGCAATGCGGCTTCTGCCTGCGACAGGTGCGTGGCCGACTTGCCCAGATAGGCCCAACTGGCCGCTTCCACACCTTCGATGGTGCCACCGTAGGGCGCGCGTTCCAGGTACAGGTCGAGAATCTGCGCCTTGCTCAGATGCACTTCCAGCTGCAACGCGCGTAGCAGCTGTTTGACCTTGCCCCAGGGCGTACGCGTGTGCGGGTCGAGGATGCGCGCGACCTGCATGGTCAAGGTTGAACCGCCGGAAACGATGCGCCGCTCCAGCAGCATCTGCTTGCCCGCGCGTGCCAGTGCCCACGGGTTGATACCCGGGTGGCGCCAGAACCAGCGATCCTCGTAGGTCAACAAAGCCTGCAGATACAGGGGCGAGATGGTCTTTGCGTCGGCCGGGTATCGCCACACGCCTTCGGCATCGGCGAAGGCACGCAGCGGCGTGCCGTCACGCGCGACTACCAGCGTACTGGTATCGCGCGACTTCGGCAGGGGTGGCGGGAATGCAAGGTCCAGCACAAGCAGCAGCGTCAGCAAGGCGGCAACCGCCCAGCGCAGGTTGCGGAACTTGAAGGCTGCGCGCACGCGCGGGCCAACGTTTTTCAGCCGGGACGCGCGCGTCTTCAATGGGGATGATTCTTCAAACATTGCCTGTCGAGCTGGGGCGGAATTGCTTGGCCGCGGAAGCGCTTACCCCTCCCCAGCCCTCCCCCTGCCTTTGGCAAAGGGAGGGAGCGGGAGCCGATTACGGCTGCACCACCGTGATGGTGCTCGGGCTGGAACGGCCCACACCGCGCATGTCCGGACGGTACATGTCCTCGGCCAGCGGCGGCGGCACCATGTAGGTCCCCGGGGTGACCGCACGCACCAGATAGAACACGTGCGCGGTGCTGCCACGCGACAGCTTCAGTGCCGCCACGTAGCGATCGTCGCGGAACTCCTCGTGCTTGACGTCTGCGGCGCTGGAACGGTCACTGACCTTGACCTCACCCACCACCACGTCAGCCCACTGCTTGGCATCGCCGAGGTTGAAGTTCTCGATCTCCAGGCCAGCCGGCAGCAGGTCGGTCAACAGGGCGTCCGGCATGTTCGAGTTGGCGGTGACGCTTAGCCGCACGATCAAGGCTTCGCCTTCCTTCAACGGACGCGGCGTCCATGGTTTGCCATCGGTACCGAACCAGGAACGCTCGATGCCGATCACGCTGTTGTCCGGTGCCGGCGGCTGGCGCGGAATGCCGGCAACGTCGAGGCTGGCGAACATCGGCGCCTCGCCCTGCGGCGAGAACCGCACGCCCTGCGCCAGCTGTGCCATGTCGAACACGCGACCAAAGGCCTTGCGTGCGCTGATGTCCTCAAGCTTGTCGCCGACTGCCAGCTCACCGGATACCAGCTTCTTCTGGTTGGCCATCAAGGCCTTGCCCAGACGCGCCAGCGCTACCTGCTCCTGCGTGCTCAGCCACATCCAGCCGCTGTTGCGGCGTGCGTCCAAAGTACGCCCCAGGTCGATCACGCGCGCATCGTATTCCGGCTTGGAAAGGCCGCGTTCGTGCAGCAAGGCGATCATCAATGCTTCATCGCGCAGGCGGCTGCCGTAGTCACCGAAGTACTCCGGGCGATCGGCGCTGGACTTGGCGAAGCCAGCGGCGATCGCGGCCTGGCCGCGCTTGCTGTCGCCCTGGATCGCCAGGGCCGCGCCCAGATGCACCAGCGTCAGGCCGGTGACCGCCTTGCTGCGCTCGTTGTCCCACAGCGTGCGCAGCGTACCCAGCGGCGCACGGTTGACCCGTGCCAGCACGTAGCCGGAATAAGCCTGGTTGGCGAACTTCAGCGCATCGCGGCGGTCGCTGCCGTAGAACTGGTTGCCACCGCTGAGCAGGTCTTCGCTGATCCGGTTCAACGCTTTCTGCAGCACGTTCTCAGGCACCGCGAAGCCAGCATCCTTGGCGTCGAGCAGGAACTCGGCGACGTAAGGGGTCAGCGCCGGGTTGATGTAGTCGTCATCGCCCCACATCGAGAAGTTGCCGTTGGCCACCTGCATCGAAGCCAGTCGCCCGAACGCACCTTCCATGCGCTCGCGCCGGGTCTTGGCATCAAGACCATCGGCGCCGAGCATGGCCGAAGTCGCCTCGTCCAGCATCAACGCCGCATAGCCCTTGCTGGTGGTCTGCTCGGCGCAGCCGTAGGGATAGTTCAGCGCGCCCTGCAGGGCAGAGGCGAACGGAATCGGCGGCAAGGCGCTGACCAGCATGCGCGCATTGACCGAGCCGGCCATCAAACCATTGGCGAAGCTGCTGTCCAGCGTGATCGGCGCCAGCGGGTCCAGCGTGCGTGTCTGCGAGCGCAGTACCGACGGCCACGCCGCACGCACTGGCAGGTCGTAGCGGCGGTCCACCTTGAAGCCATTGCCGTCAACGCGCACCCGCACCTTGGCCACGCTATAACCTTCCTGCGCGGTCAGCGGGAAGCTGAGCGTGCTCTTGGCGTCGCCGGCCAACTGTACCGTGCGGGTCGATTCGGCGATGCCGAGCGGGCCTTCACCGTCCACCCGCACATTGAACTCGCCCGCTTTGCCGGTGAAGTTCTGCACGTCCAGGGTAATGGTGCTGCGGTCGCCGGGTGCCATCACCCGCGGCATGCTGGCTTCGGCCAGGATCGGCGCCCGCACCAGGGTTTCCACATCACGGTTGCCATAGCGGTCGGCCGAGTAAACCATCGCCGACACCCGCAGGGTGCCGTTGAAGTCCGGCACCTGCAGCTGCACCCGCGCATTGCCCTTGGCATCCAGCGCCACCGGGCCGGAGAACAGGTCCACGGTCTGCACGCGCGCGGTCGGCCGCTTGGCCTGCGGCAGGGCCGCCAAGGCCATGTCGCCGCCGAACTTCAACTTCCCGCTATTGCCCTCGAAACTCTCGATCACGCGACCGTAGATGTCATAGGCATCCACGCCCAGCCGACGCTGCGCGAAGAAGTGCCCGGGCGCATCCGGTACCGGGAAGCGGGTGATGTTGAGGATGCCCACGTCGACCGCCGAGAAAGTGACGTGCGCCGGCTTGCCGGCCAGCTCGGGCGCACTGACGGTGACCGTCATCGGCTGCTCCGGACGCATCTGCTTGGGCGCGATCAAACCGACCGCGACCCGCCGGTCGCGACGGTCCATCGGCACATGCGCCACGCCGACGGCACGCGCCGGGGTGATCTTGCTGGGCGCACTGCCACCACGGAACACCAGCGCGGTGATGTAGACATCGTGCCGCTCCCAGTCCTTGGTCACCGGGATTTCAAAGGTGCTGCCCGGCTTGGCATCGATGTCCTGCACGTACAGCATGCGATCGCTTTCGACCATCAGCACGCCACGGCCGGCATGCGGCGGAGTCAGCGTGACCTTGACGGTGTCACCGGCGCGGTAGCCGGTCTTGTCCAGCGACAGCTTGACCTTGTCGGGGCGGGCATCCAGCCCACGGTTCTCATCGTCCCAGCTCCAACCGGCGCGGAACGGATAGCGCATGGTCAGGCCGGTGGCCGGATCGAACACGTCCACCCGGTACTCGCCCCACTCCACCGGGAAGTCGAACCGGGCCGAGGTTGCACCGGCGTCGATGGTGCGGGTTTCCTTGTTCTCGAAGCGACGGGTGAAGTCGTAATCCCACCGGTTGTCGGTATAGGTCCAGTGGTAGTCGCGCAGTTCGCGCACCAACGTGACCTTCAGACCCTTGGTCGGCTGCGGCTTGCCGTCGGCATCCACCCGCATCAGTTCAAAGCGGGCATTGGCGTTGGCGTCGGCGCCATCGGCGTCGTTGAACAGCGGACGCACGGCGACCAGCGCCGGGGCCGGCCACATCACCCGCTTCAAGGTGCGGGTGACGGTGCGACCACCGGTTTCATAGACACTGCCGGACAGCAGCGCCGCCACGGTGGTGGCCTTGCCTGCCTCGGCCGGCAAGGCCACGTCTTCGCGCAGCTTGCCGTCCTTGGGCAGGGTGGTATCGATCACGTCATTGGCTTCGCGCGGCAGCTGCACGGTCGGGTCACCGAAGAACCAGCCCGGCATCGACTCGACGGGATGCTGTTCGACCGCCACCGCCAGACGCGCGGTGAAGCGGTTGCCGTCTGCCGGCGCGCCATACAGATAGGCCGCATCGGCCTGCAGCTTCAGCGCCTCGCCAGGCTTCAGCGTCTTCTGCGCGCTGTCCAGGTCCAGCTTCATGCGCTCGGGCAGGAACTCCTCGATGCGCAGGGTCATGCCCTGCACGGCCTCCTTGCTGGCCGGATCGGTACGGAACTCGACGGTCCAGCGCCCGGTTGGTGCTTCCGCCGGGATGGTCTGCTCGAACGCGAAATAGCCTTGCTCGCCCGGCTGCAGGCGGGTTTCGCGGAAGGTCTTGCCGTCCGGCTGCTTGAGCCGCAGGAACACCGGCTGGCCGCCGGTGGCAGGCCCGGCCAGGGTCTTGCCGTCGTTGTCGCGCAGCAGCGCGGATATGCGCACGGTCTCGCCAGGGCGGTACAGGTCACGACCGGACCAGGCGAATACGTCGAAGTTGGCGTTCTGGCGCCCGGCCACGGCGAACTCACTCAGGTCCAGCGCCGGCTGGTTGAACGGCAGCATGGTGGTGTCGCTGCCACTGCTGGCAACCAGCACATGGGCGGCATCCAGCGTGTAGTTGAGCAGCGCATTGCCGTTACCATCGGTCTGGCCACGAAGGATGACCTCGCCCTTGCCGTCGATGACCTTCAGTTCGACCTTCTTGGCCGCTGCGCCATCGGCCAGCGAAGCGGTATGGACGAACAGCTTGTCCTTGTAGGCCCGGGTATGCAGGCCGATATCACTGACGGTGAAGAACGAAGTATCGAACTCGTTGTCGAAACGACCGGTGCGCTTCATCACCGCGAAGTACAGGCCGGGCTGCTGCAGCTCCTTCACGTCCTGGATCGGCAGATAGGTCAGCACCCGCTCGTTCTGCTTGCCACCGAGCACGAAGCGGTTGACGTAGACCGGCTCGGCCAGCTGGTTGAGTGGGGTCTTGTCGCCATACTCGCTGTCCAGTTCCCAACTGCCACGGCGGCCGCCGCGCTGGTACTGGCTGAAGAAGGCGGGCAGGTCCTTTTCGCGCACGCGCAGGAACTCCACGTCGACCTCGGGTACGTTCACCGAGACCACCGGCAGGCCCCGGCTCTCCTTGGACGGCAGCACGCTACCCTGCGAAGCGAAGCCCACCGCCGGCTCCAGCTCGCCGGTGAAGACCTTCTGCTTCACTTCCGTTCCCAGCCGGTTGCCATCGGCGGCCAGCAGGTCGGCCGAGATGATCAGCGTGTATTCCTTGGCTGCCTCCACATAGGGATAGCGCAGGGTCTTGCCATCATCGGACAGCGACCAGCTGCTGTCCTCGTTGCCGACCTTCTCCTCGAAGCGCAGCAGCTTGTCGAAATCCTGGGTGCCGACCAGCGGGCGCGAGAACTCCACCGCCAACGCAAGACCGTCGCCACCCTTCTGGTCCGGGTAGGCACGCAGCATGGCGAAACCCTTG
>Ga0308157_10009939_pt1 | contig 10434 bp, 6 predicted proteins | sample PhyBR1_FD_201035 | JGI IMG/M metagenome (GOLD analysis project Ga0308157, IMG submission 201035) | Phyllosphere microbial communities from UC Gill Tract Community Farm, Albany, California, United States - DLSLB.R1 | ecosystem: Host-associated > Plants > Phyllosphere > Unclassified | place: USA... | reverse complement strand
CGCCCATGCCGTAGTTGTCACCGAGGACGGTGACGCGCGCGGCGTCGGGGTCGGAGAACTCGCGGTCGACGTTCACGACCGGGATGCCGGCCTCCATCGCCTCGAGCGCGACCGGCGTGAGCGCGGCTCCATCGCTCGGAAGCATGACGATGACGTCGACCTCGTCGTTGATGAACTGCTCGACCGCGGCGATCTGTGCGTTCGCGTCGTCGGTGCCCTCCGCGGAGCGCAGGTCGACATCGTCGAACTCGCCCGCGGCATCCTCAGCCGCCTGGCCGATGGATCCGAGCCAGCCGTGGGAGATCGCGGGACCGGACCAGCCGATGACGACCGTGCCGTCGCCCGAGCCGCCCTCTGTGCCGTTCTCCGTCGACTGCTCGGCGGTGGTGTCGTCCCCGCCGTCTTCGCCTTCCGAGCCATCGCTCGTGCAACCGGCCAGAAGACCGACGGCGGCAAGCGCGGCTGCTCCCATGAGCAGCGGCCGGCGCCATGTGCTGTGTACCTGCATGTTTCCTCCTTGAAGTGGTGCAGACGGGTCGGCACACACCCGGTTCACACAGGGCTGTCCGCGCCGACAGGCCCGACGCTAGCAGAACTCGTGTCGGCATGCACAGCTTTTGCGTGAAGATCGTTATAAGTCGCGCTCGATGCCGTCAGCTCGCGGATCCATGCCGCGCTTCCGGGAATCGGTACTTCGGAGAAACTCCGCGCGCCGGACGAAAATCCCCCTGTTGCAACGAGCGCCCGACATGTTATGTTCGTCACGTGATCAAAGTGGACCACCCATCGTCATTACTCTCCGTCCGAGGCGTCACGAAGCGCTTCGGGTCCGTCATCGCGCTCCGCGGTGTCGACCTCGACGTCGCCCCGGGCGAGGTGCACTGCCTCCTCGGCCAGAACGGTGCCGGGAAGTCGACGGTGATCAAGGTGCTCGCCGGCGTGCACTCCCCCGATGAGGGCGAGCTGCTGTGGCACGGCGAGAAGGCCGCGATCGACGGCCCACAGTCGGCCATCGACCTCGGCATCGCCACCATGTACCAGGAGCTCGATGTCGTCGACGGCCTCACGATCGCCGAGAACATCTTCCTCGGGCACGAGCTCGCCCGCGGCGGCATCACGCGCCGCGCCGAGCAGTTCGCGAAGACCCGCGAGATCCTCCACCGGCTCGGACACGGGTCGATGTCGCCGAACGCCGACGTCGGTTCGCTGAGCGCGGCCGAGAAGCAGATCGTCAGCATGGCCCGCGCGCTGTCGCACGACATCGAGCTCATCATCATGGACGAGCCGTCCGCGGTGCTCGACACCGAAGAGGTCGACAACCTCTTCCGCGTCGTCAAAGAGCTCACGTCCCAGGGCATCGCGGTCATCTACATCACCCACCGCCTCGCGGAGATCCGCACGATCGGCGACCGCATCACCGTTCTGAAGGACGGCGCGTCGACCGCGAGCAACCTCTCGGTGGCCGACACCCCGACCGATGTGCTGATCCAACACATGACCGGTCGCGAAGTGCTCAACGTCTTCCCCGATCGTCCCGGCGTGCCGGCGGATGCTCCCGTGATGCTCGAGGTCGAAGACCTCGCGCTCGACGGCGAGTTCGACGACGTCAATTTCCGCGTGCGCGCGGGAGAGATCGTCGGCCTGGCCGGCCTCGTCGGTTCCGGCCGGTCGGAGATCGTCGAAACCGTCTACGGCGCCCGCAAGGCGACGAGCGGCACGGTCACGGCGCGTGGCAAGAAGCTGCCGCGCGGATCCGTGACGGCCGCCATCGCGGCGGGCCTCGGGCTGAGCCCCGAGGAGCGCAAGTCGCAGGGTCTGATCCTCGGGGATCCGATCTTCAAGAACGTCACCCTCTCGTCGTTCCAGCACATCGCGCGCGGAGGCTGGCTCGACGAACGCGCAGAGCGCCGCGTTTCGGACGAGCAGATCGACGCGCTCGAGCTGCGCCCGGCCGACTCCACCCGCGCGGCGGGAACCCTGTCCGGCGGCAACCAGCAGAAGATCCTGCTCGCCCGCTGGCTCGTGCACGGCAGCAGCATCCTGCTGCTGGACGAACCCACCCGCGGCGTCGACGTCGGCGCCCGCGCGGAGATCTATGCCCTGATCCGTGCGCTCGCGGACGCCGGCAATGCCGTCGTCGTGATCTCGAGCGAGATCGAAGAGGTGCTCGGCCTCGCCGACACCGTGCTCGTCATCGGCGATGGGCGCCTCCTGACCACAGTCGACTCCTCCGAGATCGACGAGCACGGCGTGCTCGATCTCGTTATGAAGGGAACAGCAGCGTGAGCACGCAGACCACTGAAACCACAGAGACGGCCCAGTCGCCCCTCCGGCGAGTCCTCTCCGGATCCGTCGGGCGCAACCTCGGCCTCGTCCTCGCCCTCGCGGTGATCTTCCTCGTCGGAACGATCACCGACGGTGCCAGCTTCGCGGGCCTCGACAACATCCTCGTCATCCTGCGCCAGGCGTCGGTGATCGGTGTGATCAGCATCGGCATGACGTTCGTGATCCTCGCGGGCGGCATCGACCTGTCGGTCGGCGCGGTCGTCGGCCTCGCGTCGGTCGTCGCGACCGTCGACATCATGCAGGACGTGATCGTCGAGAACACCCACTGGATCATGCTGGTGGTCGTCGCGCTCGCCACCGGGTTCGCCGCGGGTCTGATCAACGGAATCGTCGTGGCCTACGGCAAGGTCGCCGCGTTCATGGCGACCCTCGCGATGATGGTCGGTGCCCGTGGTCTCGCTGAGCTCGTCTCCGACAACCGCAACTTCATCGTCGACTCCAGCGAGTTCAAGCGGGCGTTCAACGTCGACATCCTGGGCGTGGACGTGCTGATCTGGATCTTCGTACTCGTCGCCGCCGTCGGCTGGATCGTGCTCAACCGCACCACCTTCGGGCGCCGCACGATCGCGATCGGCGGCAACCCCGAGGCCGCGCGCCTCAGCGGCATCAAGGTCAAGCGCCACACGATGTGGCTGTACTCGATCGCCGGCCTGTGCGCGGGCATTGCGGGCGTCATGATGCTGGCGCGCACCACCGCCGGCACCTCGACGCACGGAAACCTCTACGAGCTCGACGCGATCGCGGCGGTGGTCGTCGGTGGCACCCTGCTCATCGGCGGGCGCGGAACGATCACCGGCACCGTGTTCGGCGTGCTCATCTTCGCGACGCTGTCGAACGTGTTCGTGCAGCTCAACCTCTCCTCGTCCGTGCAGGCCGTCGCCAAGGGCATCATCATCGTGGTCGCCGTGCTGCTCCAGCAGCGCTTCGCCGCGAAGCCCGGCAGATAGCGTCCGCGGCACTCGGGAAACTCGCTGAGTTCGCGGCGTAACATTTCAAGCGATCGACGGAAGGCCCCCGGGCTTCCGTCGAAACGCATTTCAGGGAGATCAGATGAGCGACACCACCTCAGGACGCGGCAGCGTCGGACACCTGTTCCAGCTGCTGCGCGACGGAGCGCCTCGCACCCGCGCAGAGCTGGCGAAGTCGACCGGCCTCGCGCGCTCCACGATCGCGGCGCGCGTGGACATGCTGATGTCGATGGGGCTCGTCGCTCCGGTCGCCGACGGCGTCTCGACGGGCGGTCGCCCGCCCTCGCAGTTCGCGCTCAATCCGGCGGCGCGGCTCGTGATCGCCGCCGACCTCGGCGCATCCCACGCGACCGTCGCGATCACCGACCTCACCGGGGCGATCCTCGCTGAGCACAGCGATACCCTCGCGATCTCCGATGGACCCGTGACGGTGCTGACGTGGCTCGTCGAGAACGCGGCCCGCATGCTCGACGACGCCGGCCGCGCGGCGAGCGACATCGCCGCCGTCGGGATCGGCCTGCCCGGCCCCGTCGAGTTCTCGACGGGGCAGCCCGTCAACCCGCCGATCATGCCGGGCTGGGATCGCTTCGACGTCCCCGGCTGGGTGCGCCAGCATTTCGATGCGCCCGTCCTCGTCGACAACGACGTGAACATCTCGGCGCTCGGTGAGCGCGCCGTCGCGTGGCCCGTGCGCGAGCACCTGCTCTTCGTGAAGGTTGCCACCGGCATCGGGGCGGGCATCGTGTCGGAGGGGCGGCTGCAGCGCGGTGCGCAGGGCATCGCGGGCGACGTCGGGCACGTGCGCATCGCACGCGGCGCCGACATCCCCTGCACCTGCGGCAACAGCGGCTGCCTCGAAGCGCTCGCTTCCGGCCCCGCCCTCGCCCGCACGCTGAGAGACCAGGGCCTCGACGCTCAGACCGGCAGCGATGTCGTCGACCTCGTCAAGAGCGGCAACCTCACGGCGATCCAGGCCGTCCGGCAGGCCGGTCGCGACATCGGCGAGATGCTGACCGTCGCCGTCAGCCTGCTGAACCCGTCGGTGATCGTGATCGGCGGATCCATGGCTCGCGTGGGCGAGCATCTGATCGCCGGCGTGCGCGAGATCGTCTACACGCGCTCGACGCCGCTCGCGACCGAGCACCTATCGGTCGCCCAGTCGTCGGTCGGCTCGCACGCCGCGGTCGTCGGCGCGAGCCTGCTCGCGGTGCAGTACGCGCTCTCCCCCGAGGGCATCGCGGCCTTCACGCCGGCGAACGCCTGACGCGCACGACCGTGTCCCACTTGGCGCGGGAATAGGGCTGTCTTTCGCGCACGAAGTGGGACACGGTATTTTCCGTGTCCCACTTGGTGCGGGAATAAGGCCGTCTTTCCCGCACGAAGTGGGACACGGTTTGTCGTGGGTACTGCGGGTCACACGGCGGCGGTCTCGTTCTCCCGCGAGGCGGCAAGGGCCTTCTCAACCGCGCGAGCGACCTCGGCCTCGTGTGCGCGCTTGCGGCGCTTCGCCGCGACCGCGCGCCACACCACGATCAGGATGATGATCAGGACGATCGCGACGATCGTCCACGGCACGGCCCAGGCCTGCGTCGATGCCTCGTCGGTGACGGTCGCAGTCGGCGGAGGAACGGCGCCCTCGCGCACGACGACGTCGCCCGTTGCTCGGAGATCGGCGTTGAACAGGACGAGCGGCCACGCCTCGGTGACCGCGATCGAGCGCGTGAGGCTCGTGCCGGGCAGCATCTCGGGGATCTCGCCGACGTCGACCGCCCGCGCGGCCCAGCCGAACGGGCCGGACACCGCGAGGTCGGCGCCGCCGACGAGCGTCGCGTTGCCCGTGTTGGTCAGAGTCACGTCGATCGAGGCGGATCCGGGCAGGAACGGGTTCAGACCGCCCGAGAAGTCCGCTTGAAGGTCGGAGACCTCGAGCGCGGGCGCGAGGTCACCGGCAACGCGCAGCAGCACGCGGGATCCGAGGCGGCGCTCGGTGATGAGGCCGTCGCCGCCCTCGACGCGCATCGCCGCGACGACGCCGGCGGCGTAGTCGCCCGGCTGCGCGTCCGCGGGAACGGCGAGGTCGAACGGGATCGAGGCGCTCTCGTCGGGGGCGAGAGCAACCTCGTCCTGCTCGACGGCGATCCAGGATCCGAGTTCGGTCGACTCCTCCCCCGAGGGCAGCAGGTCGAGCGTGCCGTCGGAGGTCGTCTTGCCGTCTGCGGCGTACACGGACAGCTCGATCGGCTCCTCGCCCCGGTTCGTGATGAGGATCGCGTCGCTCAGCTCGCCGCCCGGCTCAAGGTCGTAGATGAAGTTCGGGCGGCCCTCGCCCTGAGCGGTATCGTCCGGGCGCGCGCCCCACGACACCGACGTCGACGCTTCCTGCTCTTCGCTCGCGGCGAGGGCGGGGGCAGCGATTCCGATGGAGAGGATCGCGACGGCGAGCGCCGCGACGAGTCGTCGCGGCGAGAGGATGCGAGTGAGCGAGGTCATGGTGGCCTTTCGAAGAATGGGGAGGTGCGGGGCGGGCCGAAGCCCGCCCCGCACCGTCGATCAGCTGAGCGCCGTCAGCGTGACGGTCGCGCTGTACGTACCGAGCGGCGTGTCGAGCGGGAGCTGCAGGTCGAGGCCCGCACCCGTGACTGACTCGCCGCGGTCGTGGCCCTCGTTCGCCTGCACCAGCGTGCGAGACACCGACAGGCCGTCGCCGCCGGAGAAGCCGCTGTCGATGGCTGCACCGGCGACGGCGCCGCCCTCGTTCTCGCGCACCTCCGGCGTCCAACCGAGGTAGCTGCTCGAGATCGTCTCGCCGCCGGCCTGGAAGTCGCTCACCTGCGCGGTCAGCGACCACGACGGGCTGCCGACGCGCGTGTCCAGCACGCGGATCGGCACGATCTCGCCGGTGGCAGCGAAGCGGTCGTCGAGGCTCTCGGCAACGCCGAGGTCGACGAGGCCGCTCGTACCGTCGAGCGCCCAGACGAGCTCTCCCGTGGCCTGCTGGGGAACCGTGACGGCGATCGACTGGTCGCCGCCGCCCGCCTCACCGGGATCCTCGCCCTCGTATTCGCCCTCGACCGCGCCCGCCGTGTTGCCGGCGCCGAACACGGCGACCGCGTCGTTGCCGGACGCGGTGATCGTGCCCGTGACGTTGGTTCCCGCCACGCGAGTGTTGCCCGTGTTGCCGGTGACCACGAGGTCGCCGTCGATCTGGTTGCCCCAGGCCTCCGGCTCGCCGTCGGCAGTCGCACCGATCAGCGTCTCGTGCTGCGAGCCGTCGACCGTGAGCGAACCCTTGACGATCGCACCGGCGACAACAGCGCCGAACGGCGATCCGACGAGGTCGGCGTTGCCCGTGACCGACGTGCGCAGCAGCTCCACGTAGTGCGCCGACTGCGTGAGCAGCCCGCTTCCGATCGACGAGTCGGTGATCTCGACGTCGACGCCGCCCGCAGCAACGCTGCCCGCCACGTCGAGGTCGTTCAGATACGCGAATCCGCCGCGGTCGCCGCCGTAGACGCTGACGTCGCCGCCGACGCTCGATCCGTCGATGGAAACGCCGTAGGCGTCGATCGCCTCGACGTTGCCGCCGACCTCGATCGATGTGGCGTCGAGCCATCCGCCCGCCTCGACGACGATGCCGCCGGAGATGGTGGCGCCGCCCAGCGTGCAGGTCTCGCCCGCGGGAACGACGATGCCGCCATCGATTGCTGTGTCTCCGAGGTCCTCGGCGCACGTCGCGCCGCCCGCGGCCATCGCTGCGGGGCCGAACGCGAGGGATCCGCCTGCGAGCGCCGCAACGGCGACGGGGGCAAGCCACTTCTTGGTGATTCTCATGGGTATTCTCCTCAGCCGCGCAGGGCGGCGATCTGCTGATAGCTGCGGCGTGCGTTGCCGAGCGAGTTGAGGTCGTTGCCGGGCTCGGCAACGTTTGCTGCGTTGTCCTGCTCGTACATGCCGTACCGACGTCCGCGGAACGACTTGAGCTGGGTCAGGAACTGCTGGTACGGGATGTCGCCGGCGCCGAACTCGATGATGTCGTAGCCGTTGCCGCTCTCGGGGTTGAGCTTGCCGTCCTTGAGGTGCATCAGCTGGAACCGGCGGGGATCGGCCTTGACGTAGTCGATCGGCTGGAACCCGGGGTACAGGTGCTGGCCGACGTACGCCCAGTACACGTCCATCTCGAAGGTCACGTTCGTGCCCTTCAGGTCCTCCCAGAGCAGGTCGTAGACGCGCGTGTTCGGGTCGTCCGACGTGAACTGGAACTCGCCGGAGTGGTTGTGCATGTACAGCCCGAGGCCCGCGCCCCTGGCCTTCTCGCCCATCTCGGCCCAGGTCTGGGCGGCCTGCTGCCACTCGGCCTTCGTGGTGCCGCGGGTGATCGGCCCGCCCTGGCCGACGAACGGCATTCCGAGCGCGAGCGCGTTCTCGATCTCCTTGTCGATCGACTCCGGCGTCAGCGTGACGTGCGCCCCGACGGCGCGCAGCCCGTTGTCGTCGAGCAGCTGGCGGATCTCCGCGATGGAGATGTCGCCCGTGCCCTGGCCGTAGCCCGCGAACTCGATCTCGGAGTAGCCGATGTCGGCGAGCTCTTCGAACACGGCGCGGAAGCCCTCGGACTGCACCTTGTCGCGCACGGTGTACATCTGGATGCCGATGCGGTTGGTGGGCACGAGGCGGGATCCGCTCGCGAGCGGGGTCGTGGCGCCCGCTTGAACGGGGCCAGCGGCCGCGCTCGCGGCGGAGCCCGCGATGATCGATCCAGCGCTGACCGCGACCGAGCTGGCCGCGAGCGCCTTCAGCATTGTCCGACGGCTCAGCGGCTTCGCCGATACCGTCGGGTGTGCGTGGTGTGTCATGTCTCTCCTTCGAGAACTGTGCGGGGCTTCGCCCCGCGAGTGGGTACTGCGGCAGATGGGCGGCGGGCCGAAGCCCGCCGCCCCACCGCTTACTAGGAGCGCACCTTGAGCACGGCGGTGCTGTGGGATCCGCGGATCCCGTCGACGCCGTCGTACGTCACGGTCACCCGGTAGGTGCCCGCGTCGAGGCGCGGCAGGCTGATGCTGGCCGCGCCGTCCTCGAGGTCGGCCTCGATGGTGTCGACCACGAGGTTGTTGCGCTTGATCTGGATCTCGACCGATCCAGGAGCAGCGTTGCCCTCCTTCGTCGCGACCGCGACGTCGAGTCGCGCCCGAACCGCGGGCTTGACCACGTCGGATGCGAAGGACGCCTCGACGCTGGACTTCGCCGTCGTCACCACGAGGCGCACGCTGTCGGACGACGAGACGAACTCGTCGGATCCGGCGTACGTGACCGTCAGCGTGTGCGAACCGACCGCGAGGTCGGCAGGCAGGTCGATGACGGCGGATCCGTCGGCGTCGAGCTCACCGCGGGCGATCTCGGTGTCGCCCTCGGAGATGACGACCTCGCCGGCCGGGGTGGCCTCGTCGCTCGTCGTGGTCACGCTGACCTGGCCGGCCTGACCGAACGCCACGCGTGCGGCGTCGACCGTCGCGCTCGTCGTCGTTGCGGCGGGCTCGGGCTCCGGCTCTGCCGGTGCCTCGGCAACGCCCGCGCCCGTGACCGTGATGACGTCGAGTGCGACGCCGTCCGCGGTCGTGGCGTACAGCGTGCCGGTGCCCTCGGGTGCCTCGAACGAGACCTCGACGTCCTGCCAGCCTTCGCCGGCGGGGATCGCCGCGGTGGCGAACGGCTCAGCATCGACAGCGTCCCAGCGCAGCTGGACCTCGCCCTCGCCGCTTGCGCGGACGACGGCACCGTCGATGTTCGTGAAGTTCACCGTCGGGAATCCGAGGTAACCGCCCTCACCGATGGGGCCCACGGCGTTGCCGCCGGAAGCCTCGGAGTCAGAAGCGGGCTCGGTGCCCTCCATCTCGGCGGCGTGCTCGGCTTCGAGGCCCTTCGGGTTGAGGCGCACGGTGGCCTCGCCCTTCGCGCCCGGGAGACCGTTCGCGCCCTGGTCCTCGTAGTTCACGACGACCGCGCCGTACAGCAGCGCGCCGACGCCGTGCTCAGGAGAGTTCGCGTCCGTGCGGAACTCGCCCTCGCAGCCGGTGCCCGACGACTCGGGGTGGGCGTGCTCGTCGTGGCCGAGACCGTAGGTCCAGCGCACGTTCTCGCACACGGTCGCGTCGCCGTCCTCGGCGTCGCTCGTCGTGACCTGGAACGGCACGCGGTCGCCCCACGAGAAGAATCCGCCGTTCGCCGGGTAGGGCAGCGTGACCTCAGGGGCCTGGTTGCCGACCGAGATCACGCGGCTCGTCGCCGAGAACTTGCCGGCTTCGTCCGTCACGCGGAGGCGGGCCGAGTACGCGCCCAGCTCCTCGTACGTGTGCGACGCGGTGATGCCGGTCGCCTCGAACTCGCCGTCGCCGTCGAGATCCCACTCGTAGGTGAGCTCGTCGCCGTCGGGGTCGACGGTCGCAGAGGCGTCGAAGTCGACCGTGAGGGGCGCGTCGGACGACGACTCCTCGGAGACTGCGAAGCTCGCCTGCGGCGTCTTGTTGTCGGGAGCCCAGTCGACGCGGTACAGGCCCGCGTCGGGGTTCTCGCGGAAGAATCCGTCACCGTAGTCGAGGATCCACATCGACCCGTCGGGGCCCATCTCGATGTCCATCGGGTTGTCGTGCGGGTGCTGACCATCGGCGATCAGCTCCGCGTTCGGCAGGAAGTCTTCGATGTCGGTGACCTCGAAGGTGTCCCAGTCGACCGTGAGGGCGGCGACGTAGTCCTGCGAGAACTCGCCCATGAACGCCTTGCCGTCCCAGTACTCGGGCAGCTTCGTCGTCGAGGGGTTCTCGGCGTCGAAGTGGTAGACCGGGCCGCCCATGGGTGCCTGGCCGTTGGAGGTTCCGAAGTTCACGAGCTCGTCCCACGGCTGGTCGCCGGGGTTGTCACCGTAGTAGACGGTGGCCTCGCGGGGTGCGGGGATCTCGGTGAGGCCCGTGTTCCAGCGCGACTCGTTGACGAGGTTCTCGGGATCGTGGAACTCGCGAGGAACCATGTTCTCGAAGTCCCAGTTGTTGTAGGCGGCGTTCGGGCCGTGAACGTACGGCCAGCCCGCGTTGTGGGGGTCGTCGAGGCTGACGACGTTCCACTCGACGTA
>Ga0308157_10009935_pt1 | contig 10438 bp, 12 predicted proteins | sample PhyBR1_FD_201035 | JGI IMG/M metagenome (GOLD analysis project Ga0308157, IMG submission 201035) | Phyllosphere microbial communities from UC Gill Tract Community Farm, Albany, California, United States - DLSLB.R1 | ecosystem: Host-associated > Plants > Phyllosphere > Unclassified | place: USA... | reverse complement strand
CGCCGTATCGAGGAAGTGCATGGCAGTATGGGGAAGGAATCGTACCTAGGCGGAAGGGCACACCCGTGAGCGTCAGCCTCAGCAAGAAGCGCAAGAAGGAACTCCGCAAGCTGCAGGGCGCGGCCGATAACGTGCTGCAGGCACAGCGCGAGGTCGCAGCAGAGGCCGCAGACGTGGCGCGCGCCGCCGGTCGCCAGCTGCAGCACATCAACCGCGAGATCATCGCCCCCGAAGCCAAGAAGAAGTACCACGAGTACCTCGAGCCGTACGTCGACCGCGCAACGCCCTATGTGCGCGAGGGGTACGGGCGCGGCAAGAAGTTCTTCGACCGACGCGTGATCCCCGCAGCCGGATCTATGATCGGCCGCGCCGCGGGCGCGTACGATGCCACAGCCGCGAAGCTCGGCAAGCGCACCATCGTGGTTGAGCCCCCCAAGAAGAAGTCCTCCGCGGGCGCCGTCATTGCGGCCGTGCTCGGCATCGCCGCCGCGGTCGGCATCTTCGTCGTCGCGTGGAAGACGCTGAGCGCCGAAGACGAGCTCTGGGTGGCCGACGAGGCCATCTCGACGCCCGACGCGTAAGCCACAGCTGAGAAGGCGGGATCCCGATGGGGGATCCCGCCTTCTTCATGCTCTGCCGCCGCGGGCTACAGGATCGCCGCGAGGTGGTGCACCGCGAACGCGTAGCCCTGGGTTCCCGCGCCCGCGATCACGCAGGTCGCCAGCGCGCTGAGGTGCGAGTGATGGCGGAACTGCTCGCGCGCATAGACGTTCGAGATGTGCACCTCGACGAACGGCAGCTCCACCGCCTCGAGCGCGTCGCGGATCGCGATCGAGGTGTGCGAATACGCGCCCGCGTTGATGATGACCCCGTCGCAGTCCTCGCGCGCCCCGTGGATGGCGTCGATCAGCGCGCCCTCCGAGTTCGACTGCACGTCGCGGATCTCGATGCCCTGCACGTCGCCGGCCTCTCGGGCGAGCGCGATGACGTCGTCGAGCGTCTGCGCACCGTACACGTCGGGCCTGCGTGTGCCGAGCAGGTTGAGGTTCGGGCCGTTCACCACGAGGATCCGCGTCATGGGGCCAGCGTAGTCGGTCACCGAATCGTTGCTCTTCTGAATCCCCGTCTGCGATAGGTTGAAGGCGCGCCGCGCGGTTGCGGCAGCAGCGTCAATGTCAACGACGACAGAAAGACATCGCCATGGACTCCGTACTCCTGCTCGTGGTCGGCCTCGCGATCTTCGCAGCCGGCTACCTCGTGTACTCCAGATATCTCGGCAAGCGCGTGCTGAAGCTCGACCCCGCGTTCCGAACCCCTGCTCACGAGAAGAACGATGGCGTCGACCATGTGCCGACGAACAAGTTCGTGCTCTGGGGACACCACTTCACGTCGGTGGCGGGCGCCGCACCGATCGTCGGTCCCGCCGTCGCCGTGATCTGGGGTTGGCTCCCCGCCTTCCTCTGGGTCACGATCGGCACGGTGTTCTTCGCGGGCATGCACGACCTCGGCGCCCTGTGGGCATCCGAACGGAACAAGGGCCGCTCGATCGGCGCCCTTGCGGCGCGGTACATCGGCAAGCGCGGCTCGTACGTGTTCCTGCTCGTGATCGGGCTGCTGCTGCTCATGGTCATCGCGGCGTTCGCCGTGGTCATCAAGGATCTACTGATCGCCAGCCCCTCGACCGTCATTCCGGCGTGGGGCGCGATCCCCGTCGCGATTCTGGTCGGCATCGCCGTCTACAAGCTGCGATGGAACCTCACCGTCGTCACGGTCATCGGCGTCGTCGCCCTGTATGCCCTGATCTGGGTCGGCGACCGCTTCCCGGTCGTGCTCCCCGAGTCGATCCTCGGCATGAGCCCGGCCACGTTCTGGATCGTCGTGCTGTTCGTCTATGCCGGAATCGCCTCCCTGCTGCCGGTGTGGCTGCTGCTTCAGCCCCGCGACTACATCAACGGCGTGCAGCTGTTCGTCGGGCTCGCGATCCTCTTCGTCGGAACGCTCGTCGCCGGCCTGTTCTTCGGCAACGGATTCGTCGCGCCCGCGATCAACACGGCCGTCCCCGAGGGCACGCCGTCGATCTGGCCGCTGCTGTTCGTCACCGTCGCATGCGGCGCGATCAGCGGGTTCCACGGGGCGGTTGCGAGCGGCACCACCTCGAAGCAGCTCGACAAGGAGCCCGATGCGCGCTTCGTCGGCTACTTCGGCGCCGTCGGCGAGGGGCTGCTCGCACTCGGGGCGATCATCGCCACGACGGCCGGCATCAGCACCGTCGCCCGTTGGGAGGAGATCTACGCCGCGTTCAACAACGGCGGGGTCAACGCCTTCGTCGAGGGCGGCGGCAACATCATCGAGATGGGGCTCGGCCTGCCGCAGTCGCTGTCGGCGACGGTGCTCGCCACCATGGCCGTGCTGTTCGCCGCCACCACGATGGACACCGGTGTGCGCCTGCTGCGCTTCGTATTCCAGGAGGCCTCGGAGGTCATCGGCTTCAAGATGAACAACATCGTCGGCACGCTCGTGACGCTCGTGCTCTGCATGGCCCTCGTGTTCAGCCAGGGCATCGACGGATCGGGCGGGCTCACGATCTGGCCGCTGTTCGGCACGACGAACCAGCTGCTCGCCTCGCTGACCCTGATCATCGTGTCGATCATGCTGATCCGCAAGCGCCGCAACTACTTCGTGGCGCTGATCCCGCTCGTGCTGGTGTTCGTCGCAGCGTTCTGGGCGGCCATCGTGCAGATCGGCACGTTCTGGAACGGCGGACAGGACACCAACTGGCTGCTGCTCGCCCTCGACGTCATCATCATCATCGCGACGATCTGGGTCGGCGCGGAGGGGATCACCGCCATGCGGCGCGCGGCAGCGGAGCCGCCGGAGCATGACGACGCCGATCTCACCGACCACGTGACGGGCCGCGTGCCGATGGTGAAATGACATGTCGTTCTCGTCGCGCTGGGCCGCCATCTCTCAGGGACTGAGCGAGTTCTATGCGGGCCCGTACCGCAGAACGTTCGCGCGGTCCCGGCGCGACGAGGACGACCACTTCATGCTCGTGGTGCTCGCCGAATCCCTCGGCGTGCCCGATCCCGCCGCCTACTACACCGCTGAGCTGCTGCCCGCCGTCTACGAAGACTTCCACGACTGGCACCAGCGGGCCGGGCTCGAGCGGAGCCCCTTGGACCACATCTCGTGCTGCTGAATCGATCCGAACTGAGATCCGCCCCATGAGCGGCCTCGTCGCCGCCACCGCCGAGCGCCATGCGATCTTCGTCGGGGGCAAGGGCGGCGTCGGCAAGACGTCCGTCGCATCGTCGCTGGCGCTCGCCCACGCACAGCACGGATCCCGCGTGCTCGTGGTTTCGACGGATCCCGCCCACAACCTCGGGCACCTCTGGGAGCAGCGCGTCGGCGACGACGCCGTCACGCTGTGGAGCGGATCCGCGGGCCGCGTCGACGGCATCGAGATCGATCCGTCACGCACGGTCGACACGCACCTGGCCTCCGTCTCGCAGACGATGACGCGGCTGCTCCCCGATCACCTGCACCGCGCCGCGCGCGACCACCTCGAATCGGCGCGCGATGCCCCCGGCACTCACGAAGCAGCGGTTCTCGAGCGCGTCGCCGAGACGCTGGAGATCGGCCTCGACAGGTACGACCGCGTCATCTTCGACACCGCGCCGTCGGGTCACACGCTGCACCTGCTCGCGATGCCCGACAAGATGACCGGCTGGACCGAGAAGCTGCTCGCCAACCGCGACCGGTCCGAACGCTTCGCCGTCGCCTACGGAGCACTCGGCGGCACGAAGGACACCTCCGACCGCGATGCCGAGCTGCGTCGTCTGCTGCTGCGGCGCAGGGCGCGCTTCTCGCTCATGCGCGACAGCCTCGCGGATCCGCAGCGCACCGGCTTCGTGATCGTCACGGTCGCCGAACCGATGCCGATCGCCGAGAGCCGCGAGGTGGCCCGTCAGCTCGCAGAGCTCGGCGTCGCCCTGGTCGGCGTCGTCGCCAACCGTCTCTCCCCCGTCGACCTCATGCCGACCCGGCGCGTCCGCGAGGACGCACAGCTCGAACGCCTCGATCTCGGCGCGCCCCTCACGCGGATCCCCCTCATCGACGAGCTCGTCGGGCTCCCGTCGCTCGACCGGATCGCCGCGTCACTGACGTAGGGGCGTCACTCCTCCGGTTCGTTCGGCTTCGTGAGGGGATGCGGATCGTCGACCTCGGCGACCACGGGATCGACCGGCTCCGTATGCACGACCTCGAACGCGGCCGTGCCGCCGGCAGCGGAGACGGGGCGGGCCTTCGCGCGCATCAGCACGGTGCGTCCGCCGAGGCGCAGACGCAGCGGGCTGCCGATCATCAGCCCCAGCGTCGCACCCGATGCCAATGCGATGCCCGTGAGACCGGCCGTGAAGAGAGAATCGAAGGCGGCGAGGAAGTGCGCGGGATCGGAATCGGCGCTGACGAAGCCGAGCAGGCCCTGAAACACGGCCGTGCCCGGCACCATCGGGATCATGGCGGCCGTCGTCACTGCGATCGACGGCACCGAGAGCCGGTCGGCGATCACGGATCCGATGAAGCTGGCAAGGAGCGCACCGCCGAAGACGGCGCTCGCGTGCGGCGCGCTCAGCAGCGTCGCCAGCACGTACCACCCCGCCCATGCGGCCGCGCCGAGCACAGCGCTGGTCACGATGATGCGCGCGCCGGATCCGTTCAGCACGGCCACGGCCGCCGCGATGAGCACCGCGCCTGCAACATGGCCGAGGGCCGGCCCGAAGGCGAGAGACGTCGTGGGCATCTCCAGCCCGTAGCCGATCTGCCGCGCGAGCTCGAGACCGGTGACGATGCCCACGACGAGCCCCATCGTCATCACAGCGATGTCGAGGATGCGGCCGCCCGCCGTCAACGAGAACCCGTCGATCGCATCCTGCGCGGCGCCGACCACGGCGAGCCCGGCGAGCATCATCACGATCCCTGACGCGACGACCACACTGGGCCGTACCGTGACGAGGGCTTCGAACCCCGCAGCGCGGCCCGCTGCGACACCGGCCGCGAACGCGACGAGCACGAATCCGCCCGCCGCCTGCAGGAAGAACAGCGGGATGCGCAGGCGCGAAAGGCCGTACTGGGTGAGGGCGACGAGCAGCACCGCGATGAACACGAGCACGAGCGTGACCCACCCCGCGCCGTACATCAGCGCGATGGCGACGCCCAGCAGTGACTGCACGAGGATGACGACGGCGTCGCGGTACATGAACGGAGTGCGACGGATCTTGTGGAAGTCGACGATCGCATCGCCCAACGGCTGCCCGGACTCGATGTCGTTGACGAGCGCCTGCAGGCGCTGCAGCTTCGCATGATCGGGCGCCGCCGAGCGCACGACCTGCATCAGCGTGATCGGATCGCCCGTGCCGTTGCGGTGGTCGGAGAGCATGACCGAGTTGAACGTCACGTTCACGTGCACGCTCTTCAACCCGTACGCCGTTGTGATGCGCAGCGCCGCGAGCGTGACCTCCTTCGCACTCGCGCCGATCGAGAGCATCACTTCGGCGACGCGCATCGCGAGGTCGATGATGCTCTGCGCCAGGCGATCGTCGATGATCGGCATCTGCTCGGTCATGTTGCGCTTCGCGGGGTCGTTCCAGAAGGCGCGCTTCAGCCCGCCGAACACGCTCCTCGGACGCCGCAGATCACCCATGCCTTCGAGGGTAGTTGCGCCTCCGCCCGGGTGCATGACAGGACGCCGTCGATGAGCTAGGAGAAAACATCGAAACTGAACTTCACGATCAGCGCCGCGATCACGACGATGAAGACGATCCGCACGAAACGGCTGCCCTTCGACACCGCCATCCGCGCGCCGAGATAGCCGCCGACGAGGTTCGCCGCGCCGACCGACAGGCCGACGCCCCACAGCACGTGACCCGTCGGGATGAAGAACAGCAGTGCGCCGACATTCGTGCAGAGGTTCGCGATCTTTCCGAGCGCGGTCGCCGGCATGAACGCGTACCCGAGCACGCTGACCAGCAGGATCACGAAGAAGGATCCGGTGCCCGGCCCGAGCGCACCGTCATAGGTTCCGACGAGCAGACCGATCGCGGCTGCGGCGCACACGTGCCGGGCCCCGTGCCAGCGCTGCGTCGTGCTCACGCCCATCTGCGGCTTGAGAACGGTGAATGCTCCGACAACGATGAGCACCACCAGAAGGATCGGCGTAAATGCCTCTTGCGGAATATGCGTCGCGATCACCGCGCCGATGACCGCCCCGAGAAACGCCATCCCCGCGAGCGGAACCGCGGTCTTCGGATCGGTCTTGACGCGGCGCACATACGTCGCCGCCGCGACCGAGGTGCCCATCACACTCGCCAACTTGTTGGTCGCGAGCGCTTGGACGGGCGTGATGCCGGGCACGAGCAGCATGGCCGGCAGCTGGATCAGCCCGCCCCCGCCCACGACGGCGTCGACCCATCCCGCGCCGAGCCCCGCGAGGATCAGCAGAATGAGCGTCAGCGTGTCGACGTCAGCCACGCGCAGAGCCCATTCTTCGCCCGTGATGCGACGGACTGCTCATCCCAGCACGGCGCGGTCATCGAAGGTCGCGCCCTTGATCTTCCCGAACTCCGACATGAGCGCCTCGACGGTCAGGGTCTTCTTCTGCTTCTCATCGGCCGAGAACACGATGCAGCCCTCGTGCATCATGATGAGGCGATTGCCGAGGTCCAGCGCCTGCTGCATGTTGTGCGTCACCATCAGGGTCGTGAGCCCGCCCTGCTCGACGATGCGGCCCGTCAGGGTGGTCACAAGCGCTGCGCGCTGCGGATCCAGGGCCGCGGTGTGTTCGTCGAGCAGCAGTACGCGCGGGTGGGTGAACCCGGCCATCAGCAGCGACAACGCCTGCCGCTGGCCGCCCGAGAGCAGGCCAACCTTGGCCTTCAGCCGATGCTCGAGGCCGAGCTCGAGGGCGCGCAGCTCTTCGACGAACCTCGCGCGACGCTTCTTCGTGACGCCCCGAGCAAGGCCGCGTCGGCGGCCGCGCAGAAGTGCGAGCGATAGGTTCTGCTCGATCGTCAGGTCGGGAGCCGTGCCCGCCATCGGATCCTGGAAGACGCGGCCGACGAACGTGGCGCGACGGTGTTCTTTGAACCTGTTCACCTTCGTTCCGTCGATGTCGATGCGGCCGGCGTCGACCGGGATGCGCCCCGCAATCGCGTTCAGCAACGTCGACTTGCCGGCACCGTTCGAGCCGATCACGGTGACGAAGTCGCCGGTGTCGAGCTGCAGGTTGACGTCTTCAAGCGCGCGGCGCTCGTTGACGGATCCGGGGAAGAACGTCTTGCTCACACCATCCATCGCGAGCATCGTCAGGCTCCCTTCGTCTCGGGCACACGCGCGCGGCCACCGCGCATATCTCGCCATGACGGGACCCGCTTCAGGAAGCCCCACCGCGGCAGCAGCAGCGCGACGACGACGAGGGCGGCCGTGATGAGCTTCATGTCGTTCGGGTCGAGGCCCACCTGCAGGGCGACGAAGATGATGATCCGATAAATGACCGCGCCGACGACGACGGCGAGGCTCGCGAGGAAGATGAAGCGCTGTCCGAGCACGGCCTGCCCGAGGATCACCGAGGCGAGGCCGACCAGGATGAGCCCGATGCCCATGCTGATGTCGGCGAAGCCCTGATACTGCGCAACGAGCGCACCACACAGCCCGACGAGTCCGTTCGACAGCGCGAGGGTGAGGATCGTCGTGCCGTCGGTGTTCGCGCCGAGGCTGCCGATCATCTGCTTGTTGTTGCCGGTCGCCTGGATCGCGAGGCCGAGGTCGGTCGTCAGGAACCAGTCGACGATCAGCTTCAGGATTATCACCGCGACGAAGAAGATCAGCGTGCCGAACCAGGTGCGGCCGAGCAGGCCGGCGTCGCGCAGGGGCGTCATGAGCGTCTCCTCGCGCAGCAACGGCACGTTCGCGCCGCCCATGATGCGCAGGTTCACCGACCACAGGGCGATCATCGTCAGGATCCCCGCGAGCAGGCCGTCGATGCGCCCCTTGGTGTGCAGGAGTCCGGTGACGATGCCGGCTACGAGGCCGGCGCCGGCCGCCGCGAGCGTCGCAACCACGGGGCTCTGGCCCGCCGTGATCATGGCGGCCGCGACCGCGGCCCCGGTCGTGAAGCTGCCGTCGACCGTGAGGTCGGGGAACTGCAGCACGCGGAATGTCAGGTAGACGCCGAGCGCCATGACGCCATAGATGAGGCCGAGCTCGACCGCTCCGATCATCAGCGACTACTCGATGACGGTGTCCGCGCGCTCGGTGACGGAATCGGGCAGTTCGACGCCCATCCGCTCCGCGCCCGCGGGGTTGATGATCAGCTCGACGTCGTTGGACGTCTCGACGGGCATGCTGGCGGGATCCGCGCCGTCCTGCAGGATCTTCGCGGCCATCTCGCCCGTCTGGTACCCGAGCTTCGTGTAGTCGATGCCGATCGTGGCGACCGCGCCGCTCTCGACCGGGCCCGAGTCGCCGCTGATGACGGGGATCTGCTTCTGCTCAGCGACCTGGATCAGCGCCGCGATGCCGGAGACGACCGTGTTGTCGGTGGGCACGTAGATCGCGTCGACGTCGCCGAGCGACTGCGTGGCCTGCTGCACCTCTGACGAGTTGGAGACCGTGGCCTCCTTGATCGTGATGCCGAGGTCGGCCGCAGCCTCCTTCGCGAGGTCGACCTGCACCTCGGAGTTGACCTCGCCCGAGCTGTAGACGACGCCCACCGTCTTCGCGTCGGGGGCGATCTCGGCGAGCAGGGCGAGCTGGTCGGCGACCGGGTTCAGGTCGCTCGTGCCCGTGACGTTGGCGCCGGGAGCGTCGTTCGAGTCGACGAGGCCCGCCGCCTCGGCGTCGGTGACGGCCGTGAACAGCACGGGGGTGTCGACGATCGCCTGCGCCGCGGCCTGAGCGGCCGGGGTCGCGACGGTGAACACGAGGTCGAGGCCGTCGCTCGCGAACGTCGTGGCGATCGTGTTGGTGTTGGGCACCTCGCCCTGCGCGTTCTGGTCGTCGTACTCGACCTGCACGCCCGCGTCGTCGAGGGCGTCCTTGAATCCCTCGGTCGCAGCGTCGAGCGCCGGGTGCTGCACGAACTGCAGAACGCCGATATTGACCGGCTCGTCGCCCGAGGCGACGACCCCGTCTCCGTCATCGGACGAGCAGGCGGTGACGGCGAACAGCGCAGTGGCGGCGAGACTGGCGGCAGCGAAACGGCGCAGGCGAAGACGAAGCATGTGGGTTCCTTGAGACAGAGGAGAAGCTGTACCCCGAATCGTACCGGCTCGCCTCGGAATGCGAGCATGGGAAACGTGACCTGGACGACGAAGAGCTCCCGAACCGTGTACGAGAACGCGTGGATCCGCGTGCGGGAGGACGAGGTCGTGCGGCCCGACGGGTCCGACGGGATCTACGGCGTCGTCGACCTGCAGAACGACGCGGTGTTCGTCGTCGCGCTCGACGAACGCGACAGAGTGCTGCTCGTGCATATCGATCGATACACGGTCGGATCCTCATGGGAGGTCGTCGCGGGCGGCACCGACGGCGAGGATCCGCTCGTCGCCGCGCGGCGCGAGCTGCTCGAGGAGGCGGGCCTCGAGGCGACCGAATGGATCCGCGCAGGCGCCATGCGCGCGCTCAACGGCGTCTGCAACGCGCAGGAGACGGTCTTCATCGCGCGCGACCTGCACGAGGCGCAGGATGCGACCGCCCATCGCGCCGAGGAGGGCATCACCGAGAGCCGATGGGTGCCGCTGCCCGACGCACTCGCAATGTCGACGACGGGCGAGATCGCCGACTCGGAGACCCTCGCCGCTCTCGCCATGGCCTCGGCGAAACTCGGGTCTGCACAGCTCTGATCGACCGCGTCAGAGATCGTCAGCGTCGCCGGCCTCTGACGTGCGTTCATCCTGCGCTCTGAGCTCCACGTGCCGTGCGTAGGCCGTCGTGTTCCACCCCTCGTCGAACGCCGCCATTGCCGCGGCGATCGCCGGCCCGGCCGCCCCACGGCGCCGCACACGTCGCGCGATGAGCACGAGCGCACCGAGGACACCGGACAGTCCGGCGATGACGGTCAGCGCGATGAGGAAGTCGCCCATGATGCAGCACACCTTTCCACGCCGCCCGTCATCAGAGAAGCAGCCCGAGCGCAAGCACGACGACGGCGAGAAGCGGCACGGATCCTTGCTTCACGGCTGCACCGCGATGCTCCGGCGACGAGAAGAGCAGCACGAGGGCCGCCGCGAGCATCGAGCCCGTTCCGGCGAATACGAGCGCTGAGCCGATCTCAATGGACCCCGTGAAGACGAAGATCGCCCCGATGATCGCGAGCAGCGCGAGAAACAGGTTGTAGAAGCCCTGATTGTAGGCAAGAGGCTTCGTCACACGCAGTTCGTCG
>Ga0308157_10009932_pt1 | contig 10439 bp, 9 predicted proteins | sample PhyBR1_FD_201035 | JGI IMG/M metagenome (GOLD analysis project Ga0308157, IMG submission 201035) | Phyllosphere microbial communities from UC Gill Tract Community Farm, Albany, California, United States - DLSLB.R1 | ecosystem: Host-associated > Plants > Phyllosphere > Unclassified | place: USA... | reverse complement strand
TAAGTTCAAAATCATCTAAAGACAAAATTGACATGTTGAGAAGTTTAGGCGCCAAAGTGTATGTCTGTCCGGCTCACGTTTCTGCAGATGATGAAAGATCTTATTATAATGTAGCAAAACGTTTGCACGAAGAGACAAAAGGTTCTGTCTATATTAATCAATATTTCAACCAATTAAATATTGATGCTCACTACAACACTACAGGTCCAGAGATTTGGGAACAAACAAAAGGACAAATCACGCACTTAGTTGCTTGCAGCGGGACAGGAGGAACGATTTCTGGAACTGCAAAATTCTTAAAAGAAAAAAATCCAAATATTAGAATCTTAGGAGTTGATGCTTTTGGATCTGTATTGAAAAAATACCACGAAACAAGAGAATTCGACAGCAAAGAAATTTACCCTTACCGTATAGAAGGTCTTGGTAAAAACTTAATTCCATCGGCTACCGATTTTGATATTATTGATAAATTCATGAAAGTAACCGACGAAGAAAGCGCTCACTCTGCTAGAGAGGTTACTAGAAAAGAAGGTTTATTTGTTGGGTATACTTCAGGAGCAGTAATGCAAGCTATTAAGCAGTATGCTGAAGAAGGAGAATTTACAAAAGACAGTAATATTATTGCTATTTTCCCAGATCATGGTTCTCGTTATATGAGTAAAGTATTCAGCGATGACTGGATGAACGAGCAAGGTTTCTTTGACAGTGTTAACGAAGAAGAAGCTCAAAAAATTGAATTCGTGAAGTAATAAAAGTGCTTTTCAAAATATATAAACTCCATTCGAAAACGAATGGAGTTTTTTTTGGATAAACTTTTTTGAGTTGTGGATGTTTTTTTTATAATAGTTTAAAATTCACTATTTTTTTTAATATACCGTATTTATACGTAAGAAATTGTTGTTTTTTGTGGTTTAAGTTTAATGTTTTAATTAATTTTTTAAATTTTAACTAATTTTTTTTGTCCTCAAAATGCATGAAAATGTTATTTTAACGAGTTTTTAGGTATTTTGTCGGAAATTTTTCTTGTAAAAATTGTAATAGTCTAGTTTTGAGTTATTAAGATAACGAAAGTTGTTTAATCCCTAAAATCTACTATTATGAAAAAATTACTACTAACAGTATTGTTTGTAAGTTTTTTGAATGTGAATGCACAAACACCAATTCAGGAATTTAATTTTAATGGTACTTTAAACAATACAGCAAATACGATTTCATTCATTGGAACAAATAATTTTGTAGCTGATAGAGCAGGAGTCTTAAAAGGAGCTCAGCGATTAAATAATAAAGCTTTAGAAGCTGTTATAGATAATCTGCCTCAAGGAAAAAGTTCAAGAACAATTAGTATTTGGGTTAAATTCAATGATATTTCAAATGCAAACTATATCTGGGGTTACGGGAATCCTCTAAATGCTCAATATTGTGGTTTATTACAGCAAGGAACAACTTCTTCTAATTCTGATCTAAGTTTAGCTGCTTGGGGAGCTTCGAATGATGTAATTGTATCTACGCCGCTTGAAAAGAATATTTGGTATAATTACACTATTACATATGAAGGTACTACTTCTAGGATATATCGTGACGGTAAATTGTTGAAATATCTGGAAGGAATGACTAGATATACAAATGGAAACATTTTTAGGTTAGGAGAAATCAATACGATGGTTGGAATTAATGCCGATATAGACGATTTAAAGGTCTATGATATAGCTTTGACTCCAGATAAGGTAAAAGAATTATATGATAGCGAAAAAAGCTCTAATGTGTTGTCTATAGCATCCGTAGAGGCTAAAACACCTAAAGTGTCTTTAAAAGCAAAAACTGCAAACGAAACGATTGTTACTTCACGAGAAGTTAACGAGACAACAAAAAGTGTGGAAGTTTATTCGCAAGGACAAAAAATAGTGGGAAGCAATGCGGCAAATATAGCCGATCTTCCAGAAGGGACTTATTTATTAAAAATTACCAGTACTCCATCAAAAAAAATTACCTCAAAATAAATGGTTTTTTAGTTTGTTTTTAAATGTTAGTTAGTTTTTTTATTGCGTAAGCAATTGAGTTTTTGGAATAGTAAGGAAAGCTTTCTGTGTTCAGGAAGCTTTTTTTAGTCTAATTTCCATCCAAAAGTAGTCTGAAATACATAATCATCTTTTGATGCTCCTTCTTTAGGTTTATTGTCGTAGTTGTAGATAAATGATAATTTGATGAAAAAATCTAACGGCAAATCATATTTTGTATCTACAGAAAAATCGGCACGAATTCTTTTGCTTTCTGTTAAACTCGGAAAAGCGGTAACTTTAGACTGAATGCTAAAATCTCCTATATCATATAAATTTAGATCACTGCCCAAGAATAACTCCAAACTTTTATTCGCTTCTGTTACTCCTGTAAAACGTTCATGGTTAAAAGATAATCCAGAAGCAACTCCCCAATATTTTTTGTTGCTATGTATTAGATATTTTCCATAACCTGCCTTTGAAACAATACGAAGGTCAATGTCTTGCTCTGTATTTTTCAAAGTAACAACTGATAATGGAATAAAATAGTCTTTTGGCAGTAGATGAATATAGCTGACATCAGTATCAATCCTTCGTATAGGATCGCTATCATCTTGAATTGACTGAATTTGTTTGTATGTTGCAGTTCCGTACCATTTTTTTGCGGTATAGCCTAAATTCACGTTTATAGTTAGTTGCTGTAAGCTTTGTGCTTTAGTCAATTTGATTCCAGCGTCGAAACTAGCATCAAGTCTTCCCCAAAAGCTCTCGTCAACAGGTTTAATTCGTACAATATCAGTGAGATCAATAATGCTTTTGGTTTGTGTTTCAATATTGGTGATTTCGCATTTTCCAGGAGTTTCAATTTTGAGAATTTTTCCGTTTAGTAAATTGCCGTTAGAAAGATTTATAATATAAATTCGATCTGAACTAACATTTTTGACATGTTTCCATTCTAATTTAAAATCCTCTTTGCTGTAGTCGGTTTCTATTTGTAGAATACCTTTATTCATTGTCTTTATTTCGCCAATAATAATATCATTATTTTTTAGAACAAGAGTATCAGAAATCTGTGCATTGATCTTTAAGAAAAATAAAAGAAAAAATAAGAGTAAGGTTTTCTTCATGCTAAGGCTTATTTCTTTGATTTACAGCTTATAATGTTAAAGTTAGAAATAAAAACATAATTTTAGACAGAATCAAAAAAAAATCCTGTTGTAATGCAGTCAAATTCTGCAAGTAAGAAGGGGTTTAATTGAAAATTTTTTAGATATAATACAGTTTGAGCGGTAAAGTGTTTTTTGTGAGAATTATGTATTTGTGTGTAGGAATTGTTTGGAGATGTTGAATTTTAATTATAGTTTTAACAAATTTTCTAAAAATAATAAATGAAATTTTGAAATTGTAAAATCTATAAAATATAAATTTTGCAATAAATTGCTAATTGCCTTAAACCAAAACGATTCTGATAAAAGCTATAACTATGAAAAAAATATTACTCACTTTATTGTTTGTAAATTTTTTAACTGCGAATGCGCAAAATCCGGTACAGGAATTTAATTTCAATGGAAATTTAAACAGTGCCGATAATACTATTTCTTTTTTAGGTGCTCCAGTTTTTGTAAACGATAGAATGGGAATGCCTAAAAGTGCTTTGCGACTTACAAAAGCTTATCAGGCAGTAATAGGAGAGCTTCCTCAGGATAACAAGCCAAAAACAATATCGGTTTGGGTAAAATTTAATGCCATAAATATTCCTAATTATATTTTGGGTTATGGAGCGGCTGTAAACGGACAGTATTTCGGATTAGTGCAACAGCCTGTGTCTGGAAGCAATTCAGATTTAAGTTTGGTAGGTTGGGGAGATAACAATAATGTTATAGTTTCTGTTCCGTTAGTAAAAGAAACGTGGTACATGTATAGTATCACTTATGATGGAAATATATCAAAAATATATCGCAATGGCGAATTGCTAAAATCTATGGGAGGAATTCAGCGTTCTGCAAAAGGTTATATTTTAAACCTTGGAAAGCTAAATACCTCAACAAGTATTAACGTAGATATTGACGATTTAAGATTGTATAGTGTTGCCATGACAGACGAACAAGTGAGGGAAGCTTATAATAGTTCGAAACTAAATGATGTGGCTGTATCCGAAACAACATCTGTTTCAAATTCTTTGGCTTCAAATACATCAAAAAAAGCTGTTGCAGCACCCATAACTGGAAAAGCTTCTGCGCCTTCAGTTCTACCTGAAACTAAGAAAAGTGCTAAAATTATTGAAGTTTTCTCTCAAGGAAGACAAATTATGAGTGCTAATGCTTCTAATATTACCGATTTACCCGAAGGGACTTATTTGATTAAGGTAATTAATTCAAACAAAAAGTAATTTCACTTTTCCTTCAAAAAAAAGCCCTCCAGATTTTGGAAGGCTTGTAAATTATCTCTTTTTCTGTTGACCTGGCGCATAAGCTTTAGCGCTTTGATCTCCATTCATTTTTTTGGCTTGTCCTGGTGGTATTTTTTTTCCTGACGGAGCAGGAGCGTGAGTGTGAGTGTGTACATGTGTACTACAGCTGATCACGCTAAGTACTAAGAACAAAAGGACTAGCGCTACTACAGCAATTCGAGTGATTTTTGATGTTTGCATTTTTAGTTTAAATTATATTTGAGGTGTTGCAAATATAATCGAAATGTTATCTTTAGAGGTATTTAATCTTAGTTTAAAATGAATTCAAATAATCATCTTAGCATTTTTTATTTTAGTTTTAAAACCTTTAATATTTTAAAATAAGGATGACAATAAAAGAAAAATTTCTAATGATTGGATTTACAGGTTTTGTCCATTTGGATAAGAAAAAGAGAGACGAGAAGGAGAGAATAACTTTCTGTTCTAAATATCTTAACGAATAGATTTTTCTATTACTGGTTAATGAAGATGGCATTTGGGAAATAGAAAAAATCGAAGATAACGATATTGTCAGCACTACATTAAACAAAAATAAATCTTCACTTGAAGCAGAAGATTTGCTTTTGTTTTTTAAAAACTATTATTACGCTAATAATGATTTTTCGAACATTCTATGAATAAAAATCTTTTGTTTTTAGTTTTAAGTGATGTTTTCTATCTCTAAAACTCCATATATAAAACAGCCGTAATAACCTCTGTATTCATCAATGTCAAAAATTAAAAGATAAGTGTTCTGGCAATCTTTAAAATTGCAAATTTGATATCGGAACAGAAATTTTCTATTTGGATCTTCTAAATTTTCTAGTTTAGTAATATGAAATTGAGCCAGATCCTTATTTGTGATTTGTCCCGTTTCGATTAATGAATTTAAAAAATTAGAGTTTTGAAATGAAATTATGGCTTCATGTTTTATTCTTCCGTTTCCGCAATAAAAACTAAAAGGTATTTCAAAATCAGGTGTTTCGGTCGGAAATGATTTTTTGCCACCTAATTGTATTTTTTTAATAATTGAAATTTTGGGCATAATGGGTGGATAACAATTTGTAAACAAGGAGAAACGCAAAAGGCGAACATTCTAAATGGTTATTTCTTTATAATAAATTCCTCTAGGCTTCTTTAATTTAGCCACTATTTCATCTGTTAATAATGGAGACTCCCAAATGCCAAGAATATAAGTAATATCTTCTCCCAGCATATCTTCTCCCGCACCTCTAGGCTGACACTCAAATTGCCAACGAAGAAATTCAATCCTTAAATATTCTTTTCCGTCTAATTCCATTAAAGTGATATAACCAGGGCAGTCATATAGTTTATGAATTTTTAAAATGCTTTTATGATATCCTTTTAAATTATTGTCTTCTTCAATTTCGAATCCGTATGTTTTTGATAAAAATGATAATTCGCCTAAAGTAAAATCTTCATCAGAAGTTGCGCTTGATTTAGAGACTAAATTTTTTGTATAAGTCTTTTTCTCAGAATATTCTACATCTAATAATTTTATTGAGGGCCTTACTAATTCCGTTTTGATAGAACTTATTTCTTCAACACTTTTTGTGGTTCCGTCACCAAAAATTTCAGATTGGATACAGTAGAAGTTTTCTATTAGTTTCATTTAGAGAAATTGTCTTGAAATAAAAAAGTCTTCTGAAAACCAAAAGACTTGTATTTTTTTAGCTAATAACACTAATCACAATAAATAAGATTACAATTGCTATTACGGCAAATTTCATGAATTTTGAGGATTGCATAATTGAAGATTTAAGTTAGTTTATATCTGATAGTAGCAAATATAATTTTTTATTTGAATTAGAGGTAAATTTCCTAAAATAAAAAAGCTCCAGAAAAATCTAGAGCTTTTGAAATATTATCAAAAAGTAGAATACAATTTATTCCCAGAATATACCGATCTGTTCGCAACACACTTTACTTTCCTGTATACCAAATTCATCATCACTTCCAATTATTTCAATTTCATCTGGTGTCAGAATGATTTTTTCTGTTGGATCCGTTATTCTTCTATTAAAAATAGACAATATCAATTCGTATTGTTCTTCTGTCATTTCAAATTCTTCCATCCAAATTTCTTTTGATTCCTCAATTGAAAGAGAATGTGGGTATAATAATTCTCCACCTTCCTCTAAAAATATATCTAAGGGATCAATACTGTGAAAAACACCATTTTCTTCCCAAATACAGGTGGAAATAATAGGTCGTATTTCATTATCAATTTCATCGAGCATATATTGTAAGCACTCTTCATTAGCAATTTTAAAAATTTCTTTTGGGGATTTTTTAAAATAATCTTCTAATTTTAATTCATTTCTTTTTTCTCCAAATGATCTTTCGCTACTAACTTCGAGAAATACAGCGACACAGCCTAAAGGATGAAAAGTAATTGCAGCAACAGAGCCGCTTCCATTTTGAATAGTGTAATTTATTCCATCCCAGCTTTGCTCGTGTGATACATAAGGGCAATGAGCAACCATTATAGCATGTGTTATTGAAGCAAATATACATCCTTCCCAAAGTTGTTTTTTATTCCAGTCTATATCATCATTATCTCTTACAATTCGCATATTTTTTAATTTAAATTAAAACAAAAATAGATTAAAAAAATAAGAAAAATATTATATTTAATGAGGTTTAACAAACAAAAAAGCCCTAGAAAAATCCAGAGCTTTTTTTAAAATATATTTTATAGAAAGACTATTCTTCTTTCATGGTATGATAAACGTTCATAACGTCATCATCTTCTTCGATTTTCTCGATTAGTTTCTCAACGTCAGCAATTTGAGCTTCAGTTAATTCTTTGGTGATTTGCGGAATACGCTCAAAACCAGAAGAAAGGATTTCAAGACCTCTGTTTTCTAATTCTTTCTGTAAAGCACCAAAACTTCCAAAAGGAGCGTAGATTAAGATTCCGTCTTCGTCTTCAAAAACTTCCTCAGCACCAAAATCGATAAGTTCTAATTCTAATTCTTCAGCGTCAAGTCCGTTGTTAGCAATTCTAAAGTTACAAGTATGGTCAAACATAAACTCAACAGAACCTTGAGTTCCCATTGTCCCGTTACATTTGTTGAAATAACTACGAATATTAGCTACAGTTCTATTATTGTTATCAGAAGCAGTTTCAATTAAGATTGCAATTCCGTGAGGAGCATATCCTTCAAACAAAATTTCTTTATAGTTGGCAGTATCTTTATTACTTGCATTTTTAATAGCGCGCTCCACATTATCCTTAGGCATGTTTGCGGCTTTTGCATTTTGAATAACAGCTCTTAATCTAGAATTGGCGTCTGGGTTTGGTCCGCCTTCTTTAACAGCCATTACGATATCTTTACCAATTCTGGTAAATGTTTTGGCCATTGCTGACCAACGTTTCATTTTTCTTCCTTTTCTAAATTCGAACGCTCTTCCCATTTCTAATTTTTAGTTTTGTGATGCAAAAATACGGTTTTCCTAATTTTTACAAAAACAAAATTGTTCTTTTTTGTTTCAAGTTTCAGGTTTCAAGTTACTTGATTTGTATTAAGTTTAACCGCAAAGTTCGCAAAGGTTTACGCAAGGTTCGCAAAGTTTTATTTATATAGCTTTGGGAACTTTTTATTTTATGCCTTAACCTAAAAATTTCTTTGTGTGCTTTGCGTAAACCTTTGCGAACTTTGCGGTAAAAAAATCTCATCCAGTTAAACCTGAAACCTGAAACCTGAAACCTGAAACAAACTACTTAATCCCTCCATTAAATTCATTAATGATATTAACGGCTTCGTTGAGGTACGGATTGGTTTTAAGATTATCCATCTGATATTGGTTTATCGTTTTATCATTTGGATAAGCTCCTAGAAGAAATTGATTAACACTCGAATTGTATACATCAAGCGGATTGTTTTCGTCATTAAAAGTATTGATCTCTTTCCAAAGTGCATTTAATGTTTTTTTCTGATTGAAAACTGCAGTTAATGTAAGAGGAATTTCTGCTTTTGGAGCATTTACAATCTGATCTATTTTAAGATTGATCTTTTTTATATTATCGAAAAAATAATTGTCTGATAACCTCGCCGAGCTGTTTTTAGCGATTTTGTCTATCAGATTTCGCTTCACATATGTTTTGTATTTTAAGAAAGGTTCGATGCTATCATTTTTTATAGCCGTCGGAAAATCACTTTCTTTTTGGTAAATATCTTCATAAAACTCAGGAAGCACAACATCTGGCCTTACCCCAATATATTGATGGCTTTTACCCGTTATTCTGTAGAATTTATTGATGGTTATCTTTAAGAAATCAGTGTTTTTTTCTTCTTCAAGCGGAAGAATAGTCTGCATTGTAGCTTTTCCTAATGTAGTGCTTCCTAACAAAAGTGCACGATTGTAATCTTGCATGATAGAAGCAAAAAATTCACTTGCCGAAGCCGTATTACTATTAACCAAAACCACAATTGGACCTCTGTAAATTACCCCTTTGAAAGGATCATTAATTACAGATTTCTCCTTTTTACTGTCAATTACAATAGAAAGCGGACCATAATCTACAAACATTCCAGCCAGTTTTATAGCTTCTTCCATAGAACCGCCGCCATTGTCAATAAGGTCAATAACAAGACCTTTTATACTATCTCTTTGCAGTTTTATAACCTCACGTGCAACATCGTCGGCACAGCCTTTTCTGCTGGAGCCATCAAGATCTGCATAGAAACTCGGAATTTTTACATAACCAATTTTGCTGTCTTTGCCAATGATAAAACTGAAAACCGAATTTTCTTCATCCTTCATCATCTGTTTCTCAATATAAACATCAAAACTTTTACCCGAATTGCGTTTTAAAGTAAGTGTAATATGTTTGTTGCTTTCAGATAAAATCATAGACGATATAGACTCTAGAGAAGCACAGGAAACCTGAAGCGTTTCTTTCTGATTTGAAATAGAAATAATCTGATCGCCTTTTTTTACTTGTCCAGTCTGATACGCAGGGCCGTTTGGATCTACCTCATCAATAATGATTTCGTTTTTTTCATTGAGGTTTACTGTCATTCCAAGCGATAAATGTTCTTTTGATAAAGAAGCCACAAAACTGGTTTTAGAGTCATCACTAAAATAGGCCGTATGAGGATCAAAATACGTACAGAAAAAATTATAAAGTTTTTCTTCCTGTTTAGCATTAGTCTCTAATAGTGTACTAAAACGGCAGATTTCATTTGAAACGATTTGATTTTTAGAAGCTTGTTCAATCGATTTAAAATTCGTTTTTAAAGAATCTAAATTTTCGCTCATTTCAGCAATATCATCTAAAATCTGATAGCGCAGTTTTTTTGTCCAAACCTTCTCTATATCTTCTTTCTTTAAATAAAAAGCAAAAGATTTTTTATAAAAACGTATCGTATCTTTTTTGGTATAATCTATCGGGATTGTTTGGATCTTTTCCAAGACTTTTTTGGTGCGTAAAAGACCATTAACATATTTGGCTTTTATATCGGTAAGAAAACTGCAATCGTTCTTCAGGATTAGATCATCTAGGTTATAACGATATTTCTGAGCCAATTCATCATATTCGCTCTTAAAAAATATGTTGCGAGAAGGGTCAAGTTCGTTAATTAAATTGTCAAAAACGAACACAGATAAGCTATCATCAACTGGTTTTGGCCTTAAATGTTCTGCTTGAATAAGCGCATTTATTTTGTTTAATATTTCACAAGTTTCTGCGCTGTTCTGACCAATAGATATAGTTGATGTCAGCAAAAAAAGGAGTAGTGAAATCTTTTTCATAAATGGAAATTCATGGTTCATGATTAAAGTTACACTAATTTTTTTACAAATTGTAGTATTTTTAGCAAAATATCGACAACGAAAAGCATTTAACCGTTAAACGAATAGGCATCAAATAAATTAACCTGAATTGGTTTATTTTAAAGCAAAAAAAATGCGTTACAACCGTAACGCATTTTGTACATTATAAAGTCAAAACTTATTTCTTGTAAAAC
>Ga0308157_10009928_pt1 | contig 10442 bp, 14 predicted proteins | sample PhyBR1_FD_201035 | JGI IMG/M metagenome (GOLD analysis project Ga0308157, IMG submission 201035) | Phyllosphere microbial communities from UC Gill Tract Community Farm, Albany, California, United States - DLSLB.R1 | ecosystem: Host-associated > Plants > Phyllosphere > Unclassified | place: USA... | reverse complement strand
GCTGTATTTTTTGCGGTCATTATCATTATCTCCGAAGAGCCAGTTCCAGAATCCGGATGTGTTTTCGTCTTCATCAAACTCAGAACCTTCGGTGTATTCGCCGGTGGTAGAATAGCGTGAGATCTGGTAATCTTCTTTTCCAAACCCTGCGCTGGCGAGTTTACTGGATGCTTTTTCGGCTGCTTCGGTAGTTGGGAACATGCCCACGACTGTGTATGACATAATTTTAATTTTTAAGGTTAAACTTACCCTTAGAGTAGCAAAAATTATGACATTGTTATTGGGCCCCCGGATTTTTAAGCGTGTAAGTGAGGATTTTAAAATAAATTTTCAGTAAAAATGCATCAAGATTAAAAACAGGTAAAATGATTGTAAAGATTTTACAATCGTTTTTTGATTTTCTAGTAACGTAATAAAAAGCATTATAAAGCAACAATTAGCAAAAGTATAGTTACTAAAACGTTACTTTTAATCAGTGTTAACCTTGGTTCAAGTTGTTGTTTTTCAGTGTATTGCTACGTGCTTCAAATTGTTCTGTAACTCTTACAGGTTTAATTTTATTCTTAGAATTATGAGTATGCAAATGAAAAAAATCAACGTTTAAGGTATTAAAAAAAATGCCCCAAAGAAAAACGAAAAAGTTACGGTTATGTGTGGGATTGTGCAGTCTGTTGCCAGATGCACAGGGTGAGGATTACGAGGAAGAACAATTTGCCAATTCAATGAAGAAGAAAAAGATTAAGGAAGGAGATTATCGTAAATATTTTATACCCAACCCTCTCTGATTGATTTTACCAATAATTCGTGCACGTTATTGCAACCCGATTTTTGAAGAATATTTTTGCGGTGATTGCGAACGGTGTGAATACTCCGTGCCAGCAGATCCGCTATTTCCTCACTTTTTTTACCCTGAATCATATGCTGTAAAATCTCCAATTCTTTTTTCGAGAAAAGCGAATTCATCATTTTAAAATCCTCTTCCAGATGCACGTTGTAATAAGAGGGCGCAGCTTGCATCCCTATAAAAGACAGTTTCGGAATGCCATGGATATTAAAATGCGTTAGATCAGTAAAAATCCCTAAAGTTCTTACCCCACCTTCCGGAAAATAATAAATAGGAACAATTTGTTGCTGCAAGCGTTTGTAACTGCCTTCTTTGGTTTTTATACGGTAATCATAAGCAAATTTATAACTGAAAAATAGTTCGGGAGCTAAGCCTGTGAAAAACCGCACTGCACTTTGCTCATAATGGTAATAATACGGCAGATCGTCTGCGTGTATACTATCCATAACAACTTGCAGGTGAAAATCTTCAGGTGCATAACCCAGTACTTTTTCCACATTTGGACTTACAAAGTCCATTTCGGCAGTACGTGTATTGAAGATTACATAAAAATAATCGCCAAAATGAAACACATCCATATAACGATTAATAAGTTCTTTCTGTGAAAGGTCTATTTGTTCAATTATTGATCTTGGAATGTTTTCCCAAATATTTCGCAGTTTCTCTATCTTATCCATCAAAAACAAATGATTTATAACTTATAAATAGCTAGATGTAGCTATTTCTTTGTGAATATATTAAATTTATTTTTGTTAAAAACATTAACATAAAAATATTTAGTATGAAAACAATGACAAAATTAGGATTTTCTTTAATGCTACTATTCTTAGTAAGTTTTTTTACACAAGCCTATGCACAATCCCACAATATAAAATCCATAGGTTGCAAATATTACCAGAAGCCATCCAATACAGGAAGCGGAGCGCGAGTAAATACATATGAAGTTTGCAAAGTATGTTCGGAGAAAAAAGACAAAGAAGCCGCTGCAAAACGAGCCGAAGACAAAAGACGGGCTGATGCCTTAGTAGCCAAAACCAAAGCCGATAACGAGCGCAAAGCCAAAGAAGCAGCCGAAAAACAAAGATTGCAAAACGAAAAAAACAAACCGGTAAATGCAACTATTGTGATGTCGCCGAATACGGGTAAAGAAACTACGAAAACAAAAGTTGATACTAAATCAGAAGATTTAAAAGAATGGGATAGTTTTAAAGATGAAAACAGCAGGCCAACTAAAATTGGGTTTGGGTATTACGATTCAGAGAATCAAACGAGAGTGATAACTATTCCTGCAAAATTTCATTATCAAGCACGCACAAGCTCTTTTAAAGAAGGTTCAAAATATACAGCTGTTCAGATAACAGATAACACTAAAAAAGTAAGCCCCTGTGACGATGATGTTTATACGAGTGACTATGCGATAATAAACAGGAAAGGAGACATAGTAGTTTCTCCTCCAAACAATACAAGCTATTTTGTTCTTCAGCCTGCACCTTTTGCGATAGAATTTTCTTACGGAGAACACGAATGGGGAAACCATTTTTACGCATGTGGTGCAAAAATCTTCAATATAGAAACAAAAGAAGTTATAGCCGAACTGACACCTAATTATATTTTAAACAAATATGGTGTTACCAGCAAGATCTTTATAGATGCACGAGAAAAAATGTATTTTCCTAACCAAACTAAATTTATAGTAGACGACAGACGTTATGCTTCAGAAGAATTCGTAACGAACTTACAACGAGAGTTTGCAACGGGAAAATATAGCGTATTTTTAATTTATCCGGATGATATAGGTGATAGTAGTACCCAATATGCAGGTTTTTTATTGGGTAATGACGGAAATTATAAAATATTAAGAGAGAGCTGGCTTAGAAATATTCAAGGCGGATATAGATAACTAAAACCATAAAATTATGAAAACCATACTAACAACCATTGTAGCCATTCTTTTTTCGGGGATGGTTTTGGGGCAGGAATCTTCACCACCAAAAAATTCTGAAATAGAAGAATTGGAAGGTATTTCGGCTTCTGTGGAGCAAGAGGAAGCCAATATAACTCCTCAACAAAAATCTGAAGAACAAAAGTTAAAAGAACTGATACAAAAAGTCATCGATGACAATAAAAATCATGAAAAACCAATTGGAGAAATTATATTAAAGAACAGAACCATGGTGTTTAACAATGATCTTGCAAAAAAAATAGATAATAACACCAATAATAAATCGAATCTTATTCTGCATAATTTATATCTGAAATTTATAGAAAAGGAAAAGACTGATAATAAAAGATATAAAACTTTAAATATTAAAGTAGATGGAGATACTGATAAAACCAACTACGTTACTTCAGTAATCAAAATAGATAGTATAAAATTTGACATCCAAGAAGGAATGTTAGAATTTATAAAAGTTTACTTAAATGACGGTACAACTTATAGCAATAAAAAATCGCCAATAGCTCTTGTCCATTTTGAAAAACGTGGAAATGACAAATTATATAATGCAGATGATAATAAATTTGTATTGTTAAAAAATGTAGTCACATTTGACGTTAATAAAAGATTTGGTTATTTGCCAGACAATAAAGTATTTAGCATAGAGAACCAAAACGACACAACACCAGGTAGGCAAATTCTTTCGAAAAACAGTGACATTAATTCTTTGGTAAATTTTACCGCTTATTCTGATTTATTAGGTCTTTTAGGAGATGAACCAAATGCTTTGGTAAACTTTGAAGCAAGTGCAAAATTTTATTTACATCGATTAAACATTCGTGATAGCTATGTATATATATTTCCCACATTTCAACCGCATTTTCATTATAATCGTGTCGATAGTAAATTTGATAGTATCGTTGTTGAAAACAATAATATCAATCCAACAGAAATTTTCAGAAGACATAACTTCGCCGTTGGTTTTGGTCTAACTGCTTTTCGATGTGATTGGAAACCAGCAAACTCATTTGAATTAAAAGCAGGTTATCTATACACTTCCAGTAAATTGTATGTTGAAGAACAAAAAACAAATGCAATCAATCATATCAAATATATCGAAGCTAACCTCAAATCAAAAGTTATAGACAATTTTGGAATAGACCTTAATATAAAACAGATGTGGCAAAAGCTTAATGATAATCCGTTTTTTGAAAGTTCTAAGGAAGAAATGACAGCTTTGCGAGGAGGAATCTATTATGCATCACCACAAGCCAAGGGAGACGATAAAATATTTCTAAGATTTACCAATTACCTTGTTTGGGGTGACAGGAAAAAAGACTTTTCTCAAATCCAAGTTGGGTTTACAAAATCATTAAACTTTTAAAAAGTAAAATCATGAAAACAAAAATACTTACTTTATTATTTCTGGCAATAGCACAATGTGTATTCGCGCAGGAAGAACCCGTATCGTATGAATGGCTGGAAAAGCAATCCAAAATCATTTCGGATTTGCAATACAAAGCCAACGGACAGGAAATAGATTTTGGCGACAACAAAGTGGTAACTGCCAATTATATTAAAGACAATTTTAGTGTTAGTTTCAGCGATAAGCTCGCTTCTGTTTCAGTTAATTTTAGTGCAAATGGCAATGAAGGGCTTATCGTTGTAGAAAATATCGATCTTACAAGGGTTCAATATCTGGCTGACGACAACGACGGAGTATTACTTTGGTTTCCAGATACTGAGCTGGAATGGCAACTTTATATGGGTGGAGAACCAAATGTGCAAAAAGATAAGTTCTTTTATTTCAAAGCAGCTAATAAAGCGGACAGCGAAACGATGCTTTCCACTTTTTTTAAGATTATTAACCGCTTGAAAGCTGATAAAGGGTTGATTACCAAAAACGAAGCCGAAAAACAATGGAAAGACTGGGAAAACCTTGCTATTGAAGATTTTTACATTAAATACCCTAAATCTATTTTAGCACACGAATTTAATGATGAAGCTTTTAAAAAAGTAGGATCTAAATATTACTTTGAGGAAAAATATTCGGAAGCACTGCCTTGGTTACAGCGAGCTGCTAATCTTGGTAATGGATATGCAAACTATCTATTAGGCTTTATGTACAGTAAAGGATATGGTGTAAATAAAGATGAAGCGAAAGCTCTTGAATATATTCTAAAAGGTGCTGAACAGGGAGATATAAATGCAATGATTAGAGCAGGTTATAGTTATCAATACGGTTGGGGTGTAGCAAATGATGCAAACAAAGCGAGAGAATATTATCAGAAAGCGGTTGATAATGGAAGTACCGAAGCAATTTTACAAATGTCAGATCTTTACTACTTCCGCACTACTAATAATAAGGAAGTGATGCTTTGGTCGCAAAAATATATAGATAAAGGAGGAAAACTGGACGAGGAGCACATGGAACGTTATGAATCGGCAAGATCTAAATACTACGGAGAAAATCCTAATGAATTGATTATTTGGTCACAAAATCATTTAGCTAAAAGAGGAGAACTTACCGATAAACAAATGGAAGAATTAGGTATGGCATATTATGCTGAGAAAAAATATCAGGATGCTTTAGAATGGCTAAAAAAAGCTTGCGATAAAGGAAGAAAAAGTTACAAAATAGGAACTACCATAAGGGAAATATATTCAAAGGGATTGGGCGGTATAGAAAAAGACAGAAAAGCAGGTCGTCAATGGGAAGATAAATGTTATTAATAAATTAAACCTCAAACAGTATGAAAACAAAAACAATCATCACAGCAGTGCTATTGCTGTTTAGCCTAACAAGCTTTGCACAAACCAAAGAAGAAACCATAAGCTGGCTCAAAGAAAAATTACAAGCCAATATTTCGCCAGGTGGCAGTTCTTTTAAAGAAATTACAATACAATCTGTAAATGAATGCGAAATAGTAATCATGCATAAATTAGGTGAAGCAAATTGGAAATATACGCTTCCCACTAAAATCAAAAATATTATTCAACCCGGATTTCAGTATGAGGATGAAGTCGTTTTATTGGAAATAGATGATAAAGCTCCGATTAAGTCAAAATTTTGCTTTCTTCAACTAAAAGATAATGAAGAAAACCTTCGCGCAGAGGTAGTAAAAGCGATGAACCATTTATCCACATTTTGCAAGGAAAAGAAATTTTAACCAACGGTTTAAACCGTGGAAAAAAAGTATGGGTGGCTAGAAAAACAAAAAAACATGAGTCTATTCAATCTATTCAACAAACCTGAAAAAACAATGCAACCTCCAACGTATAAAGTTGGACAAGAATGGCATTACCATACGCGCCCCGGCGAGGAAGAATCTACGGTAAAAATCACCAAAATAGAATATTATACCGCGGTGGGCTGCATTATTCATATTGCGATACTTAATGTTAATATTCAAAATCCTCAGCATCCTAACGGATTAAAAGATATATTGCATATTCCTATTGCCGAAGCCGCTTTGCGAAACAGCACCACACAACTTAAAGACGATCGTTGCGAATTGCCCGATTACGAGTTTGGTTTTGTGCATTGGAAAAACCTATACGACGAAGAAAAAGCCGGCTATTTCGATACATCTGTGGACGAAATTGTCAATTATTTGGAATCGGGTTCTTTTGAAAAAAACTAATAAATAATCATTAAAATTAAAAATATGATCACATTAAAAACAACGCTTACGGCAATCCTATTATTTGGAGCAACAATTTTTGCATTTTCTCAAGAGCTTACAATTAAAAAAGTGGGAAATAAATTTGGGTATGAAAACGCAAAAGGAAAAATGGTTATTAAACCTGTTTATGATCATGCCAAAGAATTTTCCGATGAAGGCTGGGCAGAAGTAAATGTAGGGGCTACGGAAAGTGAAATCTTAGGATTAATGGGAGGATTTTGGGGAGTTATAGACGAATCGGGGAAAATTATCGTACCTATAGAATATGATGGGGTGAATTACTTTGCAAATGACAAACTATTTCAAGCCGTGAAGGGCAACAAAGCCTATTTTTATAACAGAAAAGGAAAACTCGTAGAAGTAAAAGATTATACGAAATTAAAAGAATCATTGTTTCAAGACTAATCATTTTACTTAAAATAAATAATTATGAAAAAATGTAATTTCGTTTTTATTTTGTTTTGTTCACTGGCTTCTATTATGGTAGAAGCCTCAAATCCTGCTGTTCAAAAACGCATAGATACAAGCATTCATAAAACAAGTTTCGAAATTACCTACGAAGAATGGATACTGTTTTATGATATAATGAACTTAGCTAATGGTGCAGAAGCCAGGAATTTTGTGAAAAATACAGACGTTAAAAAATATACCGCTTCGCATCTGAAAGAGAAAATCATCCTGACTCAGGAAGATGCTGAATTTGTAAACCAATGGTTGACTAAACATCAAAAAGACCAAAACTATTTACTGCAAATTTTACAGGAAATTGACAATGCGCCTGCGCCAACACCCGGATCTGTGTCACCACTTTGTAGCGAGTTAATGACACCTGAACAAGATACTTCTGAAACTTCCATTGGATACAATTATCAGAATGAACTTTGGAAGTTAGCTGGTGCAAAACCTAAAATAGACCCAACCGAAGTAGGCAGAGTAAAAGTACAACGCTATTGGAATAAGTATAAAAAAGATATACGTTGTCCTGGACAAGGACTCAGTGATACTGATGATTTAAGTGTTGCCAAACATGCCATGGATACTTCGGGGATTCGTTTTGTAAGAGAACTTGCAATAGCCTATAAAGTTGATTTTAATTTTATAGATGAAAAAGATGGATTAACAGTTTTGGATTTTGTGCAAAAAAGAATTTACCAAGCCAATCGTCTAGTACCAAAACCAGAACAGACTCTGATTGAATATCAGGCGATTTATGATGCGATTGTAAGAGCAGGCGGTAAACATTCTGAAAACTGGTTAAAGAAAAGAGATACCTATAAATAGAAAAAAAGAGTTATGAAAAACATAGTGTTACTTTTCTTGTTGGTTACAAGCCAATTCTCTTTAGGACAAAACCACAAAATTGCGCAACTACTCAACAAACAGTTGCAAAAAGAAATGACTCATTTTTATGACGATGAAGAAAGAAAAAACTTTATCGTTACAGAAGCTTTTCGTATTGATGAAAACAACATCTTGCATTTTGGTTATACAATAAAGAGTTACGAAGGAGGAAAAATAAACGTCTACAGTAAAATTCCATTAAACAAAATAATCAATATTGGAAGGGATCACAACATTTATTTTGAATCGTTAGACAACGACGTTACCGAAACCCAAACCCACTACGAAAAAAACGGCAATATCCTGAAAACAAAAACAGAACAAACGCATTTGTTTTCAACCGAAATCAATAAAGAAAGCTACCCCCAACGATTTATGAAACAAATGGCAAAAGCAATAGCAAAAGCAGGTTACGACATCGAATGCAGTTATTGAATTGGGTGCAGAAATCAAGATAAAAAAAATTTTATGAAAACAATCTTATTCTTGATGCTGATAATTAATATTCAGCTCATTGCGCAAACCAACAACAACAACAATAATTTCGACATTACAAAAACATATTTGTCCCAAATCCAAGAAGCACTAGATTATGCGCCCAATACGATGAATCAGAAAATAAACAAACTTAAGCATGTTATTGATCAAGGCAAACATCAAAGGAATATCTTAGAAAAGCAACTCGAAAAAACAAAAAGTGAAAAAGAACAACGGGAAATTATCCGTGATTTTAATTTTATTTTACAATCTGTTATTATGCTTAAAACTGATATTCAAAAAAACTTTCCCGTTTCTTCTGAAATAAATAATCTTAATCGAAACATTCCTCTTTTACTAAAGAAGTTGTAAAAATAATTTAGGCTTTATTTTACTTAATTAGTTAAATAGAGCATACCCTTATGCTCCTAAAGTTTACAAATTCTTTAAGGTTGTATAGAAAAGCTTATATATACTATGAGCTAACGGAAACATATTGAAAACCAAATAATTAAGCACCGTTACTAAATCGTTACCTGACTTTTTTGATAATCTTTATAAAAACGTAGTACTCAACCGATACAGCTTTTTCCTGAAAACTTTAAAATAAAAAAAACGAAAAAATTAATTTTCGTTTTGGTCCTGATTCTCGGTTTTGCCGTCCTTGTGGAGCTTTGATGTATGTTTTATTTCTTTATCTGTGGGCTCTTCGGTACGTATTTTTTCTGAGGATGCGGGGATGTTCGGCAAATCCTGGTTTTCTTTTTTCACATCCGAAGTTATTGTTTTCTTGGTATTCTTTTCAGGATTCATGGGAAAATTTTTTTAAAGTTTTGTAGTATCGATTTGACCGGTCTGGTCTTCGATTTCGTAGTTCAAAGCCCTTGCCAAAACGAAAAGCTGATCCAGATTCTCAAGTAATTGTTTGCGGCCTTCGGCGCGCAGGCGCTGCTGGTTTACGGTCTTGTACGCATTGTCTTTCGCCGATTTCGTCACTTTCTGCAGGTCTTTTTCATTGAAACGGTCGAGGAAAGAATCGTCCATAGACTGTATTTCGACACTCGGGATGATCCTGATATCTGCCGCCGGAAGTTCGCGGATGATAAGTTTGCGGTTCGCGGAATCAACTTCAAGTTTCATTTTATTTAAATCGTAAGAAACCTGCGCATTCGTTTTTGTGAATGTGATGAGCTCTTTTTCGATGTTTGGCAGCATGCCGCCCAAAAGTTGAGATGTCACTTTTGTTTTTTGCATGCTTGAGAAATCCTGCTCCATTACGACCATTTTATTCATCTTTCGGATTTGGTTGGTGATGATGTAGTAATCATTCTGCATCTTATCCTCCGTTTTTTTGGAAAGTGAATTATAGATCAGCATCAACATCAGCATCGCGGCTGCCCCGATTATAAAAGGTAATATTTTCGAATAATTTTTCACTATTTGAATATTTCTTTGATCGTGGAGTTGTCTTTTTTAAGAATTTCAACCAGATCGCGCTCAATGTAGCCGCTTTGCGGATTTTCAACGATGCGGCCGATTTCTTTTCCATATTTCTGAACAATTATTGTCGGTACAAACTGAATATTAAGCGGGCCTTCTTCGCCGCCCGGCGATTCTTTCTTGCGGTTTACCCCTATGATGGTTAGCTTGTTTTCGGGGAAATTTAGGGTTTCCAGAATACGCATCAGCCTTGGAACGTGTCTGTGGCTATCGCCGCACCACGTTCCCATCACCACTATTAGATTATAGCTGCTGAGTTTTTCTTTCCGAAGTTCAGCGATTGCGTTTTCATCTACGCTGTATCCCTCAAATTCCGGAGTATACCATTCGCTGTATGGAGATTTCAGCAGTTGGTTTTTGGTTTGCGGGCCGAGAAGCATTTTGCCGTCGGAGGTACTTTCCACTTCGCGGTTTACCACTGTTTTTTGGCTGCTGCACGACACTGACGTAAGCGTGAGGGTGGCCGCGAATATAAGCGTTGAAAATTTTCTCATTAACTTAAATTTTTTGTTGGAGTGAGGTTTAGGATGGTTTTAAGATCTGCTGGAGAATAGTATTTGTTTTTAAGAACTTTGTTATCGGAAACCCGGTGAACATTGATTTTTTCACCACTCGTTTCGCAATAGGCGTCTTCTCCTTTTTCTTTATAAAACGCTAT
>Ga0308157_10009927_pt1 | contig 10443 bp, 11 predicted proteins | sample PhyBR1_FD_201035 | JGI IMG/M metagenome (GOLD analysis project Ga0308157, IMG submission 201035) | Phyllosphere microbial communities from UC Gill Tract Community Farm, Albany, California, United States - DLSLB.R1 | ecosystem: Host-associated > Plants > Phyllosphere > Unclassified | place: USA... | reverse complement strand
CGGCGTGCCCGCCCATCCGGGATCCGATGCTGTCGGCCGCGACGCCGCCGATGAAGCTGAACAGTCCAAAGACCGCGAAGGGCGCCAGGGCTGCGAGCGCCAACCCGATGAGCAGCGGCCACGACTGGGGGTCCCAGATCGTCTCCACCTCTGCGAGTCCGTTGACGACGAGCGTGAGGAATCCGATCGTCAAGGGCCCCGCGAGCAGCAGCGACACGATCGCCGACACGTACCGGACCACCCACTGTGGTCCGATCGTTCGGAGGGGGAACAGCATCCAGGCCACCGGTCCCACGGTGATCAGCGCGGCGAGGGCGATGTTGCGGAAGTTGAACACCACCATGAGCAGCAGCATCGACAGCAGCAGTAGTCCATGGATGAGGAACGCGAAGAAGTAGTTCGCCTCGCCACCGGCCCAGGTCACCTTCTGCAGCGTCGTGAACAGGGATACGGGGCCATCGCGGTTCAACAGGTACCAGGTGAGGTCATCGACCGCGTTCAGGACATGGCCGGTCATCCAGAGTGTCAGGGGTACGGCCGGGATTCCGATGAACGTGCGAACCACGGTGCTCATCAGTTCATCGCGATCGCCGGAGGCGATGGCGGCCGCGACAGCCCACGCCATGGCCCCGAACGTGATGACGAGGACCGCCCACTGCCAGAAGGACCATTCGTTCACGGCGGCGGTCCACAGCACCGTGCTCGTGTCGAACCGCATGCTCGAGCCGACCAGTAGCATCGCTGCGGTGGACGAGATCGCCATCCCTCGACCTGCGTTCTCGAACGTCGCACACACGACATCCCCGACGCTGCAGCCGTACTTCACGATCAGGTTTCGGCCGCCTGCGCCCTGCAGGGCGGCTACATGCCCTTCGTACGTCGTGCACACGGTCACCGGCGCGCCAGCCATCACAACGCCGATGAAGCACTGCTGTGGTTTCACCTCGCTCGCGGTGGTGGGTGTGCAGGCGACTTGTCCGGAGGAGTACCGGCAGAACACGGGATACGTCGGTGAAGACCATGTCTCGCCGTCCACGACGATCAGTGGCTCCCCTGGCCCTGTCGGCACCGACGACGAGGCGGTGATCGTGGGTGTGGTGGCGGATGCCGGTGCTAGTGCGCACAGCACGGAGAGGAGTCCGAGGAGGACTCCGAACAGGACGGTGCGCGCGGTGGACATCAGAAGCCGAAGTCGAAGTTCACGAACCAGCCGAACAGTCCGTTCGCCGCTCCCAGGATGGCGGCGGCGATGAAGATGCGGGCAATGTTGTCCCCAGCCCAGGACTGCACCTTGTGGGTCGCCATGTTCGGGAACGCGAGAGCGGCCCCGGCGACAACCAGCATGATGAAGACCGCCAGCATCGCGCCGGCCAGCACATAGGAGGCGATCACTTGGAATCCTCCGAAGAACGGGGCGGAGAAGTCTGGAGTGATCGGCGGGACGTCGACGTCGAACGGCAGCAACATGGTGAACTCCTTGTACTCATCTCAACGGCAGGCCGAGAGCGGCCATGAACGGTTCCGGGTCGATCGCGACACCGGCCTTACGGACTTCGAAATGCAGATGGCATCCGAACGACTGCCCTGTGTTCCCTTCGCCCCCAAGCGGCGTACCTGCGACGAGATCGTCACCCACGCTCACGCGGAGCGAGTCCCACAGCATGTGTCCGTACAGGGTCTGGACGCCGCCGCCGTGATCGATCATCACCGCGTTCCCCCACCCGAAGTAGGAGCCTGCGACGACGACTCTTCCGGGCCCCGCGGCGTAGATGGTGCTCCCGCACGCCTGCGACATGTCGTAGCCTTTGTGGTTCGTGGAACAGTAGCTGCAGCCCGCCACCGGGTTGTACCCGAATCCGCGCCCCGTGCTGTACTCGCCCTTCAGCGGGTATCCCCACTCCCCATTCGCGGTGGGCACATCCGTGGTCCCGGTCGACGTGCCCGTGACAGCGAGCGAGCCCGAGGCGGCGAAGGGGATCACGGCGAGTGGCGCCAGAACGAGCAGTATAAGCAGCAGGCTGGTCGCGAGCAGCGCGATCACGACGCGGTGTGTGGTCCTCGACTTCGCGAGGGCCGCAGCAACCGCACCAGGGGCGCCCACGTCACTACTCCATTGGCTCCGTGAAGAACCGGACCACCTTGCAGTCGCCCGCCCGTTGCGCACTCCCCAGCACAGGGACCGACCCGTCGCCGCAGAGCACCTGCACGCTCACCCGCACCTGCTCGTCATAGCCGTACTCGGCACCGTCCCCATCCACGCGGGTATAGGCCAGGGTCACGTCAGCTGTACCGATGCGCATATCGCCGGAAGCGTCCTCGGAGACGGCAGCAGTTTCGATCTCGCCGGCGAGAGTCGCGACAACTCGTCCCTTCTCAGAGTCCAGCGAATCCCAATCCGCATCTGGGAGCACGACCGATTGCCGAAGTTCCAAAAGGTAACCCTCGAGAGCTGCCTCACGATCGGAATCGGATGTGTATCGGGTGTCGGGAGTGAACCACGTCTCGAGATAGGAGAGCCATTCGTCCCGGGAACTCAACTGCGTATCGAACGTCGAGGCCGCCTCCAACGCGCTCTGGATGTAGACATCCGCGTCAGTCGTGACCGGCTCCGGAACCCACCCCTTCTCCGCGACATCAGGATCGACGACCTCACCAGGAATCACCGTCGGCGCCGATGACGGAGACCCCGATGGCTCCGGAGAAGGAGACCCCGTCGGGACCATAGCTGGATGACTCACGAGGGCGCTGATGATGATGGCGATCACGCCCGCAACGAGGATCACGCCACCGATCCACGCCCACGCGATCCCGCGCTTGCTGTTCCGCTCCCTGGCCACGATGGTCAGCCCTCCCGAAGCTTCAGGACGGCGACGATGCGCGGGCTGCACTGCTCGGGCATACGCCGCAGTGACCCAAGGGATGATACTCCGGTTCTACCGCGCCGTACATAGGCCGTTACGGGGGCGCGCAACACCTGAATCCCGACGTAGATCGGGTATCGGCGCTGCCCTGCCTGAACCATGAAGTGAACGGTACACCCGCTCACTTAGAAAGTAAATGGGTAAAGAGTTCGGTCTGGCTCTGGCTTTGGCTGTGTATGGCGGCGACAATGGAGACATGCCGAAGTACGCCCGCCCCGCCGACGGAGAAGCCGCGGAAAGCCTCCTCGCCATCCTCGGCAACCGCGCCAAGACGAGCATCATCCGGCAACTCCGCAAAACTCCCAACGTCGGAAGGAAGGATCTCGTCGAAGCGCTGCAACTCCCGGCCTCGACGATCATCCCCTACCTCGGAGAGCTTGAGACCGCCGGACTCCTGCTCGCCGACCCTCCCCGTGTCGAGCGGAAACGAGGGGAGTGGGTGGTCTATCGCGTCAACGACGAAGCCGTCACAGAGATGTACCTGCGGCTGGGACAGGAGATCGGCGAGATCTAGTCCTCGCAACAGCCGCCGGAGTTGGGGTGACTCGAGCACGATTCCGGCAAAATGCAAGAAATCGAAACCGGCCGGTGCGCCCTCAAATGCCGGTGTCAAAGTGACCTTGCACCTCCAGCCGCTTCTGCTTCGACCCGAAGTGGTGGAGCACTCCCGCGTGCGTCATCCCTACTTGTTCCGCGATGTCGGCGAGCGTGCCGTTCACGTAGCCTTTGCTGCCGAAGATCTCGACCGCCACCTTCAGGGTCGCGGCGCGCTTCTCGCGGGTCGCCGGGCGCTCACGCACCGGCTGCGGAGCCGGTGACACCGGCTCGCTATCCGCGCGACTGCCGCTGTAATCGCGCATGGGCTACCCAGGACGTGGGGCACTCGGGCGGGATCCAACTCGGAGTGATGTGGGTGAACCCCATGACCCAATTGAAGGTCCTTATGTCGCTTTGCTTATGCGGGTGCGGCGGGATTTGCGGTTGCGCTTCAGGGCCTCAGCAGCCGCGCGGTGTACGTCCGTGTTCATGCTGTCCGCTCTGATCACACTGCTGGGTATGACCTACGCGACGTTGCGTTCGGTGTTTGGGTCCTACCCTGACCTCGCCGGGGCGTTCTCCAGCCTTCTCGGGATTGGGGTGGCCGCATACCTGGCGATTGCGATTCCGATCTGGGTGCGGCGCGGGGGGACAACGTTGTGAAGGAAGCAGGTGGCCGCCTCGCGATGGAACAGAGCGGCGCTCACTTGGGTCGTTCACATCATCGCGGGACTCTCCGTGACATGGCTCGTTGCGACCTAGGCAGTGGCCGGTCGCGCTCAGTGGTCAGGTGTCCGAAAAGTGTCCGGGGTGTCCCGAGCGAGGCGAGTTTGCAGTGTCTGGAGTGGCGTGCGTTGAGCGCGAGGCATCGCCACTTTCCGCCCCGCCCCCCGCGATTCCGTGCGACGCGGGGGCGGCCCGCCCATATGTCCGGGCGCTGCACATTGCACCAACGCCTTGTGCACCACCCTACGAAGGTGGAGAACCCTCACGGGTTCCAGGGGTTCAAATCCCCTCGTCTCCGCAATAAAAAGACCTGATCAGCTGAGTTTCAGCCAGGCTCCGTCAGGCCGCCGGTGCACGAGTAGGCACGTAGGTGAATCGGAGCCAGCTTGTCAGCGCGACAACTGGGCGTCAAGCCAGTCGCGCGCTCCGTTCAGCAGCTCTTTGCTCATTGCTTCTTTGGGCGCCCATGCTTCGAAACCGTGTGGTGCACCGTTGACGATCTCGAGGGTGACATCGACTCCGGCATCGGTCAGTCGTCGCGCATACTCGAGATCCTCGTCGCGGAAGAGCTCGATGTCGGAGGTGTAGATCCACGTCGTAGGCAGGCCGGACAGATCGCCGCGGCGCGACGCTGCCGCATAGGGGGGCAACTCGTCGCCGCCCATCGCGCTCCCGAGGTACGACGACCAGCCGACCAGGTTGGAGCGGTTGTTCCAGACGAAGTGGTCGACTGCGTCGAGCGAACGGTCAGCGGCCGTGCGGTCGTCGAGCATGGGGCAGAACAGCCATTGCGCGGCGATCGGATCTCCCGCGTCATGTGCGCGGTGCACGAGATTGGCAGCGAGTCCTCCGCCGGCGCTCTGGCCGCCGATCGCGACTCGATTCGGATCGATGCCAAGAGCGCTCAGGTTCTGCTGGAGCCATCGCCACCCGGTGTAGCAATCGTCGATCGCCGCGGGGAAGCGATGCGCGGGGGCCAGGCGGTAACCGACGGAGACGACGACGGCCCCGGTCTGTGCGGCTGTCTCGCTGCACATGATGTCGTCGAGGGCCGCACTTCCGACCACCAGACCGCCTCCGTGAACCCAGAGCAATGCCGCACCGGATGCATGTGCGGGAATGTAGACGCGCAGTCTGACACCCTCGTGAACGACGATTCGCCGCTCGACACCCTCCATTCGCTTGCCGGGTGCGAGCCCCGCGGCCTTGGCAATGATCCAGCGGGTCAAAGCGTTTTCGAAGTTGATGCGCGGAGCCTTCTTCGTTGCTGCACGCAGTCGGGGATTGATGTCCGAGATGTCCATCGTGCTCTTCCTGATTGAGGGGTGCTTGCTGCATCAATTATGGCACGGTCCGTGTCGAATTAAATCTAGACGGCATCGAAGCTCGCTAAGGTCGATGTGTGGATGGAAAACGAGGCAGGAAACGAAGCGAGCAGGCGCGCGTCGCGATCTTGACCGCCACAGTCGACGAGCTCACCGACAAGGGATACGACTCCCTTTCGATCGAGGGCATAGCCGCAAGGGCAGGCGTCGGCAAGCATACGATCTACCGATGGTGGGGCTCGAAGGGAGCCTTGATCGCCGACTGCCTGGTCGAGAACCTGCTGCCTTCGCCGGCATATGAGCCACCGGACACCGGCGACGTCCGTGCTGATCTCACCCGCTGGCTCGGCGAGGCGATGGATCTCATCGACGATCGCACCAACCGGGACGTCTTCCGTGCACTCGTCGGCGCCGCTGCCGAGAATCCTTCCGTTGCAGAGGCGCTCAACGCTCAACTCGGAGTCCTGTCCGCGCTTGTGCGGCGGCTTGCGACTGCGTCACACGCAGAACTGCGAACATCCGGCGGATCCCTCGACGCGTTGGCGACTGCCGTCACAGGGACCCTGATCATGCGTCTCCTGTCGCCGGAGTCGATGCCGGGTCCATCGGCGGACCAGGTCGTCGCACTGCTGCTGCCACCCGGGCCGGATGCTCCAGATCGGTGACCGGCCCGCCGCGACTGCGCAACCGGATGGCCAGTCGGTTGCTCTAGCCCTGGTTTCCGGTGAGGTTGTGAACGTGTTCCGAGGGCGCCTGTCCGCCGGCGAGCGCGATGATCTGCATCTGAAGCATCGCTGAGAACCGCTCCCGAGGATCGTCGAGGTCGATCCCGCCGACCTCGGTGACGCGTCGTAGACGGTACCGGAAGGTGTTCCCGTGCACGAACGTCGCAGCGGCCGCCTGGGCGATGTCGCCGAACGCATCGAGCCAGGCGCGGAGGGTGTCGACGAGCGAGCTTTGATGCTCGCGGTCGTACGCGGCCAGCCGGGCGATCGGACCTGAAGGGAGTTCGGTCGCATCTGCGGGCAGTTCGAGCAGGAGCGCCTCGGCGTACACGTCGTCGAAGCGAGCAACTCGGCGATCAAGTGTCGACGACTCGAGCACCTTCAACGCTCGGTCCGCCTGGGAGCGTGAGCGCGGTAGATCACCCAGCCCCGAGGCGACGCGTCCGATGCCGATGAGAGCCTGAAGCGGTGAGTGGACGCGATCGAGGAAGTCCTCGGCGAGCCGGACGGCAATCGAGCCGGAGTCGGCCGCCGCAACCGGCACGATCCCGTACGTCACGTCCTCGATGAGGCCGGACGCCGCCCTCGGGTGCGCGAACGACAAGTGGGTGGCGAACGCATCGGCGAGCTTGCGGCGTTCGGTCGCGATATCGGCATAGGTGAGGTGACCGCTCCCGGGAACGCTGAGTGTCAGCGCGAGAACGACCGACGACTCGTCGCGCAGTCCGAGCCTGCGGGCTGCCTCCTCGCTCCCAGACGGACCGCGGAGCACGGATGCCACGATCTCGGCGCTCCTCCGACGTTCGACATCAGCATCGGTGCGCTGCCATACGAGATGCATGGCTGCGAGGCGGGAGGATTCGAGCAGGATCTGCTCCTGCTCGACGCTCAGGCGTTCGGAAGCGACCCAGATCGTACCGAGGATCTCATCACCCGCGCGGACGGCGATGGCCACTCGGCCTCCCTCCTCCGGAGGTGCGCCGGCCTCCTCGGGCAGCGGAGCCACGGTCACGGATCCGCTGGCGCGATAGATGGCCTGGAACACGCCGGCCTCTTCGAGGTAGCGGGTGTACTGGGCGGGCACCTGACGGCCCAGGATCGTCTGGACACGCGAGGCGTCCGCGCCTTCTCGCACACTGGAGAACGCCAGAAGTCTCGAATGGCGATCCTCGATGGTCACGGAAGCCTTGAGGAGCGCCGCGACCGAATTCGCGACCGCGAACAGGTCGCCTGCGATGATTCCACCGAAAGTCTCTCCGCGCGAGCCGTCGACGTCCCGCGGCGTCATCAATGTTCTCAGCATCGCGGCGAGATGCCCCCACGACGCTCCCGGCGAGAGCGAGAGCACGTCGACTCCTGCCTTCTCCGCCTGGGTGCGCACCGCGGGGGTCGCCTCGAACGGGCCGCGCACGACGAGACCGGTGGAACCGTGCGCGGCCAGGCCGTCGATGATCGTCTGCATGGCGGCGCCGGTGCGAAGACCGATCCCGAGAACCAGCGCGTTCTCTCGAGCTTCGAGTTCGTCCTCCGGGTCTTGGATGAGGATGGACTCGACCCGACGGGTGAGATCGAGCGGGCCGCAGACGGCCTGAAGATGAGCCGGGCCGAACTCGGCCAGGATGCGACCGATCGTCGTCCCCGGACGGAGCGAAGGTTCCTCTGTCATCACTCCTCCTTGGAGTATGGGCGGCGCCAGCAGGCTAGCAGGACTCGTCAGCCGGACACGGAATACCACTCGCGGTGCACAGTGAAGCGCTCCAGAACCTCAGGAAGCGGTGTCACGCCGAGTCCTGGTCCCTTCGGTACCGAGATCCTTCCATTCTCCAGCCGGAACGGCTCGGTGAGGTCCGTTGCGAAGTAGCGCTCCGAAGCGGATGTGTCGCCGGGCAGGGTGAACCCGGGAAGCGCGGCGAGGGCCACGTTCGCAGCACGACCGATCCCGGTTTCCAACATGCCCCCGCACCAGACCGGCACATCGTGGGCGGCACACAGATCGTGTATCCGTCGCGCCTCGAGATAGCCGCCCACACGGCCGGGTTTGATGTTCACGATGCTGCAGGCGCCGAGCTCGATGGCGGCGGCAGCAGCCCGGGAGGATGTTATCGATTCGTCGAGACAGATGGGCGTCGAGATGACGCGGGCGAGGGCTGCGTGTCCCAGCAGATCGTCGGAGGGCAGTGGCTGCTCGAACAGCGTCAGATCGAACGCGTCGAGCCGCGCGAGCAGACGGAAGTCACTGCGGCGGTACGCCGCGTTCGCGTCGACTTGCAGATCGATGTCGCCGAACCGTTCCCGCACCGCACGCACGGGCTCGACGTCCCATCCAGGTTCGATCTTCAGCTTGATGCGCAGGTATCCCGCCTCAAGTGAAGCAGCCACGGTGTCCAACAGCTGATCGATGGTATCGGTGATTCCGAGCGAGACTCCGCACGGCACGGAGTCGCGCACCGCGCCGAGCGCTGCAGCGAACGAGACGCCCTGCGCGCGCAGTTGAGCATCCAGGACCGCAGTCTCCAACGACGATTTCGCCAGACGATGCCCCTTGAACCCGGCGAGCACCGGCGCGATCCGGTGCGCGTCGAAGTCGTCTCCGAGCTGTCTCTGAGCGGTCCGGATCTCGGGGATGAAGAAATCTTCGAGCACCTCGGCCGCACCGCCCGTGTATTCGGAGGAGTACAGCGGAGACTCGCTCGCTCCGCACTCGCCCCAGCCCTCGGCATCCTCAGTGACGGCACGCACGACCAGCACCTGCCGGACGGTTTCGGTGCCGAATGAGGTGCGGAAGGGCGTCACGAGTGGCATCTCGACGATGCGGGTCTCGATCCCGGTGAGTTTCATGCGATCTCCTGCTCTGTGGGTTCTGAAGGGGTCAAGATCAGCGACCGGGTGGCGAAGCTGCATCTGTATGAGATCCTGCGGCTTCGACCAGATAGTGTCCCTCGCGGTCGAATCCCACAACCCGGGCTCCGACCTTCATGCGTCCACCCAGCTCGCGGCGCAACTCGAGGCGCCATCGGGCGGCGCGCACGGGGTCCTCGAGACGCATCGACTCGATGTCGGCGGGCACGCGGATGCGAACTGGCTCCGCACTCGAAAGCCGGCCATGCGGCGCAGCATCCCGAGAAGGGAGAGGCCTGTCCAACTGCCAGCGAACGAGCAGGCGGTCACTCGCATCATCGCGATTGACGTCGTCGTCCATCGCCCCGTAGAGATCGGAGAAGTACTGGACGGGCTCTGCGCCGAGCTTCGACAGGTTGAAGTGGGCGTTGCGTCGGATCGCCGGGTCGAACGTCCACGTCATCGTCGTCATTCGCTGTTCAAGCGCCCACGCGCGCTGGTGCAGCTTGAGCGCCAGCCCGATGCTGCGACCCTGCGCGCTTTGCGGGACCCCGGCGATGTGACTGTGGAAATTGTGCGTGCCGGGCGGTGAACAGAAGCCGAAACACGCGCCGAGCAGTTCATCGCCCTCATAGGCGCCGAACACGGGATTGCCCGAGATCGCCAGAGCTCGCAACAGATCAGCCGTCACCGGCGTGCCGGCTGGGCCGGTGCGCCAGACGAGTTCGTAGAGCCGTTGCACAGCGGCGAGCGACCCCATGTCTTCCAGTTCGCGGATCACGACCCCCGAACGGCTCGCCGCCTGGGTCGCGTCATCGCGTGGGCCGATGCCGGCTCCGGCGACGCCGTCATGGACGGACGTCACCAGCTCGTCTCCTTCTCGTGCCGCAGTTCATCGAGCAAGGCCGCAAGCAAGAGGGTGCGCGGAACGAGTTCCGCGACGATGACGTGCTCGTCCTCAGCGTGCGCTCCTCCGCCGACAGCGCCCAGGCCGTCGAGAGTCGGGGTGCCGACACCCGCGGTGAAGTTGCCGTCGGATGCGCCGCCGACGGCGATGCCGGCCAACGTTCCGGTCGTCGTGTCGGCGGCTATCCGGTTGATCCGCTCGAACAACGCCGCGGAGCTCGATCGGGTCAGCGGCGGATGCGCAGGTCCACCGACGATCTCGATGATGGCGCCGTCGAGTCGAGGGGTCAAAGCCGACAGTTCGCGGTGCACTCGCCGCTGCTCTGCGAGCGATGATGCCCGGACATCGACCGTGAAGGAGGCAGCGGCCGGAACGGTGTTCGAGGTGCCGCCTGCCTCGGTGCGGGTCGGGGTCACTGTGGTTCCCAGTTCGGGCGAGTTCATCTCCGCGACGGCGAGCACCTG
>Ga0308157_10009924_pt1 | contig 10444 bp, 8 predicted proteins | sample PhyBR1_FD_201035 | JGI IMG/M metagenome (GOLD analysis project Ga0308157, IMG submission 201035) | Phyllosphere microbial communities from UC Gill Tract Community Farm, Albany, California, United States - DLSLB.R1 | ecosystem: Host-associated > Plants > Phyllosphere > Unclassified | place: USA... | reverse complement strand
TCAGGATGGCGATGGCGGCCACCTTGATGGCCGACAGGTCGGCCGTTTCCAGCGCGGCGATGTCGTTGGTCGACAGCGCGGCCACTTGCGCGGTGCCCAGCGCGGCGGCTTCGTTGGTGGTCAGCGCCACGATCTGGTTGGTGGTCAGGGCCTTGACCTGGTTGGCGCTCAGCGCGGCGATGGCGTTGGTCGACAGCGCGGCGAAGTCGTTGGTCGACAGCGCGGCCACGCCGTTGGTGGACAGGCCGGCTGCCTGGGCGGCGGTCAGCACGCTGGCCTGGCCGGTGGTCAGGGCGACGATCTGGTTGGTGCTCAGGGCGCCGACTTGCGCCGAGCTCAAGGCGGAGAACTGGTTGGTCGACAGCGCGCCCACCTGGTCGGTGGAGAGGCCGGCCAGCTGGCTGGTGCGCAGCGCGGCGATGTCGCCGGTCGACAGGCCGGCCAGGTCGGCGGTCTCGATCGCGCCGACGCTGTTGGCGCTCAGCGCGGCCACTTGCGCGGTGCTCAGGCTGGCGATCTGGCTCGAGGTCAGCGCCACGGCCTGGTTGGTGCTCAGCGCGGCGATGGCGGCGGTGCCCAGCGCGGCGATCGCGCCGGTCGCCAGCGAGGTGATCTGGCCGGTGCTCAGCGCGGCCACCTGGGCCGTGCTCAGCAGGGCGATCGAGGAAGTCTTGATGGCGGCCAGGTCGCCGGTCTCCAGCGCGCCGATGGCGTTGGTGGTCAGCGCGGCGATCTGCGCCGAGGTCAGTTGCGCGGCCTGGTTGCTCGACAGCGCCACCACTTGATTGGTGGTCAGGGCCTTGATCTGGCCGGCGCTGATGCCGCCGATCGCGGACGTCGACAGCGCGGCGATGTCATTGGTCGACAGCACGGCGAAGCTGGCGCTCTGCAGGGCGCCGACCTGGGTCGAGCTCAGCGCGCCGATCTGCTGCGTGGTCAGGAACGCGGCCTGGGTGGTGGTGATGCCGCCGGCCAGCTGGGCGGTGGTAAAGGCGGGAATCTGCGAAGTCGTGAACGCGGCCAGCTGGTCGGAACTGAACGCCGCGATGTCGGCAGTCGCCAGCGTGATGATCTGGGAAGTACTGAGACTGGCAAGCTGCGCAGTGGTAAAGGTGGTCGCGAAACTCATTCTAAATTCTCCTGGAGGTACTGCGCTGTCAGCTCAGAAAGCAACCCGACCGCTAGGCGGACGCCCGCGGTCGAGCCCTGTCATGGAATATGTTGCTATTTTTTACATCTTTTTTAGTGCTGCCGGGAAAAACCGGCCAGTACTGTACATAACGACGGAATTTTGACTTTCATTAAGTAAACTTTTTTCCGGTAACACTGGATGCCGCGCTCCGGCCGCGTTGGCGGCGGAGTTTCAATAGAGCATTATATCTTACTTAATTTCTCAAAAGAATTTTTTTACGCGCTGTCGCGGCCCCGCAACCTGTAGTTTCGCCATGTTTAATCATTAAGACAGTTATCGGATCGGGATAGCAAGACGCTATTTGCGTTAGAGAAATGTATCCACAAGGATATTTTGCATGGGGCGTGTGACCAGCGCGTGACCGGTGCATAATGGCCCACTGACTGGAGACCGATCCATGAACCATCTGCGCACCCTCATCCTGCTGAGCCTGAGCAGCGCCCTGTGGCTGGGCGCCGACCCGGCCGCCGCCCAGGCGCCGCTGGCCGCCACCGCCGTGGCCGACGCCGGCCGCCCGGACGCCGACAAGGCGCGCGACGCCGACCGCAAGCCGGCCGAGATGCTGGCCTTCGCCCAGGTCCAGCCCGGCCAGACCGTGGTCGACTACTTCCCCGGCCGCGGCTACTTCACCCGCCTGTTCAGCGCGGCGGTCGGGCCGCAGGGGTCGGTGTACGCGGCCGCGCCGCAGGTGTGGGTGGACAAGCTCAAGGGCAAGCCGCTGCCGCCGCCGGTGTCGGCCGAGCCGGGCCGCGGCAACGTGCACGAGACGGTGGCCGCGGCCTCGCTCAACGTGCCGGTCAAGGCCGACCTGGTGTGGACCTCGCAGAACTATCACGACATCCGCATCTGGGGCGGCGCGGCCGCCACGGCCGAATTGAACAAGGCGGTGTTCGACGCGCTCAAGCCGGGCGGCCACTACATCGTGCTGGACCACGCGGCCAAGCCGGGCCTGGACGAGGCCGGCATGGCCAAGCTGCACCGCATCGACGAGGCGCTGGTCAAGAAGGAGGTGCTGGCGGCCGGCTTCGTGCTGGACGGCGAATCGCAGGCGCTGCGCAATCCCAAGGACGACCGCGGCGCGCAGGTGTTCGAGACCGGCATCCGCGCCCACACCGACCAGTTCATCCTGCGCTTCCGCAAGCCGTAAGCGGGGACTCAGGCCGGCGGCGCGCGCCGCCGCCAGGCCAGCACGGCGGCGGTGGCCGCCAGCAGCGCCAGCGCCACCATATTGAGCACCACCACCGCGCCGTGGAAGCGCAGCACCAAGCCGACGCTGACGCCGGCCTTGACCGCGAACCGCCAGCCGCCGTCCAGCGGGTAGACCGCCACCAGCTGCAGCGCGTAGTACAGCAGCCCGCCCCACAGCCCGGCCCGCCAGCGCTTGAGCGACAGCACCGCCGACAAAAAGCCCAGCAGGGCCGCGCCGTACAGCACCGGCAGCGCGCCGGCCGGCTGCGGCTCGCCGAGCAGGCCCAGGCTCACGCCCAGCGCCAGCGCGCTGTTGAGCAGCAGCACCCGCGCCACCCACTTCTCGAATTCCCGCATCATTTATTCAGTCCGTTCATCCGGTTCAGCCGAAGCGCGCCTGGTGGTCGCTGGGCACCACGCCCAGCCGGGCGGCAAACGCGCGCCGCAGATTGTACTCGCTGCCGAGGCCGCTCTGGCTGGCCGCGCGCTTGACGCTCATGCCGGGCCGCTGCAGCAGCACGAAGCCGGGATAAACCAGCAGCCAGATGTCGATGGGGTTCATGTGGCAGATATTCAACCATCAATGTCATTTGTGTCAAGCCGCGCGCGGGCATGATGGACGCTTTCCCCCAACAGGAGCAACCATGACACGCACCATCGGCATTTATGTGTTCGACGACGTTGAAGTGCTGGACTTCGCCGGCCCGTACGAAGTATTCACCTGCGCCACGCGGATGGCGGCCAAGCTCACGCCGGGCGCGCCGGCGCCGTTCCGCGTGCGCACCATCGGCCAGCGCGGCGCCATGCTGCGCGCGCGCGCCGGCCTGAGCGTGTTCCCCGAGGCGCACTTCGGCGACGCCGGCCCGCTCGACGTGCTGATCGTGCCGGGCGGCGTGGTCGACGCCGAGCGCGACAAAGAGGAAGTGCTACGCTGGATCGCCGCCACCGCGCCGGCGTGCGAGCTGGTGGCGTCGGTGTGCACCGGCGCCTTCCTGCTGGCGCAGGCCGGCCTGCTGGACGGCCAGCAGGTGACCACGCACTGGGAGGACATCGACGAACTGCGCGCCGCCTTCCCGGGCCTGCGGGTGAGCGGCGAGCGGCGCTGGATCGACAACGGCCGCACCGTCACCAGCGGCGGCATCTCGGCCGGGATGGACATGTCGCTGCACCTGGTCGAACGGCTGGCCGGGCGCGAGCTGGCCGCGCGCACCGCGCTGCAGATGGCATACGACTGGAACGAGGCATGAGGGTGGTGCGCGGCAGGGACTACCGCGCGGGTCAGGCCTGGGGCGCGGAGCTGATCGCCGCGATGCAGGACGCCACGGTGCGCCTGCACTGGACCGACCAGCCCTACGGCTGGCACGTCAACGACGGCCAGGAGGTGTTCGCGGTGATGGACGGCGAGGTGGACATGCACTACCGCGACGGCGGCGCCGAGCGGGTGGTGACGCTGCAAGCGGGCGACATCTTCTTCGCCGACGAGGGCGACGCCCACTCGGCCCATCCGCGCGGCCAGGCGCGCATCCTGGTCATCGAGCGCGCCGGCAGCGTTTGAGGCGGCGCTAGCCGCGCGCCACGACCACCAGCAGCAGCCAGCCGCACAGCAGCAGCGCCGGCAGGCCGTTCAGGACCAGGCCGATCCAGCCGCTCCACGAGCGCCAGCGCGCCAGGACCAGGCCCATCACCGCGGTGACGGTGCCGGCCAGGGTGCCGAGCACCACGACGATGAAGGCGTTGCCCAGGCAGGTGAAGCCGAAGTCGCCGCACTGCGCCGCCCCGCCCGAGAACGCGCCGGACACGGTGAGCGCCCCCAGCACATAGGTCAGCACCGCGATCGCCACGCTGACCACGTCCAGGTCGATCCTGGATTTTTTCATTGTCATCGCCAGCCCCGCGTCAGGAGAATTGCAGCAAGAACAGCAGCAACAGCAGCAGGCCGCCGCCGAGCAGCGACGGCACGCCGTTCAGTTTGAGCCCCAGCCGCGCCGATCCCACCGGCTCGGCCACCATGCGCTTGGCGATGTAGGCCACCACCGCGCCGACGGCGGTGCCGGCCACCAGCAGCGGCCAGGCGATCTCGATGCATTGCAGGCCGTGGTGGCCGTTGCAGCTGCCGTCCGTCATCACCCCGGTCAGCGCCATCACCGTCAGCAGATAACTGAGCAGGGCGATGGCGACGCTGATGTCGCCGAGCGCGTCGGCGTTCTTCCTGGCTTTGCCGGCTTCCGTGGCGCTCATAGTTTTTTCAGCTGTTCCCGGGCGTAGCCGGCGTTGGCGTGGTTGGGCGCCAGTTCGAGGAAGCTGGTGTAGGCCTTTTTGGCCTTGTCGCTGTCGCCCAGGCGCATGCGGGCGTCGGCCAGGTTCAGGTAGGCGATCGCGCGCGAGGTGTCGATCTGCAGCGTGTTCTCGAACCAGCGCGCGGCCTCGGCGTACTTCTCCTGCTTGTAGTAGACGAAGCCCAGGTTGTTGGCGGCCAGGCCGAAGTCCGGCCGGTACTTCAAGGCCTCGGTGAACGCCGCCTCGGCCTGCGCGTACTGCTTCTCCTTGTACAGCTGCAGGCCGCGGTCGTTGGCGCGCTGCGCCAGCTGGCGGCTGGACGCGTCCACCGGCTTGGGCGCGGCGATCTTCTGCTCCTCGCCCTGCAGGTTCTTGACCACCACCGTGTTGCCGTCGGCCTTCTGGTCGCGGCCCTTGTCCAGTTTGCTGTTCAACGCGATCGCGTCCGGCGACAGCTGCGCCGACTGCGCGCTCAGGAACTCGGCCTCGGCCGGCAGCTGGAACACGAACTCGCCGCCCTCCGAGCCCGGCAGGCTGCCGAACGCCGGCGTCTGCTGCGACACGCTGGCCACCGCCGGCGCCACGTAGGCCGCCAGCTCGGTGGCGGTGATCAGGCCGTCGCCGTTGAGGTCGGCCTTGCCGTTGAGCGCCTGCAGCAAGGTCCAGGTGAACACCGAGTGGCCGTTCGGGCCGCCGTCGGCCACCATCTGGTCGGCGCCGCCGGCGGTCAGCATCTGCCGGCCCAGGCGGCGCGCGTTGTCGCGCAGGAAGGCGCTGCTGCCGCCGCCGCGCGTCAGGCCCAGGCCGCTGTAGCAGGCGTCCATGACAAAGAACACGTGCTTGGCGTTGAGGCTCTCGGCGATGTTCTGCAGGTCGGTCATCGGGATGGCGTCGAAGCTGACCTGCTGCGGGTCCGAGTCCACCGGGATGATGTAGCCCAGGTTGCGCCCGGAGCTGAGCTGGCGGGTGGCGCCGTGGCCGGCGAAGAACACGAAGATGCGGTCGTCCTTCTTGAGCTGGGCGTCGGCCAGCTTGTCGTGGAACAGCGCCAGGATGTTGTTGCGCGTGGCCTCGCCGTTCGACAGCGTGAACACCCGCTCGCCGGCGAAGCCGAAGCGGTTGACCAGCGTGTCGCGGATGGCGCGCGCGTCCTGCACCGCGTATTGCAGCTTGGGCCACTTCTGGTAATCGTTGATGCCGATGACCACGGCGTAGCTGTTGGCGTAGCCGGTGCTGACGGCGATCTTCTCCGGCTCCGGCTTGCCGCCGCGCGCCACCTTGAACTCCTGGCCGTCCCAGGCCGCGAAGCTGTAGCCATCGGCGATCAGCTTGTCGAGCACCAGCGGCAGCGCCTTGACGCTGCGCTCGTGGATGTCGTGGAACAGGATGATGCCGCGCTGCTCCTTGCTCAGCGTGGTCAGCACGCGGTTGGCGATCGAGCTGGGCACCGGATCAGCCCAGTCCAGCGAGTCGATGTTCCACATCACCGAGCGCAGCCCGAGCTTGGACAGGATGGACAGGCCCTCGGCGTTGTGGGCGCCGTACGGGAAGCGGAACAGGTCCGAGCGGCGCTGGTCGGTGGCCTTGAGCAGCGCGTCGGCGTTGGCGATCTCGCCGTACAGCTGGTCGCCCTTTTCCTTCGACAGCAGCGCGTGGCTGAAGCTGTGGTTGCCCACGGTGTGGCCGGCGTCGATCAGGCGCCGGCTCTCGGCCGCGTTGGCGCTCAAGGTCTGCTTGCCCTGCGCGTCCAGCTTGCCCAGGTTCTGGCCGACCTGGAAGAACACGCCCGGCACGTTGTACTGCTTGAGGATGGCCGCCACTTCCTCGGTGTAGCTCTTGTGCGGGCCGTCGTCGAAGGTCAGCACCACGGTCTTGGGCGGCAGCGTGTTGCCGAAGATTTCCTTGGCCTGCGCTTCCTGCTCGGCGGTCTTGGGCTGCTCGGGATACGGCACGATGACGCCGTAGTCCTTCATGATCTGCTCGCGGCCGTACAGCTTGCGCAGATGGGTCACGTAATCGTCCCAGCGCTCGCGCTTGGGCGTGATGGCGCGCGTGTCGAAGCGAGAGAAGATGTCGCTGATCTCCTTGTCGTACTGCTTTTCGATGTCCTCCAGCGCGGCCAGGTCCTCGCTGACGCGCTTGTGCAGCTTGATCGCGGGCAGGGTCTGGTCGGCCGCCGCCAGCTTCTGCAGCGACAGCAGCACTTCGCGGAAGGCCAGGCGGTCGGCGTCGAACAGGTCGCTGGCCGATTCGATGTAGGTCAGCAGCGTGTCGGCGGCGGCGTCGCGGCGGGCCGGCGGCAGCGCCTGGGTTTGCGCCAGCATGGCTTGCACCTTGGCCAGCCGTTCCAGATTCTCGTGGAACAGCGATTGCCCGACCTGGCCGGCGGCCTTGCGGTCGGCCTCGGACAACGTCTTCTCGTCGGCCAGCAGCACGATGATCTTGCGGTAGGCGGCCAGCATGTCGCGCAGCTCCGGCATGACGTCGGGCGTTGGGACCGCGGCGACGGCGGCGACGGACGGTTCGGCCGGCTGCTTGCCGCGCAGCGCGAGGTAGGCGCCCGCGCCGGCCACGGCCACCACCACGGCGGCTATGCTCAACTGCTTGATGTATTTCATGTGCTGGGTCTGTAAAAAAACGAATCCCGCATTCTATGACATATTTGCCAACCATTCGTTTTCCCGGCGGTCCGGCATCTACGCCGGCGGCCGGCATCGGTGCGCGCCGACGTCGGGCGGCGCGGCTGGGGTGGCGGCGTCCGGTTCGGGGAGGCCCGGCGCGCCGGACTGGCGGGCGACCCAGTCGCGGATCAGCTGGCACAGCGCGGCCAATCACTAGATTTCGGTAGATTTCGCGCTAATTCTTCTAATTTCAGCGCTAAAAACTCTAAAAAAGAGCGCGCCGGACTCTAATTTCTCTATTTTTTCCCTACCGCGCCCCTTTTTTAGAGCGATTTCTAGCGATTTAGTTCGATCTCTATAGATTTAGAGGGTTTAGAGCTTTTAGAGGCCCTCCAAAAAATACACCCCCTATATATTCCTCCGGCCTTGCCAGCCCCCAGGCCCACCCCGCCGATACGCCAGCCGGTACAGCAGCGGCAGCACCAGCAAGGTCAGCGCGGTGGACGACAGGATGCCGCCGATGACCACCGTCGCCAGCGGACGCTGAACCTCGGCGCCGGTGCCGGTGGCGATGGCCATCGGGATGAAGCCCAGCGACGCCACCAGCGCCGTCATCAGCACGGGACGCAGGCGGCCCAGGGCGCCCTCGCGGATCGCCTGTTCGACCGTGCGCCCCTCCTCGCGCAGACTGCGGATGAAGGAGATCAGCACCAAGCCATTCAGCACCGCCACGCCCGACAGCGCGATGAAGCCCACCGCCGCCGAAATCGACAACGGTATGCCGCGCAGGGCCAGCGCCGCGACGCCGCCGGTCAGCGCGAACGGTATGCCGCTGAACACCAGCAAGCCGTCCTTCAGGTTGCCGAACATCGCGAACAGCAGCACCATCACCAGCAGCAGCGCCACCGGCACCACCACCTGCAAGCGCCGCGACGCCGACTGCAGCTGCTCGAACTGTCCGCCCCAGGTGGTCCAGTAACCGGCGGGCACCCGCACTTCCCGCAGGCGCATTTCAGCCTCCGCGACAAACGAGCCGATATCGCGCCCGCGCACATTGGCGCTGATGACGACGCGCCGCTTGCCGTCCTCGCGGCTGATCTGGTTCGGGCCCGGCGCGATGTCGAAGGCCGCCACCTCGCCCAGCGGGATGAAGTTGGCCGCGCCGGCGCCACCGCCGGCGCGCGGCAGCGGCACCGGCAGGCGTCGCAGCGCATCGAGGTCGCCGCGCAGCGCGTCGGGCAGGCGCACCACGATGTCGAAGCGGCGGTCGCCCTCGAACAGGGTGCCGGCTTGCTGGCCGCCGATGGCGGTGGCGATGGTGTCCTGCACGTCGGCCACATTGAGGCCGTAGCGCGCGGTGCTGGCGCGGTCGATCCGCACCGTCAGCACCGGCAGGCCGCCGGTCTGCTCGACCTTGACCTCGGTGGCGCCGTCGACCTTACCCAGCGTGGCGGCGATGCGCGCGGCGGTCTCGCCCAGCACCGCCATGTCGTCGCCGAACAGCTTGACGGCGACGTCGCTGCGCACGCCCGATATCAGCTCGTTGAAGCGCAGCTGGATCGGCTGCGAGAACTCGAAGGCGTTGCCCGGCAAGCGCTCGGCGGCCTGGCGGATCGCCGTCACCAGCTGCGCGTGCGATTTTTTCGGCGCCGGCCACTGCGATTCCGGCTTGAGCATGATGTAGCCGTCCGAGACGTTGGGCGGCATCGGGTCGGAGGCGATTTCCGCCGTGCCGGTGCGGGCGAACACGCGCTCGATCTCGGGGAACTGGCGCTTCAATGCCAGCTCCAGCTGCTGCTGCATCGCCACCGACTGCGTCAGGCTGGTGCCGGGGATGCGCAGCGCCTGGATCGCGAGGTCGCCCTCGTTCAGGCTGGGCACGAACTCGCTGCCCAGCCGCGTGGCCAGCAGCACCGACAGCGCCACCGCGATGCCGGCGAAGGCCAGCACCACCGGCGTGGCGGCCAGCGCGCGCTCGAGCAGCGCCGCGTACCACGCGCCGACGCGGCGCTGCTGCTTCTCCACCACGTGCCCGCCGATGAACAGCGCCACGGCGGCGGGAATGAAGGTGACCGACAACAGCATGGCGCCGGCCAGCGCCAGCACCACCGTCAGCGCCATCGGATGAAACATGCGGCCCTCGACGCCGGTCAGCGCGAAGATCGGCAGGTAGACCACCATGATGATCAGCTGCCCGAACAGCAGCGGTCTGCGGGCCTCGCGCGCGGCGGCGAACACTTCGTCGAAGCGCTCGGCGCGCGTGAGCACGCGGCCGTGGCGCGCCTGCGCGTGGGCCAGGCGCCGCACGCAGTTCTCGACGATGACCACGGCGCCGTCGACGATGATGCCGAAGTCCAGCGCGCCCAGGCTGAGCAGGTTGGCGCTGACCTGGTACGTGACCATGCCGGTGAAGGTGAACAGCATCGCCAGCGGGATCACCAGCGCGGTGATCAGCGCGGCGCGGATATTCCCGAGGAACAGGAACAGCACCGCGACCACCAGCGCCGCGCCCTCCAGCAGGTTGCGCTTGACGGTGCCGATCGCCTTGTCCACCAGCGTGGTGCGGTCGTACACGGTGACGGCGTGCACGCCGGCAGGCAGGCTGCGGTTGATGCCGGCCATCTTGCGGTCGACCGCCTGCGACACGGCGCGGCTGTTCTGGCCGACCAGCATGAAGACGGTGCCCAGCACCACCTCGCGGCCGTTCTCGGTGGCGGCGCCGGTGCGCAGCTCGCGGCCCAGCGCCACCTGGGCGACGTCGCGCACGCGCAGCGGCACGCCGCCGGCGTTGGCCAGGATGATGTCGCCGATGTCGTCGAGCGATCGCACCTGGCCGGGCGCGCGCACCAGCAGCTGCTCGCCGCGCTTTTCGATGTAGCCGGCGCCGGCGTTGCCGTTGTTGCGCTCGAGCGCCGCCACCACGTCGCGCAGGGCCAGGCCGTGGGAGGCCAGCCGCTGCGGATCGGGCGCCACGTGGTACTCCTTGGCGTAGCCGCCGATGGCGTTGATCTCGGCCACGCCGGCCACGTTGCGCAGCTGCGGCTTGACGATCCAGTCCTGGATCTCGCGCAGGTCGGCCGGCGTGTAGGGCGTGCCGTCGGGTTTTTTCGCGCCCGGCTTGGCCTCCACGGTCCACAGGTAGATTTCGCCCAGGCCGGTCGACACC
>Ga0308157_10009923_pt1 | contig 10444 bp, 10 predicted proteins | sample PhyBR1_FD_201035 | JGI IMG/M metagenome (GOLD analysis project Ga0308157, IMG submission 201035) | Phyllosphere microbial communities from UC Gill Tract Community Farm, Albany, California, United States - DLSLB.R1 | ecosystem: Host-associated > Plants > Phyllosphere > Unclassified | place: USA... | reverse complement strand
TCTCTGCATGCTTACTTACCCATTGATCTTGCTGTCGAAACCAGTCAACCCCAATTTGTAAGACTGCAAAGATAAGCAAATAATTGGCCGTATTGCAAATGGCATTTTGGGCATATCCTTTCGTTGGAAGTTGCCGCTCGCTGCGCTCGCGCCAGCTTCCGCCTCCAGGCCGGGCTTTCCGTTGCAATTCCTCCCCGCCGCGGCGGGTCCGGGATTTCCACTGCAATCCCTTACGCGGGAGCCCGCATTCGTAGAAAAGTTGCTTTTAATTTCCAAGTTTATTTCAATGTTTTTTTGGAAAAGGGCGCGGCGGCCTGGCGGCCGCCGCGCCTTCTGCTTCCATTCACCTACCGCGCATCTTAAACGATCACAAAGTTTTCCCCGCTATTTCACTGTTTTTCTTGGGAATAACGCGGCGGCCGCCAGGCCACCGCGCCTTTTTACTTCCAATTCAGCTCCTACGCATCTTGGGCAACAACAATTTTCCCCCGCTATTTCCCTGTTTTTTTGGAAAATAACGCGGCGGCCTGGCGGCCGCCGCGCCCAACATTCCCCTTCATTTCACCTCCGCGCCTCCCAACCCCCACGCTCACCAAATTTTTCACCGCTATTTCACCCTTTTTTTCAATAATAAAAAGTTCAAAAACCATCAAATAACTAAAACTCTTAACACTATTTGGTCAGCAAAACTCTAAAAATTTCACAAAACTGGTTAAAAACCTTTAAACTTTTATGGCCCCAATTTTTTAGCCGCTAAAACACTGCTTTTTCCGATTATTTTTACCCAAATAAACTGCATGAAAATAAAACTACTTCTTCTCTTTTTTCTTACCATTTCCGCTGCCGCATTTTCTCAGCAATATGTCTTTGGGAAAATTTCCTCCGAGTTTGATACCGCTTTGGAAGAGGTGGTGGTCTATAATATACGCTCTGAAGAAAAGATATATTCCGACCGTTACGGAAACTTTATGATTGCTGCTAAAAACTACGATGAGCTGCGCTTTATAAAAGGCGGTTATGACAGAAGTTCAGTTAAAGTTTCAGCGCAAAACTTTTCCGCACCTTTGAACGTTATTTTATACAAATTACCGTATGACATCGCCGAAGTGGAACTAAAGCCACAACTTACCGGAAATCTCCGAAAAGATGTCAGATTACTGGATCAACCCGCAAAAATAATGGCGCTTAATAGCGCACTTGGTGCTTATATGCGTACACCGTCAACCGTCGTGGCACCAAAACTCAGCACACCTTCCGCCTTTACTGGTCCCAATTACAATGCGGGTCAGGTTCCGATTTTAAGCGTTGGGCCTGGCAGTAGCGGTAGCATTCTCGGGCTTGTTGCAAAATCTGTTTTTAAAAATAAAAATTCCGCGCCTACAACCGCCAATTATGCCGAGACGCAGGCATTTTACACCCGCATAAAACTGGAAATGGATCTTAGTTTCTACACTTCCCAGGGCTGGGACGAAGAGCAAATCGATAAGTTTTTGCTTTACGCAGATGCAAACTATTCTTTAGCCAAAAAATACCGGAAAGATTTCGATGTTTCAAACATCGATACCGCGCTGAAACTCGCTTATAAGGAATATGTAAAAACCCGCAAAATCGGTTTTTAATGTTCCGGATTTTTTTGCTGCTTTTCAGCCTTATTTTTTCAAATTTCTTTTCCCAGAAAATTTCCGGTCTCGTCCGCGACGAAGATGGAAATGCTTTGCCCGCCACGTTGGTATTTAATATGACGACGGAAGAAAAAATTTACACCAGTTTAAATGGTGAATTTTCAATTGATGCAGTTTCAGGTCAGGAGCTTCGTTTTGTGCGCTCTGGTTTCGAACGAAATTCTAAAATAATTAGCGCGACAGATTTTACTTCAAATCTGAATATTACGCTCACGCGCGACGCCGCTGAAATCGAAGAGGTGAAAATCGTGCGACTCACCGGCGATATTAATCAGGATTCCAAAAATTTAGCAAAAGGAGACAAAGTGCATCAGCTGCAGCGCGAAATCGGTGTACCGCTGCCTCCTGAAAAGCCACGTGAAAAACCTGCAGATTTTAAGAAAGATGTAGTCGGCAACTTGTTGAACTTAGCGGTAAGTCCGCAGGCGGTCTACGACCTCGTAAGTGGTGATGCGCGCCGCATGAAAACCGAATACCGTTACGAAGATATGCAGGACAATATCGCCTGGATTTTGGCTCGCGTTGATGAAAGCTATTTCACCGAACTCGGCATTTCGTCGGAAAAAAGCAAAGCTTTCGTGCAGTTTTCGCTCGGTATTGAACCTGAAATTTCCCGCGCCGTAAAAGCAAAAAATCTTTCTAAAGTGCTTTTCTATTTTGAAGAAACTTTACCAAAATTTCTAAACCGATAAAAATTCGCTGCTTTTTTGGCAAATTTTTTCTTTTTATATCCTTTTATTCTTACCTTGTTTTACGATAAAATACGAAAAAATGAACAGAAATATCATCACAATTGCCATTGCAGCGTTAGGTTTTATTATCGGTTTAGCACTTTTGGGCAGCGCCATTAAAAACCGAAACAAATCCGAGAACACCATTTCGGTTACCGGACTGGGCACCAAAAAATTCAACTCCGACCTTATCGCCTGGAACGGAAATTTTTCGCGCAACAGTTTTGAGCTGAAAACCGCTTACGATGCTTTGGCGAACGACAAAAAAATCATTGAAAATTATCTGCTCTCGAAAGGAATTCCAAAAAATGAAATGGTTTTTTCAGCTGTTGATATTCAGAAACAGTTTAATTATTCCACCGACAATATGGGCCGTAGCCAGCAGACTTTCAATGGATATCAGCTTTCCCAGCGCGTTTCGATCGACAGTAAAAATGTGGCGAAAATTGAAAATTTGTCCAGAAATATCACCGAAATCATCAACCTCGGTATTGAATTTACCTCTTCACCACCCAATTATTTCTACACCAAACTGGCGGATGTAAAACAGCAGATGATTGCGGATGCCACCAAAGATGCGAAACAGCGTGCGGAAAAAATTGCTGAAAATGCCGGCGCAAAACTCGGTAATCTTAAAAAAGCGACCATGGGCGTCACGCAGATTACGGAACCCAATTCCACCGAAGAATTTTCCTATGGCGGTACTTTCAATACCTCATCAAAGGAAAAAGAAGCCAGCATTACCATCAAGCTGGAATATGAAGTAGATTAAATCTGACCGTATATTACTTACGCTTACAGCAAAAAACTTCAAAATAAAAATCCCTGCCAACACTTGGCTCTTTTCACTTTTTACTTCATACATCCTACATCCTACATCCTACTTCCTACTTCCTTACCGATACACCACATCGTAAATTTCCTCTTTAATCCAGTCGGTTTTCTCTGGTTTCCAATTCGCGAGCAAACAGAGATTCAAAGAATTTTTCTCTGGATCGTACGGCGGCTGCACATAATTTTCATCAATGATGTTAAAACCATTCTGTTCGTAAAAAGAAATGCGGCGTTTTGCATCTTCATCTAAATCTGAAGGTTCGGCTTCCAAAACAATGTGCAGGTATTTTTTAAACAGATCGGCAAGAATCTCCGAGCCGTATTTTTTGCTGCGGAACTCCGAAAAAATTTCAAAATGTTCCAGAAAGACAAAATCCGTCATTTCCCAACAAATGAGGTAACCAATATTTTCGAGTTCGCGTAAAACCGAATAAACCTTCACTTTCTGGTTCATAAAAAGTCCGCGGAACTGCTTTTCGTTTCGCTGTTCGTCTGCGGGAAAGGTCTCGCAGTATGATTTATATATTTCCAAAGCACGAAAATCATCGTGCTGACTGATTTCTAAATATTCCATTTAAAGTAGAGAATTACAGGTCGAAAACGCTCGGTCGGCGCGTGATAAACATATCTTTTACCCAAAGTGTAAAAGCAAGGCCGAGGTAAATTAAAAAGAAAACGCCCGCGGTGGCGAAAGTGGAGTAGATGAAAAATACGCGCAGTTTAGAAACCGGAATCCCGAGTTTTGCGCCCATTCTGGTGAGAACGCCAAACCACTGGCGCTCCATATTATGTCTGAGATTGGTGAACATTTGTTTCATAGTAAAACGTAAAGATAATATTTTTATCCACGGTTAAAACGAGATTTTTCGCAGCTTTCGCCCGAAATAAATTAGGTTCTCACCGTAATTTTTTACTTACAATTTTCGACCCAAATTTGCTCAATTTCCGTTTTCGAAACTAATTTAAATGTAGAATAGATTTTGCCGCTGCGCTGAAATTTATAACTTTGGTCTTCAAAGTGCTTTTTATGGAATCAAAAAATTATCACGAAGATCTTTCGCACATCCGTTCGATGATGGAACGCAGCTCGCGCTTTCTTTCTTTAAGCGGAATTTCCGGTATTGGTGCCGGCGTGGTGGCGCTTTTCGGCGCTGCTTACGTCTATTTTGTGCTTCAGCAGAATAACGTTAATTATTTTGACGGTAAACAAAACGTTTTCAGCACCGAGCTTATTACGGAGCTTGCGGTTATCGGCGTGGTGATTCTGCTATTGGCGGTTTTCAGCGGCTATTTTTTCACCTCCCGCAAAAGCAAAAAAATCAATCAACCGATCTGGAATAAAACTACGCAGCGTATGCTTTCCGATTTTGCCGTTCCGCTTTTTGCAGGCGCGGTTTTCTGTTTCGCACTGCTTTATCACGGTTTACTGCTTTTTATTGCGCCTGCGACGCTTATTTTTTACGGTTTAGCTTTGGTAAACGCCGAAAAGCACACCCTGAACGACATTAAATATCTGGGTTATTGCCAGATTATTTTGGGTTTGCTATCGTTGTTTTTTCTGGGCTGGGGCTTGGTTTTTTGGGCAGTTGGTTTTGGAATTCTGCATATTATCTACGGCGCCGTGATGTACAGAAAATACAGGTAAATCGGAAAAATATAAGCTTTTAGCGGCAAATTTTTCGGAATTAAAAATTGAAAAAATATGCCGTTTAAAGGGCAAAAATTTGTGAATCAAAAAGAACGAAATGCTCAACATCAATAAACTCAACAAAGAATTCGAAAGTCGCGTCAGACTCGGCATCATGTCGGTTTTGATGGTGAACGAATGGGTTGATTTTACTGAAATGAAAAACCTGCTGGAAATCACCGATGGTAATCTGGCGAGCCACAGCACGGCCTTAGAAAAATCAAAATATATTGAAGTGAAGAAAGAGTTTGTCGGAAAAAAACCAAAGACGTCTTACCGCGTCACCGCGTCTGGTAGAGAGGCGTTCCGGGAACATTTATCGGGACTTGAAAAATTATTGGGTAAATAAACCCTTTTTTTATTTTTTAACTTTGAAACACAAAGCACTTTGACTATATTTGTTTTTTAATTTTGAAATAAACAGGACAACAGAATCCACAAATATTAAACCATGAAAACACACCAGCTTATTTTGCTTTCCACCGTACTTTTTGTAACCATTTTTTATGGTGAAGATTTAGGGCTAAATTTTAGTATTTTGGGAATCTCCTATGCCGTCCTTGCATTAATAACTTCACCTGAAAAGCGGCGAGATCCCCTATTTTTAATTTTATTTGCAACTACTGTATTTTCCAGTTTGGCATTTGCGTGGTTTGGTGACTTTGCCTCATTTTTAGCGGTTTTCACCTCGGCTTTCTTATTAGCCTTTCAGAAAAAACGTCAGGATTTACGGAACATTCTGGTAATTCCGGTTTTTGTATTAAATTTTTTTACATTTCCTTACCGTTTTTTACAGTTCGAAGATTGGTTGCCGAAAAATGACCGGATGGAAAGCTTCAAAAAAGTAATTGCAGTGGTGTTGATTCCCGCGCTTTTGATACTGGCATTTGTCGGGGTGTATGCTTTAGGAAGTGAACATTTTTCCTCTGTTTTTTCGAATTTAAAATTTGATTTCAACCTCTGGCAATTTATCGTCCTCAGTGCATTGGGTTTCTTTTTAGCATTTAATTTTTGGAATTTTCAAATTCCCTCGTTTTTTTATTCTTTAAATCAAAATCTTAAAAATGAATTTTCCAGCACGTCAGATACGCGACCTGTATTTCCATTTCTGGATATCACTACACAAATTCGAAGTGGAATAATATCAATTTCTGCCTTAAATATTTTGTTACTTATTTTTATCATAACTTTTAATTATGAACAGTTTGTAGAACTTCCGAAAGTGGCCTCGCAACTTTCTGCCGAAACACACGATAGGGTAAATGCGGTGATTTTATCTGTTTTTATGTCGATTTTGGTCATCATGTTTTACTTTCAAAAAAGTTTGCATTTTGATCCTCACTCAAAAGTTTTCAAAACACTAACCAAAATCTGGATTTTCTTAAACACGCTTCTGCTGCTGTCTGCCGCGGCAAAAAATGCGGAGTATGTGCTCAATTTCGGTTTTACATACAAGAGATTGGCGGTGTTTGCTTTCTTGATATTGTCCTTTATCGGTCTGATTATCAGTTTTCTAAAGATTCAAAAACAAAAGCCAAATGCTTATATTTTTAATCATATGATGTGGTATTTTTACGGCGCAATTTTGGTTTGCAGTTATTTCAATTGGGGTGGTTTTCTTACTTCGCAGAATTTGAAAAAGAACAATTTTGATCTTCAATATCATTTCCGGTCAGTAAATTTTAATCAAAAACAATTACTGGAATTTGCTGAAAAAAAAGGTGATTTAAAGCTTACACAAGGACTTCAAAAAAAGATTACAGAGGAAAAACGTAAACCTTTTTTATCGAAAATTATTTATTACCACAAACTTAATTAAAATGAAAAACGCAATTTTAATTTCCACGCTTTTGCTCATGTCCTGCAACCAAAAAGAAACCGTTTCCGAAACTTCAACCACGGATTCTACCACCATTCCTGCGAAATCAGATACACAACTAGCGCCCGCGCCCGATAGTGGCATTGTGGTAATTCCCGAAAAAACACCGCAAGTTTCACCAACTTTCCGTACCGTAGAAAACGGAAAAATCACCAAAACCATCAGCGCGGATATGCTGCCAGTCACGCTTACCGATGAATTCACCACCGTAAATCAGGAATACATCATCAAAATTAAAAACTTCAACCGTCCGGAAATTTTCGGCGTTATTTCGCCCAAAAATTCGAAAATGAATATCCGTTTCAATCAAATCAAGCTGCCCGACAGCAGTTTCGACGGACCGTTCGGTCGCGAAATCTCCTATGAAACTCCGCAAAAAGGCGAAATCTGGCTGCTCATAGGCAAAAGCAATATGGCTTCTGGCGAAATCACCGGAAAATTTTCGGTTTCGCTCAAATAATTAATAAGGAACAATTAATAATGAATAATTAATAGTTGTCAACTTTCAACTATCGACTATCCACTATCAACTTGCATCCAACATCTAATCTCTTTTCCCCAAAGTTAATCTTCTGTTAATTTCCTCCGTTGGTATAATTTCTGTGGTACGGATTTACAATCCAAAATTTATACTATGAAAAATTTATTTTTTGCCGCAGTAGCCGCCACGGCAACGCTTACGGCTTGTAGCACCGTTTCCTCGATTTTACAGAACACTTTTCCGTACACCGCTACGGTTTTGGTTACGGCAAATTCGCCGGTTAATACCACCTTGTCCACCGTTTCGCCGGCACAAAGCATCAATCAGCTTACAGGCGCAGGTGCAAATGTGAAAGACATCAGAGTTTCCAACGCGAGTTTATCCGTAGATTCCAACACCAGCATGGGCATTTTCTCCTCGGTGAAAGTTTATCTTTCCGGTGGAAGTTCCGGCGAAGTTTTGGTGGCGTCGCGTGAATCAATTCCGGATAATGTTGGAACTACGCTTTCACTGGACATCAACACTTCACAGACTTTAGATGCTATGATGCGTTCCGGCGCTGTTCAGCAAAGACTTGTTTACGTTTTGAAACAGTCGCCAACCACCGATGTTTCCGTAAAAACCTCAATTGGTTTTAGCAGCGTTCCGGTAACAAATCCGTAAATTTTTCAGGAGCTAAAAAAAAGTTTTCATCTTTTGAAGATTGTAACCGGCTTTCACTACTCGCTTCCCGATCAAATGCATCGGGAGAGCTCAAACAGGCCGTTCAATCCGGGCTAAATGAAGATTATTTATATCAACAAAAAAAACCGACTGAAACGTCGGTTTTTTCGTTTTTAGCTAAAAGCTGTTTTATTTATTTTTCTTGAAGAATTCAATTCCGCAGGTTAAGAAAGCTTTGAAATCCTCTTTCGGCATATATCCGGAAACCGGCGCATTTATGACTTTTCCGTCTGGCGAAACCAGCACATAATGCGGCTGCGAGTTGTTATTGAAATTGATTTGCTGGAACAGACTCCACTTATCACCAATGGTTTTAATTTTCTTTTTCTGTCCATTTCCCATATCGATGGAGGTTTGCTCGGTTTCCGGCAACGCTTCTTTATCATCGATGTAGAGAGACGCTAAAACCACTTCATTCTGCAGAATCGGTAAAATATCCGGCTCGCTCCAGACGAATTCTTCCATTTTACGGCAGTTTTCACAACCGTAGCCGGTGAAGTCGATAAGCAAAGGTTTATTTTCTTTTTTCGCAATTTCAATAGCTTCGAAATAATCGTGCGACGGGTGCATTCCCAAAATTCCATCACCTTCTTTGTGGAAATAACTCACGTTGATCGGTGGCAAAATTCCGCTTAAATGCTGTAATCTAGGTCTTTCCGCCGGGAATAAACCTTGAATCAAATAAATGATAAATCCAATCCCAAGTACACCAATAATCTTTCGGGTCAGTGAAATCTTAGGTTTTTTGTCATCATGAGGAAATCTTATTTTCCCGAATAAATACAGCACCAAACCAATCGCGATTAAAATCCAGAGTGCAATGAAAAGTTCTCTTTTCAGGAAAAATGTTTTCGAAACCAAATCTGCTTTCGAAAGGAATTTTAAAGCAAGTCCCAGTTCAATAAAACCTAAAACTACTTTTACCGTGTTCATCCAGCCGCCGGATTTCGGCAAACTTTGCAACGCTTGTGGGAAAAGTGCTAAAAGTCCGAAAACGATCGCCCAGCTTAATCCAAATCCTGCCAAAGCAAAAGTCAGCAGCATCGGGATGTTCGCAGAACCGGTTACGGCGCTTCCAAGCAAACTTCCTAAAATGGGCCCGGTACAGGAAAATGACACGATGACCAGCGTCAGCGCCATGAAAAAGATACCGACGATTCCGCCTGCATCTTCGGCTTTTGAAGATTTATTCGCAATGGAGCTCGGCAAAGTAATGTCGTAGTAGCCAAAGAAACTTCCCGCAAAAAAGAGGAAAATGATGAAGAAGGCCACGTTCAGCCAAACACTTGTGGAAATTTGGTTGAAAATATTTCCGGCAATTCCGTCAATAATATGGAAAGGCACACTTAACAAAACGAAAATAAGCAGGATAAAAAAGCCGTAAATAAAGGCGTCGCGTTTGCCTTTCGATTTATCTTTCGAACCTTTGGTGAAGAAAGAAACCGTAAGCGGAATCATCGGGAAAACGCACGGCGTGAGCAATGCGATTAAACCACCGAAAAATCCGAGAAGTAAATAAGTCCAGAAATTTTCGTCGTTTTGCTGTGCTTCAATTCCGCAATCGGTCATCGGATTTTTAAAATCCAGAGAAGTAACTTTTAAACCTTCCTGTTCCACTTTTATTGGCGAAACGGTTGTGGCCACTTCACCTGCGGCTGGAACAGAATCCATTTCTGTTGAGGTTACTGCCGACGTTGGTTCAGCTGCAGTTTCTTCCGGTGAAACTACTGCAATTCCCGCCGCAGTCGGCGCGATTTTTTGGTCAAACTCCAACGTGTTGGGTGCTAAACAAACACGGTCATTACAAGTTTGATACGTAATTTCTGCAGTAACACTGGCCGGTTTCGCGTTGTTTTTAAGTTTGAATTTTTGCTTAAACAGCACCAAATCAGAATAATAAACGATTTGAGCGCCAAAAGCTTCGGAGAATTCGTCGTGCTTTTTACCGACTTCAACTACACTGCCGATGAGCTGAATTCCTTCTTTGCTCGTAAGCAACATTTCCGTAGGAATCCCGGAATCGGGCGGCAAATCTTTGGAATAAATATGCCAGTTTTTTTCGATGGTTGCCGTTAAAACTGCTTCATATTCATTGTTGGGAAGCGAATTAATATTGTATTTGAATTTTACAGGATCTTTTATCTGTGCCGAAATTCCCTGAAAAAGAAAAACAACAATCAGAATCAGCCAATTTTTAAATTTCATTTCTAAATTTTACGTTTTGTGCTGCTTTTTACGCACTATATTTTTACATTAAAACCTTCAGCATCAAGCTTGTTAGTCGCAAATCTGCGGTCCTGGCGGAAGGGAAGAATTCCCAAAACATCGTCTTTTCCGTCGGTTAAAAGCCAGATTTTTTGCTGCGCTAAAATAGGGATTTTTTCATCCTTAAAAAATTTTGAAATTTTCTTTTTGCCTATCATGCCG
>Ga0308157_10009921_pt1 | contig 10444 bp, 13 predicted proteins | sample PhyBR1_FD_201035 | JGI IMG/M metagenome (GOLD analysis project Ga0308157, IMG submission 201035) | Phyllosphere microbial communities from UC Gill Tract Community Farm, Albany, California, United States - DLSLB.R1 | ecosystem: Host-associated > Plants > Phyllosphere > Unclassified | place: USA... | reverse complement strand
GTGACCTTCGCCACGCCGCAGGGGCGGGCACCGACGGTGGATGCGTCCTCGGTGACGCCAGCGTACTTCGGCAACGATGCCGCGCAGCTGACGCTGCACAAGGAACTGCTTGAGAAACTGGCGCTGACCTCGCCGCCCGCTTCGCCGGTGGTCAGCCTGGCGCGCATCGAGCAGCAGGGTTACGCGCGTTTCGATGCGGTCTACATTCCCGGTGGCCACGCGCCGATGCAGGATCTGCTGAAGAGCCCGGCGCTGGGCCGGCTGCTGGCCGACTTCCACCAGCGCAACAAGACGACCGCGCTGGTCTGCCACGGGCCGATCGCACTGCTGTCCACGCTGCCGGATGCAGCGGGTTTCGTGGCGAAGTTGGAGGCGGGTGCGACGCCGGCTACGCCGAAGTGGATCTACAGCGGCTACCAGATGACGGTGATCAGCAACCAGGAAGAAGAGCAGGCCAAGCCGCTGCTGGGTGGCGGTGAGATGAAGTTCTACCCGCAGACCGCGTTGCAGCGGGCGGGTGCGAAGTTCAGCAGCAACGCCACGCCGTGGACCGGGCATGTGGTGGTGGACCGCGAGCTGATTACCGGGCAGAACCCGGCTTCGGCGTTGGAGGTGGGGCAGCGGTTGGTTGAGCGGTTGAAGTAAGGCAGACACCAAGGCATCGGCTTTTCGGCGACTCCCGCGCGCGGTGCGCGGGACGCCCCTGCAACTACTCAAAGGACAACCCACGTGGATCTTCAATTGGCGGGCAAGACCGCACTTGTGACCGGCGCGACCGCCGGTATCGGCCTGGCTATCGCGCGCACGTTGGCACGCGAAGGCGTAAGTGTGACCCTCACCGGGCGTGACCCGGGAAAGCTGCAGGCAGCCATGGCCGAGATCAGCGCTGGGGCGCCGGGCGCGCAACTGGCTACGGTGGTGGCTGATCTGGCCAGCGCCGAGGGCGCGGCCACCGTGATCGCGGCACAGCCTGACACCGATATCCTGGTCAACAACCTGGGCTACTACGAAGCCAAGGCCTTCGCCGACATCAGCGACGATGACTGGATGCGCATGCTGGAGGTCAACGTGCTGTCCGGCGTGCGCCTGTCGCGGCACTACTTCCCGCGCATGCTGGAACGTAATTGGGGCAGGGTGATCTTCATGTCCAGCGAGGTAGGCGCGTTCACGCCGCCGGACATGGTGCACTACGGGGTGAGCAAGTCGGCGCAGCTGGCGGTATCGCGTGGTATGGCCGAGCTGACCCAGGGCACCGGGGTGACGGTCAACAGCGTGCTGCCCTCAGCCACGCGCTCGGACGGCATCGTCGAGTACCTGCGCCAGACGGCGCCGCGACCAGGCATGACCGATGCGCAGATTGAAGCGCACTTCTTCCAGACCTACCGGCCCAGTTCGCTGATCGCGCGGATGATCGAGGCCGACGAGATCGCCGCGATGGTGGCACTGCTGGCCAGCCCGCTGGGCGCGGCCTCCAATGGTGCCGCGGTGCGCGTAGAGGGCGGGACGTACCGATCCATTCTGTGATGCTGCGGTTGGGCCGGTTTGGCACCTGACGGGGTGCGTGGCACCATGGCGGACCGGCTCCGCCCTATGCGCGGGGCCGTTTTTCCAGGCAAGCGCTTCAACACGATATGCGAACGTCCATCCTCTTGATCTTCTCTGCTCTGTGCCTGGCGCTGCTGTCCGGCTGCGCCAGTGGCCCGGAAGAGCACACCTCAGGCCGCGAGATCACCGGTGCGTTCGTGGCCGACGACGGCCAGCTGTACCTGCTGCCGCGCTATGACGAGCCGATGCGCTTCGACGCTGCGCCGTTCCGTGATTACCGCGCGCTGATGGACAGCCCGCTGCGCGGGGCGGTGGTGTGCGCGCAGATGTACTTCCATGAGGATTGGCGCGACCCGGCCAACAAGGCAAAGGTGCACGGCAGCTACGCCCTGCTGCTGCGGCCGGAGCAGGTGACGGCGGAGCAGGCCGCGCAGTTCAAGCTGGAGCGGATTGAGGTTACGCCGCGTGAGGCCAAGGTGGTGGACGAGCGAGCGCGCTACTACCTGCCGCTTGAGCGGACGCGTTACTCGCTGGCGTTTGATCGCGCCTGCACTCTTTCGAAGAAGGGCGGCAGCTATTACAGCGCGCTGTTCGAGGGCGATGGCGAGCGGGTGCGGTTGCCCGACGCTGCTGCCTTGGCCGAGAAGGCGAGGCTGGCGCAGCCGATCAGTGCGCGGGCGGTGCGCATCCTGCCGGAGCGGGAGGATACGCCGGGTGTGGGTTCGGCGGCCGGCAAGGTGTTGGGCGCGGCGTTGGTGCCTGTGGCGGTTCCGGTGTTTGTGTTGAGCCTGCCGTTCCTGGGGCCGGATCATTGGAAGTGATGGGGCGTTGAAGCCAGAGCATCCACGCGTGGCGTGGATCTACTGAGACTGCGGGGTAAGTTGAGGAAAGACCGTCGGTCGGGGCCATGACAGCCGCTACACTGGCTGCCTGTGCCCGATGGAAGCTCGCCGATGTTCAACGGAAAAGTCGCGGTGGTCACCGGCTCCACCAGCGGTATCGGTCTTGGCATTGCCACTGCGCTGGCGCGGCAGGGTGCCGACATCGTGCTGAATGGCTTCGGCGATGCGGCGGAGATCGAACGCATCCGTTCCCGCCTGGAAACCGAATTCGGTGTGCGGGTGGCGCACGATGGCGCCGACCTGTCTCGCGGCGACGCCGTTCGGGACATGATCGACCACGCTGTGGCGACGATGGGGCGCATCGACATTCTGGTGAACAACGCGGGCATCCAGCACACCGCGTCGATCGAGGAATTTCCCGTCGAGAAGTGGGATGCGATCCTCGCGCTGAATCTGTCGGCGGTGTTCCACTCAACGGCGGCGGCGTTGCCCTATATGAAGCAGCAGGGGGCCGGTCGCATCATCAACATCGCGTCGGTGCATGGGCTGGTTGGGTCGGTGAACAAGTCGGCCTATGTGGCGGCCAAGCATGGCGTGGTGGGATTCACCAAGGTGACCGCGCTGGAGAACGCCGGCACGGGCATTACCGCCAATGCCATCTGCCCGGGGTGGGTGCGCACGGCGCTGGTCGAGCAGCAGATCACGGCCTTGGCCGAGCGCGAGGGGACGGACCAGGAGTCTGCCGCCCGTGCGCTGCTGGCCGAGAAACAGCCGTCGTTGCAGTTCGTGACGCCCGAGCAGCTGGGCGAGATGGTGGTGTTCCTGGCCTCGGATGCCGCGGCGCAGATCACGGGCACGGCGCTGCCGGTGGACGGGGGTTGGACGGCGCGGTAGCCACAGGTCATGTGCGTGTTTCTCTGCATTACCTGCCATCGCTTCGTGCCTGACGCCGGCGCGGCACACCGCTTGATGGGGCTGATGCAAATGCCCGGATTAACGAGCGGACGCGAAGAGACGGCCTGCTGGGTGCCCAGTTCAGTCCCGCTGGATTCGGCGCAACCAGGTGTCCCACGATTCAAGCCGCACTTGTGGTGACGTTCCGCGTTCGTAATCGTGGCGTTTGCGGCTCTCTTGCAGATCGTTCTGGGTTCGCCCGCCGATGATCACAGAGCGGATATTGATGTCCTTATCGGGATCTACCTCAAGAGGGGCGTTTGGGCCCAGGAATGCGTTATGGAGCGGGCTGCCGCGCTCGGCCTCGGCACGGATACGGTGCAGCTCGCGGCGCGTGGCTTCCGGATTGCGACAGAACAATCCGAGTCGCTTGCGGAGCTGGCCTGCGGCTTCCAGTACCTTGTGGTTGAACTCTTGGTAGTGGTTGACATTGACGAGGTTGAATTCGGCTCCCTTGACCTCGATCAGAATGATATCCATCCGCGACCGGCCGGTGAACACGGCAAAATCCACCGAGCCGTCGCCGAAGGGCAGTTCCGAAAAGCAGATGTACTCGCCGTCTGGCGACGCGAATGCTTCGGCGATGATGGAAAGATCGCTCTTGAGCAGACGTTGGAGCTCGCGTTCTCCACTTCCGGCTTCGACAAGTGCGCGTACGGAAGAGCGTGAGATCATCCCTTCCGCGATCTCGAGCTTGCGCTTGGTGATCTCGGGAGACTCGGGCCAGGGCGAACCATCAAAACGGCTTGTGGAGAGTCTGAGCGTTTCGGCTCTGCCGACGATCCGCTTGTTGGTCTCAGTGCGGTCTTCAAGCTCGTCCGGATCGCATCCGAGCAGGGCAATCGCTGCCTCTTTCGAGATCGAATGCCAGTTGACGCTGGGCGACACCCGTACCTGATCAAATGTGTCGCGTTCCGGGTCAGGATCTTCGTAGTGCTCGATGAAGATCGTTGCACCGAGGGCCAACCCGCTGTCCTCGATTCGGTCCACGATCATTTCAATGGCATTGGTGACGGAACGCCCATTATTGCAAGCGCCAAGATCTGTGATGAGAACGCGCGGGCCGCCCTCGCCAGAGAAAACCCGAAGACGGCACATGCCCTTGGATTGCGGATGATAGTCGCCTGCATAGCTGAGCACTGTATCTACAACTTTCATTCTGCGCTTGCCTTCGTTCCTTCTTGGAGTGGACAACAATGTGCGTCGAGCGTTTCACACGTAATCGGGATAATCCCTACAGTCTTCATAGGGCGAGCGACGGTTGAAGTTCAGCGGCCAAGGCTGCTCATATCGGACATTCATTGAGCCGGCTGTACCCGCTGCTGCAGAATCTGCGGCGCCGACAGGGTAGCGGGGAGAGTGAACAGCGCCAAGGATGGCTGCGAGCGATGCTGGAGTGGCCGGCGTCAGAACGCGGTCGGAAATGGTTTGGCGCGAATGAGTGGGGGCCGGTGTTCAATCGGTGCTGGCCGCACGCGTGGCAGCGGGACGTGATGGCTTGGGTCGAAGGCTGTGCTCAGCATGTCGGCTTCTGCATCTTTCGCTGACGCAAAGCACCCTATCTGCGGCGTGATCCGTGCGTCGATGCTGAGAAGGTTTCCTTTTCCTTCAGGCGCTTATCGAACCGGGGCGTTTCGCCAGGCGCGGTGCCTCTGGATACAGTCTTGGAAGCGCCGTTAGTTTCGTGTTGCTGGCGTTCGCGCCGGCGCTCGCCTCGCACGGAACGCAGATATGGGTCGATTGATCGTAGTGGTAGGAGACAGCACCAGTGGCGGTGGACGGGTCATTACCGGTTCGGCTTTCACCGATATCCATGGCAGCGCCGTCGCCCGCATCTCGGACAAGGCGACGTGCCCGAAGCATCAGGGCATCTTCCCGATCATTACGGGCGACGGCTCGTGGCTAGTGGACGGGCAGCCGGTCGCCCGCGATGGCGATCGCCTGTCATGTGGGTGCAGCTTGTTGGCAGGCACGCAGTTGACGACGCATATTGCAGCGGGGGGCGCGCCGGTGCCCGACCAGCCGAATGCGGTTGAGGCGGCTCAGTCGCCACCGAAGGCTGCCCCTGCGGTGACCAGTAAGCCGATCTGTAAGGCCTGTCTTCTGGCTGCAGCCGGACACGGCACGGCTTTCCTGCGGAGGTGATCATGGACTATGCCATCGTTGATGCCGCTCATTCTGCCGATACGGCCGCTGTTCTGCGTCGTTATGCGGCGACCGGCAGGGCGTGGTCGTTGTTTGCACGACAGCCAGAGAGCCCTCACGCGGATGCGGGGCCCTGGCTGATCCAGTTGAATGAGGATCAGGCACTACATCAGTGGTTGTTCAACCTTGAAGTGCTTCCCGGCGTAGTCTGCCGCTTTATCTGCGCGGAAGACGCCGACGATGTCGTTGCACATCTTCAGTCCCGTATGGAGCTGCAGTTGCAGGACGGAAACAGGGCCCTGTTCCGGTTCTGGGACGGGCGCGCGTTGTACCGGATGTGGGGCGTGATGACCTGGGCGCAGAGAGCGGCGTTCATCGCACCGTTCACGCGCTGGTCGGCGAGGTTGCAGGACCGGAACTGGGAGTTGGATCACGCGACTATGGAGAAACTTTGGTGCTGACACTGGATGCACGACAGGAGGCGCTGTTGCGCTTGCCGGATCCGTTCTCTTTCCTGCCCCGGCTTGCGGCTGAGATCCGGCGTGACCTGCCGGAACGGGTCATGGGGCTGGATGACGCTGCACTGCTGGCGGAGACTGATCGCTGCTACACCTATGCGGCCTATGAACTTGGCATCACCCACCTGCCTGTACTTGTGGCATGGACCAAGACGGATGTCGGCAGCGGCGGAGAGCTTCATCGCAATGCCGAGGTCGACATCGCCCTGCGTCACGCGGGCAAACCCAACATCCAGGCCGCAGATCTGCTGGGGGCCTTGGTCGCCCTGCATCGCTGGCCGAAGGGAAGTGTGTAATGGCCGCCATTCCGATTCGCTGGGGACTGGGAAAGCTGGCCGAGCGGGCTGCGGCTGCAGCGGCGGCCGCCGCTGCGGCGAATGCGGCGAAGGATGTGGTGAAGGACACACCTGGCGTGAGGGCTCGCGAGGCGGAGTGTGCCGATGCCCAGGACGCCAGTGACTGCAACGAGTGCCAGCTCGCCAATGGCAGGGTAGGGCAGCCGCCTACGCCCAGGTATCTGACCGCGCGTACACGCATCAACTATGACTACCAACTCCAGATTGCGAATATGCATGCCGACCCAGAGCGGTTTGGCTATGTGAGACGTGGCGATGGCTCGGACACTATCGTGAACATCGATCTTGAAACCGCCAAGAGCTTCTTCGGGCGAGGTGGCGAGTACACGACGCTGGAATGGCTGTATGCGGGCATCTCGTTTGATGGCTTCTGGGGGAGCCGATGCACGGTGGTGGAGGCGAAGGCGAACTTTGGTAGCTTCTTCAATGAATATGGTGATCCGGCGAAACCGTTCACCCCGATCATTGTCGGTGGATGGGTGGCAGGTTACATAGAGCAACTTGCAATAATTCAGCCAACCTCGCCGCGGGGCAGGTTGGAGTGGCATTTCATGGATGTAGCTGCCTACGAGGCGGCGTTGGCGGCCGGTATCCCCGCCACTAGCGCATTCCATACGCCGTACCTGCTCGGGAGATTTCCATGAATAGCACGCTGGTCTTCAGCTTCAGGCCATCCACCCTGAGCACAGTAGCGTTCCTGGATGAGACCAATTCATGGCTGGCACTACTGGGGCGTGCACACCCTGACTTTTCCGAGTGGTGGATTCCGCCGCAGGGGCCGGGCGGTGATTTTGTTTCCTTCCGAAACCGCAACAATATCATCGAGAGAATGGGGAGCGATGCGAAGCGCTTGGACGCAGAGTACGGTGTCGGTGCGGGGGGAGGGCGGACCTCGGTTGCAAGCATGGTCTTGACGAATGCGGGCTGTGAGAAAGATTGGCATCGGAAAGGCAGAGTCGCGCTCTATGTCAATCTGGGCATGGGGCAGCTGCGCCTTGCAATAAGCGTGATCGATGGGGCGTATCGCGATCCAGGGGCGTTGCTGTGGAGCTTGCTTTCATGCACTGCGGAAGACAGTCGAGTGCAGTTTGCGCAAACAAATGTTCGTCAGAAGCTAGGGAGTGAGCTGGTGCTGTACAGCAGGGACCGTGCACCGTTTCCTCACCGTGATTACCTCGGCTGGATGGGCTATGTGAACGTTGCGCTGACACAGGACCAGCTTCCTGAGGCTGCTCGATTGGAACGGAGAGGCCAAGGGACGCTGATTCTCTCGACCGAAGTTCTTGATCTTTCAGATCCCCATGCGGTCATGCAGGCCAACCAGGTGGAGATGCGCCTGGTTGATCTGGAGCTGCTGCCGGTCATTGATCCTGCACTGAAATAGCAGCGCCAGCTGCTTGAACGGTTGGTATGAACATCTCTCTGATATGCCGGTTTCCCCCGATGGCTCGAATCCCCGGACAGGTATGGGAGGACATCTCGAGAATCACCTCCAATCTGTCGAAGGTGGATCCGAGTTTCGGGCTTTGGTGGGTTAATCCTCGGTCCGCAAAGGACCGCTACATCCCTGCTTGCGATCGTGAAGCATTTGCCACGCGCATTGCAGGAGATGACACCAGGATTGCCCGGAAGTATCCCAGTCAGCCTTCGATAGGAAGCAACGGTGCAATTCTCACAAATGCCGGAAATGATAAGGATTGGCTGAGGCGAGGGGGTGTAGGGCTGAGCTATCAGCCACCGCTTGGGGTGCTTCGACTTCACGTGGATCGCATCGAGGAGGTATTCGCATCGCCATCCAGTCTTCTGCGATCCACTATTTCGGCGCTGCTGGATAGTCTCCCCATCACGTTTGCGCAGACAAACGTTCAGCAGCTCGTGGAGGGTGAATTGCTGCTCTACAGCGTCGACCGTTCCCCGTTCCCGCACCGCGAGTTCCTGGGTTGGATGGGCTACGTAGACGTCCCGTTGACCCGAGACCAGGTTCCTGCCGCGGCAAGGCTTGAGCGACGGGGCGGTGGCACCCTCATCCTCGCCACGGAGGTACTCGACCTTGCCGATGCGCACGCCATCAAGCAGGCCAACCAGGTCGAGATGAGCCTGGTTGACCAGGGGCTGCTGCCGGTTACGGATCCCTTGCTGGGGTAGCGCGATCCATGCTGGCCGGTGACTCAACTCGGCTTTGCAAATACATCCAACCCTTTGCCCGTCTCCAACAACGACTTCAGGCTCGACAGCACGATCGGCCAGCCCTGGCGGATGCCGGTGTCCATGCCGCTGCCCGGTTCCAGCTCGTCGTGGGTAACGGTCAACCGCACCATGTCCTGGTACGGCACGATCTCGAACGTCACCCGGCTGTAGGCTTTCGGATCGTCCGCCTGCGAGGCGCCGGCCCAGGTGATCACCAGCCGCGAGGGTGGAGTGCTTTCCACCACGTCGCCAACCAGTTCGACCGAGCGCGTTTCGTTGGCGCGCACATGTTGCCAGCGCGAGCCGGGTTTCCAGTCCGATACGTTTTCATGGCCCCAGTAGGTGCGGGCAATCTCCGGCCGGGTGATGGCTTCGAACACCTTCTGCGGCGTGGAGGCGATATAGATCACGTGGATGAAACGGGTGGATTCAGCGCTCATCGTCATTGTCCTTCCAGTTCCTGTTTGAGGTCATGCAGCAGGCTCAGGCGCTGCTGCTCGAACTTGCTTACCCAGCGCGTATAGACATCGTGCAGCGGCACCGGGTTGATGAAGTGCAGCTTCTCGCGGCCACGCCTGACGGTGCTGATCAGGTTGGCGTCTTCCAGCAGGCCCAGGTGCTGGGTGACCGATTGCCGGGCCATGTCCAGGTGTTCGCAGAGCTGGCCCAGGGTCTGGCCGTTGTCTTCGCAGAGCAGGTCCAGCAGCGTGCGGCGCGTGGGGTCGGCCAGTGCCTTGAACACCTTGTCTGCATCCATGGGGGCTTCAGTTCCAGTTGTCGATCTTGACGTCGTGCGGGCTGGGCTGGCCGCGCCCGGTGTCCAGCACAGTGCCGTCTGGGTGGCGGTCGCCGGTGGTGTCCTCGGCCCACCAGGCGGCGACGCCTTCGGCGGTGGCCAGGGCCTGGTAGACCTGGGCTGATGGGGCGTTGATGCCGACTCTGTGTGCGATATCCACCATGACTGCGGCTCCACGGTGGGCGGCGGGGTGCCGTCCGTGGGAGAACAATAGGCAGGTAAATGCCTGCATGTCAACTGTGTCCGATGGATTTTCAAGCGGGGGAGTGCCGGCCGCTGGCCGGCAGCCTGGGCGGAGTTGGGTGACTGCAGTTGCCGGCCAGTGGCCGGCACTACCGGTCAATGCAGCGGCGTGGATCAACGGCGTGACGCTGGTCGGCAATGCTGGACGCGTCGGATGTGGCGGTGGCGGTACGCCATCGACAGGTTCCAGCGCTGGTTCACTGCCGTGGCGACGGCTGACGGCTGACGGCGGTTGAGGCCGTTGGAATCGCGGGGACAGCAAGCACCTGCGTCACTGCGTCGCAGCCTTTCTGCAGGATGCGGTACATCGGTTCGGCGCTAGAGTGGGGGCTACCCCATCCAGGAAGGAGACGCGCATGTACTACAGCAGTGGCAACTACGAGGCGTTCGCGCGCCCGCGCAAGCCGGCGGGCGTGGACAACAAGACGGCCTGGTTCGTGGGCTCGGGCCTCGCTTCGCTGGCCGGTGCGGCGTTCCTGGTGCGCGATGGGCGCATGCCCGGCGAGCGCATCACCATCCTGGAACAGCAGCAGATTGCCGGTGGCGCGCTGGATGGCCTGAAGGTGCCGGAGAAGGGTTTCGTGATCCGCGGCGGCCGCGAGATGGAAGACCACTTCGAGTGCCTGTGGGATCTGTTTCGTTCAATTCCCTCGCTGGAAATCGACGATGCCAGTGTGCTGGACGAGTTCTACTGGTTGAACAAGGACGACCCGAACTATTCGCTGCAGCGCGCCACGATCAATCGCGGCGAAGATGCGCATACCGATGGCTTGTTCACCCTGAGCGAGCAGGCGCAGAAGGACGTGATCGCGCTGTTCCTGGCCACCCGGCAGGAGATGGAGAACAAGCGCATCAACG
>Ga0308157_10009920_pt1 | contig 10445 bp, 8 predicted proteins | sample PhyBR1_FD_201035 | JGI IMG/M metagenome (GOLD analysis project Ga0308157, IMG submission 201035) | Phyllosphere microbial communities from UC Gill Tract Community Farm, Albany, California, United States - DLSLB.R1 | ecosystem: Host-associated > Plants > Phyllosphere > Unclassified | place: USA... | reverse complement strand
CGAGGGCGGGGTTTCTGCGTGCGGCGCTACTTGACCCAGCGCAGCGGGATGTCGATAGCGACCTCCGTGCCGCCGTGGAACTCGGGATCATCATCGCCGATCGAGCGCCACTCGATCGTGCCGCTCAGCTCGCCCTCGACGAGCGTTCGCACGATCTGCGTTCCGAGACCGCGCCCGACCTTGCCCTCGGGCAGGCCGCTGCCGCTGTCGCGCACCCGTACGCGCAGTTCTTCGTCGTCCCGGTCGGCCACGATCTCGACCTGGCCCTCACGGCCGGCGAGGCCGTGTTCGACCGCATTCGTGACGACCTCGGTCAGCGCGAGCGCCAACGGGTTCGCGTATTCGCTCGGCAGTGTTCCGAACGTGCCCGTCTTGCGCGTGTGCGCGACGGTGTTCTGAGCGGCGGCGACCTCGGCGACGAGGCGCAGAACGCGGGAGAACACCTCGTCGAAGTCGGCCTTCTGGCTGAGCCCCTCGGACAGCGTGTCGTGCACGACCGCGATCGCCGCGACGCGCTGCATCGCCTGCAGCAGCGACTCGCGCGCCTCCTCGCTCGAGGTGCGGCGCGCCTGGATCCGCAGCAGCGACGCGACCGTCTGCAGGTTGTTCTTCACGCGGTGGTGGATCTCGCGGATCGTCGCGTCCTTCGTCAGCAGCTCCTGCTCCTGATTGCGCAGCTCGCTGACGTCGCGGCAGAGCACGACCGCGCCGATCCGCATGCCGTCGCGTCGCAGCGGGATGATGCGCAGCGCCACCGTGACCCCGCGCGCCTCGATGTCCGCGCGCCAGGGCGTGCGCCCGGTCAGCAGCACGGGAAGCGACGCCTCGTCGGCCGACGCATCGCGCTCGGGCGGCATGATCTGGCGGGCGACGTCGGAGAGCGTCTCGCCCTCGAGCTCGTCGACGAAGCCGATGCGGTTGAACGCGCTGAGGCCGTTGGGGCTCGCGAAGGTGACCACGCCGTCGACGTCGAGGCGGATCAGCCCGTCTGCGGCGCGCGGGGCCCCGCGGCGCGGGCCCATCGGTGAAGCCTCATCGGGATAGTCGCCCGTGGCGATCATGCCGAAGATCGCGTTGGCGCACTCATCGAACGTGAGCTGCTGCCGCGACGGCGCGCGCACCTCGCTGAGGTTCGTGTGGCGCGTGATCACGCCGAGCACCGCGGATCCGTCGTCGTCGCGGCGCACGATCGGCACCGCTTTCACGCGGGTCGGCGTCTCCTCGAACCACTCGGGGCTCGAGGAGTCGACGATCTCACCGGTCGAGAACGCCTGCCGCACCTGACTCTGCCACTGCGGCCTCACCCGATCGCCGACGATATCGCGATAGAACAGCGTCGCCGCGCCCGAAGGCCGCACGTGCCCGACGGCACGGAACGACTCGTCGGAGGTGCGCCCCCAGATGACGATGTCGGCCGAAGCGAGGTCGGCGAGCAGCTGGCCGTCGCCGTGAACGCGATGGATCCACTCGATGTCTTTCTCGCTCAGTTGGTTCTGGGCATTGAGGAGATCGCTGAGAGTCGACACGCTTCACAGCGTAGCGGCGAGCGCGCCCAATGCGTGTGAGAACCCGGCCCTGCGGCGCGAAAGGATCGGGGCGGCGCGGCGCAGCGCGTCGTCGGCGGCCCGCTGATCGTCGGGCAGGAACCACGTCTCCTCCCCCGGCGCGTACTGATCGAGCGTCCGCCGCACCTGCTGGGTGGCGTCGATGCCGAACGGCGCCTGCCGCATGCGATTGACGACCACGCGCCTCTCGGCGGCGGGCGCGACCTCGTCGAGGCGCGCCAGGCCGCGCACGATGCGCGCGATCCCCACCGGATCCGCCGCGGCGATCGCGAGGATCGTATCGGCCGCCGTGAGCGCGGCGAGCGCCGCCTGATTGCGCCGGGGCGCACCGATGTCGCTCACGATCTCCTCGTCGGTCTCGAGGGGCGCCCCGATGTCGACGACGACGTGATCCGCCCAGTCGCGGGCAACGTCGAGCGCCGCTGCGACCCGCCCGGCCGACAGTTCGGGCCAGCGCGTGGGGCGGTTGATTCCTGTGAGGACCTCGAGCGGGTGCTCCCCGATGTCGACAGGCGCGCTCAGGCGCGTGAGTTCGGGCCCATCCAGCACGCCGTAGTCGGTCTGCCGGCACGCGGCCGGAAAGCCCGGCGCTTCCTCGGGCAGGTCGAGCCGCTGAGCGATCGACGGCGCGTGGGTGTCGGCGTCGACGAGCGCTACGCGGGATCCGGCGGCCGCGAGCGAGGCCGAGAGTGCGAGGGCGACCGTCGTGCGCCCGGGCGCGCCGTTCGGCCCCCACACGACCGTGACGGATCCGCGCGGGCGCTCGTCGGCGCGCTCATCGGGGCCGAGCACGCGCGTCTCGATCGCCGCGAGGATCTCGGTCCCGTCGGCATCGAGCGGCAGCGCCGCCGGCAGCCCGAATGCCGCCACGGCGCGTCGCTCGGCGGCCCGATCGGCGAGCGCGATGATGCGCGCGCCGCTGCGGTCGCACATCGCGATGATCTCGGGCGCCAGGACGGCCCTGGTCGCGTGCAGCACGACCGAATCCGCCTCGCGCAGCGCCTGCCACACGGGCGATGACGCGTCGCTCACCGCAGCGATCAGCTCGTCGGGCCGCACGAGGGACGTCACCTCGACGCCGACTTCCGCGAGCGCGGAGGCGATCCGGGATCCGTGCGGTTCCCCGGCCGCGACCAGCGCGCTCATTCGTCGTCCGCCTCGGCGTCCGGCGCCGCCGTCTCGTCGGGCTCGTGGGTCGTGGGCACCTGTTCGGCTGCCTCCTCGGGCAGCTCGCGCGGCACGGACGCGGGAACGGCCGACAGTGCGGAGCCTGCCGCGACGTGCTGCAGCACCTTCGACACGACCTCGCGCGGCACCGTCAGCTCGAGGGTCGCTCCCGTGCCCGTCACGACGCCCTCGTCCTCGCGCACGTCGGCGACGATCGCGGCGGCCGCGATGACGAGGGGCTCGCCGAACTCTTGCGGGCCGACCGCCGGCGCCGCCCACAGCTCGACCTGGGCGCCCGGCTGGATATCGGCCGGCACGCCGAGCGCGCTGCGGACCACGACCGTCGTCTGGTCGGCTTTGTCGGAGGCGGTGATCGCCGAGGCGGGCACGATCTCGCCCTCGGCGACGACACGGGTCGACACGATGCCGTCGTCGAGATCGTCGGGCACGAGGTACCCGCCCGAGGCGGCACCGAGGTGCGCCTCGATCTCCACCACGTCGGACGCGGTGACCGCCTGTCCGGGCACGAGCGCGTGGGCGGCCGCCAGGACCGGAGTCGTCTCGCGCGCCGAGGTGACGACGAACCACACGCCGACGATCGAGACCACGATCAGAATCGCCCCGATGAGGAAGCGGATGTCGAGCCGCGACCGGTGCGATGTGCGGGTGATCCGCGCTGAAGATGCCATGCACGAGATAGTGACAGATTTTCGCGGATAGCCTCGAAAGTTATCCACAGGCCGCCTCGGCGACGCGCGACGAGACCATAATGGGAGCATGTCCACGGATTCCGGCGCGCAGTTCTTCACACCCGCTCAGGTGGCGGAGCTGCTGTCGATCACGCCCGACGACGTGGCGGCGCTCATCCACGAGGGCCGCCTGCGGGCGACGCGGCTCGGGGTGCCCGAATCGTGGCGGATCGAGCGCGAGAGCGTGAGCGACTATCTCGACGATCAGAACGAGCTGAGCCGCCGCCACGCGCTGTGGCGCCAGTCGAACGCGGCGAGCCTTCCCGAGGTATGGGGAACGCACACGCGGTTCTAGGCAGGGCGCTCAGAGCACGCCCGCGTCCCGCCGCGAGGCGGTGCGCACCCAGCCGATCGCCCGGAACGAGATCGTGCGCACGCCGTGCACCTCGGATCCGCGGGGCGCTGCGCCCGCGTCGTGGACCGCGAGGTCGAGATGGTCGGATCCCGCGAGCGACGGGGTGCCCGCGGCGAGCGCGCCCCGCACCAGGCCGACCGAGATCATCGCGCGACGGCGCGTGAGCGCGCGCATCACGAACCCGAACGTCATCCGCCGCGCGAGCGGATCCGTCTCGCCGCCGGCGAGCGTCGCCTCGCGATCCTCGGGGGCGAACTCGACCGCCTCCAGCGCGTCGATGCGCACGATCAGCAGCCCGGGCCGGTCCTCGTCCGAGCCCGCGACCCAGTCGGCCCCGATCGCCTCGATCCGCAGCCGGTTGACGCCCGCGGGTCCGAGGTCGGCCACGATCCGGCGCCCTGTTCCCGCCGCGAGCCGGTCGCGGAGCGACAGCCCGGCGATGCGCACGCGCTCGTGCTCGCTCGCGAGCTCATCGCGCGCGAGGTCCCGCTCGGCGGCGAACTGCTGCTCCAGATCCTCGAAGAACGGATCCCAGCGCTCCTGAGACATCCCCCGAGCGTACAGCTCGCGCTCAGTGGCCATTCAGCCTCTGCACAGGCATATATTCTTCTACCGCGTGTCGCGTCGACGCCACCACGATGGGTGGAATATATAACATTCCCGCATCATCGGAACCAGAAGAACACATATGTCGCCTCATCTCGCCGTACACAAGACGCAAGAAGTGCATGACCTGTTCGCTCGCCAGCATACGGGCACGGCGCGGCTTCCCGATCCGCAGCCGCTCGTCTCGACCCTCGCGGGCGGTGTGCTGGAGGTCATCGCCGGCGTCCGCGACGTCGAGCAGCTCGCGCGCTGGCTCAACGAGGAGTCGTACAGCGCGCTCGTGATCCGCGCGAATCTCGCGGTTCGCGCGCGCAGCGCTCGAGGGCAGATCGCGAAGCAGCCGCCGTACATGGTGCGGCGGGTGATCTGCTCCTCCCCCGCCGACGGCGTCACGGAGGCGACCGTGATCATCGCCACGCCCGTGCGCACGCGGGCCGTCGCGATGCGGCTCGAGGGGTTCGACGGACGGTGGCGCGCGACCTCGCTCGCCGTGCTCTGAGCCCCGCTACTGCCGGTACGAGGCGAGGAAGTTGCCGAGGCGCTCGATCGCCTCGGACAGCACGCGCGGCTCGGGGAGGTTCACGACGCGCAGGTGATCGGGGGTCGCCCAGTTGAAGCCGGTGCCCTCGACGAGGAGGATGTGCTCGGCCTTCAGCAGGTCGTAGATCAGCTTCTTGTCGTCGTGGATCTCGTGCACCTCGGGATCGAGGCGCGGGAAGGCGTACAGCGCCCCCTCGGGTTTGACGCAGCTGACGCCCGGGATCGAGTTGAGGCCCTCCCACGAGATGTCGCGCTGCTGGTGCAGGCGCCCGGACGGGGCGATGAGCGCGTCGATCGACTGCGAGCCCGTCAGTGCGGCGAGGACGGCGTGCTGCCCCGGCGCGTTCGGGCTCAGGCGCGTCGACGCGAGCAGCTGGATCCCCTCGAGGAAGCCCGCGGCGTGGTCGTGCGGCCCCGTGATGACGAGCCACCCGGCGCGATAGCCGGCGACGCGGTAGGTCTTCGAGAGGCCGTTGAAGGTGAGGCACAGCAGATCGGGGGCCACCTGCGCCATCGACGTGTGCACGGCGCCGTCGTACAGGATGCGGTCGTAGATCTCGTCGCTCAGGATCAGCAGCGAGTTCTCACGCGCGATCTGTGCAATGCCCTCGAGGACCTCGCGGGAGTATACGGCGCCGGTGGGGTTGTTGGGGTTGATGACGACGATCGCCTTGGTGCGCGGCGTGACCTTCGACCGGATGTCCTCGAGGTCGGGCTGCCACCCGTTGTCCTCGTCGGCGAGGTAGTGCACCGGAGTGCCGCCGGACAGGCTCGTCATCGCGGTCCAGAGCGGGTAGTCGGGCGCCGGGATCAGCACCTCGTCGCCCTCGTCGAGGAGGGCCTGCGTCGTCATCGTGATGAGCTCGGAGACGCCGTTGCCGAGATAAACGTCATCGACGTCGAAGCGTGGGAAACCGGGGACATTCTCGTACCGGCTCACGATCGCGCGACGCGCCTCGACGATCCCGCGGGCATCGGTGTACCCGTGCGCGGTGGGGACGGCGCGCAGCATGTCGCGGACGATCTGATACGGCGCCTCGAACCCGAAGATCGCGGGGTTGCCGGTGTTCAGCTTGAGGATCGTGTGCCCGGCGCTCTCGAGCCGTGTGGCCTCCGCCAGCGCCGCGCCGCGGATCTCGTAGAGGACGTTCTTAAGCTTTGACGACTGGTCGAGGGGGCGAGGCGCTGTCATCGACTCAGCATATGCCCGTGCACGGGGCGCACGCACATCCCCCTCGGCCGTGCATCAGCGGTTGCGCTTGGCCTGCTTGCGGCGCTCCTCGCGGTTCTGAGGCGTGCCGGACGTCGTGTTCGGCCGCGCCGATCCGCCCGCGACGTTGCCGTCGGCGTCGTGCACCTCGGCGTCACCGTCCTCGTCCGGGGCGGAGTACGCAAGCTTCTGCTGGTTCGCCTCGGGCGCGCCCGCCAGACCCTTCGCCTCGACGGATCCGCCGGCCTGCTCGTTCACCTGAACCTCCAGGTTGAACATGTAGCCGACGGTCTCCTCCTTGATCTGGTTCATCATCGTCTCGTACATGAGGTGGCCCTCGCGCTGGTACTCGATGAGCGGGTCGCGCTGCGCCATCGAGCGCAGGCCGATGCCGTCCTTCAGGTAGTCCATCTCGTAGAGGTGGTCGCGCCAGCGGCGATCGAGCACCTGCAGCACGACGCGGCGCTCGAGCTCGCGCATCGCCTCACCGCCGAGCGACTCCTCGCGCTTGTCGTACGCGATCTTCGCGTCGGAGAGGATCTCGCGGATGAGGCCCTCCTGGTCGATCCCGCCCTTGCGCGTGCGCGCGTCGGCGGCGACTTCCTCGACCGTGACGTCCATCGGGTACAGCGACTTCAGCTCGGTCCAGAGCGCGTCGAAGTCCCAGCTCTCGTCGTGGCCCTTCGCGGTGTGGTCGCGGATCACCTGGGTGATCGCGTCCTCCATGAAGTGCTGCACGCGCTCGGCGATGTTGTCGCCCTCGAGGATCACGCGGCGATCCGAGTAAATCGCGAGGCGCTGGCGGTTCAGCACGTCGTCGTACTTCAGCACGTTCTTGCGCGAGTCGGCGTTGCGCGCCTCGATCTGCGCCTGGGCGTTCTTGATCAGGCCCGTGAGCGTGCGGCCGGTGATGACCTGCGCGTCGTCGAAGTCGGTGCGCGCCAGCATCGCGTCGGCGAGCGGCGAGCGGAACCGTCGCATGAGGTCGTCCTCGAGCGAGAGGTAGAAGCGGCTCTCACCGGGGTCGCCCTGACGGCCGGAGCGACCGCGCAGCTGGTTGTCGATGCGGCGCGACTCGTGGCGCTCGGTTCCGAGCACGTACAGCCCGCCGACCTCGCGGACCTTGTCGCCCTCCTCGTCGACGCGCGCTTTCACGTCGGCGAAGACCTCGTCCCACGCGGCTTCGTACTCCTCCGAGTTCTCCTCGGGGTCGAGCCCGCGCTTCTTCATCTCCTGCACCGCGAGGAACTCGGCGTTGCCGCCCAGCATGATGTCCGTTCCGCGTCCGGCCATGTTCGTCGCGACCGTGACGGCGCCGAGGCGCCCGGCGACCGAGACGACCTCGGCCTCGCGCGCGTGGTTCTTCGCGTTCAGGACCTCGTGACGGATCCCCTGCTTCTTCAGCAGCGTCGACAGCTTCTCGCTCTTCTCGACGCTCACGGTGCCGACGAGGACCGGCTGGCCCTTCTCGTGCCGCTCGGCGATGTCGGCGATGAGCTGGTCGAATTTGCCCGCCTCAGTGCGGTAGATGACGTCCTGCTCGTCCTTGCGGATCATCGGCTTGTTCGTCGGGATCGGGAACACGCTGAGCTCATAGGTCGACATGAACTCGGCGGCCTCGGTCTCGGCGGTACCGGTCATGCCGGCGAGCTTGTCGTACAGGCGGAAGTAGTTCTGCAGCGTGACGGTGGCGAGGGTCTGGTTCTCGGCCTTGACCGGAACGTTCTCCTTGGCCTCGATCGCCTGGTGCATGCCCTCGCTGTAGCGGCGGCCGGAGAGGATGCGGCCCGTGTGCTCGTCGACGATCTGCACCTCGTCGTCGATGACGACGTAGTCCTGGTCGCGGTTGAACAGCGCGATCGCCTTGATCGAGTTGTTCAGGAACGAGATCAGGGGCGTGTTCGCCGACTCGTAGAGGTTCTCGACGCCGAGGTGGTCCTCGACCTTCTCGATGCCGGGCTCGAGCACGCCGATCGTGCGCTTCTTGAGGTCGACCTCGTAGTCGACCCCCTCCTCGAGCACCATGGCGATCTTCGCGAACTCCCCGAACCAGCGGTTCGCCTCGCCGGCCGACGGGCCCGAGATGATGAGCGGCGTGCGGGCCTCGTCGATGAGGATCGAGTCGACCTCATCCACGAGCGCGAAGAACGGCGCGCGCTGCACCAGGTCTTCCTTGCGCCAGGCCATGTTGTCGCGCAGGTAGTCGAAGCCGAACTCGTTGTTCGTCCCGTACGTGATGTCGGCGTTGTACTGCTCGCGGCGCACGACGGGGGTCTGACCGGAGACCACGATGCCCGTCGACATTCCGAGGGCGCGGTAGATGCGCCCCATGAGCTCGGCCTGGTAGCTCGCGAGGTAGTCGTTCGTCGTGATGACGTGAACGCCCTTGGCGGGGATCGCGTTGAGGTACGCCGCGAAGGTCGCGACGAGGGTCTTGCCCTCACCGGTCTTCATCTCGGCGATACTGCCGTCGTGGAGGGCTGCGCCGCCCATCACCTGGACGTCGTAGGCGCGCATGCCGAGCGTGCGGCGGGCCGCTTCGCGGACGGCTGCGAAGGCCTCGGGCATCAGCTGGTCGAGCGACTCGCCCTTCTCGTGGCGCTCGCGCAGCACGGTCGTCTCGTTGCGCAGATCCTCGTCGCTCAGCTTCTCGTAGCTCTCCTCGAGGTCGTTCACGGCGTTCACGACGCGCTGGAGCTTGCGCCGGAGGCGCCCCTCGCCCGCGCGGAGCAGCTTCTCGAACGGATTTGCCACGTGTCACTCCCAGGTCGATTGCGGCGAGCGCGTGGGCGACTCGCCGGATGCCCCCGTCTGGCGGCGGAAGACATACCCGCCCATGTTATCGGCCGCGGCCTATGCGCGCGCTCAAGTGCGCGGATCCGATTCGGCGAGCCTCATCGCGCCTCGCTCCGCACCGCGATCGCCTGACCGGTAACGTAGACGCGGTCGCGCGCGCGGCCCGCACGCGAAGGGGATCCATGTTCGGTTGGACGCTGCACGGAAACGGCAAGGATGTCGCACCCGATGAGGTGGTGGCTCCCGGCGAGCGCCTCAACTGGCCCGCCACGATGGCGATGGGCGTGCAGCACGTCGTCGCGATGTTCGGCGCGACGTTCCTCGTCCCGACGCTGACGGGCTTCCCCGTGCCGACGACGCTGCTGTTCTCCGGCATCGGCACGATCCTGTTCCTCCTCATCACGCGCAACCGCATGCCGAGCTACCTCGGCAGCTCGTTCGCGTTCATCGCGCCGATCACGGCCGCGACCGCGTCGGGCGCCATCGGATCCGCGCTCGCCGGCGTCGTCGCCGTCGGCGTGCTGCTCGCGATCGTCGGCATCGTCGTGCAGGTCGCGGGGATCCGCTGGGTCGACGCGCTCATGCCGCCCGTCGTCGCCGGCGCGATCGTCGCGCTGATCGGCTTCAACCTCGCGCCGACCGCGTGGGGCAACTTCCAGGCGGATCCGGTGGCCGCCTCGATCACTCTCGCGGCGACGATCCTCGGCGCCGTCGTATTCCGCGGTTTCCTCGGGCGGATCTCCATCTTCATCGGCGTCGCGATCGGCTTCGTCTACGCGGTGGCCACCGGCGCGTTCGAGGTGCCGAACGCCGTGACCGGCATCACGCCCTCGCAGGCGATCTCAGACGCCGCCTGGATCGGCGTTCCGCAGTTCCACGTCCCCGACTTCGCGGCGCCCGGCACGTGGTCCACGCTCGCGATGTTCCTGCCCGTCGTGCTCGTGCTCGTCGCCGAGAACGTCGGCCACATCCGCGGGGTGGCGACCATGACGAACGATCCCTCGCTCAACGAGCACACGGGCCGCGCGCTCATCGCCGACGGCATCGCGACCACCCTCGCCGGCGCGGCCGGAGGAAGCGGCACGACGACCTACGGCGAGAACATCGGCGTGATGGCGGCCACGCGCGTCTACTCGACGGCCGTGTACTGGGTCGCCGGGTTCGCCGCGATCCTGCTTGCCTTCTCGCCGAAGATCGGCGCCGTGTTCAATTCGATCCCGCCCGGGGTGCTCGGCGGCGTCACGACGGCGCTGTACGGCCTGATCGGCATCATCGGCATCAAGATCTGGGTCGACGGCCGCGTCGACTTCTCGCGACCGGTCAATCAATACACCGCGGCGGTGTCGCTCGTGATCGGCATCGCGGGCTTCACGATGCAGATCGAGGGCTTCGAATTCGGCGGCATCGTGCTCGGCACCGTCGCGGCGCTCGTCATCTACCACCTGGGCAACCTCATT
>Ga0308157_10009919_pt1 | contig 10446 bp, 9 predicted proteins | sample PhyBR1_FD_201035 | JGI IMG/M metagenome (GOLD analysis project Ga0308157, IMG submission 201035) | Phyllosphere microbial communities from UC Gill Tract Community Farm, Albany, California, United States - DLSLB.R1 | ecosystem: Host-associated > Plants > Phyllosphere > Unclassified | place: USA... | reverse complement strand
CTTGCATAACGGTTCTGCAGTATAAATTCCTGAAGACCGGCAGAGTTTGGATACACTTTGGTAGCGCTGGCATAAGTGAGTTTCTCGACGGCATCAAGAACTCGACGCTTAAATCCTCCGGCTTCCATCAGGGGCATACCTGCTACTGTATGAAGGCGAACAGGAACATCTGCAAAACGGGCTGCAAGCATGCCTACCACACCTGCCTTGGGCGTGTGCGTATGCACAATTTGTGGTTTTTCTTTTTTAAAGAAACGGTAGAGTTTCCAAAGGGCCTTCAAATCTTTGAAAGGTGTTATCTCACGGGTCATCTCGACATGATAGTGGCAGACTCCATATTTTGCGGCAATACGTGCTAATTTATTTTTGTTGGCGGAGACAGCCGTAACTCCGAAGTACCGGCTCATAAAGCTCAGCTGTGGACCGAGCAGTTTATCGAGCGAAATAGGAACAGTGGTGATACGGATGAGTTTATTTTTCATTAAGGATGCTATATTTTCTTTCTCCAAACTACCCGGTTTACATAATCTGTATAGCTCAAAATAATCCGCACCACTTTCTCTGACACATTCGGCATGGAGTAATCCGCTACCGGCCTGTAGTTTCTTTCGGGGCCGGTCTTTTGCTGCTGAACCTGTATCAGACCCTGCAATATCCTTTCTGGACTTAGTCCCACCATCATCACGCTGGCTTCCTCCATGGCTTCGGGCCGCTCATGAGCCTGACGGATATTGAGTGCACGGAAATTAAGTATCGATGATTCTTCAGAAATGGTTCCTGAGTCTGAGAGCACCGCATAAGAACGCATCTGCAAGGCGTTATAATCATGGAAACCCAGTGGCTTCAGCAATTGAATGAGCGGATGCATTTCGAGCTGCATCTTATCAATCATATTTTTGGTGCGCGGGTGGGTGGACACGATTACGGGATAACCGTACGTTTCAGCAATGGCATTCAGCGAGTCCATCAGTCCGCGGAAGTTCTTTTCTGAATTGATATTCTCCTCACGGTGCGAGGATATGACAAAATACTTTCCTTCTTCCACCTCAAGTTTTTCCAGCACTTTCGAAGCCTCAATCTGCGGCAGATAGTGGTTCAGCACCTCAAACATGGGCGAACCGGTCTTGATGATGCGGTCGGCCGGCAATCCCTCTCTAAGAAGATATTCACGGGCGATATCGCTGTACGTTAAGTTGATATCGGCGGTGTGGTCAACTATTTTGCGGTTGGTTTCCTCCGGCACGCGCTGGTCGAAGCAGCGGTTTCCGGCTTCCATATGAAAGATCGGGATTTGTCTTTTCTTCGCCGGAATGGCGCAAAGGCAGGAATTGGTATCTCCCAACACCAAAAATGCGTCCGGTGCCAGTTCTTCCAGCAAAGGATCGATCTTGATAAGTATATTGCCTATGGTTTCAGTGGCTGTCTTACTGGCAGCTTCCAGGAAATAATCCGGTTTTCTCAAGCCTAAGTCTTCAAAAAATATCTGATTGAGCTCGTAGTCGTAGTTCTGACCTGTATGGACGATGATATGTTCTATGGCTTCAGAACTGTCCAGGGCCGTAAGCACACGTGATAATCTGATAATTTCCGGACGGGTCCCTACCACCGTCATTACTTTGAGTTTAGTGGATTGGTGACTGGTCGGTGGTGACTGGTGAATGGTTTCGGCTGTTGAGATATTGCTTGCTGTTATTTCCACACTATTGTTCATTTACTTTTCAAATATTTTATTAATGTACTGAGTTGCTTACCGATGATTTCTACTTCGTTCGCTATAAAACTGTATTTATCAGCGGAAAGATAATATAGGTTTCTTGCAATCAAAATTTGAGTGTCCAACTCCTGATTACTACCTAAGGAGATATACAAAAAACGGATAAATTCCTTATCTGAGTTTCTTGCTGCTCCCTCCCCAATATTACTTGGTATGGAAACACTGGCTCTTCTTATCTGATTGGTTAACCCAAAAATCTCTTCTTTTGGAAATTCACTGGTTACTTGGTAAACCGTGGTGACTAATTCAACACTTCTTTTCCAGACATCAAGATCTTTATGTGTTCCCATTTTATCGGATTTGACAAATTTACCAATTACCTATCACTAATGACCAATCACTAACCACCAATCACTAACCACCAATCACCAATCACCAATCACCAATCACACTTCCAGGAAGTAGGTATCCGCATCTTCCGGATCAAATGGCTCATTAATCCAGAATATGGTATACAATTCCTCTTCACCAATGTTCTTTATATTGTGGGTATACCAGATGGGCATATCTACATAGGCGGGTTCGCTGCCGTCCAGATAAAAATCCATAACCTCCTCGCTGTCAATTTTTCTGAGTTGAATTAACGCCTTACCTTTTATAACTGCAAACCTTTCAATTTTTCTCGTATGAAAATGGTTACCCCGCGTAATCCCTGGCACAGTGGTTGAAAATGAGCACTGTCCGCCAATTCCAAGTCTGATCACTTCTACAAACGCGCCACGCGCATCCGTATGCTGGGTAAATTTTACAGGATAATGGCGTTTGTGGTCAATATAAGAACGGTAGGTATTGAAAAGTTGATAATCAAAGGCTGTTTCCAGTTTTGGAATCTCGCCACCCTCAAAATAAAGCCTTTTAAATTCTTCTAGCTTAGCCAGCACCTCAGAAACCTTTACCGTCGTTGTTGCCAGAACCACATATTCTTCCCTGGTGTGGCCTGCTTCAATCTGGTCCAATATTTCCTGCACCAGCTCCCCTACATAAATCAGGTTCACCTCACCGTCCACATCGATCTTGGGGATTTCATCGTGCGTTAACTTATGACAGAATGTGGCGACGAAAGAATTGTAGTTTGGCTGCCCAAACGGCCCGAATACATTCGGAATAATCATTCCGGTGAAGGTCCCACCGTTTTCGTTTGCCCAATCTGCCAGTAACTTGCGGCCTTCTTTCTTCGATTTACCATAAAGGTTGTCCCTCTCCTCCTGCGAAGATGATGAAAAGAGCACATGGGCTTTGGAGCCGGTACGCTGGAGCGAATCTGCCAGGCGTTGTGCCAGCGAAACATTGGTGGTATATATAAATTCAGCATCAGGATGACGGTTCATGGCAGCCAGATGCACGATAACGTCGCACTGCTTTACAAATGCATCCAACTTTTCATCTGATTCAAAAAACGCCCTTTCGAAATTAATGCGCTCATACTGTTCGGGATACAACCCGAGGGTATTGTAAAGGTGACTCCCCACAAACCCCGCCTGACCGGTAATGCCGATTTTTAAAATTTCTCTTTTATTAATTTCCATGATCTATGTTTTTAATTTTTTTGTGGCCCGTTATTAAAATAGCTGAGCGGAAAACGGATTTCATCCTGGATTTCACCCAGTGCATAATCCGACATCACGAGCAGTTTACTGTGCTCCTCAACCGCGCGGAGCGCGGTGACACATCCGGCAGGTACATGGAGAAAATCCAGTGTGGCTGAAGTGAGTGTGTGACAGGTTTCCGGCAATTCCGGATCGGGCGTTTCCGCATTATTTAATAGAATGACACGGATCTCAAAACGACCCTGAACCGCGGCAAACCACCGCTGTTCGGTCGTATGGCCCTGCCAGCCCCGGATAAAATCCGTGGAGTGGTTCTGAATGGTATAGATGCGCTTTACTTCAGACGCATCAAATGCATTGTTAAAAGTCAGGATCCCCCTTTCGTCTTCATGCCGGCTCCCTTTTATCACCATATTATATTACGCATACCTGCCCCAGCAGAATGTACTTATTATCACAAAAGACATCTCACATCTCATATCTCATATCTCATATCTAACCTAATAAGGATACTGCAGCACATCTTCACCAAAAATCTCTTTACGGATCAACGGTAATTTGGACACCAGTCTTTTCAATCCCTCCACACCCTGCTGTTCGGTATTGTGGGAATGATAATCTTCAATTAGGGAAATATCTCTTTCACCCTCCGAGAAGTATTTGGCGTAATTCAAATCTCTGTTGTCAGCCGGAATACGGTAAAATTCGCCCATATCTTCGGCATGCAGCATCTCTTCGCGTGTACAGAGGGTTTCATAGAGCTTTTCGCCATGGCGGGTACCAATTACCTTAACCGGAACTTCTTTGCCGGTGAGTTCCATCAGTGCTTGTGCTAAGTCCCCTATTTTTCCAGCCGGAGCCTTATTGACAAACAGGTCACCCGGATTGGCATTTTCAAAAGCGAAAAGAACCAAATCTACCGCATCCTCCAGGGACATAAAGAACCTGGACATATTAGGGTCGGTAATCGTGATCTTCTCTCCTTTCTGGATTTGGTTCAGAAAAAGCGGAATCACAGAGCCCCGGGAGGCCATCACGTTCCCGTAACGTGTCAGACAAACCACGGTTTCAGTCAGGCTTCGCGATTCTGCCACCGCCACTTTTTCCATCATGGCTTTGGAAATCCCCATGGCATTGATGGGATAAGCTGCCTTGTCGGTGCTCAGGCAGATCACTTTCTTTACTTTATTGTATGCCGCGGCGCGGATGACGTTCTGCGTGCCCTCCACATTGGTTTTTACGGCCTGCATCGGGAAGAATTCGCAGGAAGGCACCTGCTTCAGGGCTGCGGCATGAAAGATATAATCCACTCCGCGGGTAGCGGGTTCCACACTCGTATAGTCGCGTACATCGCCAATGTAGTATTTAATTTTATCGTTTTTATACAGCACGCGCATATCGTCCTGTTTTTTTTCGTCGCGCGAAAAAATGCGGATTTCCTTGAAATGATCGGTATGCAGAAAGCGGTTAAGGACGGCTGAGCCAAAAGAACCGGTACCACCGGTAATAAGGAGGGTTTTATTTTGAATGGTGTTCATAATTTTAATTTTTATTTAAATAATAATTATTTCTTTACTTATAAAAATTGATTTTTAGTTAAGAAAAGTACTTATCTCGATTTACGTCGGAAAAGATTTAACCTACGACCAAAGCTTACCAGTCCCAAAACCAAATCTTTCTCGTATTTGTTCATTACAAAAAACCAGAAGAAGAGAACTGCAATTATAGTAAAATACAATGTGGCAAGAATAAAACTATACCAATTTCCAATTGGGTAATATTTTAGGCTGAAATAAGTAATAGTACCTGCAAATATTAATGGCAGAGACATTTTGATTTGCACTGAATAAAAAAAACTTATCACATTTAATCCTAATACCTTGGCATACACAATGTTCATAGCTACAATATGGCATAAGAATAAAGCCGTGCTAACACCTATTGCAGTTCCTATTGCACCGTATTTCGGAGCTAATAACACACCTATAGTTACGCTTATAACTGCGGCTAATGAATAAAACAAGGCCCTGTACTTTATCTCATTTACTACAAATAACAGCGTAGATGCAATCTCCTGCGTAAGCGTTATCAGACCGGGTATTATTAAGAATACAGCTACATAATATGATTTTAAAAAGTGGCTCCCCATCCAGAGTAGAATAAACGATTTTCCCAATACCACAATCCCTGTGATGAGCAAACCGGTGACCAAAAACTGCAACCTGCCCACCCGGACCATCAACTCCGAAACTTCGCTGCGGTCGTCAGTCGCCGTTATCATTCGCGATACCTTCGGCAGAAATAAACCATTCAGTGCCTGCGCAAATGTCCAGGTATATCCTTCCAGTGTCATGGCAATTGAAAAGATGGCGATTTCCTTGGTTCCAGATAATATGCCCAAAACAGTGGGTACGATATTTAATATCAAACGCTGGGCGATGCCGGTTACGAAAATCCAGGACGAAAACGAAAATAATTCTTTTGCCAACGGCTTGTCATAACACTGCCAGTTAATTCTAAACTTTTCTTTTTTCTGGATATAAAAAAAAGTAAACAATTTGATTCCGAAGCTCACCAAACCGTTTACCAAAATAAGCGCTACTAAACCATGTCCGTACAGAAGAGCAACTACCATTAATACAATTACCAATACTTTCTGCAGTAGTTCCGTTATTTTGAGGACAAAAAATCTTTCATAAGCAATCATTGCCCCGTTGATGGGCATCAAAGGAAAAGAAAGCAAACTGAAAAAACCTGCTATTATGAAAACCAATTTGAATTTTTCAAGTTCAAGCGGGGTAAAGTCTCCAAAAATATTGCTGAGAAAAAAGAAAATCACAACCAAGACCGTTAAAATAATGCCGTCTATTAAGAGGTAAATTCTGGCAGTAACTCCAAGGAGATTATTGATTTTGTTTTGATGACCTTCCGCTCTGTATTTTGATATGAACCGGGCGATGGATTGTCCTAAGCCGAAATCCATTAAAAAATAACTGAGGAAAGCTCCACTCAAGGCATATAAACCATAATCCGATACTCCGATCTGTCGCACCATCCAGGGGGTATATAGCAAACCTGCTGCGACACTGAAAAAGATAGCGGCGTACGAAATAATGGCTCCGGATTTTATTTGACTACTCATCGATAATTCAAGCTTTCTTAACAATCATTCTTGTCCGCGAACCAAGTAATAAATTATAAAATTTTTCTAGCCGAAACTTTCGTGCTAGTATTTGACCGAATTGAATAGCAATAATAATTACTATTAGATAAATTATAGGATTGATAAATTCATTGATAATTCCATGCAACAAATATTTACGCAGGGGAAAGAATAGGAAATGAACTAAATAGATTGTAAAACTTAAATCTGCTGCTTTATTAAAAACGGAGGAATACCTTAGGAGATATTTTGACAATAAAAATAGTGACCCAGCACCTGTAATTTCGATGAAAAAGGCAAGTTTTGAAAAATAACCACCATAATTAGGCTCAAATTTGTATCCTACAATACAGAATACTAAAAACAAAAAAGGAAACAAAAAAGAATACCTGTCTACAGTAACTAATAAACTGTTTTGTTTTTGTAGTAAAACACCGATTGAAAAAAATCCTACCCAATTTAAAGGATTCAAATAATTCGTTATTAAAGTGTTTGTTGGAAGTAAGAACATATTTGTATAAATCAACGAACAGATATTAAGTACAATAAGCAGAAAAAGCACATTTCTATTTTGAATTTTACCAAATAGGACATATAGAATTATTAATATGGTCAGATAATATAAATAACTACCATTTCCTGCCAGCCAATTTAGCCACCGTAAGACGGTGAATTCATTGCCTACTAAAAATAAAATACTTCCAGTGAACACCCACGGGATAATTATTGTTTGTATTTTCCTCTTGAAAAAAATTGCATAGCCATATTTATTTAGATTAAAGTAATATCCTGCGATTATAAAAAAGATTACAACCCCTAGTGCCCCTAAAACTTCTGTAGCGTAACTTACCCATCCCAAATTGACCTTCCTTGAATGAGCCATAATTACGGATAGGATTGATAATACTTTAAGAATATTGAATCTTTCTGAAACGGTGTTAGAATCTAGAATGTTTCTCCGCATTTCTTTTCATTAAAATTTAATATAGTTTCATCCTGCGCTTAACTCCTTTAATTATACTAGCGCTTTCACCATATTTAATTCTTAATATTATGCCCTCGAATAATCTGTAAAATCTTACCATAGGATATCCATTACCCATAATTCTATGCACAGCATCTGTATATCCCCTTTCTTCAATGATGTGCTTAGGATGTTTCAATGGAAAAGATATTTCATGTGGAGTTTGAAAAAATATTTTTTTTATTCCTTTCGGGAGTGTCTTAAGATTGTTCGTGCCGTGACTGGCATTTGCTCCAATTCCAATATTGGAAATCAAATTTAACTTAGGTGCAATATTCATTCGGTTATTAAGAAGGGTCGCAACACTCATTATGGATTCATAGTGAGCCTTGCCTGAAGATTTATGTGCTTTAACATTTGCCAACCAATCTTTAAAAAGCTTTTTCCCTAGTTTGTATTCAATATTTTTCAAAGCATCCTGATCATCAAGGACTGAATAATGTTCATCCCAACTGTCAATTACATGCTTCCATGATGCCCAGCCGGTTATGGAGCCAGATGAAGTAAAAACATAATCTTCATCGCCATTATTACTATATGTCCCCATCTGATTAAGTCCACAGATAATGTTGAAGCGCTGGTCATTTCTATATTTATACAGCAATTCTTTACAATAATGATAAAAACTTTGGGAAGGCACATCATCATCTTCTAAAAATATGGCCATCTCCTCTTTTTCAAATACCCATTTAATGGCAATAAACTCTGAAGGATCAACACCCACATTTATTTCCTGAAAGTAGGTATGAATCTCGCACTCCCAGTCTACGTTTTCTACAATTCTTCTACACAGTCGTATATTTTCAATATCGTCCGCGTTCCCTTCTCTGGCCCCATCTTGGTATAGATAAAGTTTAGTAGGTTTTAAGTCCCTCACAGTTTCGAAAACTTTTTCTAACGTCCAGGGCCGGTTAAAAAACAATATCCCGACAGGAATTTCAAATTCAGATGGTTTCATATTAATATTTCTTCTCTTAACTTTTGAATAAATTTTTTATTCAGCTCTTTTATTACTTCTAAATTTGTTGCACTATTCTCGATAGTGGTATTTTTTATCGCTAGACTTATTGCGATATAAGAATTTTCCGTATAGTAGTTGACCATACCCCCAACGGCTGATTGGATAACACATTCTATTTTACCTGACACAACATTCAATCCCATTCCTAAATAAGACAGTATCTTACTTGGAAAGGATGATTCTAAATATTCCCCTTCAACATTTTGTGTACTCAAACCTATATGGCAGCGCTGACAATAGCGTATATATTCCTCACCGCTTATAAGACCATCATAGATAACACGGCAACCTTTTAAAGTATTCACTTCCTCTATTTCCTTCCGTAATAAATTTATCGCGCCAAAACCTATAATATGCAAAACATATTTATCGGATAAATACCGAGCAGCATTCACAGCATTAAAAGCTCCGGCTTTATGCGTATCCACAATCCCGGCATACAATAAATGTATTTTCCCATCATCTGGAGGAGTGTCTAATTGCGGATACACAGAATAGCTTCCATAGATTACAGTATATGGTTTATCTACTGAAATTTTCTCTACCAATAAATCAGTGGATAAAAGATAATCATCCGCAACTTTAATAATATCCTTTTCTAACTTATTAAAATAAGTATGTATTGCCGATACGTCCCCGTAAATTTCTTCTACCTCCAACACCAAGTGAAACCCTATCAGTTTTTTTGCCCATATAACAGGTAGTGAGAGCCACTGCACGTGATACATGAGTATCTTCTCTCCTTTCCGGGTGTTTATTAAGAGCCAGAAAAAAAGCCACACCAGTGAAAAGACTATTTTTAGGTTTCGGGTTATTTTATTACTGGTTACAAAATTGGGGCAAAAGGTTATCTTTTTGTGTCCTTTCAATTGTCTGGTTTCCTGTGGTAGCCATTTAAAAGCACCCTCTTTTACGGTCCAGGACGGAGAAACGAGATGAACCGCAAATCCTGCATTAATAATCGCATCGCAGATATAGTCCATCTTATTGGTCGCAGCCAAATGGCTCACTCTTTTTCTTTTTGAGTCAGGCAAATCATAAAAACCAATATATTTAATCTCTTTCCTTTTCATAAGCATTTATCTGTAATTCTCTCCAAGTTCAATTTGTTGCCAAAAGAACCCGTAGTCACTCCCCCACGCTCCCTTCATATAAAGAGCTACAAGTAGTATGATACACCAAAACATTAGTTCCTTATTTGAAATCTTCCATCTTATAGCCAATAATTTAACCATATGAGGAATTAGAAGAAGATTGAAAATTGAAAAATAATAGATGACCCGCATAAATCCGTGGACTTGGAATACCTGTGTGGTGAAAAAAGTAGCTAGCATCAGGGCCACATACCAGAACATAGTATATGGATAATGTTTTTGGTTCAACGACTCTTTATAGGTGATAATCCCTAGCAGAAAGATCAGTAATTGGAAAAAGACGAAATTGTATGGTTGAAGTCCAGGGATTCTTTCATACTCGTTATAAATATCATCCATACTTTTAAAAAATAAAGAAATGGGACCACTGAAGACAAACATCAGCGGAAGCAGAATCACAAACGAGATAAGGAGATATTTCACCGCCTTCTTATTACGTATAAAATAAAGAGGAATGATGATTAAAGTTGATTTATGGATCGTAGATGCCACCAGTATCAACAAAAGAAAAGGAAGGAGTTTTTTCCGTTTGATCAATTCATACCCCCATAAAGCTGCAGCCGTTGTAATGGTCTGCCGGATACCCGTGATTGAAAAAAACGAATAAAACAGTGTGGAGTACAAGACGAAAGCAAAAAGTGCATCACTTACCACTTTGGTATTCCTATGAATAAAATATGCTAAGGCTGAAAAAAATAGGGTAGCGATAAAAACCAGATAAACCTGATAATCGCCTGAAATATACTGAAACAGCTTCTGAAAA
>Ga0308157_10009917_pt1 | contig 10447 bp, 8 predicted proteins | sample PhyBR1_FD_201035 | JGI IMG/M metagenome (GOLD analysis project Ga0308157, IMG submission 201035) | Phyllosphere microbial communities from UC Gill Tract Community Farm, Albany, California, United States - DLSLB.R1 | ecosystem: Host-associated > Plants > Phyllosphere > Unclassified | place: USA... | reverse complement strand
ACCGTGCCAGTCGGTCACGAGGCGGCAGACCTCGAGCGTGTGGGTCCGGGTGAGGGTCACGCCGAACTCGCCCTCGACGGCGAGCCGGACGAGCCGCTGCCGGAGGGCGGGCGGGTTCGCGAGGAGTTCCGGCACGGACAGCGAGATGCCGGCCTCGGAGTGCTCGGCGAGGTCCTCCGCCATCTCCTCGGCGAAGTGGTCCAGGGCGGCGGCGTCCTCGCGGAGCTGCTCGGCCGTGCGGGCGAGCGCCTCGGGCACCCCGGCGCCGAGCTCCCGCTCGAGGGCCGGCATGAGGGCGCTCCGGACCCGGACGCGGGCGTACGCCGGGTCGTCGTTCTGCGGGTCGTCCCACGGGACGAGCCCGGCCGCGACGCACGCCTGGCGCGTGGTGTGCCGCCGGACGCCGAGCAGCGGTCGCCCGTACGTCGGACCGTCGGTCCGCCGCGCCAGCGGCGGCATGCCGGACAGTGCGTCCGGCCCGCTGCCGCGCAGCAGGCCCAGCAGCACCGTCTCGGCCTGGTCGTCCAGGGTGTGCCCGAACAGCACCAGCGGTGACCCGGTGGCGGAGGCGACGAGCGTGACGGCCGCGTGCCGTGCCTCCCGTGCGGCGCCCTCCGGTCCACCGTCGGAGCCGACGGCGACCCGCCGGACCGTCACCGGGTCGAGCCCGAGCGATGCGGCCTGCCGGGAGGCGCGGCCCGCCACCGCCTCGCTGCCCGCCTGGAGCGCGTGGTCGACCACGACCGCACCGGCCCGCAGGTCCTGCTTCGGGGCCTCGAACGCGGTGGCCGCGGCGAGCGCGAGGGAGTCGGGACCGCCGCTCAGCGCGACCGTCACGAGGTCGCCCGCACGGACCGTGCCGTCGGCGAGCGCCTGCGCGAGCAACGTCCGCACCGCCAGCCGGGTCGCGGCGACGGCGGGGTCCAACCGGGGACGCGGAGACATCACCCGGTAACGTTAGCCGCGCTTTCTTCCCGCACATGAGACCAGGAGCGCACCATGACCGCGTACGACGTCGTCGTCGAGATCCCCAAGGGCAGCCGCAACAAGTACGAGGTCGACCACGAGACCGGTCGCGTGTACCTCGACCGCGTGCTGTTCACCTCGTTCGTGTACCCGACCGACTACGGCTTCTTCGAGAAGACCCTGGCCGACGACGGTGACCCCGTGGACGCGCTGCTGCTCCTCGAGTTCCCGACGTTCCCGGGCGTCGGCGTCAAGGTCCGTCCGGTCGGCGTCTTCAAGATGAGCGACGAGGCCGGCAAGGACGAGAAGGTCCTCGTGGTCCCCGCGAAGGACCCGCGCTGGCAGCACATCCAGGACATCTCGGACGTCGACGACCAGACGAAGGCCGAGATCGCGCACTTCTTCGAGCGCTACAAGGACCTCGAGCCGAACAAGTGGGTCAAGGCCGAGGGCTGGGGCGACGCCGCCGAGGCCGAGGCGATCGTGCAGGCCGGGCAGAAGGCCTACGTGCCCGCCGGTCACTGACGCCGGGCGGACTCCGGTCCGCACCCCGTGACGAACAACGCGCCCCGTCTCGACGGGGCGCGTTGTTCGTTGCGGGGTGCGATCGTGCGAGGACTACATCGAGCCGGTCGGACGGGCCACGTACGGCAGGAGCTGGCTCGGCGTCCAGATCGCCCGCTCGAGCACGCCACGGGTCGGGTTCGCGGCCTCGACCATCATCCCGCCGCCCGTGTAGATCGAGTCGTGGAACGCCCCGCTGACGGAGCCGTTGTTCGAGTAGAAGAGGATGTCCCCCGGCTGGCGCTGCGAGAGCGGGACGAGCCGGCCGACCGACGCGAAGTGGTTGTACTGCCAGACGACGTTGTGGCCGCCGGTGGTGACGCCCTGCGAGTTGTAGGCCATCATCACGAGGCCCGAGCAGTCCCACTGGCTCGGGCCGGCGCCGCCGAAGACGTAGGCCTCGCCGATCTGGGCGCGGGCGTAGGCGATGGCGCCGGCGGCGCGGGACGGGCTCGAGATCGGGGCGGGTGCCGGAGCGGGCGCCGGGGCGGCGGGCTTCGGCGCGGCGGGCTTCGGCGCGGGTGCCGGCTTGGGTGCTGCCGGAGCCGGTGCGGGCTTGGGCGCGGGGGCGGGAGCCGGTGCGCTCGGTCGGGACGGCGTGCTCGTGCTCGGACGCGACGGCGTGCTCGGGGTCGACGGGCTGCTCGTGCTCGGACGCGACGGGACGCTCGGCGACGACGGGTCGGTGCTCGTACCGGTGCCGGAGCTGGTGCCGGAGCTCGGCCGGGCGCTCGTGCTGCCGCCGCTCGACGGCGTGCCGGAGGCCGGTCGGCCGGTACCGCCGTCGGTGCTGCTGCCGCTGGTCGCGCTGCCGCCGTCCGCGGTGCCACCGTCGGCCTGGGCGGCCAGCTGCTGCTCGGCGCGGGCTGCCTGCTGCGCGTCCCAGTACGCCGACTCGGTCGCGACGCTCGTCCCCTTGAGGAACGCGAGCTGCTCGAGCACCTCGGACTGCTTCGCCTGCTGCGCCTCCACGCGTCCGCGTGCCGATGCCGCGAGGGTGTTCGCCTGGTCGAGGGCCTGCTCGGACGTGCGGGTCGCCTTCGCCAGCGCCGTGGTGGCTGCGTCCTGCTGCGCGGCGATCGACTCGACGGTGTTCTGGTCGGTCTGCGCCTGCGCCAGCACCCGGGCCGACCGCTCGGACAGGTGCGAGACGGTGCCGACGCGGTAGAGCAGGTCCTTCGCGTCGGATGCGTCGACGAGCATCGAGGTGGAGAGGTCCCCACCGCCGGTGCGCGAGAGCTCGACGACGAGCCCGGCGACCTGCGCCGCCGACTCGTCCGCGCGGTGCCCGGCGCGCTCCGCCTGGGCCGTCAGGTCCGTGAGCGTGTCCTTCGCCTCCTGCTGCCGGGACGCCGCCATCGCGTAGTCCTGGCCGGCCTGCAGCTCCGCCACCTGTGCCGAGTCCGCGGCGTCCTGCAGCGACTGCAGCCGTGCGTTCAGCTCGTCGACCGCCTGCTGGGCCTGGGCGGTGTCCGCCTTCGCCTCGCGCACGTCGTCCCAGCTCGGGGCGGACGGCGCTGCCTGCGCGGGGCCGGCGAGCACGACGGACAGGCCGATGCCGAGGACGGCGACGACCGCGGTGCACCCGGTCAGGTGGCGGGGGGAGGGCTTCATGTCCTGCTCAGGGCCTCTCGACGGCGCTGTTGCTCAAACCGAGATCCCCCGCGCTGCCATGAAGGGGACCGGGTCGACGGCAGAACCGTTGACCCGGGTCTCGAAGTGGAGGTGGCACCCCGTCGACCAACCGGTGGAGCCGATCCTCGCGATCTGCTGCCCGGCCTCGACGTGCTGCCCGACGGACACCAGGGTGCCGCCGTTCACGATGTGCCCGTAGGCGGTGGAGATGCCGCCGCCGTTGTCGAGCACGACCTCGTTGCCGTAGCCGCCGCCGTTCGCCGCGAAGGTGACGGTGCCGGAGTGGGCCGCGTAGATGGGCGCGGAGCAGGCGGGCGCGAGGTCGACGCCGGCGTGCAGTGCGCGGTAGTGCGTGTAGGGGTCGACGCGGTAGCCGTAGGGGCTCGTCTGGTACCCACCGGCGGGGCGCACCCAGCCGGAGGGGTTCGGCGCTCCACCGGCGGGGCCACCCTGGCTGGTCGCAGCGGCCTTCGCCGCCCGCGCAGCCGCACGGGCCGCCGCAGCCTCGGCCGCCGCCCGCCGTGCCTTCTCGACCGCGACGCCCTTCGCGTAGCCCGCTTCGACGTTCTTCGCGTTCGTCGTGAGCAGGGTCAGCTGCGCCTCGAGCCGGGCCTTGTTGTCGGCCTCGGCGTCCACGGCGGTCTGCGCCCGGTCAGCGGCGTCCTGGGCGGCCTGCATCTTCGCCTGTGCCGCACGGGCGAGGGCCCCCAGGGCCTCCTTCGCCTGCTCGGCACGGTCGGCGAGCCCCTGGGCGACCCCGCGGTCCTGCGAGGCCTGGGAGTAGATGCCGTCCGCCTGCTCGGACAGCTTCGACATCGCGCCGAGCTCGTAGAGCAGGTCCCCGGAAGCCGACGGGTGCGTGAGGATGTCGGTCGTCACGTCGTTCGCACTCGCGCGACCGAGCTGCGCGGCGAGCTGACCCGCCTGCGCCTCCGACTGCTTCGCGGTGCGCTCGGCCTCGTCCGCCTGGCCCTGCAGCGTCTGCTGCTCGAGGGTCGCGGCGTCGTACTTCGTCTGCGCGTCCTGGTAGGCCGTGCCCGCGGCCTCGGCGGATGCCTGCGCAGCGGACGCCTTCGACGTGAGGTCCGCCAGGAGCGCCTTGATCTCGGTCACCTTCGCCTGCTGGGCGTCCTTCGATGCCTTGGCGTGCTCGACGTCGGACCAGCTGGGGTAGCTCACCGCCGATGCTGCGGTCACGGGACCGACGGCCGCGAGGGCGCCGGCCGTGAGCACGACGGCGACCGCGGCGGCGATGACGCGGCGGCGGGAGCGAGGGAGGTGAGGTGATTTCGACATGTGTCTCGATTTCGTAACAGCGCGGCGGGGCTCACGCTCGTAACACTGTCAACAGACGCAACAGTAACAACAGGGGTCGCAGCCAGGACACCCCCGAGCGAGGGGCCGGGCCGCCCACGATCGTCGCACCGGCAGCCCGGATCGGAGGGCCCGGCCGGGCGCGACACGCCGAGGGTGCACGGTTGGAGGCGCTCGATTTGTGCATCACGCAGGGCATCCGTATGCTTGTCCATCGGTAGCGCACGGCGCAGCTTGCGGCCCTATCGTTTAGTGGCCTAGGACACCGCCCTTTCACGGCGGCAGCACGGGTTCGAATCCCGTTGGGGTCACTCCACGTGAGTGAGCAAGCAACCGAGCAACACCGAACACAACACAACATGGCCCTGTAGCGCAGTTGGTTAGCGTGCCGCCCTGTCACGGCGGAGGTCGCGGGTTCAAGTCCCGTCAGGGTCGCCACGGCTGGATAGCTCAGTTGGTAGAGCGTTCGACTGAAAATCGAAAGGTCCACGGATCGATGCCGTGTCCAGCCACGGTGAAGAGCCCCTCACGAGAGTGAGGGGCTCTTTTGCGTCCCCGGTGACTCCGCGTTCACGGGGGTGGCGCCGCTCGGTCGCTGGATCGAACCACGTCCCCGACGTCGAACCAGGCACGCGGGCCGGTTCGACGTCGGAAGCGTGGTTCGACGGCCTCAGGCCTCGCGGGTCTTCGGCGAGCTGTCGTTCGTCTTCGCCGGGTCGCGCTCGACCACACCACCGAGGGCGTCGTCGATGCGGGACATGAGCTCCGCCGGGATCTGCACCCCGGCAGCGCCGGCGTTGTCGTGCACCTGCTCCGGACGCGAAGCACCGATGATCGCCGACGCCACGTTCTCGTTCTGCAGCACCCACGCGACCGCCAGCTGTGCCATCGACAGGCTCAGCTCGTCGGCGACGGGCTTCAGCTCCTGCACCGCGGTGAGCACCTCGTCGTTCATGAAGCGCTCGATCATCTTCGCGCCGCCCTTGTCGTCCGTGGCGCGCGACCCCTCGGGCAGCGGCTGACCGGGCTGGTACTTGCCGGTCAGGACACCCTGGGCGATCGGGGACCAGACGATCTGCGAGATGCCGAGTTCCTTCGAGGTCGGGACGACCTCGCCCTCGATGACCCGCCAGAGGGCCGAGTACTGCGGCTGGTTCGAGATGAGCTGGAACCCGAGGTCCTTCGCGAGCGCCGCACCGGCGCGGAGCTGGTCCGCCGTCCACTCCGAGACGCCGACGTACAGCACCTTGCCCTGTCGCACGACGTCCGCGAACGCCTGCATCGTCTCCTCGAGCGGCGTCTCGTGGTCGAAGCGGTGCGCCTGGTACAGGTCGACGTAGTCCGTCTGCAGTCGCTCGAGCGACCCGTCGATCGACTCGAGGATGTGCTTCCGGCTCAGCCCGGTGTCGTTGTGCCCCTTCGGGCCGGTCGGACCGAAGACCTTCGTCGCGATCTCGAGCGACTGGCGCCGCTCCCCCTTGAGGGCTTCGCCGAGGACGGTCTCCGCGCCGGTGTTCGCGTAGACGTCGGCGGTGTCGAACGTCGAGATGCCGACGTCGAGCGCGGCGCGGACGCAGGCGATCGCAGCGTCGTTCTCGACCTGGGAGGCGTGGGTGAGCCAGTTGCCGTAGGTGATCTCGGAGACCTTGAGGCCCGAGTTGCCGAGGTAGCGGTACTCCATGTGCGTGTCACTCCTGTCGTGGAGCGCGTCGGTGCGCCCCGACCCGTGACGGTACGCGGGCTGCGTGGGGCAGGATCGCAGGGGTGCGGTGCACGGGTGCACCGCCGGGAGCAAGGGAGCATCCATGTCGGGACCGAGCGTGCTGTTCATCGGCGGCAGCGGCATCATCAGCGCCGCGTGCGTCCGCGAAGCCGTCGAGCAGGGGTTCGACGTCACCGTGCTCAACCGGGGCACGACGGACAAGCGGCCGATCCCGGATGCGGTGACGCGCCTCCAGGCCGACGTGTCGGACCGCGCCGCGCTCGAGGCGGCGATCGGCGACCAGCGGTGGGACGTCGTCATCGACTTCGTGGCGTTCACACCGGACCAGGTGCAGCGCGACGTCGAGGTCTTCACGGGACGGACGAACCAGTACGTGTTCATCTCGTCGGCGTCGGCGTACCAGACGCCCGCGACGCACCTGCCGATCACCGAGTCGACGCCGCTGAAGAACCCGTTCTGGCAGTACTCGCGGGACAAGATCGCGTGCGAGGACCTGCTCGTGCGGGCCTACCGGGAGGACGACTTCCCGATGACGATCATCCGTCCGTCGCACACGTACGACGAGACCCTCGTGCCGTTCTCCGGTGGGTGGACGGTGCTCGGACGCATGCGCGCCGGGAAGCCGATCGTGGTGACCGGTGACGGCAGCTCGCTGTGGACGATCACGCACGCCCGCGACTTCGCCGTCGGGTTCGTCGGGCTGCTCGACCGCGCCGAGGCGATCGGTGAGGCGATCCACATCACGGGTGACGAGGCGCCGACCTGGAACCAGATCGCCCACGAACTCGCGGCCGCGGCCGGGGTGGAGGACCTGCAGCTCGTGCACGTCCCCGCCGACGCGATCGACGCCCTCGACGCCGAGTGGGGTGCGAGCCTGCTCGGGGACAAGGCGAACACCTCGGTCTTCGACAACACGAAGGTGCAGACGCTCGTGCCGGAGTTCGCGCAGACGACCTCGATCCGGCAGGGGGCTCGGGAGATCGTGGCGTGGTTCGACGCCGACCCGTCGCGTCAGGTGACGGACGAGCGGCTCGACGGCCTGATGGACCAGCTCGTGGAGCGGTGGCAGGTGCGCTGACGCGCGGCGGGACGGACGGGAGGCGCGGTGCCGGCTGGCACCGCGCCTCCCGTCCGTGGGGTGGTCGCGTCTAGCGCGCGGCCAGCACCTCGCCGAGGGTCCCGATCGCGAGACGGACCTCGTCGTCGGTGACGACGAGCGGCGGCGCGAAGCGGATCGTCGACCCGTGGGTGTCCTTCACGAGCACGCCGCGGTCGGCCAGGTCCTTCGCGATCGCCTTGCCGGTCCCCAGCGCGGGATCGATGTCGATGCCCGCCCAGAGTCCGGCGACCCGGTGCGCCACGACCCCGCGACCGACCAGCTCGTCGAGCAGGTCGCGCAGGAGCGGTTCGCCGTCGCGGGCGCGCTGCTGGAACGTGCCCTCGCCGAGCATCGCCACCACCTCGGCACCGACGGCCGCCGCGAGCGGGTTCCCGCCGAAGGTCGAGCCGTGCTCGCCGGGCCGCAGCACCCCGAGCACCTCTCGGGAGCCGACGACCGCGGACACCGGGACGATGCCGCCGCCGAGGGCCTTGCCGAGCGTGATGAGGTCCGGCCGGACGCCGACGCGCTCGACCGCGAGGGTGTGCCCGGTCCGCCCGAGCCCGGACTGGATCTCGTCGGCGACGAACAGCGCACCGAACTCGTCGCAGACCGCCCGCACGGCCGGCAGGTAGTCGGCGGGCGGGATGACGACCCCGCCCTCGCCCTGGATCGGCTCGAGCAGCACGGCGACGACGGTCTCGTCCATCGCCTCCCGCAGCGCGGCGGCGTCGCCGTAGGGCACCGTGCGGAAGCCCGGTGTGTACGGGCCGAAGTCGTCGCGCGCGGACGGGTCGTCCGAGAACGACACGATCGTGGTCGTGCGCCCGTGGAAGTTGCCGGACGCGACGACGATCGTGGCCTGCCCAGCGGGGACGCCCTTGACGCGGTAGCCCCAGGCGCGGGACACCTTGATCGCGGACTCGACGGCCTCGGCCCCGGTGTTCATGGGCAGGACGAGGTCGGTGCCGGTCAGCGACGCGAGCGACTCCGCGAACGGGCCGAGCCGGTCGTTCACGAAGGCACGGCTCGTCAGGGTCACCCGGTCGAGCTGGGCACGGGCGGCGTCGAGCAGGCGGGGGTTGCCGTGACCGAAGTTCACCGCGGAGTACGCGGCGAGTCCGTCGAGGTAGCGCTTGCCGTCGACGTCGGTCACCCACGCGCCCTCGCCGGACGCGATGACGACGGGCAGCGGGCTGTAGTTGTGGGCGAGGGAGCGGTCCTCGACCGCGAGGGCGGCTGCGGTGGCGTCGCCGAGCGCGCCGACGCCCGAGGGGGCGCCGGCTCCGGTCGTGGTGCTCACGGCTACCGCGCGACCGAGGTGTCGGTGCCGACGGGGTGCAGGTCGAGCGTGCAGCACTTCACGCCGCCGCCGCCGAGCAGGAGCTCGGACAGGTCGACGCCGATCGGGTTGTAGCCCTTCGCACGCAGCTGCTCGGCGAAGGTCGTCGCACGCGCGGCGATCACGACGTTGCGGCCGTCGGAGTACGAGTTGAGGCCGAGGATGGCGGCGTCCTCCTCGGTCGCGATGATCGCGTCCGGGAAGCGCTCGCGCAGGATCGCCAGCGAGGGCTCGTCGAACGCGCTCTCGAGGTACGCGATGTTGCTCGTGCCGTCCGCGGCGGGCACCGGGTCGAGGACGGCGATGGCCGTGTCGAGGTGGTAGAAGTTCGGGTTGATCAGCTTCAGGGTGACGACCTCGCGGCCGTAGATGCCGGCGAGCTCCTCGTGCGAGGTGCTGTCCGAGCGGAACCCGGTGCCGGCGTAGATCACGTCGCCGATGAGCAGGAAGTCGCCCTCGCCCTCGTTCGTCTCGACGGGCTCCGCCACCTGCAGGCCGGCCTGGCGGAACCAGTCCATGTACGCGGGGCCCTCGGGCTGGCGCTCGGGGTACTGGAACTTCGCGCCGTACGCGACGCCGTCGAGCACGAAGCCGCCGTTGGCCGCGTAGACCATGTCCGGCAGGCCCTCGATCGGCTCGATGTACGAGATGTCGAAGCCGAGCTGCTCGTAGACGTCGACGAGCGACTGCCACTGCGCGACGGCCTTCGAGGTGTCGGTCGGCTCCTCGGGGTGCATCCACGGGTTGATCCGGTAGCTGACCGTGTAGTGCGTCGGCTTGCACATCAGGATCGTGCGCTTCGTGGCGACACGTGCCGGTGCTGCCTGCGGTTCGGTTGCGGTGTTCGACATCAGTTCCTCCTGGAAGGGACCGGGGCCCGAGCCTGCCAGGAACCACCACTGGGAAGAGCTCCGGCGAGATGCAGGCTCACTCACCGCAGCGGACCAGGTCGACGCCAGCAGCAGTCTGGCACGAACGGTCGGTCCGGTGCAGTACCCCGTCCGAGAGGACCTGGCACCCGTTCGGGTGGCGCACGATTCCTGCGTCGACCCCGGCTGGCTCGCAACAACCCCGCGTACGATGTTCCGCGATGGACACACTCGACCACCGCATCCTGGACCAGCTCCGGGAGAACGCCCGGGCCGGCTACGGCGACATCGGGTCGGTGGTCGGACTCTCGGCATCGGCCGTGAAGCGCCGCGTCGACCGGCTCGTCGCCGACGGGGTCATCCAGGGCTTCACGATCAAGGTCGACCCCGCGGTCGAGGACCGCGGCACCGAGGCCTGGGTCGAGCTCTACTGCCGCGGCACGGTCTCCCCCGACGAGCTCCGCACGCTGCTCGACACCGTGCCCGAGGTGGTCGACGCGGGCACCGTCACCGGCAGTGCCGACGCCGTCGTGCACATGCGGTCGCGAGACCTGCCGGCGCTCGAGCTGGCGCTCGACCGGGTGCGACTCGCCCCGCAGGTGGACCACACGCGCAGCGCGATCGTCCTGTCGAAGCTCGTGAGCCGCGAGTCCGCCTAGCGGGGTGGGCAGGAGCGTAGGGTCGCGTCCGTGGGACGTGGGACGACAGCCGGGAGGCACGGCGCGCCTCCCGTCCGACGGCCGGTGGCCCGACGCCTGGTCACCGCAGCCGCCGTCGCGTACGTCGTGAACTGCCTCTGGGGCACCGCCGTCGCGATCCGGGTGATCCGCACGAAGCGCCTGCGCGTCGTGCACCACGGGCTGTTCGTCGTGACCGCCGCCCTGACGGGCGTCGCCGCGACCACCCCGGTCTGGACACGCGACCGCTCCGCGCTC
>Ga0308157_10009915_pt1 | contig 10448 bp, 9 predicted proteins | sample PhyBR1_FD_201035 | JGI IMG/M metagenome (GOLD analysis project Ga0308157, IMG submission 201035) | Phyllosphere microbial communities from UC Gill Tract Community Farm, Albany, California, United States - DLSLB.R1 | ecosystem: Host-associated > Plants > Phyllosphere > Unclassified | place: USA... | reverse complement strand
AGCGGGGTTGAGATACTCGATCTTTGCTAGAACGCGCGCAGAGAGGTCGTTGAGTTTCTGCAAGCGCGAGAACAAAACCAAAGGCGTATTGCCGACAAGGTCCGAAAAGCCATCGTATATTTTACCCATGATCCACTCCCTCCTGCTGACAGTCGTCAATATTCAGTTTCCGATTTCACCAGACATTGAATTTTATTAAGAAAATTATTCACTTAGCGCTTTCCGCTCACGATGAATGGTGTCCCTTATTCGATAAGCGCACCGGATTTTCGCGAGCCCTTTGGATCGCAATAGCAACGGTTGCGGGGTCTGAATTTTCATGCGCCGACCACCGAAACCGTATCCAGCCGTTCTGATCGACAAGAAAGCTTGTCTCATCGGACATTCGTGTCAGAAGCTGCACCGCATGTGCTGCAGTCTGGTCGGAAACATCGCATTTCGATGCGCTGCCATCGTTCTGGACAGCAAAGACATCCAGAGTCCGGTTATGCAGATCAAGCAGCCAAAAGCTGTCTGATTGACGCCCGACCTCATGTCGCCGCTCACCGCAATAGACCGTGATGCGTGGGCTTGCAGCGGGATAAACCTCGCCGTCTGGAGCCGGCAGACTGATCGTCCGCGTTGATGCAATCGTGCGGATGTAATCAACGAGTGACCAAGCAGTCTTGGTATCCACGTCCTTTGCAAATCCCGGCATAGATCGACGGCCATCCTTCAGTTCTTTGCCGTGCATAATCGTCCAGAAGATTTCGCCATCGCTTCGATCCGCAAAAAATGGCGCTGTGAGATCAGGCGGCCACACCGGATCACCTGTGGCCTTGTCACCGCGACCGCGTCCATCATTGCCATGACAGGACGCGCAATGCATGCTGAAGGCCGCGGCCCCACGCGCAATAGCAATGGAGGTATAGGATGTGGGCGAGCGCAGAAAACTCGCCTCATTGGCATCCTGAAGAAACAATTCGGCTCGCGGTGGCTGGAAAAATATCAGACCGGCAAATGCCACAATGATAAGCGCCTGCCACCGCCATTTGGGCAGAAACAGACAGCCGGTACCGATCAATAGCGCCACCAGCAGCGGCTTGAAACTGCGCCACGCTGCATCAGCAAGAAACGGATCGCTGAGAATATTGTCGCGCAGGCGATAGTCAAACGGCCAGATTATATTCTCATGCACAGCAGGCGGCTGCGTTGCCAGAAGAGAGGCGGCGAAAAACACAGCCAGGCCGATTATCATCTCAAAGATCAGGGCATAACGAAGTCCCTGCCCGCTGCGTCCATCGGCGCTCAACCGGAAGCGATTAAGCGCTGCAATCATAAGCATGAAGGCAAGCAGAACGACTTTTATAATAATGATCTTGCCGTAAGTGGTGCCGATCAATCCCGGAACTCCACCGGTCAGCACCCATCCGGCAATGGAGGCTCCGGGAATAAGAAATGTAACAAAAACAATGCCGAACCAGGAAAAGTGCCGCGCGGCCTGAAGACCTGAATCACGCGAAACGCGCAGAAGCAGATAGAGCGGCGGCAGCGATCCGAACCATAACGATCCGGCGATAACATGGGCTGCTACGGCGGATGGTAGCCAAAGGCCATCGGCGGCGGCGGCATGACCCATGCGTATCTGAAGGGCTAACGCCAGAACAGCTATCAAAAACAACAGGATGCGTATGGTCTGAGATTTTTCTGCATGAGGCAGAAGCAAAACCAGGAGCACGATTGCCAAGGCTCGCAGGCACGACGCAATGCCGAAAGTAGTCGCCAAAATTCCGTTTGGGAGATGAGCGAACGCGTCCGAAAAGCTACTCGCCCCTGACAGCAACGAGACCTGAATTGGCACCCACAGAACCAGTCCAAACGCGCTGATTGCCACCGAATAGCCACAGAGTTGCCACAAGAATCTCAAAAAAGCCGTCGGTTTGCCTTCGCTTTTTGTGCCTGGAATGACCAATATGCGCAAAAATACCGCGCCTGCAAACGTGGCAAGGCCAACAAGATGGAGGCATCGCACGAGCGCAATGACAATATCAATTCCGGTCATTGCGCCCGACAGCCTTACTTAACGATCTTGAACGTGAACGAGCCTTCGGTGCGATGCGTATCGATAGATGCAGCGCCCCACTCGACCTTATAAGTGCCTGGCTTCAATGCTGGCGGCTTGATCGAGAGTGTCTTGGTGTTTCCATCAATATGTTCAAGCTTGCCGGTTTCGATGGCCGTTCCGCTTTCATCTTTGAGAGCGAGCTTGCTCAGACCAAGTTCCAGCACTTCGGTATATTCAATCGAGATAATGGCCGGTGTCTTGTTGAGCACTGCATCTTCTGCCGGCTCGGATCGCGTGAGATGCGCGTGCGCGTAAAGCTGTGTCATCGACCCGAACAAAAGGGCCGTTGTTAAGATTGCTTTTCTGAACATTTTACTTCCTTGATTTTTTACCAGTCAGCATCCAGCCCGAGATGCGCGAGAGCTTGCCTGCGCAGCTCAGCCAGTCGCGGATCACCGCGATGCCGGGGATAACTGAGATCGATCTTGAGTTCCGCTTCGATGCTCGCGGGTCGATTGCCAAAAATGATCACCCGCTGCGCGAGAAAAATCGCCTCTTCGACATCGTGGGTGACAAGCAGTGTGGTGAAGCCATTGCGCTGCCACAGATCCAGAAGCTCGGCCTGCATGGCAAGCCGTGTCAGGGAATCGAGTTTTCCCAGCGGTTCATCCAGAATGAGCAATTTGGGATCATTGACGAGCGCACGCGCCAAAGCTGCACGCTGCGCCATGCCGCCCGAAAGCTGGCGCGGATAGGCATTGGCAAAGGCCGACAACCCAACGAGTTCAATCGCCTCGTCAATACGATGCCCGTGAGTTTTCAGCACGCCCCGCGCCTGGAGCCCGAGAGCAACATTGTCGCGCACTGTTCGCCACGGATAAAGCGTCGGGTCCTGAAAGACGACCACCCGCGACGGGTTGGGACCGAGGATTTCCTCGCCGTCGGCCAGAATGCGCCCTTCGCTTGGCGGCTCCAATCCGGCTGCCAGACGCAGAAGCGTGCTTTTACCGCAACCCGATGGGCCAAGGATGGCAACAAATTCGCCCGGCTGCACCTCAAGTTCGATGCGGTTTAAAACCGGCAATGTTTTGCCTTCAAGACCAAAGCGATGGCTTACATTCTCAACCTGAATATGAGCGCCACGGCTTTCATCAGCTGAAGCAATCGGGGCCTGTTTAAGGGCAGTATTCACCATTTCACATCCCCCTTCTGCCATGTCAGAACGCGATCACGCACGGTAAAGAGCAAGGTAATCAACCCGGAGAACACAATCGCCATGATGATCAGTGCGCCATAGAGATTATTATAGGCGGCCCAGCCCTGCGCCCATTGCAGATACCAACCAAGACCAGACTTGACGCCCATCATTTCCGCCGCAACAAGCACAGAAAAAGATGCGCCCAACCCCATGAAAAGACCGACAAAAACATGCGGTAATGCAGCCGGAATTGCGACGCGCAAGATCAGAAACAACTGACTGGCGCCCAGCGTGCGCGCGACGTCGTAATAGGCTTTATCGACGCTCGCCACGCCCGACCATGTGAGAACGGTGAGCGGAAACCATGTCGCGAGAGCGATAAGGAACACTGCCGCCGAAAAGCCGGATGGAAAGAAGTAAAATGCCATCGGCAAAAGTGCAGTCGATGGGATTGGTCCAAGAAAACGCAACACGGGATGGACCCAATAGCCGATTGCCTGCACCCAGCCGATGGAAAGGCCAGTCAGAAAGCCTGCAAAAGCACCGAGCACAAAGCCCGAAGCAAGAAGCTTGAACGAGTTATAGAGACTATCGAGCAATCGTGGCCAATCGTCCAGATACACTTCCAGCAAGGATGATGGCGGCTGAAAAAATGGAACAGGAAGGGCGGCAAACTTTGCCGTCAGGAGTTCCCACACACCGAAGAACACCGCCAGAACCGTCAGCCATGGCGACCAGTAAACCAGCCGTTTGCCGAACGCCGGATAGACCGCAACCAATGCGGCACCGATTGCCAGCAGGATCGTCCAGCCGCTGAACAGGCCATTGGTTTCACGAACATAAAGCGGCTCGGCAAACCCAACCACCACATTGGGAATGAAAACGGAAACCACGCTGACAATGGCCCAGGCGATCACCGCCACGAAAGGCCACAGCGAGCGACGAAGCGCGGAGGGCAAAGCCTCCCGCGCGGCGTCCTTCGACGAGACATAGACTGTGTCAGGAGATGACATTGGCAACGATCTTTTCGGCAAATGCATCCGTATTGGTGTTTGGTCGGATGACATTGATGATCTTGAGTTCGTCCACGAACAAAGCGACGTCCTTGCGCAGCGCGTCTCCGGTCGAATGGTGATCATGCGTGTGGCTGCGCAGGATGCGCGCCACATCCGTTGCGGAGACATTGCCCGGAACGAACGGAGCGAAGATTTCAGCACTTTCATCAGGATGGGCCGCAGTCCATGCCTGAGCCTCCACGATGGCACGCGAAAGCGCTCCAGCGACTTCCGGTTCATCGCGGACAAGGCTGCCACGCAGGCCAAGCACACAGCACGCCGAGTTGACATATTGTCCGTCGAGATTGGTTGCGACTTCGTTCAGACCATCGCGTTCGCGCTGTAGGAAAGCATGAGGGTCATCGCCAGCCACCGCCTGCACTTCGCCCTTTTTCAAGGCCTCTCCAAAGAGGTCGGCAGGATATTGCAGCCATTCGATTTCGGTATCGGGATTAATGCCTTGCTTGGCGGCCTGAATGGCGAAGAAATTGCGGATCGGGCTTGCCTGATCGCTGACAGCAACCTTCTTACCCTTCAAGTCCGCAATCGAATTGATGCCGGAATCCGGCGCTGCGAGAAGGCGCATACAGCCTCCATGCGTACCGACTGTCAGCGACACGTCAAAACCCTGCTCCAATGGCTTGAGCCAGCGCAGCGCCATGCCGATGCCGCCATCTGCCTTGCCGGTTGCAATTGCCTGAAGCAGCTGGTCGGTGGGACCAGAGAAATTGACAGGTTCAACCGTCAATCCGTATTTTTCGAAAAGCCCCTGCTTGAGCGCCACCGAAATTGGCGATTGGCACACAGCGGTCTGCCCCCACGCCAGCTTGATCACCCTTGGTGACGATGACGCGCTCTGTGCAAATGCCTTGCGTACAAATCCAGTGGAACCACCAACAGCCGCGGCACCCAGACCAACCGCGGATGCACCCAGAAAAGCACGCCGCGAAAGACGGGATTTCTTATTTTCGGAAGTCATGCAATCACCCCTACATATAAAGAAAGATGATTGAACTTATTTAAGTATTTTAAATAATGTCAGAAATGGTTATTTAATTTATATGAGATGAGTAAAAATTATTTCTTATTATTATTTATCAGTATTTTTAAGTATACAAATAGAGAAAGCCGGAGATACTAAACTCCAGCTTGATATTCTCAATTGAAGGGCATCAGAAACCGAGAAGCCTGTAAGCGCCACCATGATAAAGAAGCGGTTCTCCACCACCGGTCACAATCTTCAATGCACGTCCGATTATGATCGCATGGGTATGACGTTCGATAACGTCCTCGACGGCGCAATCGACTGAAGCCAACGCGCCACGCAGCGCCAGCGCACCGCTCTCAAGCGGATACCATTCACCACCATCATAGCGGGCAGCACCCTTGATGCCATCCTTGCCTGCAAAACGATCCGCAATGGCCTGCTGACCGGCAGACAGAATATTGACGCAGAAATGGTTGTGACGGTTGATCACCGGCCAGACGGAGGAGCCGCGATTGATGTTCACGATGATCGTAGGCGGGTCGACCGAAAGTGCTGTTGCCGAGGTCACGGTCGCGCCGGTGCGCCCCTCGTCAAAACCCGCAGTAACAACGCTTACGCCGCCTGCAAGCTGTCGCATGGCAGCCTTGAGTTCACCTGGAGAAACCTCAATATCTGCGGGGTCTTCGACATAGTGCGGAATGCTCTCGCGGAGATATGTTACCGTTGATCCCATGTCAGTTTATCACTCCACATTTTCATTCAGCTATACGGTAACAGCCCTCGGCAAGCAGGCCGAGAATGCGGTTTCTATATTCGACTGAATTTGTAGAAAATTAAAATCTGCGTTCGAAACCGCCGTAGATAAGTCACGGCGTAACTATCCACGACTGACGATATCAGGCGGATCGTATGAGTTAATCTTTCAATTGCGTCATGTTTATTCCAGTCGCGAATGAATTGGATGGATGACGAGAGCATTTCCTGTTTTGATTGAATCATCGGAAATGCGTCTCACTTTTTGGGATGCCCTCTAACCGGCCCGAACGACATTCCGTGCCGGTTGTGCAGCACCCGCAGCCGGGATAAGCCGCGCAAAGTCCGCAAGGATCTGCGCATAGTCGTCTGCGTAGAATTCGTAAGGCAGCTCCAGACGAAATTCGGACACAAGCGGCAGTACTGGATCGGCAGCCAGCGTTTGCAAAATTTCTTCCGTCGTCCCGACGATATCAGGCAGGAAAAGCGTGCGGCGCGGACCATGGGCAAAACCCGTCCGCTTGTTGCGTTCCGAAACAAATTCCGCATAGCGACGGCGAGCATCCGGACTTGCGCTGTCGGTCGGCAGGATCACGCGCCCCAGCGCAACACGCGGGGCACGTTCCTGCACCCATTCCTGACGGAAACGTTTGATGAGCGCCTGCTGTGCGGTCAAAAAATCATCCGTGTTTTCGCCGCTGACAATGTTGCCTGTTAACAGGTTGAAACCAGCCTGCCCCGCCCAGCGCGCAGAATTCTGCGAGCCGCCGCCATACCAGAGACGCTCCGTCAGACCGTCGGCAAATGGTCTCAAACGCGGAATTTGCGCGCCAGCGGCATTGCCTGCCTCTGTCTCACCGGAGAGAGACTCCGAGCGGAGTGCGCGCGCAAGTTTTTCCGCCCGTGCGTGGCTGTAATCGGCAATCGGAGCCGCATCGACAAAGTCTGCAATCAGATGGGCAAAGGGCGGCGCGCCCACGGAAACACCGACATTGAACCTGCCATGGGAAAGCAAATCCACGGTCGCCAGATCTTCTGCGAGACGAAATGGATTTTCGTAGCCGAGCTGAATGACAGCCGTGCCAAGACCGATGCGCCTGGTCCGCTGTGACGCGGCAGCAAGAAAGGTGGAGGCGGACGAAATACCGCGCTCAAGATGGCGCTGCCGTACCCACGCACTGTCGTAACCCAGCCGCTCTCCATGCTCGAAAAGCTGCAACGTATCCTCGATACCCTGTGCGGGATTATTCTCGCGATGACTGCCGGGAATGAGAAAAGCGAAATGTTCGATATGTGAAAGAGGCATGGTTTGTTTTCCTTCTCACGCAGCCGCTTCGCGATGGTTTTGAAGTCTCGCGAGTATCTTTGCTTCCTGTACCGCTTTGCGTTCCTGCACGCGTTGGGTTGCCTCTTCAAAAGAAGTGGACGCCGGATAGATTGGCGTCGAAATCTGCTGTCCCGCCTTGGCACCGATATGTTTTTCAAAAGGCAGCGAGCGGTATTGCTGCACATCCGCCGATGTATCGAAAAGCGGACGATAGCCGAGTGAAATATAAAGCGCGGTTGCTTCTGGCTGGCGGAAACCCGTGGACAAATAGGCGCGTGTATAGCCCAGATCGCCTGCACTTTCTTCCAGCGCCAATACAATCCGGCGGGCGAGCCCCTGTCTGCGCAGATGGGACGCGGTCCATATGCGTTTTAATTCCACGGTCTCGTCATCATGGCTCATATAAGCGCCGCCGGCGATGGTTTCGCCATGGCGCTGAAGCAGCAGGAAACCACCCAGTGGTGCCGAAAATGCCTCTGCCGGATAGCGCAGGATTTCCGTTCGCGCACCACCGGCATGATCAAGATGGCCGTACCGGCTGTCATATTCTTGCACCAGCCCATCAATGAGGGGCTGCGCCGCCGGGTCCAAAAGAGAAGACTGGATAATAGTATCAACCATGGAATGCCTCCGCTGAAACAAATCCTGTCCGACTTGTATTGAGTGGAAGCAAAAAGCCGCCAACGAACAGTATCTGCCTTTAACGGTGCCTCCTTGCCGCGCCGTTTGCACGGCATGAACGTTTAATCACTGCGCGAATATTGGAAGATCGTTGCTCGATTAATAATCAACAAAAACATAGATTACATCTTCATTGAATTTGTTGGTGAGGACGGGATGGCAAAGCGTGAAGGTTTTCTGCGATTTGGCTTGTTCGTCTGCAAATCGCAGGCACCGCACAAGACGTTGCCGATGCGCTCCAGGAGCGTTTTGAAACTTACGGTGCCGATGGCTTCAACGTGATGCCGCCCATTTTCCCTTCGGGCATGCAGGATTTTGCCGAACTGGTTTTGCCAGAGCTGCGCAGTCGTGGGCTTGCGCGAAGTGAATATGACGGCCCGACATTGCGGGATAATCTCGGTTTGAGGATACCGACACATCCCGCAACCGTGGATCAGACTTCAGGCACCGTGGCTGCCATCAAAAAAGCGGTTTGATGGACGTGGAAGACCAAGATGTTCGCGCAAGGTGCTGCCTTCATATTCCTTCCGGAAAATGCCCCTTCGCTGAAGCTCCGTCACTAGTGTGGTGGATTTGAAGTTCCTATCATTTGCGTGGCGCTCACGTTCAAGAACTTCAAATCCGTAAACCACACTAGATTCAATAGCTTACTAGTATGGCTTTGAACCCGAAATTCGTTCAAGCGACTGCTTTACAGTGATACGAATTTCGGGTTCGCCATACTGGATCCTCTGTCACATCATCGAGACCTTGCGGCAAAAAGGAAATACAACCGTGTTCAATTGTTTGATCCTGAGGCTATTGCGGATTAAGGTAGGCGCGTCTTGATGAGCGTTGGATTTGCGCTTCCTATTTCCGTGAGTCATGGATCATCATGCTCAGCGCATCGCCACGGGCGATGTTAAACTTTACCCCAATAAATGGCGGTGTCTTTATTGGGCTGTTTTGAAAAGCTCAACTTGGCATATTGGGGGAGCGGAACCGACATCCAGTTTTTGACGTTGCAGTTGAGGTTCCAATCAGGCCCAGAGTAAAAAATAGGCGTTTTGGGCGCAGCCGAAACATCCGAAGGGAGGTCAGAAAGATGAAAGCACGCACAGCGAGTGTCGGTGATCTTGAAAGCGTTTTTCACGACCTTTCAGAGCGAATGGCCAGCGAGTATATTGCGGCCGGGAAAGACGTGAAATCCGCCTACGACAACCTTACAATGAACCTGCGTGAAGGACGTGCTCACGCCTTGATCGAAGACGACAAAGTCGTCGCGATCATTGCCTGGCAGGAAGGAGATGAGGTAACGGATACGTTGTTCGCTGCCAAAGAAGATTTCTTCAATGCGCGATCCGTCCGCTTCTGCCGCAAACACATAAAGCAAATTCAGGCTCTGTCGGGGGATCGTCCGATCCATTCAAGGAGCTGGCTTGATCGTCCTGACGTTGTGAGATGGTTCAAAATCATCGGCTATCAGGAGGCCGGACATGAAGGTGGAGCCCAGCTTTTTGAGCTTTTGCCGCCCGAAGGAAACAGTCTGTCAAGCCAGTAGCTTCATTAGAGCGCCGATCTGATTGAATCAGATCGGCGCGTCTCAAACACTTTTATTTTAAGCATAATCTTATCGATCCTCGTTTCACTCCGACAGGACTTATCCTCTAAACGAGATTTTCAACGCAGCCATTTGATTTTAAAAGGTTTCTCCGCGCAAGTGATTGGCGAGAAACCCCAGATTATCCTGTCCCCAATAAGTCTCCGTATCGTAGATATAGGTGGGAAAACCAAAGACGCCTTTCTCGACGGCGCGCTCGCGGTCTGCCTTCCATTTAGCCTGAACGTCATCATCATTCTCACGCCCGACAAGATAAGGTCCATTAAACCCGGCTTCATCGGCGACAGCTTTTCGGATGTCTGGCTGGCCGATATCCTTGGCGTCCGTCCAGAACGCGTGCTGCAGTGCGCGCGTCAGTTGCAGCCAGTTTTGCCCTTCAAGATAGGCGGCGATCACCGAAAAAGAGGCTGGCGTCGGATCACTTAAAGCCGGACGCTCGTCGATGAACAGCGGCTTGCCGCGAAACTTGGCCCAACGCTTGAGATCCTGCGTGCCATAAGCGCGACGGGCTTCTGGCCGGTTTCGAGAGAAGATGCCGCCATTTTCCTCGATGACGGTTGCCAGATATGGCTTGATCTCGACGACATGCCGTTCTGCCAGTTCTTCAAGCGTATCCAGCCCCAGATAGGACCAGGGCGATCCGATGGAAAAGAAATAATCAATCGTTTTTGGCACGTTCTGTCCTTCGATATAAGTTTCACGCAAGAGACTATTTAAACTTCGGCAGCCCGGGCGGATTGGTTTGAGATTGTTCCAATGCCTCCTCCCGGAGATGCCAACGATCGAGAATGCGCGCATAGTC
>Ga0308157_10009914_pt1 | contig 10449 bp, 9 predicted proteins | sample PhyBR1_FD_201035 | JGI IMG/M metagenome (GOLD analysis project Ga0308157, IMG submission 201035) | Phyllosphere microbial communities from UC Gill Tract Community Farm, Albany, California, United States - DLSLB.R1 | ecosystem: Host-associated > Plants > Phyllosphere > Unclassified | place: USA... | reverse complement strand
CTGCTTATCGAGCTCAGACTTCTTCTTCTTACCCATCGCGCGGCGCAGGATGTCTGCCTGGCCGAGCGAGAAGCCCGCGACGCGCTGCGCGATCGCCATCACCTGCTCCTGGTAGATGATGAGGCCGTAGCTGGTGTCGAGGATGTCCTTCAGTGGTTCTTCGAGCTCGGGGTGGATCGGCGTGATCGGTTGCTCGCCGTTCTTGCGCAGCGCGTAGTTCGTGTGCGAGTTCGCGCCCATGGGGCCCGGTCGGTACAGCGCGATAACGGCCGAGATGTCTTCGAAGTTGTCGGGCTTCATGAGGCGCAAGAGCGCGCGCATGGGGCCGCCGTCGAGCTGGAACACGCCCAGGGTGTCGCCGCGAGCGAGCAGGTCGTAGGCCTTGCGATCGTCGAGCGTCAGCTGCTCGAGGTCGAGCTCGGTGCCGCGGTTCGTGCGGATGTTGTCGAGCGCGTCCGAGATAATCGTGAGGTTGCGGAGCCCCAGGAAGTCCATCTTGATGAGGCCGAGCGACTCGCACGCCGGGTAGTCGAACTGCGTGACGATCTGGCCGTCCTGCTCGCGCCTCATGATCGGGATGATGTCGATCAGCGGGTCGCTCGACATGATCACGCCGGCGGCGTGCACGCCCCACTGGCGCTTCAGCCCCTCGAGACCGACCGCGCGGTCGAAGACCGTGCGGGCCTCCGGATCCGATTCGATCGTCGCGCGGAACTCGCTCGCCTCCTTGTAGCGCGCATGCTCGGGGTCGAACATGCCGCCGAGCGGCATGTCCTTGCCCATCACGGCGGGCGGCATCGCCTTCGTAAGCTTCTCGCCCATGCTGAAGGGGAAGCCGAGCACGCGGCCCGCGTCCTTCAGCGCCTGCTTCGACTTGATCGTGCCGTAGGTCACGATCTGCGCGACGCGGGCGTCGCCGTACTTCTCGGTCACGTAGTCGATGACCTCGCCGCGGCGACGGTCGTCAAAGTCGACGTCGAAGTCGGGCATCGAGACGCGGTCGGGGTTGAGGAAGCGCTCAAAGATGAGGCCGTGCGGGAGCGGGTCGAGGTCGGTGATGCGCATCGCGTACGCGACCATCGAACCCGCACCCGATCCGCGGCCCGGCCCCACGCGAATGCCGTTGTTCTTCGACCAGTTGATGAAGTCGGCGACGACGAGGAAGTAGCCGGGGAACTTCATCTGCGTGATGATGCCGATCTCGTACTCGGCGCGGTCGCGCACCTCCTGCGAGATGCCGTTCGGGTAGCGGTAGTGGAGGCCCTTCTCGACCTCCTTGATGAACCAGCTCTCCTCGGTCTCACCCTCGGGCACGGGGAAGCGCGGCATGTAGTTCGCGGCCGTGTCGAACTCAACGTTGCAGCGCTCGGCGATGAGCAACGTGTTGTCGCAGGCCCCCTCGACGTCGCGGAACATCTGGCGCATCTCGGCGGCCGTCTTGATGTAGTAGCCGTCGCCGTCGAACTTGAAGCGGTTCGGGTCGTCGAGCGTCGAGCCCGACTGCACGCAGAGCAACGCCTCATGCGCGCTCGCGTCGTGCTGGTGTGTGTAGTGCGAGTCGTTCGTCGCGACGAACGGGATCCCGAGATCCTTCGCGATCTTCAGCAGGTCTTCGCGCACGCGGCGCTCGATGTCGAGCCCATGATCCATGAGCTCGCAGAAATAGTTATCGCGGCCAAAGATGTCTTGGAACTCGGCGGCGGCCTCGCGCGCCGCCTCGTACTGGCCGAGGCGCAGGCGGGTCTGGATCTCGCCCGACGGGCACCCCGTCGTCGCGATGATGCCCTTGGCGTACGTCTGCAGCAGCTCGCGGTCCATACGGGGCTTGAAGTAGTAGCCCTCGGTGCTCGCGAGAGAGCTCAGGCGGAACAGGTTGTGCATGCCCTGCGTCGTCTCGGCCCACATCGTCGCGTGCGTGTAGGCACCGGATCCGGAAACGTCGTCGCGCTTCTGCTCCGACGTTCCCCACGCCACTCGCGTCTTGTCGCTGCGGTGGGTTCCCGGGGTGAGGTAGGCCTCGAGCCCAATAATGGGCTTAATGCCCGCGGACTTTGCCGCCTTATAGAACTCGAACGACGCGTAGTTGTTGCCGTGGTCGGTTACCGCAATCGCCGGCATGCCCATTTCGGCTGCGGCCTTCGTCATTTCGGTGAGCTTCGCGGCCCCGTCGAGCATCGAATACTCGGAATGGACGTGAAGATGCACGAAGGAGTCGGATGCCATGGGTCCAGTCTAATTTGGACCCCTGACATCCGACTCCGGAACCGCCCAAATCGGCGGTTAGAACAGGCCGTCCTCGAGAAGGTCGTAGGCGTGTTGCAGGTCGTCGGGGTACGTCGACTCGAACGACACCCACTCCCCCGATGCGGGGTGCTCGAATGCGAGCCGGTGGGCGTGTAGCCACTGCCGGTTCAGGCCCAGGCGCTCCGCGAGCGTCGGGTCGGATCCGTAGAGCGGGTCGCCGACGAGCGGGTGGCGGTGGGCGGCCATGTGCACCCGGATCTGGTGGGTGCGGCCGGTCTCGAGGTGCACCTCGACGAGCGTCGCGCGCGGGAATGCCTCGAGAGTGTCATAGTGCGTGATCGAGTCCTTGCCGTCGGGCGTGACGGCGAACTTCCACGAGTGATTCGTGTGGCGGCCGATGGGCGCGTCGATCGTCCCCGAGAACGGATCCGGGTGCCCCTGCACGATCGCGTGATAGATCTTCTCGACCGTGCGGTCCTTGAAGGCCCGCTTCATCACGGTGTAGGCGTGCTCGCTCTTCGCGACGACCATGAGGCCGCTCGTGCCAACGTCGAGCCGGTGCACGATCCCCTGGCGCTCCGCGGCGCCCGATGTCGAGATCTCGACCCCGGCGGCGAGAAGCGCGCCGGGAACCGTCGGCCCATCCCAGCCCATCGACGGGTGGGCCGCAACGCCCGAGGGCTTGTCGACGACGACGATATGGTCGTCCTCGTGGACGATGCGGAGGCCGGGAACCTCGGCCGCGACCACCTGCGGATCCGCCTTCGGTGTCCACTCGACGTCGAGCCAGGCACCCGCGTGCACGCGATCAGACTTCGCGGCCTCGCGGCCGTCGATCCTCACGCCGCCGGCGGCGACCACCTCGGCCGCGAAGGTGCGCGAGAAGCCGAGCATCTTGGCGAGGGCCGCGTCAACGCGAGATCCCTCGAGGCCGTCCGGCACGGGAATGCGACGCGACTCAGTCATCGACGCTCTCCTCGACCTCGGCCTTCTTCTCGCCGCGCGTTCCGTCGAAGTTGATGCCGATCAGGACCAGAACGGCCACGGAGATCATGCCGCAGACGATGAACATGTCGGCGACGTTGTAGATCGCGGGCGTGGTCCAGAACCACATCCACGGCGTCAGGATGAAGTCGACGACGTGACCGACGGCGAAGCCCGGCTCGCGGATGAGGCGGTCGGTGAGGTTGCCCAACACGCCACCGAGCACGAGGCCCAGGACGATGGCCCAGGCGAGCGAGCGCACGCGCGTCACGCCGAGATAGACGATGACGAGGGCGACGAGGCCCAGGATGATCGTGAAGACCCAGGTGACGCCCTCGCCCATGGAGAAGGCCGCGCCCGGGTTAAAGACCAGGTGCCACTGCAGGAAGTCGCCCACGACGTTGACCGTCGTGCGCTCCTCGAGGTTCTGCAACGCAAAAAACTTGCTCAACTGGTCGGCGGCCAACACCAGGATCGCGAGAATCGCGATCGTGATGCCGGCCGCCGGCGCAGAGTAGGGTCGATGTCCCGTCACGGAAAGTGAGCTTAGAGACCGACCGTCGAGGCGGGCTGGCTGCCGGACTCGGGTGCGTTGAGGTCAGCGAGCTTCTGCTCGAAGTAGCCGCGCAGCTGCTGGCGGTAGTCACGCTCGAACTGGCGAAGCTCGGTGATGCGACCCTCGAGGCTCTTGCGCTCGGTGTCGAGCTTCTGCGAGATCTCGCGCTGCTTCGCCTCGGCGGCGGCGACGATACCCGTGGCCTTCGCCTCGGCGTCGTCGACGAGCTTCTTCGCGGTGGCCTGACCCTCGGCGACGTGCTCGTCGTGCAGGCGCTCGGCGCGGGCGATGATGCCAGCGGCGTTCGACGCCGTTGCCGAGACACCGGCTTCGGCTGCGGGGGCGGCGGTCTCGACGGGAGCGGGAGCCGCCTCGGGCGCGGGCGCCGGAGCCGCTGCGGGAGCGGCCGCGGGGGCGCCACCCTCGAGCTCGGCGATGCGTGCCTTGAGCTGCTCGTTCTCCTCGATCGTCTTACGCCACTCGACGACGATCTCGTCCAGGAAGTCGTCAACCTCGTCGGGGTCGAAGCCCTCCTTGAAGCGGACGTGCTGGAACTGCTTGGTAACGACGTCTTCCGGCGTCAGTGCCATGGTGTGGCCCCCTCTTTCGATGGTGAACTCATGATACTTCAGAACAAGATAGCGATCGCTCGGAGGATTGACAGCCCGATGAAACAGCAGATCATCGTGAGCGGAAAAGCCAGATCGATCGCGATCGGTCCGAGCCGAATCGGCTGGAGATGGCGGCGCAGGTACTTCAGGGGAGGATCCGTGATCGTGTAGATGAACTCACAGACGACAAGCAATGCGCCCTGGGGCCGCCACTCGCGATTAAACATCGGAATGAAATCGAGGATCACGCGAGCGAACAGCACCAACACGTACAACGAGAGCAGCACGTGCAGAACAGCTGCGACGAATCCAATGACAGCCACGAGACCTTAGCCTACGCGAAAGGGCCCGGCGAGACCGAAACGGCACACCGGGCCCGACGAGCGCATACGACTCAGCCGGCGAACGAAGCGTCGTCAGCGGGCGCGATGCCGCCGTCGCCGGTCACGGCGATGTTCTCGGGCGTGAGCAGGAAGACCTTGCTCGTCACACGCTCGATGCGGCCGAACAGGCCCATCACGAGGCCGCTCGCGAAGTCGATCAGGCGGCGCGCATCCGCGTCGGACATCTGCGAGACGTTGATGATCACGGGCAGACCGTCACGGTACTGCTCGGCGATCGTCTGTGCGTCGCGATATTGCTTGGGGTGCACCGTCACGATCTCGTTAACGGCGTCGGTCGCGGGCTGACGCACGACGGCGGGGCGACGCAGCGGCGTCACGGGAGCAGTCTTTTCTTCATCGTGAGTCTCCTCGCGGCGCGGCTCTCGATGCGGCGCGGTGTTCTGGACGGGGGCCGTCTCGAACTCCTCTTCGACGAATTCTTCTTCGTCTGCGAGGCCGAGATAGACCATCGTCTTCTTCAGCGGGTTAGCCATGGCGTCCTCCGGGGTAATTGCTCGTCTTGTGTGAAGGCTAAACCTGCGGCGGCCTCGGACCGGTTATTGCGCTACCGATTCGCAGGTGTGTCGCGCCGTGCGCGATCGCCTCCGCATAGTCGTGTGACATGCCCGCCGATATCCAGGTGGCATCAGGGGAAATCGCGCGGACCCGCTCCGCGTATCCGGCAAGCCGTTCGAAGGCCGGCGCGGCCGGTTCGTCCAGCGGCGCGACCGCCATCACACCGCGCAATCGCAGCGTCTCGGAGCGCGCGACCTGCTCGGCGAGTTCCTCGAGCGCGTCGGGGGCAACTCCACCCCTGGCAGGGTCGTCGGTGAGGTTGATCTGCACGAGCACGTCGAGCGGATCCTCCCCCGGCACCTCGAGCGCCGTCACGAGCTTGTCGCGGTCGAGCGAGTGCACCGCGTCTGCGGCGGCGCGCACGGCCCGCGCCTTCTTCGATTGCAGCTGGCCGATGAAGTTCCATCGGAGGTCACCCAGGTCTGCGAGCTCGCCGCGCTTCGCGATGAGCTCCTGGCCACGGTTCTCCCCGACGTCGCGAACGCCCAGTGCGTAGAGCTCACGGACGAGCGACGCGGGATGGAACTTCGTGACGACGATCCGCGTGATCCCAGCCTCGTCGCGGCCGACGGCGCGCGCGGCAGCCGCGATGCGCTCGTCGACCGTGGCGAGACGGGACGCGAGGGTCATTACTTCAGGAACTCCGGGATGTCGATGCCATCCTCGTCGTCATCGAATCCGCTCGACTCGTTGAGCGCGGGGGCACTCGTCGTCTGGGGCGCCGAGATCTGCGCGGGCAGCTCGGGGGCCTTCTCCGGAACGACATCTCCCGGGAGCGACGGGCGCGCCGCGGGCTCGCTGCGCACCGGGAACGAGGGAACCTCGACCCGGGGCTGCGGCTCGCCGCCGTCGAATCCGGCCGCCACGACCGTCACGCGCACCTCGTCACCGAGCGTGTCGTCGATCACGGTACCGAAGATGATGTTGGCCTCGGGGTGCGCGGCCTCCTGCACGAGGCGGGCGGCGTCGTTGATCTCGAAGATGCCGAGGTTGGATCCGCCCTGGATCGACAGGAGCACGCCGTGCGCGCCCTCGATCGATGCCTCGAGCAGCGGCGACTCGACGGCAAGCTCTGCCGCCTTGATCGCGCGGTCCGCACCGCGCGCGGATCCGATACCCATGAGGGCGCTACCGGCGCCCTGCATGACGCTTTTCACGTCGGCGAAGTCGAGGTTGATGAGACCCGGCGTGGTGATGAGGTCGGTGATGCCCTGCACACCGGCGAGGAGCACCTGGTCGGCGGTCGCGAATGCCTCAACCATCGAGATGCCGCGGTCGCTGATCTCGAGCAGGCGGTCGTTCGGAACGACGATGAGGGTGTCGACCTCCTCCTTGAGGATGGCGACGCCCTGCTCTGCCTGCTGCTGGCGACGGCGACCCTCGAACGAGAAGGGCTTCGTGACGACACCGATGGTCAGCGCGCCGATCGACTTGGCAATGCGGGCGACGACGGGCGCGCCACCGGTACCGGTGCCACCGCCCTCACCCGCGGTAACGAAGACCATGTCGGCGCCGGCGAGGGCCTGCTCGATCTCCTCCTGGTGGTCTTCCGCGGCGCGGCGACCCACCTCGGGATCGGCACCGGCGCCGAGCCCGCGGGTGAGGTCGCGCCCCACGTCAAGCTTCACGTCGGCCTCGCTCATGAGCAACGCCTGCGCGTCGGTATTGATCGCGATGAACTCGACGCCGCGCAGCCCGAGCTCGATCATGCGGTTAACGGCGTTGACGCCGCCACCACCGACGCCGACCACCTTGATGACGGCGAGGTAGTTCTGGTTCTGGCTCATGCTGCCTCCATAGACGGAACCTGGGCTGTACCGATAATGTGAACCTTCAACTTCTACAAGAGGGTTAAAGTATTCATCGGCATGTAATTTGCTCGTATTGACGCTACTTTGCGGGCGCCTCAAGATCGCCGTGACTCGCCGGGGCGTGTCAGAAGAAATCTCGTGTCGTCACTCGGTAACGACGAGGACGCCGGACGAGGACACGTCGTAGCTCGAGACCGTGTCGGGCGGGGTCGCCGTGAACGCCGCCGTCAGGACCCTGACCTTCTCGGCGGTGTCACCCGGGCTCCCCCAGATCACGGTCACGCCGTCGCCGTCGGCGAGTTCGAACGTCACATCCTCGCGACTCGTCGCCCGGATCGTGGTGATCCGCGAGCGAAAATCGTCCGGCAGCGCGCGAAGCACCTGCCCGACGGCCGTGAAGGCCTCCGAGGTGAGCCCCGCCTCGACCTCCGCGAGCGGCAACCCCTCGGGCTGCGTCTCGCTCGTCGCGAGCGCAACGCCCGCGGCATCGACTGTCGTGAAGCCCGCATCGGTCGCGACGGCCGCGACGGGCGTGCGCTCGACAATCTTCACCACGAGGGTGTGCGGTGGCCTCGACTCGACCGTGTACGTCTCGATCTCAGGGAACGACGTGAGCTTCGCGCGGATCTCGTCGCGATCGATGAGGGGAAGCGCGCGCCCCGTCTGCTCCGCGAGCGCAGACTGGACCGCGGCCGGGTCGAGCGTGGCGACGCCCTGCACCTCGATCGTCTGCACCGCAAAGAGCGGGCTATACGCCGCCCCGATCGTTCCGATCGCGAGCAACACGATGGCGCCGATGGATCCGAGCCACACGGCGCGGCGCCGGCGCGACCGCTCGGTAAAGCGGCGCACCTCGGCGCGTTCGGCGCGCTTCTGGCGTCGTCGCGCCCGCCACTCCGAGATCGGCTTCGCCTCGCGGGCGGGCTCTTCGGCACCGTCGCTCTCGTCGAAACCCTCGTCGTCCTCGGGCCAGTCCCCGAGATCCGGTTCCGGATCCGACTCGCGCGGCCTCCGCCGCCCGAAGGGCAGCAGCGGCGCGCGACGCCCCCTTTCGGGCTCGGCCGTGCCGCCCTCGCCCGGCGCCGGATCCTCGATCGGATCCGGGCGGCGGGAGGGCTGCGGCGGCAACGGTCCGGGGCGCTTCATGGCTTACTCCGGCTGCAGGGCGTCAAGCACCTGGGGGATGATCTGGTAGACGTTTCCGCAGCCGAGGGTGACGATGAAGTCGCCGTCGTTTGCAACCTCGGCGGCGCGCTCGGCGGCCGCCTGCCAGTCGGGAACGTATGACACGTGCGCCGGATCCGCGAAGCCCTTCTCGACGAGCTCGCCCGTCACGCCGGGGATCGGATCCTCGCGGGCACCGAAGACGTCGAGCACAACCGAGTGGTCGGCGTACTCTTCGAGCACCTGCGCGAACTCACCCGCCATGAGCTTCGTGCGCGAGTAGGTGTGCGGCTGGTGCAGGGCAATGATGCGGCCCTCCCCCACGACGGTGCGGGCGGCCGCGAGGGCCGCCGCCACCTCGGTGGGGTGATGGGCGTAGTCGTCGTAGACGCTGACGCCGCGGCGCACGCCATGCAGCTCGAAGCGGCGCACGGTTCCACCGAAGGTCGCAACCGCGTGCGTCGAGGCGACGAAGTCATGGCCGAGGCTCACGAGCACCGCGACGGCGCCGGCCGCGTTGATGCGGTTGTGCTGGCCAGGAACGGCGAGGTCGAGCGGCGCGCGCTCGGATCCGCGCACGAGGAACGCCCCGCCGTCTTCCTCGACGAGGCGAACGCCCGCGCCCTCGGCGAGGCCGAAGGTGACGACGTTCTCGTGCGAAAGGCGAGCGGCAACGCGCTGCGCGCCCGGGTCGTCGGACGAGATCACGACGGCCTCGCGAGCGGCATCGGCGAAGGCGACGAACGCGTCGTCGAACGCCTCGTGCGAGCCGTAGTGGTCGAGGTGGTCGGCGTCGACGTTGGTGATGAGGGCGATCGACGTCTCGTAGATGAGGAACGTGCCGTCAGACTCGTCGGCCTCGACAATGAACAGGTCGTCGCGCCCGGCACGGCTCGAGACGCCATACTGCTGAATGACGCCGCCGTTAACGAAGCTCGGGTCTGCGCCGAGCTCGGCAAGGGCCGAGACGATCATGCCCGTCGAGGTTGTCTTGCCGTGGGCGCCCGCGACCGAGACGAGGCGGCGCGAGTTGATCAGGTATTTGAGGGCCTGCGAGCGGTGTAGCACCGACAGGCCGCGCTCCTTCGCCAGGAGGAACTCGGGGTTCTCCGGCCAGATCGCACCGGTGTAGACGACGGTGTCGAGGCCCTCGACGGCGTCGAGGTTTGCGGCGTCGTGGCCGATGAACACCCGCGCGCCGAGCTCGGCGAGGTCACGGGTGTTCTGGCTCTCGGCCCTGTCGGATCCGGAGACGGGGATGCCCGCGTTCAGGAACATGCGCGCGAGGCCCGAGATCCCGGACCCGCCGATGCCGATGAAGTGCACGGCGCGGATCTCGTCCGGGATCGGAACGGTGAGGTCGGGGGCGATCATCGTCGGTTCTCCTTGAGGGCGCGGTCGAGGTGCGCCATAACGTTTTCGGTGCCACGGCGGGTGCCGACGCCCTCGGCCGCCGCCGCCATCTTGTCGATGGCCGCGCGGTCGCCGAGGAGCGGAACGAGCGAGTGCGTCACGTAGCCGTGCGTGAAGTCGGCGTCGTCGACGATGAGCGCGGCGCCCGCGTTCACGGCCGAGGCGGCATTGAACCGCTGCTCGCCGTTGCCGACGGGGTACGGGATGTAGATCGCGGGGATCCCGAGGGCCGAGACCTCCGAGACCGTCGAGGCGCCCGAGCGCGCGACGATCATGTCGGCGAGGGCGAAGGCGAGGTCCATGCGGTTGAGGTACGGAACCGTCACGTAGTTCGGGTCGGTCGACACGGGCGTCGCGTTCTTCTCGCCCGTGGCGTGCAGGATCTGCCAGCCCGCCGCGACGATGTCCTGCCACGACTCGGCGAGCGTGCCGTTGATGCGGCGCGCGCCGAGCGATCCGCCAAAGACGAGGAGCACGGGGCGCTGCGGGTCCAGCCCGAAGTGCCGGGCGGCCTCGTCGCGCGTGCCGGCGCGATCGAGATTCACGATCTCGGGGCGAAGCGGCATGCCGACGAACTCGCCGCCGCGAAGGGGCGTGCCCTCGAAGGCGACGCCGACGGCGGCGGCCGAGCGCGCGCCGAGCGCGTTCGCCATGCCGGGCCGGGCGTTGGCCTCGTGAACGACAGACGGGATCCGTTCCTTTTTCGC
>Ga0308157_10009912_pt1 | contig 10449 bp, 8 predicted proteins | sample PhyBR1_FD_201035 | JGI IMG/M metagenome (GOLD analysis project Ga0308157, IMG submission 201035) | Phyllosphere microbial communities from UC Gill Tract Community Farm, Albany, California, United States - DLSLB.R1 | ecosystem: Host-associated > Plants > Phyllosphere > Unclassified | place: USA... | reverse complement strand
AATCGGATGAATACCAAGAGTACCGAGATGGTCAATATCGGAAGAATCACAAAATCAAAATAGGCCTCTAAACTCATCGTAATAACTCTAATAATTTACGTTCAACTCCGGTTTTTAATGTTCGGATAAATTGTTCTTCATCCTTCAGGTACATCACATGGATATAAATAGCTTTTTTATCATCGCTGATATCAATGATCAGGGTGCCTGGCGTCAAGGAGATAAAAGTGGATAACAGGTTGATTTCAAAATCGGTGTTTGCATTGACCGGATAACGAACAATACCGGGTTTGAAAAAGTATTTTGGTGTAATCACATCGTATGCGACCTGGACATTGGCCTTGATCAATTCGTATAGGAAGAAAAAGAAGAAACTGATGATCTTGGGTACCCGATAGAAATAGCGGACATCCGATTCATTCCGATTCATGATCCATAACACACCAAATCCTAGGAGGTATCCAAAGATAAAATTAGAATAGAGCATGGATCCCGTAAGAGCTACCCAAATAAAGGATAGCAACAGGTTCATTAGAAAAAACTTGATCATTGTTCAAAAACTTTATCGCCCAATACCGTGCGGATATAAAGGCTGGTGTCCAACAATTCGTTCGTTATCTTATCCACCAAGATGATGATGTTTTCTACATTCAGACCAATGTACAGCGTAACAGCACATAACAAGAGGATAGGCAGTACCAATAGGATCTTTTTGAATGGTGGAAGACCCACAAATTTATCATCGACTTCTACACCCTCAGGTGTATCCTTCCAAAATACATCGGCCCACATTTTGGCTATGACATACATCGTTACTAAACTTCCTACAATTAAAGCAATGATGAAGAAATATTGTTTTTCTATAAAAGCTTCCTGAAAAAGGTAGATCTTTGGCCAAAAGCCTGATAATGGCGGAATACCTACCAGTGAAAATAAGACCAAGGCAATAATCAAGGAAATCAGCGGATAATTTTTATATAGACCTCCTAATTTATTCATATCCATCGTTCCTCTGATCTGCCGGATAATCCCCGCAATCAGGAACATATTGGTCTTAACAATAATATCGTGGATTAGGTAAAGCACGGTTCCCATCAGCGCAATCTTGCTGAACATGGCAATACCTCCAAGCATAAATCCGATATGACAGACGATCAAATAAGAGAACAGCCTTCTGATATTGGTTTTGATCAATGCGCCAAAGGCTCCGGTCAGGATGGTCAAAACAGCCAGGACCATAAACAGGTTCCTGGTAAAATCATCGGGTATAAAGATCAGACTGAACACACGTAGAATAGCATAGATACCTACTTTCGTCAATAAACCACCAAAGGTAGCTGCCACTGCGGAAGGTGGGGTATGGTAGGAAGAAGGTAGCCAATAGTATAGGGGGAAGACGGCAGATTTGATACCAAATCCCATGATAAAGAATACCGAGGTGATTCCGACTAAAGCTTTATTGTCAAATTCCCTGATCTTAAGGGAAAGGTCTGCCATGTTCAAGGAGCCGGTAATACCGTAAAGAATCCCGATTCCTGTTAGGAAGAAGGTCGAGGCGAGAATATTCATCGCCATGTACTTTACAGCCCCTTCCAATTGGGCTTTTCGGCCACCCAATGTCATCAGTACAAAGGAAGAAATGATGATGACCTCAAACCAGACATAAAGGTTGAATATATCGCCAGTCAGGAAGGCTCCGTTCAATCCCATTAAAAGGAAATGGAAGATCGGGAAGTAACCGTATAACATCCGTTGCCTATTTAGACCGATGGAGGAGAAGATGGAAACCGCGAAACCTGCAATGGAAGTAAGCAGGACCATGGTGACACTGAGCAGATCGGCAACAAAGACGATTCCGAATGGCGCTTCCCAATTGGAGGCATTCATATGGAGCGGACCTTCGTTATAGACCTTAGCAAATAGTCGGATGGCAATCAGAAGTCCGATAAACGCACCACCCACACTCAAAAAACGTTGAGATATTGTTTTCCGCCAAGCAATCAATTGAATGATGGCAGTGAACAAATGGATAAAAACAGGGGCTAAAATATGGTTATCGATCATATATCTTCTTCTTCCGGCGTGTTTAAATCATCCAAATCATCTGAATTGACCAATGCGTAGACACGTTTCAATAATACGATGGCAAATGCCGTTAATGCGAAACTGATAACAATCGCGGTGAGGATCAAGGCCTGCGGGATCGGATCAGCATAAATATCCTGAAAAACATTATGGTCGGCATCAATTACCGGTGGTTTTCCTTTCGTGATGCTTCCCAATAGGAAAATTAAAATGTTCGTTCCATTTCCTAAGAGCATGATCCCCAAGAGGAGTTTGACCATACTTCTTCGGAGGATGAGATAGACCCCCGCAGCATATAATAAACCCAAAACAGCAACAAGTAATAATTCCATATGATTAGTCCTTGGTTAATGAGATGGTGAACAATATGGTTAGGACGACGCCTACTACGACCAGGTATACGCCTAGGTCAAAGAATAAGGCAGATCCAATCATGCCGATTACGGGTATTTTTTCTTCCCACCAAAGACCGGTCATCGGTGGAAGACCAAAAAAGGTTGGTAGCACTACACTTGTAGCAGAAATTCCCAATCCGATGGGTATCAAGGATAATGGTTTTCTTTTCAATATTTTCATGGTTGCTTCGGTGCCATTGGCAAAGCTATGGAGCACGAAGGCGATGGATGCGACCAAGCCTCCCACAAATCCTCCTCCGGGATAATAATGGCCACGAAGGAGCAAAAAGAAGGAAAATAAGAGTAGGATAGGCAACAGATATCGTGTTGCGGTCTGTAAAATTATACTGCGCATATTTCTATTCTTTTTCTGATGATTTCAACCTTAATTTTAACAAACTATATACGCCCAGGGCAGCTATTCCAAGAACCACCGTTTCGAACATGGTGTCTATACCCCGGAAATCGGCAAGGATCAGGTTGACAACATTCTTTCCTTTGGCCAAGATATAGGCGTTTTCTCCATAGAAATCACTGGTTTGCGTTTGGATAGGTTCGTATAATACTTTCAATGCAATGATGGACAAAATGGCTCCAAACCCTAATGCAACCACGATATCGCGGTATTGCTGTTTGGCGGAGGCCAGATTAAGAAAGCCTGGAAGTTTATAGAGAACCAGTACAAACAGTACGGTACTTAAGGTATCGATGGTAAATTGGGTCATGGCCAGATCAGGGGCACTGTAGAACACATACATCAAACAGATACAGTAACCGATGACACTCATGGAAACAACTGCCGTTAAACGGGAAGGGGTGGTTACCACAATCAATAATGCGCCTAACAGGATAATAACAACAGCTACTTCATAAATGGTTAATGGTGTTAGATTGTCAAAATCGATCTGGATTGGTCCACTCATCCATAGTTTATAGATCAACAACCCTTCGGCAAATAGAATGATCTTTAGGTGATAGGAGCGTAGATAGCCATTATGGAATTTGCCCGTATACCAGGTGGAGAAACGAATTATATCGTTACTATATCCTGTTAAGATGCTTTGGGATGAAATGGATTGGAATTTTTCCAAAAAGGAGACCTTTTTTTCACTTGGTTTATTGAATATATAAAGTAGGATCCCTAATCCCAGGGTTATTAGACTTAGTATCAATACGGTATTAAAGGATCCGTGCCAGATGGCTAATTTTAAATTCGTTTCTGTGCCGAATATGCTGTTTGCTGTAGCCAGGCTCATCCATTTTCCAATAAAACCAGGAAACAAACCAAATAAAAGACCAAGGGCACCTAAAATCAATGGTGGAATCCACATGGATTTATAGGGCAAGTGAAGCTTGCTGTATTCCTGCGGAAGTTCGCCAGCAAAGGGTTTCCATCCTGCCATAAATCCGGCCGCTACTAGGCAAGTATTGGTAATAACCGCCAGAATAGTCAAAATCAACATCAGGTTTTCTTTGCTATGCAAAGTAGCTTCATAGATGAGATCCTTACCAATGAAACCAAAAGTTCCCGGTAATCCTGCACTACTTAAAGCTGCCAGTATTCCTGCGATAGCAACCGGCATCAATACCTTTCTTAAACCGGCAAGCTTGGTGATGTCCCTTGTGCCAGTTTCATGATCGATGATCCCTGTTACTAAGAATAATGTTGCTTTATAAAGGGCATGGACTAAAATAAATACGGCCGCCGCTATGATGGCTTCCCGGGTTCCAACGCCTAAAAGAAAGACCAGAATTCCCAATGCCGAGATCGTAGTATAAGCTAAAATAGATTTCAGGTCGATGCGGAATAGGGAATGGATGGCTGCATAGAGCATGGTAAATCCACCAACGATCATGAGTGGATAGGACCAAAGGTCGGTACCACCTAAGGAAGGAAAGAACCTCGCCAACAAGTAGATTCCGGCTTTTACCATGGTAGCGGAGTGCAGATAGGCCGAAACAGGTGTTGGGGCCTTCATTGCTCCTGGCAACCAAAAATGGAAAGGGAACTGTGCTGATTTGGTAAATGCACCTAAGAATATAAAAAGGAGAATCAATGGATAGAATTCATTGTTTATAATCCTGTCTTTGTATTGGATCAATTCTGAAATCTGATAGGTTCCGGCCACATTACCCAGCAGGATTAACCCGGCTAAGAGAAAGAATCCGCCCATCCCGGTGATGGTCAACGCGGTCATAGCGCTTTTCCTTGAATCCTTATTGTCGTTATTGAATCCGATCAGGAAAAAAGAACTGATACTTGTTAACTCCCAGAAAATAAACAGGAGCAACATGTTATCCGAAAGGACCAATCCCATCATGGCGGTCATGAAAAGGAATAAATAGCCGAAGAATCGGTCAAAATAAGGATGTCCTTTGAGGTAGGTTCGCGCATAAAAGAAGATACCGGTACCTATTCCGGTGATCAGCAGCATGAACAACATGGAGAGACCATCCAAACGAAAGTCAAAATTAACACCTAGTGTCGGGACCCATTCGATCTGTTGAACAAAGGATGCTCCTGATGCTATTTTGGGGATAAATCCGAGGTAATAAGCAAATATTCCCGTTGGAATAAGCGGTAATAAAATACTCCATTTGGATTTGAGCCTAGATCCGAAAGGGATAAGCAAAATGGCGGAAAACAAACCAAGAAGTATAGTAAACAGCATGAACTAATTATTAGAAATTTATGGGAATTGGCTAAAAATAATAAAAAACTCGCATTTTTCTTCGTTAAATTACGGTTAAACTTGAAAAAAATGTAGTTTTCGTGTGGATTTATAGGTAGCTTTATTTATCAATTACTAATCAACATGAATAAAAAACCTATCCTAATTTTAACCCTTTTGTTAGGGTTTTTGATGTTTAATTTTTCTGCTTCAGCACAACAAGCTTATGTAAAACCAAAGCTTTCCAACAAAGATTCTTGGTCTTTGATTTTGATACCCGATCCGCAATCATATGTGAAATTTGAGCGTAATGTTCCGTTGGTCAACTTAATGACTACTTGGATAAAAGAAAATGTGGATTCCTTGAATACGCAATTTGTGTTATGTACAGGAGATTTGGTAGAACAGAATGATCTGTTGAATCCTAATGGAAAGGCTGCTAATCAGACCAGCAAACAACAATGGTCGAATATCCGTGGAGCATTTCAGAAATTGGATGGTTATGTGCCATATGTATTGGCAACAGGAAACCACGATTATGGGCATGTGAGTGCAGAATACCGGTCCACGCAGTATGATCAGTATTTTAGTTCGGATCAAAATGGCTTAAATGCAAGGGCTTTGCGTGAAGTGGGTCCTAGCTTAAATGGTAATTCCACCGCGGTAAATGCGGTTTATGAGTTTGATACCCCACATCCGAAGAAAATATTGGTGATTGTATTGGAGTTTGCACCACGGGATACCGTATTGCAATGGGCTAAAACAGTGGTCGATAAACCGGCATATGCTGAGCATGATGTGATTGTTCTTACGCATGTGTTCTTGGATAAAAACAGCAAGCATATTGTTAATCAAGGATATAAGATTCAGGATGCTAATTATGGAGCTGCGGTTTTTGAGAAGTTGGTGAAACCTTCCAAGAATATTCGTTTGGTATTTTCGGGTCATATCGGGGAACCCAATAATTTTGATGGGCATATAGGTTTCCGACAGGATAAAAATGCCGCTGGAAAAACGGTTTCCCAAATGACTTTTAATGCACAGGCAATGGGCGGTGGTTGGTTTGGAAACGGAGGCGATGGATGGTTGAGGTATCTGGAATTCCTGCCAGATGGAAAGACCGTGAAAGTGAAAACCTTTTCACCTTTATTTGCAATTTCGCCAGCTACCCAATCTTTAGCTTATAAAACAGAGAAAAATCAAGAATTTGAGTTTGAATTGTAGTTCTTTTTATACTTTTGGGTTTACCAAGCTATATTATGAAGAAATTAATTTTATCTCGTTTATTTGTTTTTGCCGTTTTATCGTTAGTTAGCCTGCAATCATTAGTTGCTCAGGATATTTCCAAGGATAGTTTATCCAAACATGTACATTATCTTGCTTCGGAAGAATTGGAGGGAAGAGGTTTGGGCACTGCCGGAAAGGATAAAGCGACCAAATTTATAGTAGAACAGTTCAGATCGGCAGGTTTACAGCCATATCAAGGGGGTTTTTTACAGGATTTTGAATTGACTTTTAGTCTTGCGAAGGTTAAGGCGCATAATGTATGGGGATTTGTAGAAGGGTCGGATCCTCAATTGAAATCAGAAATTATCGTGTTAGGAGCTCATTATGATCATCTTGGCTATAAAAAGGATCGTAAAGTTTGGTATCCTGGTGCTGATGATAACGCTTCTGGTGTAGCGACGATAATTGAATTAGCGAAATATTTTGGAGAGGATGTCAATAGACCGAAACGGAGCATTTTGTTTATTGCCTTTGATGCGGAGGAATCGGGTCTTTTAGGCGCGAAACATTTTGTGGAGAAGCTGACTCCTGAAGAGCGCAAGAAAATTAAGGCAATGTTCAGTTTTGATATGGTGGGAATGTTGAGTAAGAATAAGGGGTTGGTGTTGAAAGGTGTTCGGACATTGGGAGATGGCGTGGAATTGGCCAAACAAGAAGCAAAAGGATTAAACCTGTTAAACCTTTCCGATAAAATTGAGGAGCGAACAGATACAGAACCTTTTGGGTCAGTAGGAATTCCTGCCATCCATGTTTTCACGGGATTGAAATCCCCTTATCATAAGCCAGGGGATAAGGCGGAATTATTGGATTATGATGGGATGAAGAAAATTGCTGATTTTTCAGCTCGATTTGTTGGGGCATTGGCTAATCAGCAGGAGGAACTGGTAGCTGCTAAGAAGATGCAGCGGTTGCAGGAAAATCCAAAAAGTATTGGAAAACCTGTGACTTTAGCAGGAATGTTCCAGTTGAATTCGGGAAAGCATCTGTATGATGATGAGTTTTATGATGCAAAATCGGATATTGGCTTTAGCCTTGGTCTGCAAATGGAGTATCGGTTCAAGAAATTGTGGGCGGTTGATTTAGGGGGATATTTTAATAATAATGCGAGTCGATCTGTAGAAGGAAGGTTTGAGAGGAATTCATTGATGGTTCCGATGAGCCTTAAATTTGGAAGTAATGTGGTTATTTCTGCGGGCCCGTATTATAAATATCATTTTGATGGTAAGAATGGGAATACGGATTTGGATTTTGAAAATACGTTTAGAAGGGATGAGTGGGGATATTCAGTAGGTGTGGCTATAGAGGTGATGAATTATCATGTAGGATGGATAAGTAGAAGATCTTTTCACTCGATATATTCGAATGGGCCAAAGGTGATTCCAATTGAAAATGGGCTTTCTTTGGGTTGGAGGTTTTAACTTGTTTTTTGGGGATAAGTCGACTTGCGTGGGGTTTATTACGTCATTGCGAGGGTTTAATAACGTCATTGCGAGGGGTTAATAACGTCATTGCGAGGAACAAAGCAATCTTTCGACTAATGTAAAGATTGCTTCGTGCCTCGCAATGACGTGGAAATCCGCAATGACAATAATTGTCCCTTATTTCATCTCCTTGGAGCCTTCAATAATCGCTTCCACCACAGTAGGATCCTGCAAAGTTGAAGTATCGCCTAAAGATCCCAATTCACCTTCCGCGATTTTTCTCAAAATCCTACGCATAATCTTTCCAGACCTTGTCTTAGGCAATTCAGTCACAAACTGAATAATATCAGGCTTAGCGATCGCACCAATAATCCTAGTCACCGTCTGTAAAATATCTTGACGTGTTTTTTCAGCATCAATATGGTGGTTCGCAATCACATAAGCATAAATACCCTGTCCTTTAACAGGATGCGGATAACCAACAATTGCTGATTCCACCACATCTGCGTGCATATTGATCGCATTCTCTACCTCTGCAGTTCCGATACGGTGTCCAGAGACATTCAACACATCATCTACGCGGCCAGTAATTCGATAGTATCCTTCCGGACTTCTATAACAACCATCACCTGTAAAATACATATCCTCATACGTAGAGAAATAAGTCTGTCTACAACGTTCGTGGTCGCCCCAAGTTGTACGCAGCATCCCTGGCCAAGGGAATTTGATACAAAGGTTACCAGAAACATCGTTACCTTCAATCTCTTCCCCATTCTCATCCATCAAACAAGGTTGAACGCCTGGCAATGGCAACATGGCATATCCTGGAATCTCCGGCGTAATACCCGCAATCGGCGTAATCAAATGGCCACCATTTTCTGTCTGCCACCAGGTATCTACAATCGGACAATTTCCTTTTCCCACTTTATCGTGGTACCAATTCCAAGCTTCCTCATTGATTGGTTCACCCACGGTACCTAACACTCTTAAAGAAGAAAGGTCCTTATTCTCCACATATTCATCCCCAAAAGCCATCAACGAACGGATCGCCGTAGGAGCAGTGTATAAAATGTTGACTTTGTATTTTTCAACGATATCCCAGAAACGGCTAGCGTCTGGATAAGTTGGAATCCCCTCAAACATCAAAGAAGTAGCTCCTTGCGATAATGGCCCATATACGATGTAACTATGGCCAGTAATCCAACCGATATCGGCAGTACAGAAATACACTTCTCCAGGTTGGTATTGGAAAGTATTGGCGAAGGTATATCCGGTATAGACCATATAGCCAGCTGTACTGTGCACAACACCTTTTGGTTTTCCGGTCGAACCAGAGGTATAAAGGATAAATAAGGTGTCCTCGGCATCCATTTCTTCCGCAGGGCAAGCTGGATTTCCTTGGGTCTCCACTTTCTTGATCTCATCCTCCCACCATACATCACGACCTTTGATCATGGAAATAGGCGTACGCGTACGGGTCAGTACAATCACTTTCTCTACCGATTTACATTGCATCAAGGCATCATCAACAATGGTTTTTAGTTCCAGGATTTTCTTTCCACGGAAACCACCATCCGAAGTGATTACCAATTTACATTCCGCATCATTGATCCTATCTGCAATGGACTGCGCAGAAAATCCACCAAAAACCACCGAGTGGATGGCGCCTATTCGAGCACAGGCAAGAACAGCAATCACCAATTCAGGAACCATCGGTAAGTAGATACAAACCCGGTCGCCTTTGCGGATGTTATTGTTCTTTAGTACATTGGAGAATTGTTCTACCTTCTGTAATAATTGTTTATAGGAAAGGACACGATGTGCCTCATGTGGATCATTTGGCTCCCAAATAATAGCAGGCTTATCGCCCAGCTGGTAAATATGACGGTCTAAACAGTTTTCGGTAATGTTCAGCTTACCTCCTTCAAACCACTTAATATCCGGCTCCTTGAAATTCCAGTTTAATACATTGGTCCATTTTCTCTTCCAAAAGAAATTATCCGCAATGCCTCCCCAGAATTGCTCCGGATTTTCTACACTCTCTTTGTAAGCTTTTTGATACTCCTCAAAAGATTTAATTTGAAAACTCATCTTTCTAAAATAAAATTATAGGTCTACATGTTTATTTGCTAGGGAAATTATTTAATTCGGTCAATTAGTTATTAGATGCCGTTAAATAGCCTCCCAGCAGAGCTAATTTAATTTTTTTTAATATGTTTTACTAATTTTTCCTGTCTTGATTGAATAAATTGCATTTTTGTTTAGGTTTTATTGTGGAAATTTTAAAGAGGATATATTATTTTTTGGTGCATACCAACCTGCTCATTGCTTTGGCTGCAATAGCCCAATGTGCATTGACCTACATGATCCTCCAACTACCAATAAATCCATCCATCTTAATTGTCGAGGGAACAACCACCTTATTGTTGTACAATTTGAGCTTGTATCTTTCTCTACCCCGAGAAACCGAAAAATCACCTTATTTACGAACGCGCTGGATAGGTAGGAATATGCCTGTTTTTTGGGGATTGAGTTTATTGGCTTTTATTATTTGTCTGTTTTCTTTATGGAAACTGCATGTTATCACTT
>Ga0308157_10009911_pt1 | contig 10450 bp, 12 predicted proteins | sample PhyBR1_FD_201035 | JGI IMG/M metagenome (GOLD analysis project Ga0308157, IMG submission 201035) | Phyllosphere microbial communities from UC Gill Tract Community Farm, Albany, California, United States - DLSLB.R1 | ecosystem: Host-associated > Plants > Phyllosphere > Unclassified | place: USA... | reverse complement strand
ACCGTCGTCACCTGGTTTTCCTCGCCCACCAATTATGCGGTGGTCGCCGAGAGTGAGGGCGAGCTGGTCGGCCTGACCCTGTTGACGCAGGCCGGCAAGCTGGCCTTGTGCTACGTGCTGCCGAGTGCCTTGCGCTGCGGCGTCGGCCGCGCGCTGCTGGACGCGGTGGAGCAACAGGCGCGCGCCTGGAACATCGGCAAGCTGCACCTGCACAGCCCGTCCGGGGCCAGCCAGTTCTTCGAGCGCCACGGCTATATCAATGCCGGCAAAGAAAAAGCCTGTTACGGCCTCGAATGCGATCTGCTGTGGAAGCGCCTCGACGGCGCCTGCGATCCGGCGAGCAAGCGTTTTTGCAACTGCAGCGAGTAAAGTCCGACTCCGGTCGCCTACTTGCAACAAAGCGACAACATTTGCACGCTTCGTGAACACTTCTGCATGCTTGTCGGATACGCTATAGTATGCGTCATCGCAATTGTCGAGTACCGGATCCGCACCCATGGCTTCACGTAGAGACTTTCTTCACCACAGCGCCCGCCTGGCCGCGCTGGGCGCCCTCGGGGCGCCGCTGGCCGCTGCCGCCACCGATCTCCAACCGCCGCCCGACCTGTTCGATTCGCAGGCCCTCGACCTGGATTTCTGGGTCAAGCCGCGCACCCTGTCCGTGACCCGTCCGGCCAGCGGCGAACGCGCGAGCGTGCTGTACTGGAAGGACGGCGAAGTCATCGATTCAGCCTACGAGCAGTTGTGCCACCTGCTGCGCGACGTCAACGGCAAGGCCACCGCCAGGATCGACCCCAAGCTGCTCGAGATGCTGTGGAGCACCCAGGCCTTCATCGCCCGCTACGGCCTGCTGCAACCGCTCGAGATCCTGTCCGGCTACCGCTCGCCGGCATCGAATGCGCGCCTGCGCGAAGCCGGTATCCCGGCCGCGCGCCAGTCGCTGCACATGGTGGGCAAGGCGGCCGACATCCGCATCGCCGGCCTGAACGAAGAAGTGCTCGGCGGGCTGATCAAGAGCTTCCGCGGCGGCGGGGTCGGCTACTACTACCGCTCGGGCCCGCGCGGCGGCTGGATCCACGCCGATACCGGCCTGGAACGTACCTGGAAGGGGTGACCGGCCATCCCGCCGATGCGTGCGAGCGTGTCCGGTAACTTGGGATAGTATGGTTGTCAAGTGCCGGGGCAGGACGCCCCGGCTGTCCCACATCTTTCCAAGGAGGCTGTGATGGCAACAATCAATGCACCAACCATGGATCGCCGGTCGATGCCCGACCGCCGCGTGAATGTTCACGCGCGCGAACGGTCGGCCATGTCCGCCATCGACTATATCGCGATGGCGCTCCTGATCATCGGTGGCCTCAACTGGGCCATGGTCGGCCTGTTCGAGGTCGACATGGTCGCCACGCTGTTCGGTCCCGACACCGCGCTGACCCGCATCGTCTACGTGGTGGTGGGCCTGGCCGCGCTGTACTCGATCTATACCACGGCCAAGATGGCCGGCAGCAAGCGACACTGAGTGCCGATGCCCGTGCGGATCGGCCTGATTTCCGACACGCACGGGCTGCTGCGCCCGCAGGCGCTGGATTTCCTGCGCGGCAGCGACCACATTCTCCACGCCGGCGATATCGTCGGCGCGGACATCCTCGAGCGGCTCGCCGAACTGGCGCCATTGACCGCCGTGCGCGGCAATAACGACCATGGCGCCTGGGCGCGCGACCTGCCCGAATCCGTCACCCTGAGCCTGGGCGGCATCGTCATCCACATGCTGCACGACCTCAAGGAACTCGCCATCGATCCGGCCGCCAGCGGCGTGCGCGTGGTCGTCACGGGCCACTCGCACAAGCCCGCCTGCGAGGAACGCGACGGCGTGCTGTATGTGAATCCTGGCGCCGCGGGACGGCGGCGCTTCACGCTGCCGGTGTCGGTCGGAGAATTGCTGGTCGAGGATGGGCGCGTGGATGTGCGGCTGGTGACGCTCGACGTGATATAGCAGGGCGCTGCGCGCGAAAATCCCGTAAGATAATCGCCGTTTCCTTCACCGCGCAGCACATGACTCTTCCGTCCGACCAACCCCGCTTCAAACCCCGTCCCTGGACGCCGCTCGAGACGCCGCAGGACGTCGAACTCTGGATCGACGAACACAATCGCGCCATGCAAGAGCTGATCCGGCCGCAGGAGACCGGCGTCGGCATCTGCTTTACCCTGGCCGAGGGCGGCACCGTCCATATGCAGACCACGGAAGATGCGATCGTGCTCGACGTCGACCAGGATGCCTCCTGGATCGCGCCGCTGATCATGGCCGCTACCCAGGCCGAGCAGCCGCCCGGCCAGTTCTGGGTGCTGCCCGACGACAGGCTGGTGCAGCTGATCCTGGGCCTGTCGATGCTGGTGCAGAGCACCACGCTGGTGAGCGGCCACAACTTCGGATCGGCCGGCCGCCGCGCCTGGTAAAGGTCAGTATGGCAGCCCGGTCACGTCCAGCCGCACCTGCCACACCGCGGCCGCGCCCGTGATGTACAGCGTCTTGCCATCGGCGCCGCCGAAGGCGACATTGGTGACATTGGCGTCGGTGCGGATCGTGGCCAGCGCGCGGCCCTGGGGCGTGAACACGCGCACCCGCTTCGGCCTGTGTTCGGTCACGTACAAGTTGCCGTGGCAGTCGAGCGTCATGCCGTCGCCATTCTCGATGCCCTTGATCAGGTCGTGTCCCTGCTGCGGCACGCCGTCCTTGATCGGGTAGGCGCGCACCGCGCCGTCACTCGCGTTCACATACAGGGTGTCGCCGTTCAGCGACAGGGCGATCCCGTTCGGATTCTTGCGCGTGCCGTCCACCAGGGTGACCGTGCCATCGGTCGCGATCCGGTAGATGCCGGTCACCGGCTGGCCGCCGGGCGCCGCGGCCTGCTGGTAACCCGGGTCGGTGAAATAGATCGTGCCGTCGGCCGCGATGGCGATATCGTTCGGCGAATTGAAGACCTGGCCCTGGAAGCGCGTGGCGACGTCGGCGCGGCGGCCGGTCGCGATGTCATAGCGCGACATGGCCTTGAACTTGTGGGTCGCGGCAATCAGCGCGCCATTGGCGTCGACCGCCAGGCCATTGCTGCCGGCGTCTTCGATTGCGGTGCTCACCGTGCCGTCGGGCGAGAACTTGCGCACGCGCGAAGGAAAGCCTTCGCTGAAGCTGAAGTCCGAGAAATACAGCGCATCCTTGATCCACACCGGCCCCTCGTACAGTCCCGGTTCGCTGCGCGTCGGCTTGATCGCGGCGATCCGCTCGGCCTTGAGTTCGCCCGATGGCGGCTTGCCGCTGCAACTGGCGGCCAGCGCGCCAGCGGGCAGGGCAGCCGCCACGCCCGCGGCGAGCAGGGTGCGAACGACGGTGGCGAAGCGGGAAGGGCGGGATCGGCTCATCAATTATCTCCTTGTAAGTATCGGGTTCACGAACCCGGTGTTAACGCTACCATTTCAATCGAATCAATTGTATCCTTGGTAACGAGGCAATTGTATCCGCCGCGTCGCCCGATCGGCGCGGTATTCGAACGACAATCCTGCGAGGAGACCTGAATGATCGACCTGAATCGGCGCGGCCTGGTACTGGCCGCGGGTGGTGTGCTGGCGGCGGGCGCGGTGGGCATGCCCGCCTGGGCCAATCCCGAACGCAAGCTGGGCTATGCGGTCGTCGGCCTGGGCGGCTATGGACTGGGGCGGATCATTCCGCAGTTCAAGGAATGCCGGCATAGCCGCCTGGTGGCGCTGGTCAGCGGCGACCCGGCCAAGGCGAAGAAGGTGGCGGCCGAGTATGGCGTGCCCGAGCGCGGCATCTACCATTACGAGAACTACGACAGCATCCGCGACAATCCCGACATCGACATCGTCTACATCTGCCTGCCCGTCTTCATGCATGCCGAGTACACGGTCCGCGCGGCAGCGGCCGGCAAGCACGTGATGTGCGAAAAGCCGATGGCGATCAGTGTCGCCGAGTGCGAACAGATGATCGCCGCCTGCCGCAAGGCCGGCAAGAAGCTGATGCTCGGCTACCGCTCGCGCTTCGAGCCGCACAATGTCGAGGCGATCCGCCTGGCGCGCAGCGGCGCCATCGGCAAGCTGCGCTATTTCCGTTCCGAGCATGGGTTTGTTGCGCGCGACCCGAATACCTGGCGCATGAAGAAGGCGGAGTCGGGCGGCGGCTCGCTGATGGACATCGGCATCTATGCGCTGCAGGCGGCGCGCTACATGACGGGCGAGGAACCCGTCGCCGTGTTCGCCAAGGAGACCACCGACCGCAGCGATCCGCGTTTCCGCGAAGTGGAAGACATGATCGACTTCCAGCTCGAATTCCCGTCCGGCGTCATTGCATCCTGCATGTCGATGTACAGCGCCAACCGCAACCAGTTCGTGCTGATGGGCGACAAGGGGAGGATCGAGCTGGAGCCGGCCACCGCCTACAGCGGCCAGCGCATGTGGGTGGGCGGCGAGCGCAGCGACAAGACCCTGGTCACGCCGCCGCCGGGGCCGTATGCGAACCAGTGGGTCGGCCAGCTCGACCATATGGCGCAATGCGTGAAGGATAATCGCGAGACCATTGTGCCGGGCGAAGAGGGCTTGCGCGACATCCGCATCATCGAGGCCGTTTACCGGTCGGCGCGCGAACAGAAGCGAATCGGCCTGCGCGGCTAGTCACCGGCGGTGTTTTTCGGTTATAAAGGGCCATTGACCGTAGTCCGAGGTGACAATCGATGTGCGAGGCAGTGACGAAGGTGGGACGGCGCCGGATCGTGGTCGCGGGCCTGGCGGTGGGACTGGCCGCAGGATTGGCCACCATCGCGCTGCCGGGCGCGCACGCTGCGGAACTGATGAGCGAGGCCAGGGCTCGCGGCGCGCTGCGCATCGCCGTCGAGGGCACCTATCCGCCCTTTAATTTCAAGGACCCGAAGACCGGGCACCTGACCGGCTATGATGTCGAAGTCGCGCGCCTGGTGGCCACCCGGCTCAAGCTCAAGCCGCAATTTGTGCTGACCGAATGGAGCGCCATCTTGCCAGCCGTGTCCTCTGGCAAGGTTGACGCCGCCATCAGCCAGGTGATCATCACGCCCGAGCGCGAGCGGGCCTACGATTTTTCGATTCCCTACACCTATTCGAGCTTCCAGCTCATCGTGCGCAAGAACGAGCGCGCCACTTACCGCAGCCTGGCCGACCTCAAGGGACGCAAGCTGGGCGTGCGCGAGGGCAGCGTGTTCGAACAGCAGGCGAAAGCGGTGCCGGGCATCGAGGTCAAGAGCTATCCGGCCGTGCCCGAGAACCTGCAAGACCTCGCCTTCGGCCGTATCGACGCTTCCCTCGACGACAGCCTGATGGTCAATTATCTGCTGAAGCATTCGGAACTGCCGATCAAGGCCGGGCCGCGGGTGGGCCCGCTCGCGCGCATTGGCGTGGCCTTCGGCAAGGGCAATCCGCAGTTCAAGGTGGCGGTCGACAAGGTCTTGACCGAGGCGCGTGCCGACGGCAGCTTGCGCCAGTTGTCGCTCAGGTGGTTCGGCATCGACGCCAGCAGCGCCACGCGCTAGCGTCAGGCGGCGCGCACACTAAAAGGCGCGGCTCGCATTGCGGGCCGCGCCATGCGTGGTCGATGCCACGTGCATGCAACGTCAGCGCTTCTTGTCCTGCTTGCCGTCCCAGCCGCTCGTCTGGTCCTTTTGCTGGGACGCGTTGCCCAGCGACCCACGGTCACGACTGTCGAGGTCGGCGTTCAGGTCGTCCAGTGCGGGCGTGCCGCCCGAGGCGTGCTGGCCGCCTTGTTGCCGGTTCTGCCGTTGTCCGCCGGCGTCTTGCCGATTGCTGGCGTCTTGCTGCTTGCTGCCTTGTTGCTGGATGCTGCTCTGTTGCTGCTGGCCGATGTCTTGCTGCCTGTCTTGTTGCTTACCGGCGCTCTGTTGATTGCCGGCACTCTGGCCGGCCCGGTTTGCTGCCGAGCCCATCTCATCGATCTGAGGATAGTTCGGCGCTTTGTCGCCATGTCCTTTGTTTTCACCCATGTTTCGCTCCTGCCACTGGTGTCTGGAGTTCCGATGCTACGCCGATCGCGGGAGTCGCCAATCAGCGGATTGGTGGAGGTCGCGTAGGATTTTTCGGACAAAGTCAGCAGTAAAACAGGTAGTCAGCGCGGCGCCGGGAGGACATGTTGCTGTCGCAGGAAGGCCTGCACATCATTGAAGATGACGACCTGCTCCTCTGCGCTGAATCCGCCATGGCCGCCACCCTTGACGGTGTGCAGCACATTGCGCACGCCCGCCTTGTCGAGTGCGCTTTTGAGGCGCACGCCGTGGGCATAAGGCACCAGCTTGTCGTCGTCGCCGTGGATCGTGAACACGGCCGGTCCGCCGGCGCGCACATGGTTCAACGGCGACAATTCCTTCGCCAGCGCCGTGCGGCCCGGCAGGCTGCCGAACCAGGCAACGGCATAGGAGCGCACATTCGGGCCTTGCAACATGTCGGCCACGTCGGTGATGCCATACCAGTTGACGACGGCCTTCACCTTCGGCGCGACGTTCTTGTACGGACCGCTCCACGTCGGCTCGGTCGATGCGCACCCGTTGGCGAACGGGGAATCGCCGGGAATCATGGCCGTGGCCAGCGCCAGGTGGCCGCCGGCCGAGTCGCCGGTGGTCACGACCCGGTCCAGGTCGAAACGGTAGCGCTCGGCATTGCGGCCGACCCATTGCAGCGCGCACAAGGTGTCTTCGACCGCGGCCGGGGCCAGCGCCACGTTCGCCAGCCGGTACTGCACATTGACGACCGCAAAGCCCATCTGCAGATAGGGTAGGACGGTTAGCGCGCGGCTTTCGCGGTTGCCCGCCACCCAGCCGCCGCCGTGGAAGTGCAGCACCACCGGCAGGCGCGCCGTGCCGTCGCCGCGCGGGCGATAGACATCCAGCTTGAGGTCCTGGCCGCTCGCGCGCAGGTAGGTGATGTTCGGCTCGACCGCGATTCCGTGGCCGAGCAGGACAGCGGTGCGCAATGGATCGACCGCGGCGCCGTCCTGGGCCAGGCTGGCAGTGGACGTGAAGGCGGCCGCCAGCAGGCAGGCGGCCGCCACGGCGCGCAACGGTTTGGGCAGCGTGGTGGTCGCCATGGACGGCTCCTTACATATTCGGATAGTTGGGGCCGCCGCCGCCTTCCGGCGTGACCCAGACGATGTTCTGGGTCGGATCCTTGATATCGCAGGTTTTACAGTGCACGCAGTTCTGGGCGTTGATCTGCAGGCGGTCGCCGCCATCCTCGCGCTTGACGAACTCGTAGACCCCGGCCGGACAGTAACGCTGTTCCGGGCCGGCATACTTGGCCAGGTTGACGTCGACCGGCACGCTCGGGTTCTTGAGCGTGAGGTGGACCGGCTCGTCTTCGCGGTGGTTGGTGTTCGAGATGAACACCGACGACAGCTTGTCGAAGGTCAGCTTGCCGTCCGGCTTCGGATAGGCGATCGGCTTGTAGTGCGAGGCCGGCTTCAGGCATTCGTGGTCGGCGTGCTGGTGGTGCAAGGTCCATGGCGCTTTGCCGCGGAACACGATCTGGTCGATGCCGGTCATGATCGTGCCCAGGATCAGGCCCTTGCTCATCCACGGCTTGAAATTGCGCGCGATGTGCAGCTCTTCATGCAGCCAGGATTGCTCGAAGGCGGCAGGGAAGGCGGCCAGTTCGTCGGCTTGACGTCCTTCGCCCAGGGCGGCGAACGCGGCTTCGGCGGCCAGCATGCCGGTCTTGATCGCGGCGTGGCTGCCCTTGATGCGGCTGGTGTTCAGGAAGCCGGCATCGCAGCCGATGAGCACACCGCCCGGGAACACGGTTTTCGGCAAGGACTGCAACCCCCCTGCGGTGATCGCGCGCGCGCCATACGAGATGCGCTTGCCGCCCTCGAAGAAGCCGCGGATGTCCGGGTGGGTTTTATAGCGCTGGAATTCTTCGTACGGCGACAGGTAGGGGTTCTGGTAACCCAGGCCCACCACGTAGCCGACCGCGACCAGGTTGTTTTCGAGGTGGTACAGGAACGATCCACCATAGGTGTCGTTCGGCAGCGGCCAGCCGGCGGTGTGGATCACCAGGCCCGGCTGGTGCTTGGCCGGGTCGATTTCCCACAATTCCTTGATGCCGATGCCGTAGGTCTGCGGATCCTTGCCCTTGTTCAGGTCATATTTCGCCATCAGCTGGCGGCCCAGGTGGCCGCGCGAGCCTTCGGCAAAGAAGGTGTATTTGGCGTGCAGTTCCATGCCGAGCTGGAAGTCGGCGCCGGGCTCGCCTTCGCGATTGACACCCATATTGCCGGTGGCCACGCCCTTGACCGAACCATCCTCGTTGTACAGGATTTCGGCGGCCGGGAAGCCGGGGAAGATTTCCACGCCCAGGCTTTCCGCCTGCTGGCCCAGCCAGCGCACGACGTTGGCAAGCGAGACGATGTAGTTGCCGTGGTTTTTCAGGGCCGGCGGAATGGCGAATACCGGGGTCGAGATCGACTTGGTCTCGGTCAGGAACAGGACGCGGTCTTCGGTGACGACCGTGTTCAACGGTGCGCCTTTTTCTTTCCAGTCAGGAATCAGCTCATTGAGTGCGCGCGGATCCATCACCGCGCCAGACAGGATATGGGCGCCGAGCTCGCCGCCTTTTTCCAGGACGCAGACCGATACTTCCTGGCCTTTCTCCGCTGCGAGCTGCTTGAGCCGGATCGCCGCGGACAGGCCGGCCGGGCCGCCGCCGACGATCACGACGTCGTATTCCATGGCTTCGCGCGGTCCGTATTGTTCGAGAAGATTGTTTGTCTCTGTCATGGTTTTTTGTAAGCCCTCAGTGAGGCTATCTAGAAAATAGCACGAGTGTGCGGGTTTTTGCTGTTGAATGCAACTTGCGCGCCATTGTAAAGGCAATATTAGATGAGGCAATCTAATACCCGACATTTGTGGGATCATTATGCTTTCGCAACTAGCTGTCGCGACAACGCCTGGGAGCCGACGTGGGAATTGAAGTCAATTTCGAAGGAAAAATTGCGATGGTTACCGGTGCGTCGAGCGGGCTCGGCGCGCGTTTCGCGAAAGCGCTGGCCGGGGCCGGGGCCCAGGTCGTGCTGGCTTCGCGCCGTGTCGAGCGGCTCAAGGAATTGCGGGCCGAGATCGAGGCCGACGGCGGGGCGGCCCACGTGGTGCGCCTCGACGTCACCGACCTGGGCAGCATCAAGGCGGCGATCGCGCATGCCGAGACCGAGGCTGGGCCGATCGATATCCTGGTGAACAACTCCGGCGTCTCGACCACCCAGCGCCTGCTGGACGTGGGCGAGGACGACTACGGCTATATCATGGACACCAATCTGCGCGGCGCCTTCTTCATGGCCCAGCAGACCGCCAAGCGCATGATCGCGCGCGCCAAGGGCGATCCGCGCAAGCAGCACCGCATCGTGAATATCGCCTCGGTCGCCGGCCTGCGCGTCTTGCCGCAGATCGGGGTGTATTGCATGAGCAAGGCCGGCGTGGTGCAGATGACCAAGGCGATGGCGGTGGAGTGGGGCAAGTATGGGATCAACGTCAATGCGATCTGCCCCGGCTATATCGCCACCGATTCGAACGAGGATTATTTCGACACCGAGCCGGGCCGCAAGCTGATCGAGATGTTGCCGCGCAAGCGTCCGGGCAAGCCGGAAGACCTCGACGGGCTGCTCCTGCTGCTGGCGGCGGAAGAAGCCCATTTCATCAATGGCGCCATCATCACGGCCGATGACGGGATGACGGCGCAGTAATTATTTGGAAGCAGAGACAGTAATGAGTAGCAAGAAGCTGGTGCACACCCTGCGCATGCCGATCCGCTGGGGCGATATGGACGCCATGGGGCATGTCAACAATACGAATTATTTCCGTTACATCGAGTCGGCCCGCATCGCCTGGCTGGAACAGGTCGGCGGCCTGCCGGACGCGCGCGGCGAAGGGCCGGTGATCGTCAATGCGTCGATGAGCTTCCTCAAGCAGCTGACCTATCCGGGCGAGATCGAGGTGACCACGTTTGTTTCGCCGCCGGGACGTTCCAGCGTCGAGGTGTCGCACGAGATCCGGCTGGTGAATGGCCAGGGCGAGGCGGGCGAGCTGCACGCCGAGGGCATGGCCAAGGTCGTATGGGTCGATTTCAGGCTGGGCAAGTCGGCGCCGTTGCCGGAGGTGTTGCGGGCCGAATTGCCAATCGCCTGACGGCTTTCCGCATGCCATCGTGATATTTGGAGAGTTTTAAAGCTCATTCCGTGTGGCAAAATCCGGTTCCTCCCGGAAGTACATCTCGTGACAGAAACAGTACACACTGTTGCAAAATAAGCGTGTTGCCAAGTCAGACAGTTCCTACGTAGAAACTGAGCGATTATAATCGGGTTCAGTTTCCGCGCGCTTTCGCGCGCACGTCTTTCCCCACTGGTGGCAGTTTATGTTCG
>Ga0308157_10009909_pt1 | contig 10450 bp, 9 predicted proteins | sample PhyBR1_FD_201035 | JGI IMG/M metagenome (GOLD analysis project Ga0308157, IMG submission 201035) | Phyllosphere microbial communities from UC Gill Tract Community Farm, Albany, California, United States - DLSLB.R1 | ecosystem: Host-associated > Plants > Phyllosphere > Unclassified | place: USA... | reverse complement strand
TTGTCATAGGTGTGCGATTATCCCAGCGCGCCACCCGCAACGGTGTGGTGGGGACAAATACAGGACAAGCAATGGAATTGCGGCAGCTGCGCTACTTTGTGCGCATCGTGGAAATGGGCTCTATGAGTCGCGCGGCGCGCGAGCTCGACGTCGTGCAGTCGGCGCTGAGCCAGCAGATCACGCGGCTCGAGAGCGAGATTGCCGTGCGCCTGCTGCAGCGCACGCCGCGCGGCGTGGCTCCCACCGAGGCCGGCGTGGCGTTCTTTCGCGAAGCCCAGCTCGCGCTGCGCCACGCCGACCAGGCGGTGCGCAGCGCCCAGCAGTCGCGGCTGTCGGGCTCGGTGAGCGTGGGCCTGGCGCCGACCACGGCCACGATTCTCGCGCTGCCGCTGATGCGGGCCATGCGTGCGCGCTACCCCGACGTGCGCCTGCACATGGTGGAAAGCATGTCGGGCCATCTGGCCGAAATGCTCAATGCGCGCGCGCTCGACATGGCCGTGCTGTTTGATTCGCGCCTGCATGGCAACGAGGCCGGCCCGGCCGGGTCAGGCCCAGCCGGGTCAGGCCCAGCCGGGTCAGGCCCGGCCGGGTCAGGCCCGGCCAGGTCAGGCCCGTCGCGCCCCGGCGGCCGGCGCTGGCAGGTCCATCCGTTGATCGAGGAGCGGCTGTTCCTGATACGCTCGCGTCGCCACCCGCAGATCGGCGTTCTGCCCGCGTCCATGGCGCTGGCCGATCTCGCGCGCGAGCCCTTGATCCTGCCCACGGGCCAGCACGGTCTGCGCAGCACGCTGGACACCGCGTTTGCCCAGGCGCGCTTCACGCCACATGTGGTGCTCGAGGTCGATTCGCTGTCCATGGTGATGGCCGCCGTCGATGCCGGCCTGGGCTCGTCGCTGCAGCCCTGGGCAGCCATGGGCCGCTTCGAGGACGCGGCCCAGCGCTTCGAGTCGGCGCTGATCACCGACAAGGACGCGCAGCGCACCAATCTGCTGTGCAGCCTGTCCGAGGACGAGCTGTCGCCGGCCGCGCTGGCCGCGCGCGTGGTGCTGGTCGACTGCGTGCGCGAACTGGTGCAGTCGGGCGCCTGGAGCGGCACCTCGCCCATCCATCACGAACACTGATACCCCCATGCACCAAGCCCCCTGCACCGGGGGCGGATTGATTCCTACAGTTGAGCTCCCCCCGAGAGAGACTGCAAGGAGAATTCCCATGGACACCGATGTACTGGTCATCGGTGGCGGCAACGCCGCCCTTTGCGCCGCCCTGATGGCGCGCGAAGCAGGTGCGCGCGTGCTGCTGCTGGAGTCCGCACCGCGCGAATGGCGCGGCGGCAACTCCGCCCACACGCGCAATCTGCGCTGCATGCATGACGCGCCGCAGGACGTGCTCGTCGAAGCCTACCCCGAAGAAGAGTTCTGGCAGGACCTGCTCAAGGTCACGGGCGGCATCACCGACGAACACCTCGCGCGCCTGGTGATACGCGCCTCGTCGTCCTGCCGCGACTGGATGCGCCGCCACGGCGTGCATTTCCAGCCGCCGCTGTCGGGCGCGCTGCATGTGGCGCGCACCAACGCCTTCTTCATGGGCGGCGGCAAGGCCCTGGTCAACGCCTACTTCCGCAGCGCCGAGGCGCTGGGCGTCGAGATACGCTACGAGTCGCCCGTGGACCGGCTCGAGATCGACAACGGCCGCTTTGTCGCGGCCTGGAGCCGCGGCCAGCGCATCACCGCCAGGAGCTGCGTGCTCGCGGCCGGCGGCTTCGAGTCCAACCGCGAATGGCTGCGCGAAGCCTGGGGCCAGAACGCGCGCGGCGAATGGCCTTCGGACAACTTCCTGATACGCGGCACGGCCTACAACCAGGGCGTGCTGCTGCGCCATATGCTTGACGAGCAGCAGGCCGACCGCATTGGCGATCCTACCCAGGCCCACATGGTGGCCATCGACGCGCGCGCGCCGCTCTACGACGGCGGCATCTGCACGCGCATCGACTGCGTCTCTCTGGGCGTGGTCGTCAACCGCGAGGCCGAGCGTTTCTACGACGAAGGCGAGGACTTCTGGCCCAAGCGCTATGCGATCTGGGGCCGGCTTGTCGCCCAGCAACCGGGCCAGGTCGCCTATTCGATCATCGACGCCAAGGCCATAGGCCGCTTCATGCCGCCGGTGTTCCCGGGCATCACCGCCAACAGCCTGCCCGAGCTGGCCGAGAAGCTGGGCCTGGACGCCGCGACCTTCACGCGCACGCTGGACGCCTACAACGCAGCCTGCCGCGTGGGCCGGTTCGACCACACGGCGCTTGACGACTGCCATACCGAAGGCGTCGCGCCCGCCAAGACCCACTGGGCCCGGCCCATAGACACCGCGCCGTTCTACGGCTATGCGCTGCGCCCGGGCGTGACCTTCACCTACCTGGGCCTCAAGGTCGACGACACCGCGGCCGTGCGCTTTGCGGGCCGGGCCAGCAGCAACCTGTTTGTCGCCGGCGAAATGATGGCCGGCAACGTGCTGGGCAAGGGCTACACGGCCGGCGTGGGCATGTCCATAGGCACGGCCTTTGGCCGCATTGCCGGACGCAACGCGGCCCTGGCCGCACAAGGCCAGCCAGCCGTCGCTGGCGCCGTCAACGACTAGGAAACCGCCATGCAAACCCTGCAATCCCTGACCGAAGACGCCAAGGCGCTGGCCAACGGCCTGCCCGTGGCCATTGCCAAGTCAAGTGCCAAGGTCATCCCCATCCAGGCGATCTCCGCCGAAGCCGAAGTCGCGCGCGCGCTGCAGATCTGCAATGCCTGCCGCTACTGCGAAGGCTTTTGCGCGGTGTTTCCCGCAATGACGCGCCGGCTCGAGTTCGCCTCGGCCGACGTGCACTACCTCGCCAACCTGTGCCACAACTGCGGCGCCTGCCTGCATGCCTGCCAGTACGCGCCGCCGCACGAGTTCGCCGTGAACATCCCCAAGGCCATGGCCGAAGTGCGCGGCAAGACCTATGCCGACTACGCCTGGCCGCCCGCGCTGGGCAGCCTCTACCAGCGCAACGGCCTGACGCTGTCGCTGGCCCTGGTCGCCGCGCTGACGCTGTTCCTGGTGCTGGCCGTGGTGCTGCAGGGCAATGGCCTGGCCGCGCTCTGGGGCGCCGACCTGGGCGGCAACTTCTACCGCCTGTTCCCGCACAACCTGCTGGTGGGCATGTTCGCGCCGGTGTTCCTGTTCGTGGTGTTCGCGCTGTTCATGGGCGTGCGCCGCTTCTGGAAGGAGGTCAAGCCGGCGACCAGCGGTGCCGATGTCGGCAGCGCCGCGGCCGCCGAAGCCACTTCGGACGTGCTGCGCCTCAAATACCTCGACGGCGGCCACGGCCAGGGCTGCAACAACGAGGACGACGCCTATACCCAGCAGCGCCGCCGCTGCCACCACCTGACCTTCTACGGCTTCATGCTGTGCTTTGCGGCAACGTCGCTGGCCACGGTCTACCACTATGTGTTTGGCTGGGCCGCGCCCTATGACCTGCCCAGCCTGCCCAAGATCCTGGGCGCAATTGGCGGCGTGAGCCTGATGCTGGGCACGGCCGGCCTGTGGCGGCTGAACTTCAAGCGCCATCCCCAGCACGGCGACGCCCGGCAAAAACCCATGGACCTCGGCTTCATCGCGCTGCTGTTCTTGGTCAGCGCCAGCGGACTGGCGCTGTGGCTGGGACGCGGCACGCCCGCGCTGGCGCTGCTGCTGTGCCTGCACCTGGGCGCGGTGATGGCGCTGTTTGCCACGCTGCCCTACGGCAAGTTCGCGCACGGCGTGTTCCGCAGCGCCGCGCTGCTGCGCCACAACACCGAAAAACGCCAGCCCAACCCGATAGGGCTGGGCGCGGACTGAGGTGCCCGGCCCCATGCGGCCGGCGCCTGGCTTTTCCACAATAACGATCACGAGACTCCCCACATGCAACGTCGCACGCTTCTTCATACCGCCTTGCTTGCCTCCTCGACACTGGCCTTCGGCGGCCTTTCGCAGGCCCAGGACTTCCCGCCCAAAAAGGCCGTCACCATGGTCGTGGGCTTTGCGGCCGGCGGCGCCGCCGACGCGGCCGCGCGCCTGATCGCCAAGAAACTCGGCGAGAACATAGGCCAGTCGGTGGTGGTCGAAAACAAGGGCGGCGCGGGCGGCAACATCGCCCATGGCCAGGTCGCGAATGCGGCGACCGACGGCTCGGTGATCCTGTTCGGCTCGGTGGGCCCGCTGACCATCGCGCCCCACCTGATGAAGCTCAACTACGACCCGTTCAAGGACCTGGCGCCGATTTCCGGCGGCGTGAATTTCCCCAACGTGCTGGTGGTGCACAAGGGCGCGGGCGTGAAGACGCTCAAGGAATTCGTCGCGCTGGCCAGGAAAAGCCCGGGCAGCGTCGATTACGCGTCCTCGGGCGCGGCCTCGGCCTCGCACCTCGCGGGCGAGCTGTTCAACCAGCGCGCCGGCGTGGAAATGGTGCATGTGCCCTACAAGGGCGGCGCGCCCGCGCTGCAGGACCTGCTGGGCGAGCGCGTGACCAGCTACTTCGCGGCCCCGCCCACGGCCTTGCCCCATGTGGAAACCGGCAAGCTGATTCCTCTGGCCACGACCGGCCTCGTGCGCCCGGCCTACATGCCCAACATCCCCACCGTGGCCGAAGCCGGCTATCCGGGCTTTGAAGCGCTCAACTGGTATGCCTTTGTCGGCCCGGCAAAGACGCCCGCGGCCATCCTGGACCGCTGGAACCGCGAAATCGTCAAGGTGTTGAACGACGAGGAAGTCAAGAAAGCCTTGCAGCTGCACGGCCTCACGCCCCAGCCGACCACGCGCGCGGAACTCGCGGCCTTCATGCAAAAGGAATATACGCAGTGGGGCAAGGTGGTGCGTGAGCGCAAGCTCACGATGAACTGAAGCCAGACCGCAGCTGGCCGGCCCGATGAAGAACAAGCGCTGTGGATGACTTATCCACAGCCCACGCGCCAGCGCTCAAAGGCTGGGGTCGTCGGGTACCTGGTCCGCGGGCAGCAGGCCCGCAGGGCGCCGGCCGCCCGAGCGCGAGTCGGGACCGCGTCCCGAGGGGCTGCGGCTGGTCGGCCCCGGCACCTCATAGACGCTGGCGTCGACATGCAGCAGGCCCAGATCGAAGCGCTGGCCCGCGAGATAGTCATTGACCGACTGCAGCACGACCGGGCTGCGGTGGCGCGCCGCGCTGGACTCCAGTTCGGCCAGCGTCATCCAGACCGTGCGCACCACGCCATCATCGAGCGCACGCTCGGGATGGTGGGTGCCCAGCTCGCCCGTGAAGGCAAAGCGCACATAGGTGATGTCGGCTCCGGTGCGCGTGCGCGTGAAGCGGTTCATGTAAACGCCCACCAGCGCCCGGGGCGTGAAGCTGAAGGCGGTTTCTTCCAGCACTTCGCGCGCGCAGGCTTCAATGGGAGATTCCGCGGGATCGAGATGCCCCGCAGGCACGTTCAGCTTCAGCCCGTCGGCCGTCTCTTCTTCGACCAATAGGAATCGCCCATCTCTTTCGATGATGGCGGACACGGTGACATTGGGTTTCCAGCGATCAGGCATATCCCGCATTATCGCCAGACTCGCCGTGTGCGGACGATGTGTGATCCGCATTAAACACCCGTTGCATATAGACGGCGTCTTCCCCGTAACTGGCCAGCCGCTGCAATTGCGCCCGGTCCTGCAGCGCATGCGGCCGGTAGCCGTGGCGGTGCCAGTAGTTCTGCGTGCCCTGCACCGACACCAGCGACGACTGCCGTATGCCGCGCTTTCGCGCCAACGCCCACAGCGGCGCCAACAGGCGGTCGGCCAGGCGCTGGCCGGCATGGTCGGGGTGCACGGCCATGTCGTGCAGATACAGCACATCGGGCGCGACGCTGCTGCCGAAGTCGCCATGCAGGGGCGTGACCTTGCCGGTCACCGACCAGTAGGCGGCAAGATAGGCCAGCAGCTCGCCGCCGCGCTCGACCACCAGCGAACACTGGGCGGGACTGGCGAGCCGGCGCGCATAGACGCTTTCGCTTTCGGCGTAGTCAAGGCCGTAGCAAGCGTGCTGAATCGCCATCAGCGCGCCCAGATCGGCAGGCTGCAACGGCCGCACCTGACAAGGCAAGCAGGCGTCCAAAGGCGGCAAGGCGTCATTTACAGCTGTTTTCAAGAGGCAGGCATCCCGAACTTTGGTCAAAGCCCGCCATTATCCGCGTGGCGCCGGACGTACTCAATTCCTTGCAGGTCGACCATGCGGCGGGGCTATGACGCTGTTGCAGGCAATCAATTGGACTGCTCAATTGAGAATAAATATCATTTTATTCAGTCTATCGCCAAGGAAGCCGCATGTCCCGTCTCACACATCTGTTTTTGCACCTGTTCCACGCCCATCAGCCGACGCTGTTAAAGACCGGCAGCTATTACCTGATCCATGTCGTGGTGGCAGCCTGCGTGGCCTATGCGGTCACGCGCAACTTCTGGGCGTCGCTGACGCTGAGCCTGCTTGAGCCCACGGTGCAGGCCGTGGCCTACTTCTTTCACGAAAAGGCCTGGAACCGGGCGCAGGCGCGCAAGTCGCTGCGGCCCGTGCTGGCAGCGGCGCAATGAACGCACAGCGTGCAGCGCAGGCACTGCCCATCCAGGAAGACGGTTTTGTCGCCTGGGCCACGCAAAGGCTGGCCGCCTGGGCCGGCGTCGCCTAAGCTACTTCTTGCCGTCGAGCTCGTGCTTGCTGCCGTCGCCGCGTGCATCCGTGATGCCGCTGGCGTAACCCGCTGCCGGGCTGGAGCCGCCATCGGGCTGGTTGTCTTCCTTGGCGCCCGCGGGCGCAATCACTTCGCGCGGCGGCAGGGGCACGGCCGCCGGCAGCGACTGCGCCGCGGCAACCTGCACCGGGTAGTGGGGCGTGGGCTGGGGATTGGAATCGGCCAGCAAAGGCGCGCGTGGCAGCGGCTGGTCGAACACCGGCAGCTGCGCCATGGGATGGGCGGCAGCGCCGGGGCCGGGCTGAGGGCTGCAGCCGGCCAGGGCCGCTGCGGCCAGCAGGGCGGCAAATGGGAAAGTCAAAGAGCGCATGAAGATTCCTCCAATGAACCAGGCCTGCGGCAGCGTCCGCCGCCGCCTGCAGGCCAGGCGACCATCATGGCGCCAAGCGGCAGCGCAGTCTGCAGGACAAATGCCCCGCGCAGCGCCCACGGGATCAATCCAGCGTGATGTTCGCGTTCTTGATCACTTCGCGCCACTTGGCGACTTCGACCTTGAGGAAGTCGGCCGATGCGGCAGGCTTGAGCGCCGAGGGCAGCACGCCCATGGCATCGAGCTTGGCCTTGACCACGGGGTCCGGCAGTGCCTTGGCGATCTCGGCATACAGGCGGTCGACGATGGGCTGGGGCGTTCCAGCGGGCACGGCGGCCAGGAACCAGGCATCGGCCTGGAAGCCCTTGAGGCCTTGCTCGTTCATGGTCGGCACATCGGGCAGGGACGCCAGGCGTTCGTTGTGCGCCACGGCCAGCGCGCGCAGCTTGCCTGCCTTGAGCTGGGAATCGATGGTCACGGCCGTCAGAAAGCCGAAGTCGGTTTCACCCGCGACCAGCGAGACCACCGAAGGCGCACTGCCCTTGTAGGGAATGTGGCTGACCTTGACCTTGGCCTGCATGGCGTACAGCTCGGCGCCCAGGTGGTTGGGGCCGCCCGTGCCCGACGAAGGGTAGTTGAGCTTGCCCGGCTGGGCGCGCGCTGCGGCCGTGAGGTCGGTCATGGACTTGAACGGGCTTTGCGCGCCCACGGTCAGCACCAGCGGGCTGCGCGCCACCAGGCTCACGGCCGTGAAGTCCTTCAGCGGGTCGTAAGGCAGCTTGGTGTAGAGGCCAGGGGCCATCGCCATGCAGCCCACGTCGCCCAGCACAATGGTGTAGCCGTCGGCCGGCGCCTTGGCCACCTGGTCGCAGCCCAGCGTGCCGTTGGCACCGGGTTTGTTCTCCACCACCACGGTGGCATTCATGTTCTCGCCCATCTTCTGCGCCAGCAGACGGCCCAGGATGTCCGTCGAGCCACCCGCCGAATACGGCACGACCAGACGGATGGTCTTGGTCGGATAGGCCGCAGGGCTTGCGGCCTGGGCCCAGGAGCCGACCAAGGCGGCGGCTGTCACGGCACCGCCCAGCACCATGCGCACGGTCGCGCCACGGGTTGCGGTGGGGGCAAAAGAAAGGCGGGAAGTGGGGAGCGACATGAATTCCTCTTAATGCGGGTTAGCTTTATTACCGGCGTGAAGCATAACGCTGTTTGCTGTGCCAAGAAATGCCGCTGAAGTTGGTTGCCGGTCCGCGTTTTGCCCCAGCTTGGTGCAGCCCTTCTGTCCACTTGCCGACAGTCTGCATTTGACCTTGTGCCAGCGTCCGATCGTGTTCCGTTTTTGATAGCGCTGAGCCTACAATGAGGCCAATACGGAGTGATTCATACCACCGGGCAGGTCGGGCAGCGGCACTGCATACGCAGTCAGTGCTCAAGTACGGCAACCGCGGCTCGAAAGTGTGGGCCACTCACATAAAAGCGATCCGCTGGCCTGCCGCCCCAGCTGCGGATTGGATTCACCCTCGAGCTGGAGACGCTTGATGTCCGACAATACGGTCCCCCCTACCCCCCTCGACAAACGTGCCTTGCTGCGCCGCGCAGCCCTGGAATACCACGAGTTTCCCAAGCCCGGCAAAGTGGCCATCGCGGCCACCAAGCCCATGGCCAACCAGCATGATCTGGCACTGGCCTACTCTCCAGGCGTGGCCGCACCCTGCGAGGAAATCGTCAAGGACCCCAACGCCGCTTTCAAGTACACCAGCCGGGGCAACCTGGTGGGCGTGATCTCCAACGGCACGGCCGTGCTGGGACTGGGCGACATCGGTGCGCTGGCCTCCAAGCCGGTCATGGAAGGCAAGGGCGTGTTGTTCAAGAAGTTCGCCGGCGTCGACGTGTTTGACATCGAGATCGACGAAAAGGACCCGCAGAAGCTGGTGGAAGTGATTGCCGCGCTCGAGCCCACTTTCGGCGCGATCAACCTTGAAGACATCAAGGCCCCCGAGTGCTTCTATGTGGAACGCGAACTGCGCAAGCGTCTGAAGATTCCGGTCTTCCACGATGACCAGCACGGCACCGCCATCACCGTGGCCGCGGCCATGATCAATGCGCTCAAGGTCGCCAACAAGAAGATAGAGGATGTGACGCTGGTCGCCTCGGGCGCCGGTGCGGCGGCCCTGGCCTGCCTGAACCTGCTGCTCAAGGTCGGCCTGCGGCGCGAGAATGTGTTCGTGACCGACCTCGCCGGCGTGGTCTATACCGGCCGCGTCGAGCTGATGGACGAAGACAAGGCCCAGTTCGCGCGTGATACCGACAAGCGCAAGCTGGCCGAAGTGATCATCGGCGCCGATGTGTTTCTGGGCCTGTCCGCGGGCGGCGTGCTCAAGCCAGAAATGGTTGCCGGCATGGCACCGCGCCCGGTGATTTTTGCGTTGGCCAACCCCAATCCGGAAATCACGCCAGAAGACGTTAAATCCGTGCGTGATGACGTCATCATGGCAACCGGACGCACCGATTACCCGAACCAGGTCAACAACGTCCTGTGCTTCCCCTACATCTTCCGCGGCGCGCTCGATTGCGGTGCGACCACCATCACGCTGGAAATGGAAATCGCGGCAGTGCATGCGATTGCCGACCTGGCCCAGGCCGAGCAAAGCGAGGAAGTGGCCGCCGCCTATGCCGGCGAGCCGCTGGTGTTCGGCCCCGAATACCTGATCCCCAAGCCGTTTGATCCGCGCTTGATGATGAAGATCGCACCCGCCGTGGCCCAGGCCGCAGCCGATTCGGGCGTGGCCCAGCGTCCCATCCAGGACATGGACGCCTACCGCGAGCACCTGCAGACCTTTGTCTACGCTTCGGGCACGACCATGAAGCCGATCTTCACCGCGGCCAAGAATGCCACGCGCAAGCGCGTGGCCTATGCCGAAGGCGAGGAAGAGCGCGTGCTGCGCGCCGCGCAGATCGTGGTGGACGAGCGCGTCGCGCGCCCCACGCTGATCGGCCGCCCGGCCATCATTGCCCAGCGCATCGTGAAGTTCGGCCTGCGCCTCGAGCAGGGCCGCGACTACGACGTGGTCAACGTCGAGGACGACCACCGTTACCGCGACTTCTGGCAGACCTACCACCGCATGACCGAGCGCAAGGGCATCACCGCGCCCATCGCCAAGATCGAAATGCGCCGCCGTCTGTCGCTCATTGGCGCCATGCTGCTGCACAAGGGTGAAGTCGACGGCATGATCTGCGGCACCTGGGGCCAGGTCACGCACCATCTGAACTACATCGATCAGGTGCTGGGCAAGCGCGCCGGCGTGCAGACCTTTGCCTGCATGAACGGCCTGCTGCTGCCCGACCGCCAGGTGTTCCTGGTCGACACCCATGTGAACTACGA
>Ga0308157_10009908_pt1 | contig 10450 bp, 6 predicted proteins | sample PhyBR1_FD_201035 | JGI IMG/M metagenome (GOLD analysis project Ga0308157, IMG submission 201035) | Phyllosphere microbial communities from UC Gill Tract Community Farm, Albany, California, United States - DLSLB.R1 | ecosystem: Host-associated > Plants > Phyllosphere > Unclassified | place: USA... | reverse complement strand
GCTGTTCCCTCCGAACCGCTATGACGGCGGCAAGCTGAAATGGAACGGCGAAGAGTACGTCTTCCCCGTGAACGAAGAAGCGACGGGCAACTTCCTGCACGGTTACTTGCATACGCTTCCTTGGGATGTGGAAGCTTTCGGCGCGTCGGAAGCGGAAAGCTTTGTCGTGGTGGCTCATCATGTCGGCGAAGGCCATAAAATGTATCAGTATTTCCCTTATGCGTTCACGCTGCGCATTCGCTACGCCCTGAGCTCGCTTGGGCTGGAACAGGACGTCGCGCTCTTTAACGAATCGGGACGCAAGCTGCCGGCGCTGCTCGCTTTCCATACGGCGCTCAATGCGCCTTTCGCGGAAGAAAGCACGTCGGAAGATTGCAAAATAAAAGTCACGATCGGACAACGGCGCGAGTTGGACGGCCGGATGCTGCCCACCGGAGGCTTCCAACCGCTGGTCGAGTGGGAAGAAAAAATGCGCGAAAGCGGCGTGAATCCTTATGTCGATTCGATGGATAACCATTATACGGCGGTTCCTCAAGGCGGACGTAACCGTGCGGAAATTACCGATTCGCGCATCGGCGTCAAAGTTGTGTATGATGTAGGTACGTCTTATCGTCACTGGATGATCTGGAACAGCGGAGCCGGCGGCTCGTTCATCTGTCCGGAACCGCAGGTCAATCTGGTGAATGCGCCGAACCAATCGCTGCCGAGCGAAGATATGGGATTGTTCGCGATCGAAGCGGGCGAAGTTTGGCAGGCGACAAGCCGTATTTATGCGGTGGATTTGGCAAGCGGCGTATAAAAAGGAGGAATCGCAATGGAACTGTCAGAAGCGATCCGCACCCGGCGCAGCGTCGGGGCGGTCAAGGATGAAAGCGTGCCGCGCGAGTTGATCGAGCGTATTTTGGAAGCGGGAACGTGGGCGCCGACTCACCGCAAAACGCAGCCGTGGCGATTCTTTGTTTTGCAGGGAGAAGGCCGATCCCGTCTTGCATCCGCATTGGTCGATACGGAAGCGGCGGAGAAGGGCACAAGTCCGTCCGCGGAAGAGCGCGAGGAGCTGCTGGCTTCCGCGCAGAAAAAAGTATCGCGCGCTCCCGTGATCATCGCGGTAGGCTGCGAGCCTGTCGACGAACCGAATATCATTCCGTTGGAAGAAACCCTTTCGGTAGGAGCGGCGATTCAAAACATGCTGCTTGAAGCTCATGCTCTGGGCCTGGGCGCAGTATGGAGAAGCGGGAGTTCATGCTATCACCCGGTGATGGCGGAGCGCTTCGGTCTGGGAGCGAACGGGCAAATGCTCGGCTTCGTCTACCTCGGTTATCCGGCCCGCGAACCGGGCGAAGGCAAGCGCGAATCTTTCGAGACGAAAACGGCTTGGATTGACGGGGCAGAAGACTGATTGCTTTTTGCAACATGTAAACGGCTTTAAACAGAGCGGGTTTACATACGCGATCTCGTTCCGAAAGTTGTACGGGTTTGACCTTTGACCGGCTTCGCGTCTTATTAGAGACGCGAAGCCTTTTTATTAACTTGGCCGACGCGCATCAAGAGCAGGTTTTTGGAGATTGACCGATACGAAGATATAATGAAGGATGGAAGGCAAAGAACTTTTCTTTGCCTGAAAGGAGATGAAGCGCGTGCAGGACATATGGACCGAACCTTTCGTTGCTACGGTGACGGAATCGGACTTTGCCGGACGCATTCGTCCGTCTGCGATCCTGGCGGCGATGCAAAACGCGGCCGACCGCCATCTGGAGAATGCCGGCGTTCCCGTGGCCCGCCTGCTTGAGCGCGGGTTGGCCTGGGTGCTGATGACGACTCAAGTGAAGTTGGAAAGGATGCCCCGGCTCGGAGAGGCTTTGACATTGGAGACGTGGAATAGCGGAGCGTCCGGGGTATTATGGACGCGCGATTATCGACTTTTTGGGACAGACGATCTTGAAGTCATGCGAGCTTCTACAGCCTGGACGCTAGTCGATATCCATAAACGCCGCATATTGCGTCCGTCCGCGTTTCCGTTTCCGTTACCGGTCAGCAGCCGTCCTTCTTTATCCGGACCGCCGGAAAAGGTATCTATGCCCGATAAAGGGATAGAGTGGTCGGAGCCTATGACCTACACGGTACCTTATAGTGCAGTGGACTGCTACGGTCATATGAATAATGCTCGTTATGCCGATCTATGCACCGATCTGATGAACCCGGAGCAATTACGAAATTTTGATCCGGCCGCGTTTCGGATCACCTACAATCAGGAAGCTGCACTGGGAGACAACATTCAACTTCGCTGCGGGCAGCAAGGAAGCGAATGGTTTGTTGTTGGAGAAACGGAAACGGGACGCAAAACGTTCGAGGCGGCGTGGTCGCTTAAGCCGAAAACGAAACTTTTTTAAATGAAGGGAGCACTCGATATGAAACAAAACAAGCTTGGCCGCTCGGAGCTTCTCGTGAGCGAGATTGGTTTTGGCTGTATGTCGATAGGCACGGAAGAGGATAAGGCGATCCGTTTGCTGCATGAAGCCCTTGATCTTGGAATCAATTTGCTGGATACGGCAGACTTGTACGATGAGGGGCGCAACGAAGAACTGGTCGGAAAAGCAATCAAGGGTCGCCGAAGCGAAGTCGTCTTGGCAACCAAAGTCGGAAACCGCCGCGTGCCGGGGCAGGAAGGTTGGGCTTGGGATGCTTCGAAAGGCTATATTCTGTCTGCGGTGAAGGACAGTCTGCGTCGGCTGGGAACGGATTATATCGACCTTTACCAACTGCACGGCGGGACGCTCGACGACCCGATCGAAGAGACGATCGAAGCTTTCGAGCAGTTGAAACGCGAAGGCGTGATCCGTTATTACGGCATTTCATCGATTCGTCCGAATGTCGTCCGGGAATATGTATCGCGCTCGAATATCGCAAGCGTCATGAGCCAATACAGTATTTTGGATCGCAGGCCGGAGGAAGAAATTCTTCCGCTGCTCGAAGCAAACGGCATAGGCCTGATCGCCCGCGGTCCTGTCGCAAGCGGCATGCTGACGGAAGAAGGCGAAGGTAAGCTTGCAAAAGGTTACCTGGGGTATGAGGAAACGGAATTACGGGATTTTCGCAAGGGCATCAAGCAGGCTGCAGATCGCCCATTGGTAGAAACCGCGCTACGTTATCCATTGGCCAATCCGGCAGTCGCTTGCGTCCTGGCCGGCGCAAGTACGTCGGAGCAGCTCCGCGCCAATGTGGCAGCAGCATCACGTTCGCCGTTGAGCAGTGCGGAGCTTGCAGATATTCGTTCAGTTGTTCCGGCTAACGTATATGCGCAGCATCGTTGAAAAAATAAAATCATAAAAAGAAAAAAAGTTCCACTTCACTTGGGTGAGGTGGGGCTTTTTTACGTGAATTAAGATAGGATATAGTTTAACACCCCGTTAACCGTCGCCGCACTACCCGTTAATAGAGTGGTGCTAGAATGAACCAGCTTGGCAATTGAGAGAGCAAAAATGAGTAACAACTAGAGAGGGGAACTCCCAAAAATATGAAAATGGTCTCGGCAAACAAGAAAAAATGGCCTGCACTGCTTGCGACTGCGGTTCTGGTAACCAGCGTCTTCCCGGCGCCTGTTCCGGCATCGGCGACTCCGGCCAACGATAACATCGTGATTTCGCAAGCTTATGGAGGCGGAGGAAATAAAGGTGCAAATTATACGAATGATTTTATCGAGTTATACAACCCTACTTCGAATCCTATCGATTTAAGTGCGTGGAAGCTTAGATATGCCTCTAAAGACGCAGACTTAGAATCCACAAAGAACATAGCAACGCTTGAAGGCATTATCGCGCCAAACAGCTATTTTTTAATTCAAGGAGCCAAAGGTAGTGCGGGAACAGATGCATTACCTAATCCTGATCTGACTGTAACTTTGAACTTGTCTGGAACGGATGGGAAGCTTGATCTCGTTGATGCTGATGGGATGATTGTGGATATGCTCGGGTACGGAGCGGGCGTTACCAAAGAAGGTCATTCGATAGATGCTTTGTCTAACACAACTTCTGCAATTCGAGGATTTGTTATAGGTCTTTCCCCAGAAAATCGAGCACTTGACACGGATGTAAATATTAACGATTTTTCAATTGCGTCGCCTGACCCGCGCAACAGCTCTTACAATTCCTTGCGCGTGCAATCCGTCGAAGCGACTCCGGCATCCGGCGCGGTTATTTCCGGAACCCAAGTTTCTCTGAAAAGCCCGACAGTATCAGCCAGCGTATACGCAGCCGTTTACGGCTCCGGCGGTTTGGAAACGTACCAGCCTTACAGTGGTCCAATCACGGTTACCGGACCCACGACAATTCGCGCCTACGCGCAAGCGGAGGGAATGACGCAGAGCGAAGAGACGACGTATACATACGACTTGATTCAATCCATCAGCATTGCGGATGCGCGTCTGCTCGAAAAAGGAAAAAATGCGCTGACAGAAGGTATCGTAACGTTCATTAACGGTACGGAGACGTACATCCAGGATGCAACAGGCGGTATCGTTCTATACGGTTACTCGAACGGTGAGGTTAAGGTTGGCGACCGCGTTCAAGTCGGCGGCGTCATGGAAATCTACAATAATCTGCAAGAATTGAAGCCGGTAGACGGTTTGCCTTACGAAGTCATTGAGGAAAATGCAGGCGTTCCTGATCCGAAAATTTTGACGGCAACCGACTTGTCGCCGGCTAACGGTGAAGCGCACGAGGCTGAACTTGTACAATTTACCGATATCGAGATCACAGCCAAAAATCCGACTAGCAGCGCCTATACGGCTACTCAAGGCGGGGAGACGTTCACCATCTTCTCCAACTCGCCGAAGCTGGCCGCAGGCAAGACTTTTGAACGCGTAACGGGTGTCGTCAAGCAATATCAGAACGATTACCAACTGATTCCGCTGGGCGACGACGCACTTGTGGAAGAATTGTTCTCGGTAACGGCAAATCCGCAATCCGGTAAAATCATTGTCGGCGGCGAAGTTACATTGTCCAGCCCGACGGCGGAAGCGGAAATTCGCTATACGTTGGATGGAAGCGAACCGACTTTATCCGGCTTGCTGTATCAAAACGCGCTCAAAGTCGAGCAAGATACAACGGTAAAAGCCATTGCGGTACTAAACGGCGAGCAAAGTCGCGTATACACGTTCAATTACGAAGCCGTACAACAACCGCGTATCCATGACATTCAAGGCCGTTCCCATACCTCCGAGTACGACGGTCAGAAAGTCGAAGACATCGAAGGGGTCGTGACCCAGTATGGATACACGTTCTCCAATGGCAATTACAAAGGCTTCTTCCTGCAAGACAACAAACCGGACAACGATCCTGCGACATCCGAAGGCATCTTCGTTTATTCGACCAAAGAAGATCTGAAGCCTGCCGTAGGCGATCTCGTTAGGGTATCGGGTACAGTCAGCGAATATAATGAAGGAAGCAGTACCAACCTGACATCCACGCAGATCTCCTTATCTTCGATAAAAAAGGTAGAAGGCGCGGTGAAAGGCGTTGATTACGAGGTTCCTCAGCCAATCGTTTTGGGAAAAGAAGGGCGCGTGATTCCGTCTTCGGTCATTGATGACGATAATATGACGGAATTCGATCCAGAACACGATGCGATCGACTTCTACGAATCTTTGGAAGGCATGCTAGTCACGCTGCCGAGCCCAACGATTCTCAGCCCGTATTGGGTGAGCGCAGGTACTTACAACATTGCCACACGCGTCGAAAATGATAGCAACGAAGTGGTTTCTCCGGCTGGCGGCTTGGTACTCAAAGAGTATCTGAACTACAATCCGCAACGCCTGATTATCGCTTACGGCAACCCGGGGCAAGAAGTGGGAACCGGCGATACCTTCGACGGCGACGTGACAGGCGTAATGGGCTACAATAACGCTAACTTCAAAGTCATTCCTGCCAAAGACGGACTGCCATCTATTACGGCAAGCACTCGCGGTCAGGAAACAACGGATATTGTGCCGGCAGAAGACAAACTAATGATTGCTTCTTACAATATCGAAAACTTCTATCCGGGAACCGGAGATGCGAAAATTAAGAAATTGGGCGAATCCATTGCCTCGAACATGAAACGTCCGGATATCATAGGCGTTGTCGAGATGCAGGATGCGGACGGTCCGGCGAACAACGGAACCGTCGAAGCGGATGCTTCCGCATTGATTCAGGCGATCGCTCAAGCGGGCGGTCCGACTTATCTGTACACGGACGTCGCTCCGACAAACAATGAGGATGGCGGTCAGCCGGGCGGCAACATTCGCGTTGGCTTCCTTTACAATCCGGATCGCGTTCAGTTGTCCGATAGCGTCAATAATGCAAAAGGAGATGCCAAGACCGGTGCTGTTTACGATTCGACATCCGGTATGTTGAACTATAATCCGGCACGCATTGATCCGACTAATGCGGCATTTAATGAATCGCGTAAGCCTTTGGCCGCCCAATTTGAATTCAAGGGCGAGCAGGTCATCGTCATTGCCAACCATTTCAATTCCAAAGGCGGCGATAGCGGTCCGTTCGGCAACGTTCAACCGCCGACGCTGTCGAGTGAAGTACAGCGTCACGAGATTGCGAAAACCGTCAACGCGTTTATCAAAACGGTATTGACTGCAAACCCGAAAGCCAATATCGTCGCATTGGGTGACCTGAACGATTTCCAATTCACGCCGACGGCGGACCTGCTGCGCGGGAACGAATTGGTGAACCTGATTGATACGCTGCCGATCGGTGAACAGTATACGTACACGTACGACGGCAACTCGCAGGTTCTCGATCATATCTTGACCAGCAAAAACATCGCGGCTTCCGCAAAAGTGGACGTCGTGCACTTGAATGCGGATTACCCGGAATCGAGAGGTAGGGTATCCGATCACGATCCGGTTGTCGCCCAGTTTGATCTGAAAGCGGTCGTTCCCACACCGAATCCGAATCCGGGAACTGATCCAGGAACCGATTCAGGAACGACGCCGACACCAACGCCTGCTCCGACTCCGACTCCGACTCCGACTACAGGCGGAAATACGACGAATACCGGCAATGGACAAACGGGAACCGCCACTCCATCCGCAAATCCGAATGCAGCTTCGACGACAACGCTCACAGCTGCTGATTTGACTGCCAAACTGTCGGAGCTGACAAACGGTTCCAACGAAGCCAACATCCCGGTAAGCTCGAATTCGGCGGGATCCGAAATTGTATTGCCAGGAGCCGAGCTATTGCGCCAAGCGGCTTCGAATACGAATGCCGTTTTGTCCTTCACATCGGATCAAGCTTCTTATTCACTGCCATTGAAGCTGTTGAATAATGCGAATCTGGCTGGACAATTTACTGGAGATTTTGCGATTAAAGTCTTCATGATTGCCGCATCCGGCAGTACGGTAGGAGGCGCAGAGCGCGCGGCTTCGCAAAACTCGCTCACTCTCGCTGCTCCGATCATGGAATTCCGTGTGACGGCCGAAGCAGAAGGCAAGACGATCGAGCTGAACGACTTTGGAAACACGTATGTGAAGCGCACGATTGCTCTGCCGGACGGCAGGAACACACAGAATCTGACGGGCGTGCTGTATGATCCGACTACAGGGACATTCTCCTTTGTTCCTTCCGTGTTTACGACAGAAGGCAGTAAAGTGACGGCTTCGCTCATGCGTAACGGAAACAGCTATTATACCGTCGTTGAATCGCTCAAGACCTTTAACGACATCAACGGACATTGGGCCCAGGCTTCTATTGAAGAGTTGGCATCCCGTTTGATTGTGGACGGTACGGGCAACGGGGCATTCGCGGCCTCCCGCGATGTCACTCGTGCAGAGTTCGCTGCGATTGCAACACGCGCTCTCGGTCTGACAACTAATGCGGGCGCAGCCTCGACATTCAGCGATATCGACCAAGGCGCTTGGTATGCCGAAGCCGTAGGAACAGCTGTAGGCGCAGGACTGATGAACGGTTATCCGAACGGTACGTTTAATCCGAATGCTCCGATCACCCGTCAGGAAATTGCCGTGGTTCTCTCCAAAGCTGCGGAATTTGCCGGAGGAACGTTGACATCGAATGCTTCGGTTCTCGAACGCTTCAGCGATGCTGCTGATATTCCGGCTTGGGCGCGTAAATCGCTTACAGAGCTGGCTTCATCGGGTATTCTGCAAGGGAACGCGAACGGTCGCATTTCTCCTGCACAGGAAGCGACTCGTGCAGAGACGGCCGTTATGCTGGAGAAACTGCTGCAATACTTGCAATTTATCGATTAATATCCAGGGAAAATCCAGTTGATCGAAAAAAAGCAGGCTCGTGCGGATCTACTGCCGCAAAGCCTGCTTCTTCTTTTGACTGATAATTACGCGACCTTAACGTTAGATCACGCTTCATTACGGGTAAAAGGGAGGAGAAGCCGACTATAGGAGGTGTTTTGAACGATGGATGCCAAACACGACGAAAAGAAACAACAAGAACAGAATCAGCAAGATGCAAATCGTGAAGGAGCACTCGATCATCCCGAACAGTATCCGACTGAAAACGAAAGCTTGTTCGATATGCACGAAGAGGAACAGAACGTCGATCCGCTGCCGATGGAAGATATTCGATTGGAGCAGCAGGAGGAGAAGGACAAGGATGCGACCAAGCAGCGTTCTTCGAGCGACGATAAGTATAAAAGCGGTTTTTGACGGATAGGAAAAAACCTGCCGGGGAAACCGGAATGAAATTTTAATGGAAGTTTCCCGAGTTCAAAGGCGTCTTTCACTGAATTTCTTCCTCCGCTACTGCGCAGTTTTACGAACAGGACTCACTCGAAATAAAAGCCTTCCGGAAAACCGGAAGGCTTTTTGGTGGTTATGTGGGTAGAAGATCGAAAAGCGGAACATCAAAAGAACAAAGATTACTGTGCCAAGAGGATCAAACTTCTTCGTCCAGCGCGTTGCGCTCGAGGTTTTCGTCGACTTCGACGGGGTGGCGGACGATTTCAAGCTTACGGTAGCGACGGGGGCCGCGGCGGAGTACGGTGAATTCGAGGTTTTCGTACTGCCATTTTTGGCCGACGGTAAGATCCGGTTTTTGGCCGTATAACCAGCCGCCGATTGTGTTGAGTTCTTCGTCGTCGAGGTCGGTCATCAGGATTTCGTTGATGCGGTGGATAAAGACTTTGCCGTCGACGACGAGGTCGTCATCCGATAATTGAACGAGTTCCGCTTCTTCGGCTTCGTCGAACTCGTCGCGGATGTCGCCTACGATTTCTTCCAGAATGTCTTCGATGGTGACCATGCCGGACGTGCCGCCGTATTCATCGACCAGCACGGCGAGGTGCGTGTTTTCTTTTTGCATCTTTTTGAGCAGATCTTTGACCGCCATGCTCTCGGATACGGACATAACCGGGTGCACAAGCTCTGCAACGTCCAAATCCGGGTTCTCCTCCAATGCCAGGAAATATTGCTTGGTGTTGATCATGCCGACGATATGGTCTTTGCTGGAGTCGGCTACCGGGAAGCGGGTATATTGTTCTTGTAAAATGATGCGCCGGTTTTCTTCGCGAGACTTGTCCAGATACAGGCAGGCCATATCGGTACGCGGCACCATGATTTCGTTAGCCAGCATTTCGTCGAAGGCAAAGATTCGGTTAACGTAGCCCAGTTCGCTTTGATTGATTTTGCCGCCTTCGTAGCTTTCATTCAGAATCAGGCGCAGTTCTTCTTCGGAAAAGGCTTCGCCGTGTTCGCTGGCCGGTTTCATGCCGATCAAGCGACCGATTTGGTTGGCAGAGCCGTTCAGCAGCCAGATAAACGGATACATCACTTTGTAGAAGACAAGCAGCGAACCCGATACTGCCAACGTTACGGCTTCGGATTTTTGGATCGCCACCGTTTTGGGGAACAGTTCACCGACTACGACGTGCAGATAGGTGATAATCGCGAATGCCAACACATAAGACAACAGTGAGGCAACCGCTTCGGAAATCGCCGGAACAGCCTCGAACACCGGATGAAGCAATAGCTCCATAGTCGGCTCGCCGAGCGATCCGAGGCCGAGGGCCGTAATCGTGATGCCCAATTGGCAGGCGGATAACGATCCGTCGAGATTGGTAATGACCTTTTTAGCGTTAACGGCCCTTTTATTGCCTTCCATGATCAACTGATCAATCCGGCTTCCCCGGACTCGAATGATGGCAAATTCGGTAATAACGAAATAAGCGGTTGCCGCAATCAACAGCGCAACCAGCGTAAGATTAATGGCTATGGTAACTCCCATGTGAACAAATTTCTCCCTTCGTGTATGAAACGCTTTTCAAGCAAATAAGGAAAAGCGGTGCCCATGCACGTAATTGGAGAGAAATTTGAGCGGTCGAAGCAGCATTCTTTTCAAATGCAGCAGGACGGCCCACCCGATCAGCAGTTCTGTTGCATGCAGCGGGAAAAAGGGATTATAGGGCGGTGCAGGATCGGATTCCA
>Ga0308157_10009907_pt1 | contig 10452 bp, 9 predicted proteins | sample PhyBR1_FD_201035 | JGI IMG/M metagenome (GOLD analysis project Ga0308157, IMG submission 201035) | Phyllosphere microbial communities from UC Gill Tract Community Farm, Albany, California, United States - DLSLB.R1 | ecosystem: Host-associated > Plants > Phyllosphere > Unclassified | place: USA... | reverse complement strand
CCGCCCGCGTGTTCGCGATCGTCTCGATCATCTGGCAGAATAGAACGTTGGTACGCCCGTTCGACCCTCTATCCGGCGGTGCGTCCACCCTTAGAGCTTCCGCCAGCGTGCATGACCCCACGCGCCGCGCGCACAGGTTCATCAACTCTTTCAATCCACAGGAGAATCGTGGCTGTCAAGATCCGTCTGAAGCGTATGGGTAAGATCCGCGCGCCGTACTACCGCATCGTCGTTGCCGACTCGCGCACCAAGCGCGACGGCCGCGTGATCGAGGAGATCGGCAAGTACCACCCGACCGAGGAGCCCTCGTTCATCGAGGTCGACTCCGAGCGTGCGCAGCACTGGCTCTCCGTCGGTGCTCAGCCGACCGAGCAGGTCGCTGCCATCCTCAAGATCACGGGCGACTGGGGCAAGTTCAAGGGCGACAAGGACGCCAAGAGCACGCTTCGCGTCGCCGAGGAGAAGAAGCCCTACGAGCCGAACTCGTCCAAGAAGTCGGTTGTGAAGCCGAAGGCCGAGAAGAAGGCCGCCGAGCCCGCCGAGGCTCCGGCCGAGGACGCTCCGGCAACGGACGCGGAGTAACTCCGATCGTGCTGGCAGCTGCGCTCGAACACATCGTCAAGGGCATCGTCGATAACCCCGACGACGTCCGCATCGACGAGACCGCATCCTCCCGAGGCGACGTGCTGGAAGTGCACGTCGCCGAGGAGGACCGCGGTCGCGTGATCGGGCGCGGCGGCCGCACGGCCAAGGCCATCCGCACTGTGGCGGCCGCACTGGCGGGAGACCGCCGTATCCGCGTCGACGTGGCCGACGACTGATGGTCGCCGCCGCGTCACCGAAGAACCAGCTCCGCGTCGGCCGTGTGCTCAAGGCACACGGACTCAAGGGCGCGTTGAAGCTCGAGCTGTACACCGATGATCCCGACGGCCGTTTTGTGCCCGGGGCATCGTTCACGCTCCAGGCCCCGGAGCAGTCCCGCTGGCACCGTCAGACGGTGACGGTGCGGGAGTTCCGCTGGATGAACGCCAGCCCGGTGATCTTCTTCGAGGGCATCGAGGACCGCACCGAGGCAGAGACGCTCGTGAAGGCGATCCTGTGGGTCGACCATCAGGACGACCAGGCCTCTGCTGAACCCGACGCCTGGTACGACCACCAGCTGATCGGCCTCGACGTCGTGCGCGACGGCACAGCCGTCGGCAGCATCGCTCGCGTCGAGCACATGCCCGCGCAGGACCTGCTGATCGTGAAGATCGGCGAGCGCGAGGTCATGGTGCCCTTCGTCTCGGCGATCGTGCCGGAGGTCGACCCCGCGGGGGGCCGTGTCGTGATCACGCCGCCGGCCGGGTTGTTCGAGGAGCTCGCAGACGACGACCAGTAGGCTCGTCGCGTGACATCCCCGGCGCCTGATCGCGCGATCCTTCCCCTCTGGGCGGCACTGGTCGCCGCGGTTGTCGGCGGACTCGCGCTGGACGCCTCGTTTCCGTCGCTCGGGATCTGGCCGCTCGCGTTCGTATCGGTCGCCCTGTCACTCGTCTCGCTGATCGGGCGGCGCGTGTGGTCCGCGTCCGTGGTCGGGCTGGTCTACGGGCTCGCCTTCTATCTGCCGCATATCGACTGGGCGGCGCGATTCCTGGGCGACGACCCGCTGAACTGGGTGCCCTGGGTGGCCCTCGCCGGCGTGGAATCGATCTTCATGGGGGCCGGCGCGATCGTCATCGCCCTCGCGTATCGATGGATCTCACGAGTCATGCGTCCGGGGCCATGGCGCCTCGCCGCGACCTCCCTGGTCGTCGCCGGCGTGTGGACATCGCGCGAGCTCATCATGGGGTCGTGGCCCTACGGCGGCTTCCCCTGGGGACGGATCGGCATGAGCCAGTCCGAGAGCCCGCTCGCCGTGGTCACATCGTGGGTGGGCGTCGCGGGGCTCACTTTCCTCATGGTGCTCGTCGTCGCGCTCGCGATCGAGGCGGTGCGCGTGATGCGCGTTCGCCGCACCGTCGGCTGGTGGGCGCTGACGGCCCCGGCCCTGCTGCTGATCGCGCTCATCCTCCTGCCGCAGTTTCCGACGGCGAATGCCGGATCCTTCCGCGTTGTCGCCGTGCAGGGCAACGGACCGACCGCGTACCTCGACCAGGGGGAGCGGTACGACGTGCTCGACGCGCAGCTGCAGGCGACGGAGGAAGCCGTCGGCGTGGATCCGGATCTCGTGGTCTGGCCCGAGGGCGGCGTCGGCCTCGATCCGCTCGACGACGCGAACGCCGCCGCCGTGCTCGACCGCGCGACCCGAATGGTCGGCGCGCCGATCCTGCTGAACGCCGCCGTTCCCGACGGCGATCTCGTCTTCAACCGCTCAATGCTGTGGACAGCAGGCGGGGTCGAGCAGTCGCACGACAAGCGGTATCCGGTGCCGTTCGGCGAGTACGTGCCGGACCGCGGGCTCTACGAGAAGATCGTGCCGTCGCTGATCGGGATGATCGGCCGAGAGTACGAGCCCGGCACGGATTCGCCGGTGATGGACATCGACGGCGTGCAGGCGGCGCTCGCAATCTGCTTCGACGTGCTGTTCGACCAGCACATCGAAGAGGGGATCTCCGGCGGCGCACAGGTGCTGATCTTCCAGACCAACAACGCCGACTTCCGCGGCACCGATGAGAACCTTCAGCAGCTCGCGTTCGCCCGGATGCGCGCGATCGAGTCCGGCCGCAGCGTGGTCAACGTCTCGACCGTCGGAACGAGCCAGGTGATCGCGCCCGACGGCACGACGATCGACCAGATCGGCGTCGACGAGCAGGGTGCGATCATCGCCGATGTCGAGTTGCGCGATGGCACGACGCCCGGCATCCTGCTGGGCGCGGGAATCCGCGGGTTCCTCCTGTGGATCCCTCTCGTGTCGGCGGCGATCTTCGGAGTGCTCGCTTCGCGCCTACAGCGCGGCTAGTCTTCAGGCATGAGTGACACCTACTGGTACAACCTGCGTACGGGCGAGGTCGAGCACGGGCCGGAGTCGCCCGCGGTCGATCGGGCCGGGCCCTTCGATACCGCCGCCGAGGCGGCGCGCGCGCCCGAGATCATGCGCGAACGCACCAAAGCGTGGGAAGAAGACGAGCGCCGCGACGAGTGATGGGCCCGCGGGCGATTAGGCTGTGACGCATGGACAAGCAGCAGGATTTCGTACTTCGCACGATCGAAGAACGCGGTGTGAAGTTCGTGCGTCTGTGGTTCACGGACGTCGTCGGCACCCTCAAGTCCGTCGCAATCGCACCGGCTGAGGCCGAAGGCGCCTTCAGCGAGGGGATCGGCTTCGACGGCTCCGCGATCGAGGGGCTCACCCGCGTGCAGGAGAGCGACCTGCTCGCGCACCCGGATCCGACGACGTTCCAGATGCTGCCGTGGCGCGGCGACGTGGATCCCACCGCGCGTATGTTCTGCGACCTGCGCACGCCCGACGGCGAGCCCGCCGCGGCGGATCCGCGCAACGTGCTCAAGCGCGCGCTGTCGAAGGCGGCCGACGCGGGCTTCACGTTCTACACGCACCCCGAGATCGAGTTCTACCTGTTCAAGCCGGGCACTCGCGGCGAGGTCCCCGTGCCCGTCGACTCGGCCGGCTACTTCGACAACGTCCCGGGCGGCACCGCCCACGACTTCCGCCGACGCGCCGTCCGCATGCTGGAAGACCTCGGGATCTCGGTCGAGTACAGCCATCACGAGGGCGGTCCGGGTCAGAACGAGATCGACCTGCGCTACGCGGACGGCCTGACGATGGCCGACAACATCATGACCTTCCGCACCGTGGTCAAGGAGGTGGCGATCGAACAGGGCGTGCACGCGACGTTCATGCCGAAGCCCCTCGCGGACGAGCCCGGCAGCGGCATGCACACGCACGTGTCCCTCTTCGAGGGCGACACGAACGCGTTCTACGACGCGAGCGCACCGCACCAGCTGTCGGTCACGGGCCGCCGATTCATCGCCGGCCTCCTGCACCACGCCGACGAGATGTCGCTCGTGCTGAACCAGTTCGTCAACTCCTACAAGCGCCTGTGGGGCGGAGACGAGGCCCCGAACCACATCACGTGGGGCCACAGCAACCGCTCCGCGCTCGTCAGGGTTCCCCTGTACAAGCCGGGCAAGGGTCAATCGGCCCGCATCGAGCACCGCGGCATCGACGCCGCCGCGAACCCTTACCTCGCGTACGCCCTCATGCTGTCGGCCGGCCTCAAGGGCATCGAAGAGGAGTACGAGCTGCCCGACGAGGCGGAGGACAACGTCTGGGCCCTGAGCGACGCCGAGCGGCGCGCCCTGGGATACCGCTCGTTGCCGCGCAGCCTCGACAACGCGATCCACCGTATGGAGGAGAGCGAGCTCGTGGCCGAGACGCTCGGCGAGCAGGTGTTCCAGTATGTGCTGGCCAATAAGCGTCGCGAGTTCGAGCAGTACCGGGCTCAGGTCACGTCGGTGGAGCTCAAGACGACGCTCGACATCATCTGAGGTTCGGGCGACGTGTCTGGCGGGAGGGTCTCCGCGCGGTCGCGCCTCGCCGGCGCGGGCTTCACCGACGTCGGCGACGCGACCGCGGCGCTCGACGAGCTCCACGAGGCGACGGGCATCCCGCGCGATGAGCTGATCGCCGGCGGGGCCCGGAGCGCGGATCCTGACGCCGCCCTGCGGTCGATCCTCGACGTCGCCCGCCGCGATCCGGATCCGGTGCGGCGCGTGCTCGAGGACGCGACCAGCGCTCGGTTGCTCTGGCGGGTCGTAGGCGCATCGGTCGGGTTCGGCGAGCTGTTCCGGCGCCACCCGGAGGTGCTCGGCGAACTCGTCGGCGGCGTGCGCACGCTGCCATCGCTCGAGGCGATGACCGAGCGGCTGCTCGCCTCAGTGAAGGCCGAGGACGGCGCGTCGTGCGCGGTCGGATCCGATGCGTGGAACGCACTGCGGCTCGCGTACCGGCGCGAGCTGCTCTCGATCACCGCGGTCGACCTGTCGGCGGCGGATCCCGTCGAGGTCGTGCGCGCCGTGTCCTCGGCGCTGTCGGATGCCGCATCGGCTGCGCTCGAGGCGTCGCTCGCGGTGGCGCGGGCGATGCTCGCGGACCAGTTCACGGCCGACGAGATCGACGCCACGCGCCTCGCGATCATCGGCATGGGCAAGGCGGGCGCGCGCGAGCTCAACTACGTCTCCGACGTCGACGTGATCTTCGTCGCCGGGGCGGCGCCCGGGGCGGAGATCTCCGAGGAGCGGATGATCGATATCGCCACGCGCCTCGCCAAGCACACGATGTGGGGGCTCAGCGAGTTCGAGACTGAGCCGCCGCTGTGGGAGGTCGACGCGAACCTGCGCCCCGAGGGCAAGAAGGGCGCGCTCGTGCGCACCCTCGAGTCGCACCTGGCCTATTACGAGCGCTGGGCAGACCTCTGGGAGTTCCAGGCGCTGCTGAAGGCCCGGGAGATGGCCGGTGACATTGAGCTCGGCCGCGCGTACGTGGAGCGCACCCGCCCGCTCGTCTGGGCGAGCTCGGAGCGCGACGGCTTCGTCGACGGCGTGCAGGCGATGCGCAAGCGCGTCAACGACAACATCCCGCCGGAGGAGGCGAGCCGCCAGCTCAAGCTGGGCCCGGGCGGCCTGCGCGACGTGGAGTTCACGGTGCAGCTCCTGCAGCTCGTCCACGGTCGCAGCGATGAGAGCGTGCGTGCGAGCGGCACGCTCGACGCGCTCGAGGCGCTCGTCGAACGCGGCTATATCGGCCGCGACGACGCCGCCGCGTTCGGCACCGACTATCGGATCCTGCGCCTGCTCGAGCACCGGATCCAGCTGCAGCAGCTGCGGCGCACGCACCTCATGCCGGACGACGCCGACGGTCGCCGCGTGCTCGCCCGGTCGACCGGGCTGTTCGACGTGTCCGAGCGCGTCGCGGGCGGCCTCGCGAGCGACATCACGGCGACGTGGAACCGCGTGCGCAACGAGGTGCGCGACATCCATGTGCGCCTGTTCTACCGCCCGCTGCTGTCGGCCGTGGCGTCCACGGAATACGATTCGCGCTCGCTCACCGGCAGTGAGGCGCACGACCGTCTCACGGCGATCGGGTTCCGGGATCCGCGCGGTGCGCTGTCGCACATCGCGGCCCTCACGAAGGGCGTCAGCCGCAAGAAGACCGTTCAGCGCACGCTTCTGCCCGTGATGCTGCGGTGGTTCGCGGAGGGCGTCGACCCTGACTACGGCCTCGTCGCCTACCGCCGCATCAGCGAGCGGCTCGGCGACAGCCCGTGGTTCCTGCGCATGCTGCGCGACTCGACGGGCGCGGCCGAATCCCTCACGATGCTGCTCAGCGGATCGCGCTACGTCGGCGAGCTGATGGAGTGGATCCCGGAGTCAGTGGCGTGGCTCGACAGCGCCGAGCAGCTGCGGCCGCGCGCATATGAGGTGCTGCGGCACGAGGCATCGGCGGTGCTCAAGAGGCGCACGGCGCTGCCCGAGGCGGCCAGGAGGATCCGCGAGATCCGCCGCCGCGAGCTGCTGCGCACCGCGATGGCGTCGATGACGGGGTCGCTGTCGATCAAAGACGTGACGACGTCGCTCACGGCGATCACGGACGTGACGATCCAGTCCTTGCTTGTGGCCGTGCGGCGTGAGGTCGTGCCCGCCGAGCACCGCGACATGCAGTTCGCGATCATCGGCATGGGACGGTACGGCGGGGCGGAGGTCGGTTTCGGCTCCGACGCCGACGTCCTCTTCGTCTATCGGCCCGGTACGGTAGATCCGCAGGTCGCCGAACCTCTCGCGCGGAAGATCGTCGCCCAGCTGCGCGAACAGTCGGACGACGCGCGGGTGCCGCTCGAGCTCGACGCCGAGCTGCGCCCCGAGGGTCGGAAGGGGCCGATCGCCCGCACGCTCGATGCCTATCGCTCGTACTACGCGAGGTGGTCGGTGTCGTGGGAGGCTCAGGCGCTCCTGCGCGCGCGTCCCGTCGCGGGCGATGACGAGCTGCTCGAAGACGTGATGGCGATGGTCGACGATATTCGGTACCCCGCGCACGCGACCGAGTCGGACGTGCGCGAGATCAAGCGCATCAAGGCGCGAGTCGAGTCGGAGCGCATGCCGCGCGGCGTCGATCCCGCGCGCCACCTGAAGCTGGGCCCGGGGGCGCTCGCGGACGTGGAGTGGCTCGCGCAGCTCATGCAGATGAAGTACGCGCACGCGATTCCCGACCTGCGCACGCCGCGCACGCTGCACGCCCTCCAGGCCGCGTATGAACACGAGCTCCTCGGCGAGGAGGATGCCCGTCAGCTCGGCGCCGCGTGGCGCCTGGCGACGCGGCTGCGGTCGGCCAACACGCTGCTCACGGGCACGACGAGCGACATGCTGCCGACCGACAACCACGCGCTCGACGGCATCGCACGCATCCTCGAGCACGCGCCCGGATCAGCGCGCGAGCTCGAGGAGGAGTGGCTGCGGGTCGCTCGCCGCGCCCGCCGCACCTATGAGGACGTGTTCTACGACCTGTAGGCGGTCACACGCCGTAGTAGAGCTCGAACTCGTAGGGGTGCGGGCGCAGCGCCATCGGCAGGATCTCGTTCTCGACCTTGTAGTCGATCCACGTGTTGATGAGCTCTTCCGTGAACACGCCGCCCTCGAGGAGGAACGCGTGATCCTCGCGCAGCGCGTCGAGCACGGCGGGGAGCGTCGTCGGCACCTGCGGGATGCCCTTCGCCTCCTCGGGAGGCAGCTCGTAGAGATCCTTGTCGATCGGATCCATCGGCTCGATGCGGTTCTTGATGCCGTCGATGCCGGCCATCAGCTGTGCCGCGAACGCGAGGTACGGGTTGCCCGAGGCGTCGGGCGCACGGAACTCGATGCGCTTCGCCTTCGGGTTCGAGCCCGTCAGCGGAATGCGGATCGCGGCCGAACGGTTTCCGGCCGAGTAGACGAGGTTGATCGGCGCCTCGAAGCCCTTGACGAGGCGGTGGTAGCTGTTGATCGTCGGGTTCGTGAACGCGAGAACCGCGGGGGCGTGCTTGAGCAGGCCGCCGATGTACCAGCGCGCGACGTCGGAGAGCTGACCGTAGCCCTGCTCGTCGTAGAACAGGGGCTTGCCGTCCTGCCAGAGCGACTGGTGGGTGTGCATGCCGGATCCGTTGTCGCCGAAGACGGGCTTCGGCATGAAGGTTGCGGTCTTGCCCCACTGATCGGCGACGTTCTTGACGATGTACTTGAACTTCAGCACATCGTCGGCGGCGTGCACCATGGTGTCGAACCGGTAGTTGATCTCGGCCTGGCCGGCCGCCCCCACCTCGTGGTGAGCGCGCTCGAGCTCGAGGCCCGCATCGATCAGACGCAGCGAGATGTCGTCGCGCAGGTCGGCCTGCTTGTCGACGGGGGAGACGGGGAAGTATCCGCCCTTCTGGGGCGTCTTGTTGGCGAGGTTGCCGCCCTCTTCCTTGCGACCGGTGTTCCAGCCGGCCTCTTCCGAGTCGACGGAGAAGAAGCTGCGCTTGCTCGAGACCTCGTAGCGCACGTCGTCGAAGATGTAGAACTCGGCCTCGGGGGCGAAGAAGGCCGTGTCGGCGATGCCCGTCGACGAGAGGTACTTCTCGGCCTTCTTCGCGACCTGGCGCGGATCCTTCGAGTAGGTCTCGCCGTTGCGCGGGTTGAAGATGTCGAACACCATCACGAGCGTCTTGTGCTCGCGGAACGGGTCGAGGTAGGCCGTCGTGACGTCCGGAATGAGCTGCATGTCGGACTCGTCGATCGACGCGAAGCCGCGGATCGAGGAGCCGTCGAACATCTGACCCACCGAGAAGAACTCATCGTCGACCGTCGACGCGGGGATGTTGAAGTGCTGCTGCACGCCGGGGAGGTCTGTGAAGCGGATGTCGAGGAACTTGACGTCCTCCCGTTCGATGTATGCGAGCACTTCGGACGAATCTTTGAACATGAAAGCTCCAGGAGGGTTATCGAGTCATCGCCCGTGGCGGGCTGACTCGTCGAAACTATCTCGCGGCCGTTGCCCGTGAGTGTCTCGATTGTTTCCTCAATGTTACGGCGCGCGGCGAGGCCGGGCCAAACCCGCCCCGGACGCGTATGCCTCCCAGACGCGCCACAACGCGGGATCATAGGCTGAGAGCGTGACCCCCGACCAGCGCTCATCCGACTATCCCGGCAAGTCGATCGGTCTTCCGCAGACCGGCCCGGGGAGCCTTGCGACGCTGCCGCGCCGCATCGGCGCGTTCGTGACCGACTGGGCGGCGGTCGTCCTGCTGTCCGCGGCATTCTTCGACTACACCTGGTGGTCGGAGCTGATTCTCTTCGTCCTGATCCAGGCGCTGTTCATCCCGACCGCGGGCGGAAGCCCCGGTCACCGGATCTGGGGATTGCGGGTCACGCGCCGGAACGGCGAATGGGCCGGGGCGTGGCGGCCCCTGGTGCGCGCACTGCTGACGGTCGTCGTGATCCCCGCCGCTATCTGGGACGAGAACAACCGCGGGCTGCACGACGTCGCGGTCGATACGGTCATCGTTTCGTCCCGGTAGACGACTGATGCCCCGGCGAACGGGGCATCAGAGTGCGTCAGCGGATCAGCGCGGCTTCGGCGCGCGCGCCCGGGCGGGGTCGACGCCCTTGGGGATCGGGAGCGACGACATCGCGCCCTGCGAGATCGACTCGGTGCGGGCGACGAGCTGCGTCATGCCGCGACGGTCGACCGCCTTCGGGAGCTTCTTGATCCTCTTCGCGAGCTTGTCGATCGGCACATCGTCCTCGCCGCTGCCCACGAAGAAGACCGTGACAGGCACCGAATCGTGCGTGATGCGCCGCGCCATCGTCTGTTCCTTCTTGATGAGCTTCTCGAGCCGACGTCGGGATCCCTCGCCGACGAGGACGACCCCGCCGCGACCGACGGCGCGGTAGACGCCCTCCTGAGCCTTGGCGTTGATCGCCACCGGCATGTCATCGGCGCGCCAGCTGCGGCCGAGCATGTTCGAGACCACGTGACCGGCGGCGCCGGGGGTGCCCTCGATCTGCTTGTACATCGCGCCCGTCGCGAGGCGGTTCAGCAGCAACATGCTGAAGATCATGCCGAGCATGAGGCCGAACACGCCCCACAGGATGATGCCCCACCAGCGCTGCTGCACGGCGAACGCACCGCCCACGCCGAGGCCGACGCCCGCGAGCAGGATCAGGGGCAGAACCCATACGACCCACGGGTACGACTTGCGCGTGAAGCTCAGGAGCTGCTTGATCGTCGTGAAGAAGCCCGGGCGCTTTTCCGGAGCGGACGTACGTGATGCCATGAGCACCAGTTTACCGGGCATTGCGCGGGGAGTCCGCCCAGAGGTCAGCGCGTGCACATTCCGCAGATCGCGGAGGTTGTCCACATTCCGGGGATCCCGCCCAGCGCGAGAGCTGAACCCGTCGCACGATGGGACCATGAGCACCACGACCCCGCGCACCGCGCCC
>Ga0308157_10009906_pt1 | contig 10452 bp, 9 predicted proteins | sample PhyBR1_FD_201035 | JGI IMG/M metagenome (GOLD analysis project Ga0308157, IMG submission 201035) | Phyllosphere microbial communities from UC Gill Tract Community Farm, Albany, California, United States - DLSLB.R1 | ecosystem: Host-associated > Plants > Phyllosphere > Unclassified | place: USA... | reverse complement strand
CCGCGAACTGGTAGGTGGCCTCGGTGTTGTAGCCGTTGTCCATCCAGACCACCGGCACATCGGGCTGCGCCCGCGTGACCATGTGCAGGATCACGGCTTCGAACGGCCGGAAGTTGGTGGTGACGATCGTGGGCCGGCCCAGGCCCACGGCCCAGTCCACCAGACCCTGGGCGTCCTTGCCGAGTTCGGCGTTGATTTTTGCGAGGTCCATGCTGCTCATTCGGTGCTCCAACAGGACCGGGCGCCAGCGGCCCGGTGCGACGCGCGATTGTGCCTTTCGGCCCGGGCGGGCGCCGGGCGACTTCCGCCCGGCCCTGCAACGCGGCGGGACAACGCCCGGCCGCGACACGGCAAAAATACAACAATAAGAATCATTCCCATTCTCTTTTTATAATCGCGGCTCCATGCAGTCCCCCGCTTCGCTTCCGCCCCCGCCCGAGCCCCTGCTCGCCGCCCTGGTGAAGCACTACGAAGATTTGGTGGGCTCGCTGCGCCACCGCTTCGGCGAAGAGTGCTTTCCGCGCGAGATCGTGAACGATGTGTGCGTGCGGCTGCTGGAGCGCCCCGTGCCGGGCGAGATCGCCAACCCGCTGGCGTTTTTGCGCAGCGTGGCGCGCGATCTGGCCATCGACCGCCATCGCGCGCAGGCCCGCCGGTGCGAGGCGCCGCTTCCAGAGGCGGAATCGGAACCGGCTGCTTCCATGCGCCCCGCCCTGCCGCTTTCACCGCCCGAACTGGCCCTGGCGGCCCACCAGCGCCAGCGCGCGCTGCTGGTTGCCATCGAGCAACTCCCGCAGGCCAGCCGGGAGGCCTTCATCCTCACCAAGCTCTACGGCATGCCGCAGGACGAGGCCGCCCGGCGCATGGGCATCTCGCGCGGGATGGTGGCGCGGCACCTGGCGCGGGCACTGCGCGGCGTGGAACCCGTGTTGATCGAAGGCGTGGGCCATGGCGATGGCTGAACCGGCCGTCCCTGGCGATCAAACTGCGCGTGGCGCGGGCCGGCGCGCGCACTTGCCCATCGACGAGGCCCTGGCCCCGTTCGCCGACCTGTTGCGCCAGCAACTGCCCACCCCCGAAGACATCGAACAGGCTGCCGCGCTGCGCCGCGAACTCCGCGAGCGCCGCCGGCCCGGCGCCAAGGCCCGCACCGCCGCCGGTGCGGCCACGGCCCTCGCGATCGCCGCACTGGCCACCGTGCTGTGGGCCGATCCCGTGTTGCACCGCGAAACGCTGGCCACCGCCGTGGGCGAGCGGCTGGCCTTGCCCCTGCCCGATGGCAGCACCGTGCACCTGAACAGCGGCGCCCAGGTCGAGGTGGCCCTTCACCTGCGCTCGCGCCGCCTCTCGCTGGAGCGCGGCGAGGCCGCCTTCGAGGTGGCGCACGCGCGCTGGCATGGCATGGCCCCGTGGCTGCAGCGCCCGTTCACCGTGCAGGCCGGCGACGTGGCGGTGGAAGACATCGGCACGGTCTTCAACATCCGCCGCGACCTGGCCCTGGCGACTGGCGATGGCGCCGACATCTCCGTGCAGCAGGGCAGCGTGCGCGTGCACGGGCCGGCGGGCTCTGCCCCCGTGGTGCTGCACGCGGGCCAGGCCCTGCGCACCCGCGCCGGCGCCGCACTGCCCGCACCCGTGGCGGCCGAAACCGGCACGGCCACCGCGTGGCAGGCCGGGCGTCTGCCGCTCGACGCCACGCCGCTGGCCGAGGCCGTGGCCGAGATGCAGCGCCACCGGCGCGCGCCCATCGTGCTGGCCGACCCGCACGCGGCGGCGCTGCGCATCTCGGGCCAGTTCGATCTCGATCGCATCGACCAACTCATCGACCTGCTGCCCCGGCTGGCGCCCGTGCGGGTGGACCGGCTGCCGGACGGCACCGTCGTGATCGCCTCGCACCCCACGCATCAAAAACCATAGCAGACTGCCGGCGTCTTTATTGCGCTGGAGGCCTTTTTGACTCAAACATGGGCTGCAGGGCCACCGCACGGCAGCTCAGCCCAGCCCTCCACCGCCCGCCTGATTTTTTTGAACGCGACGTGTACAAACCCGGCCGCCGGATCGGCTTACAGGGTGACGGGTGCCACGCCCGCGTTTTCATGTTCGCCGTTCCACCGATCCCTTTCCCAGGAGTTTCCATGCCGATCCCCCAACACTGCCGCCCGCCATATCGCGCCCGCTGGGCTGCGCTGGCCGCCGCGCTGTGCCTTGCCGCCACCGCCGCCCACGCCCAGTCCGTCGCGGTCGATCTGCCGGCCCAGCCGCTGGCGCAGTCGCTGAACGCGTTGGCGCGCCAGAGCGGCGTGCAGATCGTGTTCGTCACCGACATCGCCCAGGGCCAGCAGGCCCCGGCGCTGCGCGGCACGCTGGAAGTGCGCGACGCTCTGCAGCGCCTGGTGGCAGGCAGCGGGCTTGTGATTCGCGCGCAGGATGCCCGCACGTTCACCGTGGAACGCGCGGGCAACGCCCCGGCCAGCGGCGCGCCAGGGGCGGGCGCTGCTGCAGGCACTGCGGGCGCGGCCACGATGAGCGAGGTGCGCGTGCAGGCCGCGCGCGGCGAGGACACGGCATATAACGCCGCCTCGTCCGCCAGCGGCACCAAGACCGAGGCCCCGCTGCGCGACGTGCCGCAGACCATCGACGTGGTGCCGCAGCAGGTGATCCGCGACCAGGGCGCGACCTCGATGCAAGACACGCTGCGCAACGTGGCGGGCGTGGGCCTGTCGCACGGCGACGGCCAGCGCGATCAGGTCAGCATTCGCGGCTTCACCAGCATCGGCGACCAGTTCGTGGATGGCTTCCGGGACGATGCGCTGTACTTTCGCGACCTGTCCAACATCGAACGCGTCGAGGTCGTGAAGGGCCCCGCCGCCGTGCTGTACGGGCGCGGCTCGTCCGGCGGCCTGGTCAACCGCGTCACGAAAAAGCCCGGCACCGACGTCTCCGACATCGCCCTGAGCGTGGGCAGCTGGGCCGACAAGCGCGCCGAGTTCGACGTGGGCCGTGCGCCCGCAGGCAGCGACTGGTCCTGGCGCGTCACCGGCGCGGCCGAGGACGCCAACAGCTACCGCAGCCAGCAATTCCTGGAGCGCCAGGCCATCGCCCCGTCGGTGCTGTGGAAGCCCGACGGCGCCACGTCGCTGCTGCTGCAGGCCGACTACCTGCGCGACAAGCGCGTGACCGATTTCGGCATTCCGGCCTACCAGGGCCGCCCGGTCAACGTGCCCGCGGGCACGTACTTCGGCTCGGCCAACGCGCGCGACGCGGACACGTCCGAATCCACCGTCAGCTCGTTCACCGCCACGTTCAGCCACCGCTTTTCCGACACGCTGCGCGTGCGCAACGCCCTGCGCTACTACCACTACGACCTCGATCGCCAGAACACCCTGCCGGCGGGCACGACCAACGAGGCGGCCGGCACCGTGGCGCTGACCCGTTCGGGCGTGGACCGGCGCGAGCGCGGGGTGTTCAACCAGACCGAACTGATCCAGAACCTGCGCACCGGCGGCATCGACCACGAGGTGCTGTACGGCCTGGAACTGGGCCAGCAGAACAAGGACGCGATCTCGTTCACCGGCGGCACGCTGGGCAACGTGAATTTGTGGAACCCGGTGCTGCCGGTGGCGCCGCTCAACGGCGGCGGGGCCGTGTCGGCCAGCGCGCTCAACCGCTACCTGACGCGCGCGCTGTACGTGCAGGACCAGATCACGCTGTCGCCCGAGTGGAAGGTGCTGGCCGGCCTGCGCTACGACCGCTTCGGGCAGGAAACGGACAACCGCCTGGCCGGCCAGAGCGACTTCGAGCGCACCGACACCACCTGGAGCCCGCGCGCCGGCCTGGTGTGGCAGCCCACGGCGGCGCAGTCGTACTACGTGTCGGTGAGCCGCTCGTACCAGCCCTCAGCCGAGATGTTCGCGCTGTCGGCCACCAACACGGCCATCAAGCCCGAGCAGACGACCAACTACGAAGTGGGCGCCAAGCTCGACCTGCTGGACGGCCGCGCCACGGCCACGGCGTCGCTCTTTCAACTGGAGCGAACCGACATCAAGACCACCAACCCCGCGCAGCCCACGCAGCTGATTCCCATCGGTACGCAGCGCACGCGCGGACTGGAGCTGTCGCTCGCGGGCGAGCTGGCGGCGGGCCTGCAGGCCACGCTGAGCTACGCGCTGCTGGACACGCGCATCACCCGCTCGACCGCCACCGATGCGGGCCAGCCGGTGCAGGGCAAGCGCGCAACCATCACGCCGCGCAACGCGTTCTCGGCCTGGCTCACGCAGCGTCTGGGCGAGGACTGGAGCGTGGGCGGCGGCATCAACTACGTGGGTGACCGCTTCGCCAACCCCGGCAACACCGTGACCCTGCCGTCGTACGTGGTGGTGGACGCCATGGCGCAATACCGCATCGGCAAGGCGACCACGGTGCAGCTGAACCTGCGCAACCTGTTCGACCGCAACTACATCGTGTCTGCCCATGGGACCAGCCCGAATCTGAACCTGCCGGGCGCGCCGCGCAGTGCGACGGTAACGCTGCGGCATAGCTTCTGACGGGGCCACCGGCCTTTCAGGAATCAGTAAAAAGCAGGAAACCTCCCAGATCAGTCAATAGGTTTTTATCGAACATTCCTTCCTGTGGAACAATCCGGCCCGGCGCGTAGAAGCGACGGGTTTTTGCGCAGAGATCACACAGGAAGAGAAGAACAATGTCGCTTGCCTACTGGTTCCGGGAGAGACCTGCGGAGCCTATCGAGAATGGGCGGATTCAATATGGACCGGGGAGGGGCTTGCCCAAGCTGGTGTTCAAGGGGTTGGATAACTCACAGAAGCTCGTGCAGAAGATTGCCACTGTCGATCCGATGCGAAAGAAGATCATCTTGATTCAGCCTGGAGAGAAAGCCTTGTATGCCTCGGGTTTGCGGGAGCGGGGCGTCGATGGGTATTTGTATCTGTTCGCACATGCGAATGCACAGCGTCTTCAGGGAGTGACACATATTGGGGAAATTGTCGATGTCATCCAGCGCAGCGGCATTTGGTACAGGCAGCCGATATTGATCGATGCCTGCAATGCCGGAGCCTCACCCGACGGCGTCGCCAGCGTCTTGGCAAAGGCTCTGGCTACCCATGTCACCGCGCCTACCACGACCACCTGAAACCAGCCTCTCGGCGGCGCGGCCATCGGCCAAGGCGCCTTCGAGAAGCTGCCTGGCGCACTGGAGCGGCTGGCCATCCCCAATTTCCTGCGCCCAGGGCAATGGCGCACGTGGGGACCGGACGGCCAACCCATCGCCACCACGCGCACCTCGCCGCGCGATGGCGGCGAACTCGTCAAGGGCCTACTGGCCCATGAACTGCTGAGGAAACGATGATTCTGCGGTGGTGGAAACGCATCGGCTGCGGCTTTCAGCTGCTTCTGATCTTCTTGTTACTGATCGGCAGCTATACCGCGTGGTGGTGGATCGACAGCGCTCGCACCTGCGACACGCAGGACGAATACAACCTTCGGGGTATTTGCCTCATGCGGATACAGGAGCGCGCAGAGCAGGGCGACAACGCCGCGCAGTGGGCCTACGGTAACTACCTCGAAACACAACTCAAGGAATCCGAGGGTCGCGCCTGGCAACTCCGGGCTATGCACGGCGCCAGAATCGGTGCCGATCTGCGCGACCACATGATCGGCTACTGTGATCGCATGCAGGGCTTCCAGGCGCGCACCGTCGAGACCATCATGCTGCGCGTGGCGCCGAACAGCCCGGATGCGCACCTGCGCCTGTTCCAGCTCTACACCTATGCTGGCTGCGGCGCCTTCGACCTCGACAAAGCCAGCGCGCAAATTCCTCTGCTGACGCAGTGCGCGCACTTGGCCATCGCACGCTATCTGGGCATCGCCGCGGAAAAGCGTTACCGCATATCACCATCCACCCGGCTGGCCATTCGTTCCAACATGGCCCTCTGCGAAAAGGAGCTGGCAGGACAAATGCCCCCGGATACGACCGTGCAGGAAATCCTTTCAGTGCGGCAAGAGGATTTAGATGCCCTGTCGCGCAGCCTCGCAGCTTTGAAACCCTGATATGCCCAATCCGAAGGTCAGGGCGCCCATGGCATGGTGGAAACGCATCGGCTGCGGTTTTCAACTGCTTTTGATCTTTTCGCTTCTGATCGGCACCTACACCGCATGGTGGTGGATCGACAGCGCTCGCACCTGCGAGACTCAGGACCAGTACACCCTTCGCGGCATCTGCCTCATGCGAATACAGGAGCGCGCCGAGCAGGGCGACAACGCCGCGCAATGGGCCTATGGCAGCTACCTAGAAACAGAAGGCAAACAGCAAGAGTCCCGTGCCTGGCACCTCCAGGCCATGAATGGCGCCCAGGCAGGGCTGGCTTTGCGCGGCAACATGAAAGCCTATTGCGACCGCATTCCCGGCTTCGAGGCGCGTACCGTCGAGGCCATCATGCTGCGCGTCGTGCCCAACAGCCCCGATGCGCATCTAACCCTGCTGCAACTCTATACGTACCCCGGCTGCGGCGCCTTCGACCTCGACAAGGCCAGCGCGCAGATTCCCCTGCTGACGCAGTGCGCGCATCTATCGATCGATCACTATCTGCGCACTGCCAAAGAAAAGCGTTACCGCGTTCCACGCGCCACCCGTGCGGCCATCCGCTCGAACATGGTTCTCTGCGAAAAGGAGTTGGCAGGACAGATCCCACCGGACACGACCGCGCAGGAGTTCATGCCGGTCCGGCGAGAAGACCTGGACGCCCTGTTGCGCAGCCTCGCCGCCCTGGAACCCTGAACTAGCTCACCGCCCCATCTGCTCCAGCCACTGCCCGATCTCCTGCGCGGCCTGGGCCGTGGCATCCGCCAGGGCGCGCGTACCGCCGGGCGCATCGGCCGTGGCGGCGGGGCGCTGGACCAGGAAGACGCGCTGGGCCAGCAGCTTTTCGCCGGCGGGGGTGGATTCGGCGATGGACACGCGCAGCCGCACCAGACCCGCGCTGGTGGCCGGGGCGGTGAAGACGTGGCTGAACTCTTCGATCTCCACGCGCAGCACGGCGGGCAGGGCGCCGCCTTCCAGGATCTGGGCGGCGCCTTCGTCGCCCGTCAGCACGGCGCGGCGCAGGCCGAGCTGATCGCGCACGGCCTTTTGCACCAGTTGAGCGGGCGGCTGGCTCCAGCGTGCCTGGTTGTAGGGGCGCAGGCGGCGCGCGTCGTCGTAGGCGAGGCGGTACAGCACGGCGGTGCTGCCTTCGACCGGGCCGGTGGTGGTCACGTCGGCCAGGGCCAGGGGAGGCAGCGGCGCGCGGCGGTCGGAAGGCGCGGTCTCCATCAGGCCGGGGCCGAAGTCGTACACCTCGGCGCGCACGGGCGGGGCGGGCAACGCGGAGCAGCCGGCGAGCGCCGCGGCGAATGCCAAGCCAAAAATGGCTTCAGCGCAATGAACACGGCGGTGGTTAGCTATCATTTTCATAGTATTCATGGCAGACGCTCTCAAGGTTTGACGACGACGGGCGCCTCGAAGCCGGGCTCGCCCGGGCCACCGGCGGCCGTGCCCGATCCGTAGATGAGCGACTGCGGGTTGTCGCTGATGGTGCTGGCGGTGCGGCCCAGGCGGCGCACGGCGCGCGAGGTTTCGTCGGCGGCGTGGTTCAGGCGCGGCAGCGTGACGCGGCCGAAGCGGTCGGCGGCGGTGGCCAGCGACTTGGAGCCTTCTGCGATCTGGTCGATCGGGCCGCCCTCGGCGCTCAGTTGCTTGACGGCCGTGCCGACTTCGTTGGCCGCGGCGGAGGCGCTGTTGCCGGCCTGGCGCAGCGCCTGCAGCGTCTCGCGCGCATCGCTGGCCACGGCGGGCACGGCGGCCAGCGCCGGGTCGAGCCGCTGCACGACGGTGGTATCGAGCCGCTTCATCAGCGCGCTGGCGTTGCCGGCGGCCTGGCCCAGGTTGTCGATGGCGTTGGCGATGCGCTTTTGGTTGTCGTCGCTCAGCAGGTCATTGATGCGGCCCGTGGCCTCTTCCACCTGCGAGAGGATGGCGGGGCCCTGCTCGGCCAGCTGGCCGAACGGCGATGTCTTGAGCGGCAAGCGCGGCAGGCCGCTCGGGCCCCTGGGCAGGGGCGGCTCGGCCTGCTGGCCGTCGTCCAGCAGCACATGGGCCAGGCCCGTCACGCCCTGGTAGCCCAGCACCGCGAAGGTGGCGGGGGTCACGGGCGCCTGGTCGCTCACGGCGATGCGGATCAGCACGTTGCCGGCCACGTCGGGATCGAAACCGATGCGCACCACCTTGCCGACCGCAACGCCCTTGTAGCGCACGGCGGCCTGCGGTTGCAGCCCGCCCACGCTTTGCTTGCTGGACAGCTCATACAGCTGGTAGCTGGTGTTGTCGCGGGTGAGCCAAAGGCCCAGGCCGGCCAGCAAGGCCGCCACGACGACCACGAAAATGCCCGCTGCGAGGGCGTGGGACTTGTTTTCCATCAGGCGTCCTTGGTCGGTTGCGAAGCCGGCACGGGCGCCATGGCGCGCCGGCCGCGTTCGCCGAGAAAAAAGTGTTGGATGAACGGGTGGTCGAACTGCACGACCTCCTGCGGCGGGCCGGAGACGATGACCTTCTTTTCGGCCAGCACGGCCACGCGGGTGCTGAGCGCGAAGATCGTGTCCAGGTCGTGCGTGACCATCACCACGGTGAGGCCCAGCGCGGCGTGCAGCTCGCGCAGCAGTTCGCAGAAATCGTCGGAGCTGTTGGGATCGAGGCCCGCGGTGGGCTCGTCCAGCAGCAGCAAAGGCGGGTCCATGATGAGCGCGCGCGCCAGGGCCACGCGCTTGATCATGCCGCCCGACAGGTCGGCCGGCATGCGGGTGGCGTGCTCGGGTTTGAGGCCCACCATCTGCAGCTTGACCATGGCCGCGTCGCACACCAGGTCGCCCGGCAGCGTGCCCTGTTCGCGCAGCGCGAAGGCCACGTTGTCGAGCACGCTGAAGGCCGAGAAAAGCGCACCCTGCTGGAACAGCATGCCCACGCGGCTGGCCGCGCCGGCGCGCCCCATCTCGGCGGCGGGCCGGCCCAGCACGGTGACTTCGCCCTTGGCGGGGCGGGTGAGGCCCAGCATCTGGCGCAGCAGCACCGTCTTGCCGGTGCCCGAGCCGCCCACCAGGGCAAGCATTTCGCCGCGGCGCACGGTGAGGTCGAGGTTCTCGTGCACGGCGAAGGCTTCGCTGCCCTTGCCGAACACGGTGGACAGCCCTTTGATCTCGACCACCGGCGGCGCGTCGGCGGGCGGTGCCACGGGCGCCGTGGACTCGGCCGGAGCGGGGTTGAGCGAGGTGTCGTCCATGCCGTGTCAGATTCCGAGGTTCTTGAACGCGATGGCGAAGAGCGCGTCCACGATGATCACCATGGTGATGGAGGTCACCACCGAAGCGGTCGTGCCCTCGCCCAGGCTCTGGGTATTGGGCTTGACGCGCAGGCCCCAGTGGCAGCCGATGAGCGCGATCGACACGCCGAACACCACCGACTTGGCCACGGCCATCACCAGGTTGGGAAAGCTCACCGCGTTGGGCAGCGCCTGCACGAAATACGCGGGCGATACGCCCAGGGCCAGGTCGGCCGCGAGCATGCCGCCGGCCAGCGCGCACAGCGTGGTCCACACGGCGATCAGCGGCATGGCGATGGCCAGCGCGACGGCGCGCGGCATCACCAGGCGAAACCCGTGCGGAATGCCCATGACGCGCATGGCGTCGAGCTCTTCGGTCACGCGCATCACGCCGATCTGCGCCGTGATGGCCGAGCCCGAACGCCCGGCCACGAGGATGGCGGCCAGCATGGGCCCCAGCTCGCGGATCAGCGAAATGCCCAGGATGTTGACGATGAACGATTCGGCCCCGAACTGCCGCAACTGCAGCGACATCAGGTAGGCCAGCACCACGCCGATCAAAAACCCCACGATGGCGGTGATCGGCATGGCCGTGGCGCCCATGCGGTACAGGTGGCCGGACACATCGCGCCACGGCGCGCGCCGCGGCGACCGCGCGGCGTGAAAGAGATCGATGAACAGCTGCCCCACCAGTTCGAGCAGGTGGCGCATGTGCGAGACCGCGTGCAGCACCTGCACGCCGAGCCGGTCGACCTGCTCGGCCAGGCTCCAGGGACTGTCGGGCGGGCGCTTGGTGCTGAACTCGGCCACGCGCTCAAGCATGGCGCGCTGGCCCTCGTCGAGCGCCAGGCGCTCGGGCCAGGCGCGGCCCCAGTGGTTCCACAGCAGTTGCGCACCCACGTGGTCCAGCCACTGCAGGCTGCGCAGGTCCCAGCCGTCGGAGGCGCCGCCCCGCGTTTCGGCCAACTGGGCCGACAGCGTGCGCCAGTGGCGCCGCGTGCCCAGTTCGGCCGCACCCCAGCGGCCGTGCAACACCACGCAGGGGCCCTCGGGCGTGTCGTCTCGGGTGATGCGGGGCTGGCTGTCTTCA
>Ga0308157_10009902_pt1 | contig 10455 bp, 11 predicted proteins | sample PhyBR1_FD_201035 | JGI IMG/M metagenome (GOLD analysis project Ga0308157, IMG submission 201035) | Phyllosphere microbial communities from UC Gill Tract Community Farm, Albany, California, United States - DLSLB.R1 | ecosystem: Host-associated > Plants > Phyllosphere > Unclassified | place: USA... | reverse complement strand
TGTTCTTCTCTTATCTCTTCTTGTTTTCGAGGTTTTTCTCTTAGGATGTGCCATTTTACTATATTATTTATCCGTTAATAGTTTTTTTAATTTTTCCCAACGCGGGTCAATATCTTCTTCTTGTTTACTCTCTTCCTTTTGTTCCTTAACTTTTAACTCCTTTAGTTTTGTCAGGGCTTCTGTCTGCAACGTTCCGTCTTTTACACCCGGGTGAATTCTCTTTTGCGGAATTGACAATGCAATCATTTCATAAATGTATTGTGCCACATCTATTTCAAATTCACCATGAGGGAGAATCAACAACTCTTCATTGTCATTATTAAATTCTTCTCCAAAACGAACGATGAGCTTCATCTTTCCTTTTACAGGCAAATCAAAATCTTCACTGGTCAGATCACAAGGTACATTTACTGTTCCTTTATGCTTAAAATCCAGTTCCAGCATATTGCTTTTCTTATCTAAAACTAAAGTAACTTTGATATCCGAATTTTGAAACTCATCATAATCAAAGTCCTCAAAGAACTTCTTATTTATTTGATATTCAAAATGGTGTTTCCCTAGCTTTAATCCCACGAAAGGAATTAAAAATTCTTTTGTTTTGCTCATTTCAACATCAATTTGTACAATTAGGATCTAAAACCCAGACACCTGAATTGGGGTGCAAAGATATAAAATTATTATAAAACTAATAATCTTATTCACCTTTTTTTGTTTATAACTGTTTTTCTTTTATTTTAAGAGGTTTTGCTGTAATCTCCTCATACTGATTACGTGAACGAAAAACATCAATTGCAAGATAAACAGCCTCTTTAAAAGAATTATAATCTGCCATATCTTTTCCTGCAATATCATAAGCAGTACCGTGATCAGGTGACGTCCTTACCCTATTAAGCCCTGCGGAATAATTAACTCCTTTTCCAAAAGATAATGTTTTAAAAGGAATCAATCCCTGATCGTGATATGTTGCTACAACCGCATCATATTTTTCATACTGGCCGCTTCCAAAAAAACCATCTGCAGGAAAAGGACCAAAAACCATAGTTCCTGCATCAAAGATTTTCTTTAATACAGGTTTTAAAACTAAATCATCCTCTTTACCTATTACGCCTCCATCACCTGCGTGTGGATTTAAACTCAACACAGCAATTTTCGGTTTTACAATACTAAAATCCTGAATTAGCGATTTTTTAATCGTTTCAATTTTTCTTGTAATTAGTTCTTCTGTCAAATGAGAAGAAACTTCATTTAAAGGGACATGATCTGTCAGCAGACCAACTCTTAAGTCATCATGAACCATCATCATTAATGCATTTCCTTCTAATTCCTGATCCAGATAATCTGTATGTCCCGGAAATTTAAAATCTTCTGACTGGATGTTGTACTTATTTATAGGAGCAGTCACTAAAACATCAATCTCTCCCTCTTTCAATGCCTTAGTAGCAGCCACAAAAGATTTTATAGCATACTCCCCTATTCTCTCATCATTTGCACCTAAATTTATATCAACACTTTCTCTCCAAAGATTAAAAACATTAAGTTTACCAGGGATAATCTGATCCAACTTGTCAACTCCATGAAACTGAACAGTAGACGTAAAGCTTTTTTTAACGAAAGAAAGTATCTTGGCATTTGCAAAAATAACCGGTGTACACAGTTCCAACATGCGGGAATCTTCGAATGTTTTCAATATAACTTCGCTTCCAATACCGTTTAAATCTCCAATCGAAATTCCAACAATTATATTTTCTGCTTTTTTATTCATGACCTCCAATTATTTATTACTAATTTTGATGTGCAAATTTAGTAAATAAAACCAACAATGTTCACAGGAATCATAGAAACCTTAGGAAGAATTCAAGAAATAAAAAAAGACCAAAACAACCTTCATATAACGGTAGATTCATCCATTACAAATGAATTAAAAATTGACCAAAGCGTATCCCATAACGGAATCTGCCTGACAGTTGTTGCCATAAAAAATTCTTTTTATACCGTAACAGCAATCGAGGAAACTATTTTAAAAACAAATATTGGAGACTGGAAAGTCGGCGACATAGTTAATTTAGAAAGAGGAATGAAACTCGGTGACCGCCTTGACGGCCATATTGTACAGGGCCATGTAGATCAAACCGGAACCTGTGTAAAAATTGAAGAGGCTAACGGAAGCTGGAATTACACTTTTGAATACGACAAAAACCTAAGCAATATCACTATCGAAAAAGGATCTATAACAGTAAACGGAGTCAGCTTGACAGTAATAAATTCTAAAACAAACGAATTCAGCGTTTCCATAATACCATACACTTTTGAAAATACAAATTTCAAAAATTTCAAAACCGGAACAAAGGTAAACTTAGAATTCGATGTAGTAGGAAAATATATTACTAGACTTTACTCCATCAACCAATAAAACAAACTTCCTTACAAAACAAAAGCTTCAGTTTTACACTGAAGCTTTTGTTTTTAATTTATGTTTATAAATTACATATATCCCTAATGAAATTGCGGAAAAGGCCAACATCAAAAGACCAACACCATCGATTGGCGAAGGAGGCGGCTCAGGACCAGGAGGCGGACCAGGCTGTGCAAAAGCATTCAATACACCGAATAACATAATAAAAACAGCGAGAGCTTTATTTAATACTTTCATAGAAAACGAAATAGTTTAATCTTAGTTTGCTTAAATTTGATTTACAGACTTTTAAAGCGTGGTTCTTTATAAAGTCCGCTACAAATATATTGCTTTTTTATTCAAAAAAGCTATGATAAAAAAAAAGCTTCATAAATTTTTATGAAGCTTTTTAAACTGTGGTCCCACCTGGGCTCGAACCAGGGACCACCTGATTATGAGTCAGGTGCTCTAACCAGCTGAGCTATAGGACCGGTTAAGAGTTTGCAATATTACTACTATTTTTTATTCGTTCCAAATATTTTATACTCTGATTTGTACTTAATTTCAATATTAACAAATCTTATTAAAAATCAAATTGATTATCAAGTGATTATTGAAACATCAAAACTACCTGATTTCCTGGCAAAGCTCTATTAAAACACCGTTTGCACTTTTAGGATGTAAAAAAACAACCATTTTATTGTCGGCTCCGGGTTTTGGATGCTCATTTATCAGAACAAAACCTTCCTTTTTTAATCGGGCAACTTCTGCTTCTATATCATCAACATCAAAAGCGATATGATGAATTCCTTCTCCTTTTTTCTCCAGAAATTTTGCAATTGGACTTTTGGAATCTGTAGCCATTAAAAGTTCAATTTTATTGGTTCCTGTCTGAAAAAAGGAAGTTACTACACTTTCCGTTTCTACAGTTTCCGTTTTATACGACGGAACACCTAATAGTTTTTCAAATAAAACATTGGCATCATCTATGTTTTTTACTGCAATTCCAATATGTTCAATTTTATTTACCATAGCCTTTATACATTAACAACTTATTGATTGACATAAGTATTGAAATAACCGCATTCTGCAATTACATCCTGATAATATTTTGTATCCGAATACTCTTTTTTCAATATTTTAAATCCGTTCCAGGCGATGAAATTAATTTTATCATCCTGAATTTCCCACCAACTGTTAACCTTGTTATACTTATTATTGTAATATTGATTACGCTCGCATTTAGAAATTAAATAAATACATTTTGCTTTTTGCTCTTTGGTTGCTGCTGCTTCAAATGCTTTTTGATAATACATTTTTGAAACATCGCAATTGGTTATCATTTCTTTCATCGAATCCCTGAAGGAATATGGACTTGATCCATAACCTACTATCGTTATTTCATAAAAAGTTCTTCCGTTACCAAAATGTGAAATATTGTAAAATGCATTTCCAAGCAATAAACTATTGGTGTAAACATCCTCTTTTTGAGCCAGTTTTTCCTGCATTGTTTTTATTGTGTTTAAAAAATCAAGGTAACTGTATTTCTTTTTTTGATAAGCAACGTGATCGCAGTCGTGGCAATCTTTAATATTTCCGTTGAACGGATTCCCTAAAAAAGTCTGATACTGAACAGAATCTGTTTGCTGCATAAATCCAATTGCATCTGAAATTTTATTTTTAAAGGTTGCCTGAACAGCCTGAAAATTATTGATATCTTTTAGTTTTAAACTATAAATTCCCGCACCAATTTTCTCAATTTCGGTTTTATTAGATTTAGATAAAAATGCTTTTATATCCAACAGATTTTTTTCGTTATCATAAAAAGAGTTTCCATCGTTCCAATAGCTATAACGTGACTCACCAAATATCTCAGCCATGACAGGGTCAGCTTTGCCTTTGTAAAGTGCTGACAAATAACTTCTGCTCCATGAAGCGGCATTTTGATAACGAAACTCCTGTCCTTTATAAGTCTTCGGAAGTTCATTGTAAAGCCAGTTCAAATCAGCTAAAATTGTTTTTTCGTTTTTATCGGTAAGCTTATCTATTTTGCTCAGATTATTTACAAAACGAAGCAAACGCAATTGCATTCCTGCAAATTCTGTTTTCGGAAGTGTTTTTACTGCCTTGTCATAACTTTTATCCGCATTTGCATAATCTCCTTTTAAAGTCTGCAGGTATCCCAGGGATAAATCCCATAAATAAGGTCTGTCTGTATTTCCTGCTGCAGCTATTTTTCCGACTAGATCAAAACCAGCTTTATCTATTTTTGACTGATTTTCTGTTTTATTTTCTGCCACAGTCTGGTTTTTCATTGGCACATTTTCCCCTGCATTCTGCTGAAAAGAATTATTGATTGCCTGTTCCTGCTTGTTCACTAGTCTAGTTGCAAGATAATTGAGGTGTTCACTTTTAGGATCCAGTTCGTATATTTTTTCAATGGCTTGTTTTTCGTCTTTGTAATAACCGTGTATTGCCCACAAAGCGGCTTTCTCTTTATTGTTTTTTGCCATTGCCAATGATTTGGTCCAGTCGGCATCATTTTTTGGGTGAAAACTGTAAGCTGTCACAATTCGAAGCTCAGGGCATTTGTCAAAAACCTGTGCATACAAGTAATTAGAAAGCGAATATTTTTTCTGCTTGTAATTGATTCCTGCAACATAAGACAACGCACGATAATACAGCGTATTTTTAGGAACTGAATTTTCTGTTTTATTAAAAAAATCAATCGCCTTTTTCTTATCAGAGCTGTAAAAACGGGCTTTCATAGTCAAAAACCAGTACCTGTTTTTCAAAAACGGATCTGAAGTAGTATTGTAAACATTTTCTATTGACTGAATCATTTTCAGGTCATCAAAAGTTTTGGCCACAACCGGATCATAACTCCAATAATCTTCGCCAATTGATACAGTTTCAATTTTTTGTGCCAAATACAAAAACTCAATAAAGTTTTTTACCTTACTGTCTTTAAGGCTGATTTTTTTACCCCATTTTACAGAAGCAGTATTCTCTTTTTTATTTTTATAATATACATGAAGCTGGGTAATTTCTTCTTTGTTTTTTATTTTACTCTTTTCATCTGAATAATAGCGTGGCTTATCATCTCCAATTAAAAAATAATTCACCGTTGCTGCATCTACACTCCCTTTAAGATAGTTAACCCAATCCGATTTTATGTTTTCGTTGAAGCGTGAATTATGTTCAGTGTCAAATCCGATACCGTAAAAAACATCTCCTGCTAAAAAAAGTGGTGAATAGGATTTATCTGCAAAAGTCTCCGGTGTAAAGTTTGAATTGTAACCGAAAAAATCCCAGTCGTCTCCGCCAGCACAGGCATAAATAATTCCATATACAAATAATAAGGAAGTGCTAGAAACAAGAAACAACTTGCTTAAAAATGTTCTTTTCATAGTTTTTTAAATTGAATTCATCTAAGTCGTAAAAAATAATTTCGTTTGGTTTTTGAGAGCTATTGTCATTCAGATTTTCCGCCATTTCAATTAAATCTTCTGATGAAATGGCTTCGATTTTTAAGACATCATTTTCTTCATAAAATATACCATTTTTATAATTCGCGTATTTTACTTTAAAAAAAACAGCACTTATTTGTTCAAAATTTTTATCTTTTTTAAGTTCATTTATATTGAGCTTTGAACGTAATCCTGTTACTTTTTGATTTCTAATATGAACTGCCCAGGAATAAACAGGCAGAGCAAAATCAAGATGCAGCGGATATTTTTTTAAACTTTTCAGATAACGATCTGCAACTTTTTTATCATAAACAGAATTTAGTGAATCAGGAGCAATCGTCCCCATATTGTAATACATCAAAACACCTGAATCTACATTTGGTATTTTGGTTTTCCTGAAATACTTTATCTGATGCAATCGTATTGTTGCTGAAATTTTCTTTTGCGAAAGCTTTTTAAATAACTCAATAAACTTCAAATAATTGTCTTTGCTTGAAAGTGTCCAGTCGCAGTCAATCTGAATCTCTTTACTATTGATGTTGTTTTTAGAATTGATTTCATTTATCAGTTTAACCGTTTTTTGTGCCAAATCTTCAACATCAAGATTAGGTTTCAGCATCACTTTATTTTTAATATACACCACAGGGACAATATCAAAACTATTCATCTTCTCCATAAAGCGAATTGGCGTTAAAGGAATAGGACTTGTATCTTTTGGATGTAAATCGATATCGAAATAACGGATATAAATTTTACGGACATTATTGTCAAGAAGAGCTTCTTTTTCTGTTTCAGATAATTTAAAAATTGTTTTCCAATAGTAAAAAGAGACAATTGGTTTAGGAATATCATTACACGAAATAACCAAAAAGAAAAGTAATATTAAAAAGAAAATCTTCTTCAAAACCTGTAAATTAAATTGAAATCAAATGTAAGAAATTATATCCCGTTTGTAAATTTGAAACTATAACTTTTTATTAAATTTAAAAACAGCTTTCTTTAAAATTCCAAAACCCAATAAAACGATAAAAAATTTCAATTAAAGCAAATATAATTGTTATTTTGTGCAATTAAATCACGAATCGTTATGTTGAAAAACAGCTTAAAATATTTTGCTTTTTTATTGGTATTTTTAATGATGAGTTGCGCGAAGCGCGGCAGCATAACCGGTGGTTTAAAAGACACACTTGGCCCTGTTTTAAGATCGAGTTCTCCTGAAAATTTCAGCACCAATTTTAAAGCAGACGAAATCACACTGACATTTGATGAATATGTAAAGCTTAAAAATGCCAATAAACAGTTGATTATTTCTCCGCCAATGAAAAATCCACCTATTATTACACCTACCAATGCAAGCAAATTTATCAATATAAAAATTCTGGATACCTTACAGCCCAACACCACATATAGTTTTAATTTCGGACAAAGTATTGCAGATAATAATGAAGGAAATCCGTATAATCAATTCAAATATGTTTTCTCTACGGGTAACTATATTGATTCTCTTGCCTTAAATGGAAGAATTAAGGATTCTTACAATAAAACTGCTGATAATTTTGTCACTGTAATGCTTTACGAAGTCAATGATAAATTTAAGGATTCAGTCATTTATAAAGAAAATCCACGATACATAACCAATACGTTAGACAGTCTAACCGTTTTTAGATTAGAAAATCTAAAAGCTGGTAAATATCTCCTGATAGCTTTAAAAGACAAAGGAAACAACAATAAATTTAATCCTAAAGATGATAAAATTGGATTTATCAAACAACCTATAACGATTCCAAACGATACTGTTTACGAACTTGAATTATTTAAAGAGCAGCTTCCTTTAAAAGCTTTCAAACCAATACAGGCATCAGGAAACCGATTATTGCTTCCGTATGAAGGAAAACAGAACTTTAATAAAGATTCGAAACCCAAAATTGTACTCAAGAACAATACTGAGGTTTTAGAAACCATTATAACACGATTCCCAAAAAAGGACTCTTTGCAAGTTTGGTATAAACCAATAAAAGCCGACTCTTTATCACTGGAAGTAAGTAAGGAAGATTACAATAAAAAATTTAGTCTCAGAATCAAAAACCAGAAAAAAGACACCCTGAATATAACTGCAGTACAAAACGGAATCATACATTTCAGAGACAGGTTTACACTTGAAACTGCAACTCCACTTATCAACTTCGACAAGTCAAAAATTAAGTTAGTCAACAAAGATTCTACAGCTGTGGATTATACAACAGAATATGATGAATTTGAGCAAAAACTGTATATCGATTTTAAAAAAGACCCGGCACAAAAATATAATTTTACGTTTTTACCTGGTGCATTGACTGATTTTTATGAAAAATCGAATGATACTTTATCATACAAACTGAACACACGTGAAGTAGAAGAGTACGGAAATCTTACACTGAATCTACAAAATGTAAAACGTTTCCCGATTATAGTTGAATTAACTAATAAAAAAGGAGACGTTGTACTTGCCAGTGATTATTCTGAAAGCAAAACTAATTTTGAGTTTCTGCTTTTAGAACCTGCTATATATTCTGTGAGGGTTATTTATGACGACAATAAAAACAAAGTGTACGATCCCGGAAACTATTTAGAAAAAAGATATTCTGAAGAAGTATTTTATTATCAGGAAGAAATTGACCTGCATGCAAACTGGGACAAAGTTGAATCTATAGATTTAAGTATCCAATATAGCCCTGAACTGGCGAAAAAGAATGAACAGGCAAAGTTAAATGCAGAAAAAAAGAAAAAGAAAACCGCTTTTTAGCCCTGTATTTCAAACAGATCTTTATCATTAAGGAAATTCATTTTTTTTCGGGTTTCCAACATTATGTTTTTATCTAATTCAACTATAAAAATACCTTCATTTTCCTGAGGCTCTAAAATTGGATTGCCAAGAAAATCAACGACCTGCGAATGACCATTATATTGATGATTGTTCACATCAAAACCTATTCTGTTTACCCCAATGGCATAACTAAGGTTTTCAACCGCGCGGGCTTTGAGCAGTATATCCCAGGCATTTATGCGGACTTTGGGCCAGTTGGCAACATATAAAATCAAATCATAATTTTCGACATTTCTTACAAATACAGGAAAACGTAAATCATAACAAACCTGCAGACAGATCTTCCAGCCTAAGTACTCCACGATTTGCTTTTTATTTCCTGTTATATATACTTTCTCTTCTCCTGCCAGGGTAAATAAATGTCTTTTATCATAATATTGAATTTCACCTGATGGAAAAGTAAAAACAAAGCGATTATAGTATTTCTTATTCTCTGAAATAATTAAACTTCCTGCAATAGCACAATTTTTATTTTTAGCTAAACGCTGCATCCAAACAACAGTTTCTCCATCCATCGCTTCAGCCATTTTAGAAGCATTCATAGTAAATCCGGTTGAAAACATTTCAGGAAGCACGATCAAATCAACACAAGCATTTATTTCGTTTATTTTAGCTTCGAAATTAATAATGTTATGTTTTGGACTTTCCCAGACAAGATTCGATTGGATAAGGGCTATTTTCATATTTTTTAATTTTATATAAAGATAAAAAAACGCATTCAAATTTATGAATGCGTTTTTAAAACCTATTGGTCTGGCTTTGATCTTTCGTAATTACTTTTAATTAGTAATAATAGTAATTCATAGTTGTTGTATTAGACGGCGTTGTACTACCTGCATAATAATATTTCTCTACGGCTTTTATAATGTTTTTATTTTTATCATAAGTGTTTTCAAATTTAATCGTTGCCGTGAGTTTATCAGAATAAGAATCATATACATTTATAGTTTTCAAATTATTGACAGATACCTGACTTCCATAACAAAATCTAAATGCATCCGGTTTTACACCTGATAAATAATTATTTCCTTCGTCATGCTCTATTTTATAATATTCATCAAAAAAACCGCCCCCTGATTCATAACGAATTAAATTCCCCTTAGAGTATTCAAAAAGTTCCTCAGTATCAACATCTGTAACATCAGAACATACTGTTTTTTCCCCTCCGGTAATCTGAACATAATGTTTTATAGATGTCAGAGCAGAACTTGAATAGGTCTGACTAATTCTATCGGTTGAATTTGTTACATACCCCGATTGTTTTTTTGTTCGGGCAATACACATATTCGTAATCAGTCCATTTGTATATTCTAACGAATTCAATTGATCTATTACATCAGAAGGACTGGATATATAGTATTCTTTTAAATTCCAACTAATCATTTTATTAGTTGAGTCATAATTAAATGTTGTCTGGTAAAATTTATCCTGATCTTTTATAGTTAGCTTAGAAATATTTCCTAAATTGTTATATTCATATTCACTTGTTTTTATGACTATGCCATTTTGAATTTCTTCAACTTTTTTTATTTTATTAGAAGATGGGTTTTGAGAATCATCTGATCCTGAATCACTCGAACAAGCGATTACAAAAGAAGTTAGCAATAATAGGAGTAGTTTTTTTTCCATATAGATTTAATTGATTTTGCATGCCTTCTATCATATTGTAAAAGCATTTTTTTTCCAAATATAAACAAATTATTAAGATTATTTATACTACAAAAAACGCC
>Ga0308157_10009901_pt1 | contig 10456 bp, 10 predicted proteins | sample PhyBR1_FD_201035 | JGI IMG/M metagenome (GOLD analysis project Ga0308157, IMG submission 201035) | Phyllosphere microbial communities from UC Gill Tract Community Farm, Albany, California, United States - DLSLB.R1 | ecosystem: Host-associated > Plants > Phyllosphere > Unclassified | place: USA... | reverse complement strand
CGCGCTATCCACGCTGCTCTTCGAGTGGCGCCGCTATATGGCCGCCGTCATGGCGCTGGCCCTTTCGGGCCTGCTCGTGCTGGCCATGACCGGGGTCTTCATCGGCATCGGCAAGGGCTTCACCGCCGCCATCGAGCGCTCCAGCGCCGACATCTTCATCATGCAGCCCGGCGCCAAGGCCCTGTTCAGCGGCCCGATAGGAATGCCGCGCCGCTTCGTGCCCCTGGCCTATAACCACCCCGAGGTGGTCGAGGTGAAAACGCTCGACATATCCGGCGGCAATTTCCAGAACATCAAGGACGTCGATCCGACCATGTCGGCGGCGGACCGCGCCAGGCAGGGCGCGCCCAAGCAACGGAGCGTCCTGGTCAACATCATCGACACGGCGCCCGGCTCGGTCACCATCCCGCGCGACTATTCCGAGGAACTGGTCGACGCCCTGCGTCAGCCCTTCACCGTGGCGGTGGACGAGACGGCGCTGACGCCGCTGGGCGTCAAGTTGGGCGACAAGGCCCTGTTCAACGGCCAGACCGTAACCGTGGTCGGGGTGCTGCGCGGCTATCCCAACATGATGCAGCCGACCATCGTCATGTCGCGCGACTCCTTGCGGATGCTGGGCCAGGCCTTCGAAGGGCCGCGCGTCGGCCCGCTGATGATCAAGATCAAGGATCCGACCCGCGCCGAACATGTGGTGGCCCAGCTGAACGCCATGGGCAACGGCCAGTGGAAGGCCTGGACCCGTCAGCAGCTGGCCGACGCCAACGCCGGGGCCATGTTCGAGGAAGGCATACTGGTCATCATCATCGGCGGCTGCGTGGTGCTGGGCATCATCATCGGCGTGGCCATCACCTGGCAGACCCTGCGCGGCGCCATCATGGCCAACATCAAGGAGTTCGCCTCCCTGCGCGCTCTGGGCGTCGGCATGGGCTCGCTGCGGCGCATCGTCATGGAGCTGAGTTTCTGGGTCGGCATGGTCGGGGTCGGCGCGGCCATCCTGCTGACCTGGCTACTATCTCTGCTGGCCCTGTCCAACGCCGTCATCATCTCCATGCCCCTCAGCCTGTTGATCGTGGTCGGCGGAGGTCTGATCGGCATCTCCATGCTGTCGGGCTTCCTGTCGATGGGCATCCTGAAGAAGAGCCAACCTGCGGACCTGCTGCGATGAACACCATGGCTTTTGGGCACACGAAAGTTCACGGCAAGCACGGCGAGTTCGCCCTGGAGGCCAAGGGTCTGGTCAAACGGTTCAAGTCCGGCCGGTCCTATGTCGAGGTGCTGAAGGGCGTGGATTTCGACGCGCGCCACGGCGACCTGACCATGGTCATGGGGCCGTCCGGTTCGGGCAAGTCGACGCTGATCGCCGCCCTGTCCGGCCTGCTGCGGCCCGAGGAAGGGCGCGTCGACGCCCTGGACGTGGATGACCTGTGGAAGCTGTCGGGCGGCAGGATCGACAAGTTCCGCCTGGATCACTGCGGCTTCATCTTCCAGGGCTTCAACCTGTTCCCGTCGCTGACCGCCCTGCAACAGGTGACGACGGTGCTGAAGTTCCAGGGCCTGTCGCCCGATCGCGCCAAGAAGCGCGCCGCCCTGGCGCTGGAGGAGGTCGGCCTCGGCCATCGCCTGCACCAGCGCCCGGCCGCCCTGTCCGGCGGCGAGAAGCAGCGCGTCGCCATCGCCCGCGCCCTGGCCAAGGACCCGCAGATCCTGTTCGCCGACGAACCGACCTCGGCGCTGGACGGCGAGAACGGCCAGGTGGTCATCCGCCTACTGCGCCGGGCGGCCACCGAACACGGCGCCGCCGTCATCTGCGTGACGCACGACCCCCGCCTGGAGGCCTGGGCCGACCGGGTCATCCACATCGAAGACGGCGTGATCATCGACGATCAGCGCCGCACCCCCAATCCCGAAGCCATCCTGGCCTCGCACTGACACCGATCCCCTTGAGGACCCCCATGCCCGCATTTCTGAAAAACAAATGGCTCTGGATCGGCCTGGCGCTGCTGGTCGTGCTGATCGTCGGCTTCGGCATGGTGCAGAAGGCCGGGGCCGCCAAGAAAGCCGAACTGGCCGAGGCGGCCGAGAAGAAGGTCGAAAGCCCCTACTCCGCCATCGCCAACGGCAAGATCGACATCGAGGGCGGCATCATCCAGATCGCCGCGCGACGCGGCGGCGTGGTCCGCGAGGTGCTGGTGCAGGAAGGCGATCTGGTCAAGGCCGGTCAGATCCTGGCCCGCCAGGAGGACGACGAGCCGCGCCTGGCGCTGCAGACCGCCTCGGCCACCCTGGCCGAAGCCGAGAGCCAGTTGCGCCTGATCAACGTCGACATCGCTGCGGCCCAGCGCGAATACGACCGCCTGCAGAAGCTGGTCGCCACCAACTTCGTCGCCGCCCAGCGCATGGACCAGGCCCGCGACGTCATCGCCCAGGCCCAGGCCCGCCTCGGCTCGCAGCAGTCGGCGGTGCAGAGCGCCCGCGCCCGTCGCGATCAGGCCGCCTACGATGTCGAACTGACCGTCATCCGCTCGCCCGCTGACGGCCGCATCGTGCGTCGCTACGCCAACCCCGGCGCCGGCGCCTCGACCCTGAACGTGTCGAATATGTTCGATCTGGAGCCGGCCGCCCCGCGCATCGCCCGCGCCGAGATCGTCGAGGCCGACATCCCGAACGTGGCAGTGGACCAGGCCGTGGAGATCACCCCCGAAGGCGATCCGTCCAAGGTCTATGTCGGCAAGGTGCTGCGCCGCGCCGCCGTCTTCGGCGCCCGCAAGCTGGCCTCGGACGATCCCTCGCAGCGCACCGACGAACGTGTGGTCGAGGTGGTGGTCGCCGTGGACGACGCCCCGCTGCTGATCGGCCAGCGCGTGCTGGTCAAGTTCATGAAGCCGGGTGAAACGGCCGGCGCCAAGCGTGACAACGTCTCCACCGGCGTGCCCGCCGCGCGCGCCATGAAGACGCCTGCGCGCCAATAGGCTGGCGGAATGAGAATGGAAAAGGGCCTCGCACGAGGCCCTTTTTGTTAGCGGTTGTTTTGGCCTCAAGTGCGGCGTCAGAACTGGCAGACTTAGCGCCCAGCGCTCTCACTGGGCCCCGGCGTCCGCCGGGGTGAGCGGAAGAGGAAAAATCAGCGCCCCGTAAATTCCCCCGGCCGCTTCTCCAGCACCGCCGTCACGCCCTCGATGTGGTCGTCGGTCAGGTGGGCCAGGGCCTGCATGGCGGCGGACAATTCCAGCATCTGATCAAAATTCATGTCGCGGCCCTGACGCAGCAGACTTTTGGCCATGCGCAGGGCCTGGGGCGGCTGGGCGGCGATCTGGCCGGCCGTCTGCATCGCCTCCTCCATCAGCGTCTCATGCGGGACGACGCGGTTGACCAGGCCCCACTGGTCGGCTGTCGCCGCGTCGATCGAGCGGGCGGTGAACAGCAGTTCGGCGGCGCGGGCGTAGCCGATGTTTCGCGGCAGCAGCCACGAGCCGCCGTCGCCGGGAATGATGCCCAGCTTCATGAAGGGCACGCCGAAGCTGGCGCGGTCCGAGGCGATGCGGATGTCGCCCAGCCCGGCGATGTCGCAGCCCAGCCCCATGGCCGGGCCGTTGACCGCCGTCACCAGCGGAACCTCCAGGCCATAGAGGGCGCGCACGATGCGATGGACGACGCGGCGATAGCGTTCGCGGATGGCGGCGCCCGAGCCCTCGAACAGGTCGCGGCGATCCTTCATCGCCTTCAGGTCGCCGCCCGCCGAAAAGGCTCGCCCGGCGCCGGTCAGCACCACGCAGCGGATGGAGGGGTCGGCGTTGACGGCGTCGCAGGCGGCGGCGAAGGCCTCGCCGTCCTCCAGGTCCGGCAGGGCGTTCAGTCGATCGGGCCGATCCAGGGTCCAGACCATGACCGCGCCCGTGCGCTCTTCGACGATCAGACCCATGCCGCATTCCCTTTCACCAGTGAAGTCGCCGGTTTCGGCCACAGGGCGGCGCGCTGGCAAGGGCGCAATTGAAAAACCCCGGTCGTTCTGACCGGGGCTTCTGGCTGGATCATCCAGTCTCGCGACTACGCGCGCGGCCGTTTGATCGTTATGGGCACAAAGTTGGACGGATGGCTGACCACGCGGTCGCCGGCGCCGTTCATCTGCTTCGTGTTCACCAGCATCCCGCCGAAAAGGGCGAAGGACAGCATGGCGTGCTGGAGATTGCGCTCTTTGTTTTCGTTCATTTTTGGCGTCTCCTTTCGTTGAACGATGAAAGAAGACACGTCGTGCTTTTTGGGACTCTCACCCTGTCAGTCGTTTCGCGTCGAGGATGAACATAGCCGCCCGGCGCGAAAAGTCAAGAAATTATAGTCCGTTCTCGGACTCATTGTTGCGATATCGTCACGAACCATGCCCCCTGCTCCCGCCTCCCTCCCCCCGCGTCCGATCGTCAGCCCCTGCATCATGGTCTGCACCGTCGACGGCGCGTCCGGCCTGTGCCTGGGCTGTTTGCGCACCCTTCAGGAGATCGCGACCTGGAGCCGGATGACGGACGAGGCCCGCGCCGCCGTCATGGACGATCTGCCGGGTCGCAAAAAGCGGATCGACCCTCGGCTGCTGGGCGAGTGAAGGGCGGGCGTCGTCAACCTTTCGTTCGCCACGTCGCTTCACCGCATGGGAAGAGGCCAGCCGGCATAGTCCGCGACATGATCCGCTTTGACCTCCGCTCCGCTGTCGTCTTCGCCGCCGCCCTGGCGTCGGCCTCGGCCTGCGTCGGCGCCCTGATGTGGTGGGAAGGCCCGGCCCAGGCCTACGCGGCCGTGGCCCTGAAGGAGGCGCCGTCGGTGACGCGCGCGGCCGACGGCCACTACTGGGCTGAAGCCACCGTCGAAGGGCGGCCCATGCGGATGCTGGTCGACACCGGCGCCAGCGTGGTGACGCTGAGCCGCGCCGACGCCGAACGGCTGGGCGTGCGGCTGAAGCCGCATGACTTCAACCAGACGCTGAACACCGCCTCGGGCCAGACGCCCGCCGCGCGGGTGCTGCTGACCTCCGTATCCGTGGCGGGGGTGGAGATGACCTCGGTCGAGGCCCTGGTGATCGACCGCGACATGCCCGCAGCCCTGCTGGGCATGAGCTTCCTGGGCCGGCTGTCGGCTTTCGAGGCGCGGCCCGACGGCTTGATCCTGAGGGGTTGAGGGCGGCTCAGCCGCGCACGCCGAAGGGCACCACCTTATTATCCCGGTCATGGCCGATGTCGGCGTCGCCCAGATAGGGAATCCCCGACCGCACGCACCAGTAACGCACGATCTCCTCCGCCGTCAGGCCGAAATCCGGATCGTTGACGGTGACGTCAGAGACACGGCCCAGCCGGATGCCCGCCACACGACGGATCGAAGCCTGGCTGGTCAGGTGGAACATCATCCGGTCGACGCGATAGAGCGCCTCGGACACCTCTTCCAGCATCAGGACGTGGCCGGTCAGGTCCGGCTCGATCGCCGTCCCGACCAGTTCGTTGAGAATGGTCAGGTTGAAGCCGACCGCGGGTCGGGTATCCGTCAGCAGGGACGGCTCCAGCGAGGTCGGATCGCCCGACCTCAGCCAGTTCACCGCCCGCCGCCCGGTGGCGTCATGGCGCGATCCGTCCGACGCCATCGGCCCGTGCGCGACATGGGGAAAGCCCGCGCGATAAAGCGCCGCCAGCAAACTGCCCGCGTCGGAATAGCCGAGGTAACGCTTGGCGTAGGCATGGGCGGTCAGCTGGGGGATCACCGCCTCGGCGATACGGCAGGCGCCGTAACCGCCGCGTGCGAACCAGACGGCGTCGATGGCGGGGTCGTTGGCCGTCTCGACGAAGGCGCGGGCGCGGGTGGCGTCGTCGCCGCCGAAATGGCCGTGAACCTCATGCAGGGCCGGGTGCAGCGCCAGTTCGACCTCCCCGTCCGGCCAGGTCGCCGCCGCCCAGGCCCGGATCGCCTCGCCCCGCGCCGGATCGAGACGGGAGCTGGCGTTGACGACGCCGATTCGGAACGGTCTGGTCTGCATGGACGGGGTGGCCTTGAGCGTCTTGCGTGCTAGTCAGACCGGACATTCCCCGGTTTCCCGCATTGAAATCAAGCCGATGAACAAAGACTACTTCTTCTGCGGCGTCGGCGGTTCCGGCATGATGCCGCTGGCCATGATCGTTCAGGCCTCGGGCGCCCGTATCGCCGGGTCAGACCGGGCGCTGGATCAAGGCCGCACGCCAGAGAAGTTCGACTGGCTGCGCGCCCACGGCGTCACCCTGCACCCGCAGGACGGATCGGGCGTGGTCAGCGCTGATCAGGTGGTCGTCGCCACCGGCGCGGTCGAGGACACGGTGCCCGACATCGGCGCGGCCAAACGCGTCGGCGCCCTCATCAAGACCCGGCCCCAGTTGCTGAGCGAACTGTTCAACGCGGCTCCGACCTCGATCGGCGTGGCGGGCACCAGCGGCAAATCCACCATCACCGGCATGGTCGCCTGGATTCTGGATCAGGCCGGCCGCGCCCCGACCGTGGTCAACGGCGCCGTGATGAAGAACTTCGCCTCGCCCGACCAGCCGTTCGCCAGCGCCCTGATCGGCGGACCAGACCTGTTCGTTGCTGAAGTGGACGAAAGCGACGGCTCCATCGCCCGCTATGCTCCGACGGTCGCCGTGGTCTCCAACATCTCGCTGGATCACAAGTCGATGGAGGAGTTGCGCGACCTGTTCGGCGGCTTCGTCGGCCGGGCGACGACGGCAGTGCTGAATCTCGACAACCCCGAGACCGCGGCGCTGGTGCAGACCCTGGCGCCCGGCAAGGCGATCACCTTTGCTCTGGGAGAGGAAGAAGCCGATCTGTCGGCGCATGACCTTGAGCCCCTGCCGACCGGCATGAGGTTCGAGCTGCGCGTGCGCGGCGAGGCGGCGCGGGCGGTGACGCTGAACGTGCCGGGCGCGCACAATGTCGCCAACGCCCTGGCGGCCCTGGGCGCGGTCAAGGCGCTCGGCGTGCCGGTGGATCAGGCGGTCGCGGCGCTGGAGACGTTCAGCGGCATCCGGCGCCGGCTGGAGGTGGTAGGGACACGGAACGGCGTCACCGTCATCGACGACTTCGCCCACAACCCGGACAAGATCGCCGCCACCCTGAAGACGCTGCACGCCTTTGACGGGCGGCTGCTGATCCTGTTCCAGCCGCATGGCTTCGGCCCGCTGAAGCTGATGAAGCAGGAATTCATCGAGGGCTTCGCCGGGCTGATGCGGCAGGACGACCTGCTGCTGATGCCCGAGCCCGTCTATTACGGCGGCACCACGGACCGCAGCGTCGGCAGCGAGGACATCGCCGCGGGCGTGCGTGCGGCTGGGCGTCAGGCGCTGGCCCTGGCGACCCGCGCCGACTGCGGCGACCGCATCGTCGAGACGGCGCAGCCCGGCGACCGCGTGGTGGTCATGGGCGCGCGCGACGACAGCCTGTCGACCTTTGCGGTCGAACTGCTGGCGCGCCTCTGATCATCCGTTACCGGATCATCTGTCAGATTATTCTTGCAAAACATTCATTTACGGAAAAGCGGCTGTTAAGCGGCCTGACCTAACCCTGCGCTCGCAGAACGCAGGGGACGGCTGGGAATGGCCAGGATCGGAGACTTCGTGGACGCCTCGGCGCCCATGGCGCCGGACGCGCCGGGGGCGGACGCCCTGGCCCGTTTCGAGGCCGAGCCCGCGACCCTGGTCATCGCCGTGGCCGACGCCGACGGCCGGCCCGTCGGTCTGATCGAGCGCAACGCCTTCACCCTGAAGCTGGCGGCCGAGTTCGGCCGGGCCCTCTACGCCCGACGGCCGGTCTCGGCGCTGATGGACCCTGCTCCCATGATCGTGGAGGCCGACGCCTCGGCCGACGTCCTGTTCCAGTCGATGGACGCGGCGGGACTGGGCGCCCTGCTGAAGGGGTTCATCGTCGTCTCGCGCGGCCGCTACGTCGGCGTGGGGGCGGGACTGCACGTGTTGCAGGCCGGGGTGGCGATCCACAAGCGGCGCGCCGAGGCCATGGCCGAACTGGCCCAGAACCTGGTCCGCGCCGAGGCCGAGGCCCGCGCCTCCAGCCGGGCCAAGTCCGAGTTCCTGGCCGTGATGAGCCATGAGATCCGCACGCCCTTGAACGGGGTGCTGGGCGTGGCCGCCCTGATGGAGCGGCAACTGACGCAGGAGGCTCTGCGCCCCCACGTCCGCACCATTCTGGATTCGGGAAACAGCCTGCTGCGCCTGCTGACCGACGCGCTGGACATGTCGCGCGCCGAGGCCGGGATGCTGACGCTGGAGCCCGCCCCGCTGGACCTGCAGGCTGTGTCGGCGGACCTGTCCGCCCTGTGGAGCCCACGCGCCGAGGAGAAGGCGCTGGACCTGCGGGTCGAGAACGACCTCGCCGCCGCCCGCTGGATCGTCGGCGACGAGATGCGGCTGAAGCAGTTGCTGAACAATCTGATCGGCAACGCCCTGAAGTTCACCGAAGCGGGTTCGGTCGCGGTGCGGCTGACCACGACGCTCGAGACCGGCCAGGTGCGCCTGTCGGCCACGGTGGACGACAGCGGCCCCGGCGTCAGCGACGAGGCGGCGCGCGCCATCTTTGAACCGTTCAACACCGGCGAGGCGGGTCGCCAGGGCGCCGGCGCCGGTCTGGGGCTGGCGATCTGTCGGCAGATCGTCGAGCGCATGGATGGCAAGCTGGCCGTCGAGCGCTCGCCGCAGGGCGGGGCGCGCTTCCGTTTCGACCTGCGCCTCCCCCTGGCCGAGGCGGACGGTCTCCGCAATCCCGAAGCCCTCGCCGACCCCACCGCCCATGCCACGCTGCACGTGCTGGTGGTGGACGACAACGCCGCCAACCGCTTCGTGGCGGGCAAGGTGCTGGAGTTGTTCGGCTGCACCCACGAGACCGCCGAGAACGGTCGCCAGGCGGTCGAGCGCGCGGCGGCGGCGACGTTCGACCTGATCCTGATGGACGTGAAGATGCCGGTGATGGATGGCGTGGCGGCGACGCGCGCGATCCGCGCCCTGCCCGGTCCGGCGGCCGCCCTGCCGATCCTGGCGCTGACAGCCAACGCCGATCCGCGCGACGAAACCGCCTATCTGGCGGCGGGGATGGACGGGGTGGCGCAGAAGCCCATCCAGCCCGAAGCCCTGCTGAACGCCATCCGCCTGGTCCTGTCGCGCGGCGAGGCGGCCCAGGCGGCCTGATCGCCCAGGCCCTTCACACCGCGCCCTTCACACCTCGGACCAGCGCCGCAGCAGGTTGTGATAGACCCCGGTCAGCTCGATCACCGCCGCATCCTTCGGGCCCTTGTCCAGATTGACCCGCTGGATCGCCACGTCGAGGCGGAAGAGGTTCTCGCGGTCGGCGTCGTCGCGGATCAGGCTCTGCAGCCACATGAAGCTGGAGACGCGCGCGCCGCGCGTGACCGGCGTCACCCGGTGCAGGCTCTTGGACGGATAGAGGACCAGATCGCCCGCCGGCAGCTTGATCGACTGGGTGCCGTACATCTCCTCGATGATCAGCTCGCCGCCGTCATAGTCCTCGGGTTCGGACAGGAAGAGAGTGGCCGACAGGTCGCTGCGGATGCGATGGCCGTCGCGTTGGCGGATGGCGTTGTCGACGTGGGTGCCGAACTCGCCGCCGCCCTCATAGCGATTGAACAGGGGCGGAAAGATCGTGTGCGGCAAGGCGGCCGAGACGAACATCGGATTGGCGTTCAGCGCCTGGACCACCAGGGCCGACACCTCGCGCGCCTGGGCGCTGTCCTCGGGCAGCTGCTGATTGCGCTTGGCGCTCGCCGACTGATGGCCCGAGGTCATGTTGCCGTCGGCCCAGGGGCCGGTGTCCAAAGTCTGGCGCAGGGCCTTCACCTCGGCCTTGGTGAAGACTTCGGGGATGTGCAGCAGCATGGCTCTCTCACCGTCTGGAAACGCATCGGCCCCGCCGCTCGAACGAACGACGGGGCCGACATGATGGCGCGAAACGCGACCTCTTAGTAGCGGACGTTCAGCGTCAGGATCGCCTGGCGCGCCGGGGCGACATCGGCGTGATGCACCCCGTTGGTGCGGATGATGTACTCCTCATCCCCGGCGTTCTGGACGTTCAGCTGCAGCGAGGCGCGGTCGTTAATGTCGTAGGAGGCGAACAGGTCGACGCGGGTGTATTCCGGCGCATAGACGCGGTTGCCGCCGCCGCCGGCCCCGCCCTGGTTCCCGCCCCAGGACTTGGAGACGTAATAGACGCCGCCGCCCAGGCTCAGCTTGGGCAGGACGCGATAGGTGGTGAACAGGCTGGCGCTGTGCTCGGGCGTATTGGCCAGCGGATCGCCCAGATTGATGCTGTTGTAGGCGCCGCGCACCAGTTCGGAGTCCATCCAGGTGTAGCCGCCGAAGACCTGCCACTTGTCGGTGATGTTGCCCGACACGCCCAGCTCCACGCCCTGGACCCTGGTCTCGCCCGCCTGTTCGAA